>Ga0256830_1003102_pt1 | contig 10536 bp, 9 predicted proteins | sample 128326metaG_FD_190537 | JGI IMG/M metagenome (GOLD analysis project Ga0256830, IMG submission 190537) | Hydrothermal vent microbial communities from Lau Basin, Pacific Ocean - 128-326 | ecosystem: Environmental > Aquatic > Marine > Hydrothermal vents | place: Pacific Ocean: Lau Basin | collected...
CGCCTGATGCCGTGGAGCAGGATGCTGTTGCGGTAGGGGTGGCGGCCGCTGAAGTCCTTTGCGCTCAGGATGCGCTGGGGCTTGCGGTGGACCCGCAGCCAGCGGTCGAGCCATATGCGTTGATCCTTGGGGAGAAACCGGCGCAGGTAACGGGCCAGGCGGGTCTGGTGGGCGTCCATGGCCAGCTGGATGCGCCGCCAGACCAGCTCCTCTGTCAACAGCCCCGCTTCGCGCCAGGCGGCGAACACGGGGTCGCAGGCCCGTGGCTGGGACCGGCCATGCAGCCACAGGGGTTCAACCTGTTGCAGGGCCTCCCGTTCACGTCCGGTCTCCATCAGGGCCCGAAGATAGTGGCACTGCCGCTCGGTCTTGCCGGAGGGCCGGTAGAAGGCCAGGTAGCCTTGCCAGCGGCCCCGTCTGGCCAGGTGATCCAGCCAGGCGTTGCGCAGCAGACCGGCCAGGGGGGTGTCCGCGTAGCGGGTGAGGAAGGATTCGATGCGGCTGCTTTTGTGGCGGTGAAGGCGGCGGCGCAGCTCCCGGTATTCCAGGTAGGGGTAGAGGGGGTAATCCCGCAGCGATGATTTGAGCCTCTGATAACGGCCCAGGTCGCCCCTGGCCAGGGCCTGTTCCGCGGCCTTGAAGTCGGCGCGTTGGCCGGGGAGCGCGCTGTTGTCCCGCGCCGCGGCCAGAGGGGCCAGCGTAAGCAGGCAAAAAAGGATCCAGCCGGTTTGTCTGAAGTCGAGTCCCATTCCCTGATTTGAAGTCTGTCACATCCATGGATTCTAGGAATGGAACCGGTTCCCTGCAAGGCGCGCCTTGGGCCGGGTCAGGTTTTGCGCCGCTCGCGCACGGCCCCGGCCAGTTGGTGCAGCAGGGGTACGGTGTCGTCCCAGCCGATACAGGCGTCGGTGAGGCTCTGACCATAGGTCAGGGGCTTGCCCTGTCCCCAGTCCTGCCGCCCTTCGGTCAGAAAGCTCTCGATCATGACGCCGAAGATGCGGTGGTCTCCCCGTGCGATCTGCCCGGCCACGTCCCGGCCGACGCTGATCTGCTTGGCGAAGTTCTTGCGGCTGTTGGCGTGGCTGAAGTCGATCATGATGTGGGGAGCGAGGCCGGCGGCCTCCAGCGCCTCGGCGGCGATGTTGACGCTCTCCGTATCGTAATTGGGGCGGGAGCCGCCGCGCAGGATGAGGTGACAGTCCCGGTTGCCCAGGGTGGAGAAGATCGCCGAGTGGCCGGCCTTGGTCAGGGACATGAAGTGGTGGGGCTGGGCGGCGGCGCGGATGGCGTCCACCGCCACCTTCAGGGCGCCGTCGGTGCTGTTTTTGAACCCCACCGGACAGGAGAGGCCGGAGGCCAGTTCCCGGTGGACCTGGCTTTCGGTGGTGCGCGCGCCAATGGCGCCCCAGCTGATGAGGTCCGAGATGTACTGGGGGCTGATAGGGTCCAGGTATTCGGTGCCGGCGGGTACCCCCAGGTCGTTCACGTAGAGCAGCAACTCCCGCGCCAGCAGCAGACCCTTGTTGATATGGAAGCTGCCGTCGAGGTCCGGATCGTTGATCAGGCCCTTCCAGCCCACGGTGGTGCGTGGTTTCTCGAAATAGACCCGCATGACGATCAGCAGGTCGTCCTTCAGCTCCTCGCACAGCTTTTGCAGCCGCCTGGCGTAATCCTGCGCGGCCTTCAGGTCATGTACCGAGCAGGGCCCGACCACCACCAGCAGCCGGTCGTCCTCGTCCTGGAGCATATTGTGAATGATCCGGCGGGCGTGATAGACGGTTTCGGCCGCCTTTTCGGAAATCGGGAAGGCCTGGTGGACCTCGGCCGGAGAGGAGACCTCGGTGGTCTTGTCGATGCGCAGGTCGTCGGTTTGATATTTCATGCTGGTGATTGCCGTCGTGGAACACTAAAGATGCCCGGCATTATACCTTACAGGGGGGTGATTTAGATGTGATAAGCTTTTCTCCAGTCTGGAACCGCATTCGATAGGGGAGGCACTATTGGAAAGCTTGCATCTGCGCCGCGGGCTGAGCCGCGGGGCCTTGTTGCGGATGGTCATCCTGGCGGCCGCCGGTATCGGCCTGCTGGCATGGCGGTGGGATTTCATCAATGAACTCTACTTGCGGGATCAGCTTACCCCGGCCAGTATCGTCATCAATGGCGCCATCCTTGGCCTGTTCTTTCTGGGTGTCGCCGTGATGGCCGCTATCTTCATCCGCTATGACCGGGAAGAGGCCGCGCTTTTCCGGCTGCTGGCGAATCACCGCGAGGACCGGCCGGATCTGCTGGCGGATGTCGCCGCCGATTCCATTATCGCCCGGCGCTACCGCACCATGGAGAAGCTGCATGCGTCCCGGGTCCCCATTGACCACAGCGCCCTCGCCTCGACCCTGGTGGCTACGGAGAGCACCCGTAACACCCTGCCCAGATTCATAAACAGCTCCCTGATCCTCACCGGTGTCTTTGGCACCATCGTCGCCCTTTCCATCGCCTTGTTCGGCGCCTCGGACATGCTGAAATCGGCGGTGGACGCGGCCGGACTGGGGGTGATGGTGCATGGCATGTCCACGGCGCTGGCCACCACCATTACGGCGATCCTCTGCTATCTCTATTTCGGTTATTTTTATCTGCAGCTCACCGACGTGCAGACCAACCTGGTAAGCGGCGTGGAGCAGGTGACCACCAGCTGCCTGCTCCCGCGGTTTCAGGTGCGCACGGAGAATGTGCTGCATGAATTCATGGGGCTGATCAAGTCCATGCAGGGCCTGGTGAAGCAGATGGAGGCATCCCAGAGCAGCTTCGAGAACATCGAAACCCATATACTCAGCGTCCTGGAGAGCAGCGATTCCAGGGCCGACATGCTGTCCGGCGACATGGCGGACATCAAAGAGTTGTTGCAGCGCGGCTTCCGCCTGTCCGGGCAGCAATGAGTTTTGGGGGTGCCTTTACCAGCCTGCGCCTGAACCGGCGGGACAGTCAGGGCCAGGGGGGCTTCTGGCCCTCTTTCACCGGCATCATGGCCATCATTATCATGATCTTCCTGATCGCCCTGGTGACCCTCCTTATCCGGAATGTCGGGCTGGTGAAGCAGCTGCGGTCCACGCTGGCGTCCGAGCGGGTGGCGGCGGAGATCGCCCGCGCCACCGGCGAGGAAAAGGAAACCCTGGCCCTGAAGCTGAACGAGGCGGAAAGCGAGATTTCCATGATGCGCCTGCAGCTCATGCGCCTGGAGGAGGAGCGCGATCGCCAGGAGGCCACCATCGCCAGCCAGGCCAGCCAGATCAGCGGCCAGACCGAACAGATTCACACACTGACCCAGGAGCGCGAAGAACTACAGCTTCAGACCAGGCAACTGGGTACGGAAGCGGCGCGGCTGCGGGAGGATTTGCAGGCTGCAACGGCGGATCTGGCCGGATTGCGCAAGAGTGAGGCCCGTCTGAGCCGCGACGGCGAGCGCCTGCGCAAGGAACTGGCCGGGTCCCGAAGCGCCCATGATGCCATCAGGCAAAAATATGAAGAGCTGCAACAGAGCCATGAGGAGGTGGCGCAGCAGCTGGCCGAATCCCAGAAACAGCACCAGGCCGTGCAGCGGGAGTTGGCCGGCCTGCGGCGGGACTACGACGCCCAGGCCCGGGAGCTGCTGAAATACCGCTCTGAGGCGCATCAGCTCGGGCGTGATCTCAGCGCCTTGCAAAGCGAGTATGACCGGCTGAACGACAAGTATGAAAAGCTGGTCAGTCCGGCGCGCTCACCCGTGGGAAAAATCGTAATCAGCATCAGGTACTACAAGGTCAAAAACAAGTACCGGATAGAATTCAAGGGGCCCGGAGCGGCCGATTTCGAGCCGGTCAACCGCGCCGAGCTGAACGCCCGCCTGGACAAGCTGAAAATGCGCCATCCCAAGGGGCTCTACATCAAGGTCATCCTGCCGGAGGACAGCGGGCTTTCCTATAACGAGGGCTGGGCCTTCACCAAGGACCTGCACAGGCGCTACGACTACTATTTCCAGTAGGCCCCGGGGACCCCGGCTAAACCGCATCCCCCACGAAGGGGTTGGTCTGGCGTTCTTCGCCGAAGGTGGAGACCGGCCCGTGCCCGGCAATGAACTGCACGTCATCCCCGAGGGGCCACAGCTTCTCCCGGATGGACCGGATCAGGGCGGCGTGATCGCTGCGGGGGAAATCCGTGCGCCCGATGGAGCCGCTGAACAATACATCCCCCACCATGGCGAGCCTTTCGCCGGGGTGATAGAAAACCACGTGGCCCGGCGTGTGCCCCGGGCAATGGAGCACCTCCAGCTCCACATTTCCGAACCTGACGGTGTCTCCCTGTTCCAGCCAGCGCTCCGGCGTGAAGGTCCTGGCTCTCTCGGCAAAGCCATAGGCCTCGCTCTGATCCGGCAGGCCGTCGATCCAGAACCGGTCCTCTTTATGCGGCCCCTCGATGGGAACATTCAGGCGTTCCGCCAGCGCGCCCGCGCCCCCGGCGTGATCCACGTGGGCGTGGGTGATCAGGATCTTCTCTATTTCGACACCGGCCTTTTGGGCCTCTGCAATGATGCGGTCGATCTCCCCGCCGGGATCCACCACCGCGGCGCGGCCGGTTTCCTCGCAGCAGAGTATGGAGCAGTTTTGTTCAAAGGGTGTGACAGGGATGACAATGACTTTCATGTTGAGGCTTCTGTCTTGATGCAAAGGCTGCATCTTAGCCTGAACGGGCGGCCACAGGCCAATGGAGTCAACTTTCCGGCCGTCCGGCCGATATGAAGCAGAGGCGTTTTTTCAGCGGGGGCCCGAGACATGGCGAATACATCCATCCAACGGCTACTGACCGGCGCGGCTTTCTGCCTGGCCGGGGTGCTGCCCGGGGCCCAGGCCTCGGAGTTCAACCAGCAAGCGTCCGATGCCCTGGACCAGGTCAAGGCCGCCCTCGTCTCCGCCAAGGCCGCCCTCGATTCGGTGGATATCTACCGCAGGCCCCGGTTCCCGGCGCCGGAGGGTTTGAACAAGGACCGGACGCTCAGTTGCCGGGAGCTGGAGCAGGAGATGGTCTCCCTCGTGCCGCAGACATACAGCTATAAACCGGGGTTTTTCGATGATTCCCTTCAGGGGGCGGCGCTCTGGCTTGGCAGCGAGTACAAAGAGGCCTATTGGTTCGTTTTATACGGCCTCTATTTTGACTACCAGGAAAGCAGGCGGATTATTCCGGCCGAGGACCGCATTGAAGTCCTTCGCCGCCTCAAGGCCGAAAAACGGTGTTTCGAGGGCTGACAGGCCACATGAAAAAACCCGCCCAAGGCGGGTTTTTTCATAAATGGCGCGCCCGAAGGGATTCGAACCCCTGACCTCTGCCTCCGGAGGGCAGCGCTCTATCCAGCTGAGCTACGGGCGCTTTTTTCGTGTGGGCGAATGGACCGCAGAGAGGACGTATATTACCCCGCCCCGCGCATGGCGTCTATTCAGTGCCGGAGGGTTGTTAGGAGCAAATAAACTGTCCGGACTTGTAGCACGTGATTTGTCCGGTTTCATGGTCACCGAGGAGGTGCGCCATGAGACGGACAGAACTGCTACAGGAGATCCGGAAAATGCGATTCGAAGAAGCCTACTCGGCCTGGACCGAGAAACGATTGACCCAGGAGGAGGCGGCCCGGCTGCTGGGGGTCTGTGAGCGAACCTTCCGACGTTACATCAACCGCTACGAGGAGGAGGGCCTCGACGGCCTGATCGACAAGCGTCTGAACCAGGTCTCGCACCGCAAGGCCCCGGTGGACGAGGTGCTGCGTCTGGAGTCGCTCTACAAGGAGCGCTACGACAGCTGGAACATCAAGCACTTCTATCGCTTCTACCGCGAGCAGCACGCTGGCACCCGCAGTTACACCTGGGTGCGCAACACCCTGCAGAAAGCCGGCCTGGTCAAGAAGGCCCCGGCACGGGGCAAGCACCGCCGGCGCCGTGAGCGGGCTCCCATGGTGGGCATGATGCTCCACCAAGACGGTTCTACCCACGAGTGGATGCCCGGCCAGTCCTGGGATCTGATCATCACCTTCGATGACGCCACCTCCGAGCACTACTCGATGTTCTTCGTCGAAGAGGAAGGTACCGCCTCAAGCTTCCAAGCGATGCGCGAGGTCATCACCGGGCTCGGTCTGCCCTCGAGCCTCTACACCGACCGGGGCAGCCACTACTGGCACACCCCCAAGGCTGGCGGCAAGGTCGACAAGAATCGCCTCACCCAGTTCGGCCGAGCCATGGCCCAGCTCGGGGTCGAGATGATCCCCGCCTATTCCCCCGAGGCACGGGGGCGCTGTGAGCGCCAGTTCGCCACCCACCAGGGGCGTCTGCCCAAGGAGCTGGCCGCCTGGGGCATCACCACCATGGAAGAAGCCAACCGCTATCTCCGGGAACGCTATCTGCCGGCTTTCAACCGGGAATTTTCGGTTGCGCCCGCCGTCGAGGGCTCAGCCTTCGTCCCCTTCATCGGGACCGGGTTGGACGACATCCTCTGCGAGCAATATGAGCGCACCGTCAACAAGGACAACTGTGTCGCCTTCGGGGGATTGAGGCTCCAGATCCCTGCCGACCGCTATCGACGCCATTACGTCAAAGCCAAGGTGCGGGTGCATCGTTATCCCGATCGTTCCCTGGCACTTTTCCACGGACCCAGAAGACTGGCCAGTTACACCCCCGAAGGCTTGCCCTTCGAACCTCTCGATACCCCCGATCAGGCATCGGCCAACGTCCGCTGCCATGCCTGATCAACACTGAACTCAAAGCGGACACTTTATGTGCTACAAAACCGGACAGTTCTATTTGTTGCTAACATTCAGTGCCGGAGGGTTTGGGGCGCCGTCTTCTGCGCCGTTTCTTGGCCGGCGGCTTGTCGCCGGCTTCGGCCTTGTTCTTGGGCCTGCGGCCCTGCTTGGGCCTTCCGCCGGGCTGGCGCGGCCGCCGCTCCGGGGCGCGCTTGCGGCTTGCGGGATCGATTTCGGCCAGCAGTTCTGCGGTGACGGGCTCGGAAGGGATCTTGTGGCCGATGTAGTCCTCGATATCCGGCAGCGAGAAGGCGTAACGCTCGCAGGCGAAGCTGATGGCGTCCCCGCTGGCGCCGGCGCGGGCGGTGCGGCCGATGCGGTGCACATAGTCTTCCGCATCCTCCGGCAGATCGTAATTGATGACGTGGCTGACGTCGGGGATATGCAGCCCCCGGGCGGCCACGTCCGTGGCCACCATCACCGGCAGTTCGCCGCTCTGGAACTGGCGCAGCAGGCTCATGCGTTTTTTCTGGGGCACGTCGCCGGACAGGACGGCGGCGTGCAGGCCGTTGCCTTCCAGGTATCCCCAGACCCGGTCGGCCTCCCGCTTGGTGTTGACGAAGACGATGGTGCGGTGCGGGTCCATGTGGCGCAGCAGGCCGATGAGCAGCGGGATCTTTTCCTCGTTGGCGGTCATGTAGCAGGTCTGCTTGACCTTGTCCGCCGTGACCTTGTCGGTCTCGATCTTTACCGCCTCCGGGTTGTTCATGTGCTCGTAGGCGAGTTCGGTCACCCGGAACGACAGGGTGGCGGAGAACAGCAGGCCGAGCCGCTTGTCCGGCGGCGGCATGCGCCGCAGCAGGTAGCGGATGTCCTTGATGAAGCCGAGATCGAACATGCGGTCCGCCTCGTCCAGGACGACGACCTCGATGGCGCGCAGGTCGAAGATCTTCTGCTTGAAATAATCGATCAGGCGGCCCGGGGTGCCGATGAGGATGTCCACCCCTTCTTCCAGCTGTTTGCGCTGCTGGTCGTACCCGGTGCCGCCAAACACCAGGCCCAGCTTCAGGCCCGTGTGCCTGCCCAGCACCTGGGCGTCCTTGTGGATCTGGATGGCCAGTTCCCGCGTCGGGGCCAGCATGATGGCCCGCGGCTGGGTGGCCTTGCGGCCGGGGCCGGGCGGCTTTTCGAGCAGGCGCTGGAAGGTGGTGAGCAGGAAGGCGGCGGTCTTGCCGGTGCCGGTCTGGGCCTGGCCGGCGACATCGCGCCCCGCCAGCACCAGCGGGATGGTCGCCGCCTGTATGGGAGTGCAGTTTGAAAAGCCAGCATCCTCAATGCCTTGCATGATTTCTTTGGCAAAGTTGAAGCTGCTGAACCGGATGTCCGTAAGATGTGTGTCAGTCATGGCGGGCTAGGATACAGCAATTTAGTATGGTTTGGACTTGAAAACTTTACTTTATTCAGATTCAATAGCGGCTTGAAGAGGGGGTGGCGCCGGTTTCGAGCGCGCGATGGAGCAGATATACCTCTCAAAAACAGCCACCGAATGGAATGCATGTGCGGCCCCGTACTGTCTGGCGCCATTTCCCATAACCTGAATTTGGAGAGCTTTTGTGAGTGAACAGATCGTTCATGTGACGGATGATACCTTCGAGGCCGAGGTGTTAGAGTCCAGCGAACCCGTACTGGTAGACTATTGGGCCGAGTGGTGCGGTCCCTGCAAGATGATCGCCCCGGTGCTCGATGAGATCGCCGGCGAATATGAGGGGCGCATCAAGATCGCCAAGCTCAATATAGACGAGAACCCGAACACTCCCCCCAAATACGGGATCCGCGGCATTCCCACGCTGATGTTGTTCAAGGGAGGGGAAGTGGAGGCCACCAAGGTCGGCGCCGTTTCCAAATCCCAACTGACCGCCTTCATCGACAGCAATCTGTGATTTTCAGGCCGCCCGCATTGGATACAGGCCGCATAACTGCTACACTACAGGGCGTTGGCGCTTCAATATAAGCGCCACGTCCTTCTGAAACCCCGAATAACACATTCCCGCGCAACAGGCCCAATTCCTGGGCGGTTCTGCTTGCATGGTTTCCAAATATCCAAGAACGCATCTTCAGAAAACACCATGAACCTTACCGAACTCAAGAAAATGCCGGTCTCCGACCTGGTCGAACTTGCCCGATCCATGCGCATCGAGGGCATGGCCCGATCACGCAAACAGGATGTGATCTTCTCCATCCTGAAGGCGCATGCGAAGCGGGGCGAGGATATCTATGGTGACGGGGTGCTGGAGATATTGCAGGACGGCTTCGGCTTCCTGCGCTCGGCGGACAGCTCTTACCTGGCGGGGCCGGATGACATCTATGTCTCACCCAGCCAGATTCGCCGCTTCAACCTGCGCACGGGTGACACCATCGCCGGCAAGATCCGCCCCCCAAAGGACGGCGAGCGCTATTTCGCCCTGTTGAAGGTCAGCGAAATCAACTTCGACAAGCCGGAGAACGCCAAGAACAAGATCCTGTTCGAGAACTTCACGCCCCTGTTCGCCAACAAGCGCCTGAACCTGGAGATGGGCAACGGCAGCACCGAGGACATCACCGCCCGCACCATCGAACTGTGCGCCCCCATCGGCAAGGGCCAGCGCGGCCTCATCGTCTCGCCGCCCAAGGCGGGCAAGACCATGATGCTGCAGAACATCGCCCAGTCCATCGGGCACAATCATCCGGAGTGCTACCTGATCGTGCTGCTCATTGACGAGCGTCCGGAAGAGGTGACCGAGATGGCCCGTTCGGTGCGCGGGGAGGTCATTTCCAGCACCTTCGACGAGCCGGCCACCCGCCACGTGCAGGTGGCGGAGATGGTGATCGAAAAGGCCAAGCGCCTGGTGGAGCACAAGCGGGACGTGATCATCCTGCTGGATTCCATCACCCGCCTGGCCCGGGCCTACAACACGGTGATACCGTCTTCGGGCAAGGTGCTGACCGGCGGCGTGGACGCCAACGCCCTGCACCGGCCCAAGCGTTTCTTCGGCGCCGCCCGCAACGTGGAGGAGGGCGGCAGCCTGACCATCCTGGCCACCGCCCTGGTGGAGACCGGCTCCCGCATGGACGATGTGATCTACGAGGAGTTCAAGGGCACCGGCAACATGGAAATCCATCTTGACCGGCGCATCGCCGAGAAGCGCATCTTCCCCGCCATCAACATCAACCGCTCCGGCACTCGCCGGGAGGAGCTGCTGATGCCCCAGGACGAGTTGCAGAAGATGTGGATCCTGCGCAAGATCCTGCACCCCATGGACGAACTGGCCGCCATGGAGTTCCTGTTCAACAAGCTCAAGGTCACCAAGACCAATAACGAATTCTTCGACGCCATGAAGCGGTGAAGGCCATGATCCTGGCGGCCGGGCGGGGCGAGCGCATGCGTCCCCTCACCGACCGCATCCCCAAACCCCTGCTGACAGTGGCCGGCCGGCCGCTCATCGAATACCACATCAAGGCCCTGGCTGGGGCGGGTTTCAGGGAACTGGTCATCAATCACGCCCATCTGGGCGAACAGATTGAACGGGCCCTGGGGGACGGCCGCCGCTGGAACCTGCGCATCCTCTATTCACCGGAACCCCCCGGGGCCCTCGATACCGGCGGCGGTATTTTTCATGCCTTGGCGTTGTTGGGCGATGGTCCCTTCGCGGTCATCAATGCCGATGTCTGGACCGATTATGATTTTGGCCGGCTCCATTGTCCCGGCGACAGCCTGGCCCACCTGATACTGGTTGATAATCCAGGGC
>Ga0256830_1003103_pt1 | contig 10534 bp, 12 predicted proteins | sample 128326metaG_FD_190537 | JGI IMG/M metagenome (GOLD analysis project Ga0256830, IMG submission 190537) | Hydrothermal vent microbial communities from Lau Basin, Pacific Ocean - 128-326 | ecosystem: Environmental > Aquatic > Marine > Hydrothermal vents | place: Pacific Ocean: Lau Basin | collected...
CGAACCAGCGCTTTGGATCGTTGCTCTGGATGGCTAAATCCGACAAACTCCTAGTCGTCCGTGATGTTTTATCTTCTTTTTTGCGGATACATCAACGAGCGCAATCTGCTCAAGTCGGCCAACCTGTGGCGCGGCGATACCGACGCCACCCGGCCCTGCGCGCATCGTCTCTTCGAGGTCTGCAATAAATGTACGCAGCGTCTCGTCAAACAGCACAACCTCATCGCAGGCCTGTTTGAGCCGTTTATCAGGGTATTGCAGGATCTCCAGCAGCGCCATTATCTCAATCAACCCATCACGGTATCGACAGGGGTCAGGTGTGTTTCGATCCCTTCGCTGGCGATGATCGACAGCGCAGATTCCAGCGACGGCACCCCTTCCAGCGCCGCACCTTCGATATGCAGCACATAGATCGGCCTGTTTTTACTGCCCGCTACATCAGACTCCAGTGACAGGATATGTAGCCCCGCCTCTGCCAGCGTCGCCGTGGCGTGCGCCACAATGCCGCTGCGATCCTCACCAAACAGGGTGATGCGGACATCAGGTTCGATGTGGTGGTGAAGTTCAGCTTTAATGCTATCGATATGAAGGTGAAGCGCTAATGACTCTACCACCGGCGCAAGCAGATCACGCAGCCCCTTTTCACGACCGTCGTGCTGCACCATCAACATCATGGTGAAGTTGCCACCAAGCCGTGTCATTGAAGCTTCACCCAGATTACAGCCGCCATTAAAGAGCGCGGATGTCACTTTGGCAACGATGCCGGGGCGGTCCGGCCCGACCACTACTGCCATAAACCATTTATCCATAGTTCCCCCTTCGACGACAGTGTTAACAGCGGCCTGATATCCAGACGGCCAGGTTAAGATGGTTTGGATTTATTCATGCAACAGCAGGTGCGTCAGGTAAATTATCGCAACACCACTACCGATCAACAACACCTGCTGTATCGAGGCGCTCATTTCGGTGCGCTTATGCAGGCCGGGAATCAGATCGGCCACTGCAATATAGATACAGCTTGAGACCGCGATCGCCAGCATATAAGGCATTAACCACTCAACTCCGTTGAGTCCAAAGTAACCGATCACCCCACCCAGCGGCGCAGTCAGGCTAGAAAGCGTATTCAGAAGTAACGCACGCGTGCGACTCAGGCCGCCATGCAACAGCACCGCAAAGTTACTCAGCTCCTGCGGAATCTGGTGCGCCATCACCGCCAGACTGGTCACGATGCCGAGGTGGATGTCGACCAGAAAGGCGGCTGCGATCAATACACCATGAATCAGATTATGCACCGCGTCACCCACTACGATCAGCGGTCCGGCAACACCGCTATGCAGCTCATTCGCTTCTCGCGCATGGTGCGCCTCGCAGTCGGCGTGATGACAGTGTCGCCACAGCACCATCTTCTCCATGATAAAGAAGCCGAGCAGCCCAAGCAGAACAACCAACGTCACTCGATGAGTATCGCCACCGGGTACCGTCTCCAGCGCATGTGGCAGCAGTGCCAGAAAGGCAGCACCCAGTAGCGCACCTGTCGCAAAGCTGATCAGGTGAGGCAGTAGTCGCGCGCGCAGCGGCTGTGGCAATAGCAGAAATAGCCCTGCGGCCAACACACTCAGCAAGCCAACCAGAAGACAAAACAGGACGATCCAGCTCAATGCACTCATCGCATCGCCCCGCTAAACAAGGCCATAAAGCGGGTTATCGCCACAAATAACACTAACCGCCACGCTTTCTCAAATAGTCCGCCGCCTCAAGCTGGTTCTGCTCCATCGCCCAGTCAATCGCACTCTCCCCATCAAGTGTTTTGGCATGAATGTCGGCACCGTTTGCCAGCAGCAGTTCTATCATGTCGATCTTTCCCTGACGCGCCGCGCGCATCAGTGCTGTCTGCCCATCTTTCGCCTGTATATTCACCTCAGCACCGTGCGCGATCAGCAGTTCAGCAATCTTCACATGGCCCATAAATGCCGCAACCATCAGCGGCCCAATCATCTCACGATTATAGGCGTTAACCTCAGCACCATTGGCCAGCAGAATCTCGATCACCTCGGGCTCGTCGCTCATGGGTGGCAGCATCAGCGCGGTATTGCCGTTAACATCACCTGCATTCACATCAGCCCCCATATCGATCAGGCGCTTTACAATTCCGGGATAAGGGCCAGAGACGGCCAGCATCAGCGGGGTCGTGTTTAGCACCCCCGGTGCATTGATATCGACCTCGCGTTTAAGCAGTAATGCCGCAATTTCCAGATGACCATGGCGAATCGCCAGTGCCAGCGCCGAGTCCCCGGCGCGATTATAGACATTGACCTCGACCCCCTGGTTCAGCAGATCTTCGACAGCCCGGACGCTTCCATTATCGACCGCATCGATCAGTGGAGGATTACTACAGCCCGTTAGCGTACCGAGGGAGACCAGCAAAATAATAATTTTCAAGAAGTGTGTATTCATGTGCGTGAATTGACCATGCTATCCAGTGAAAGAGCGGCAATTCTACATGAGTTTGGGGCAAAAGGGATGGTGATCGCCCCCGCTCAAATACACTCTCTTCAGGTGACTCGCCAGATCAGCGTCGCCATCCGCCCGGTCACACCATCACGACGATAGGAGTAGAAATGTTCCGGGCTGCTCACAGTACACCATTCGCCGCCATAAACATCTCTAACCCCTTGTTTTTCCAGCGTGATCTCGGCTAGCCGGTAGAGATCCGCATACCAGTGGCCAGCGCGGGCAGGGAGAAAGGCCTCCGTCGCTGCCGCATCACGTGCCACAAAAGCGGCGCGCACCTCGGCACCCACCTCAAAACATTGCGCTCCAATGGCGGGGCCTAACCACGCCATCAGCTCACGCCCCTCGCCCATTGCTGCGATGGTCGATTCGATAACGCCTGCGGCCAGACCGCGCCAGCCGGCATGAACAGCGGCCACCGCCGTCCCTGTTTTATCGCACAGCAGCAGCGGTAAACAGTCGGCGGTGAGCACCGCACTCACCACCCCCGGCCGGATAGTAAAACTGGCATCTGCCTCTGTATCTGCGGCGCTATTTGCCGCATCGATAGCGTGGCTGCCGTGAACCTGTGTCAGCCAGAGCGGGGTGCTGGGCAGCGCCAGCGTCTGCTGTAACTGTGCGCGGTTCGCAGCTACCGATGCTGCCTCATCACCAACATGATCACCAAGATTAAGTGCACCATATTTTCCGACACTCTTTCCGCCGCTACGCAACGACGAGGCGGCGCGAATATTGGTCGGTGCTGGCCAGTCAGGGGTGATCCAGCACAACCCATCAACCTCATCGACGCTATCAGCCACCGTTACTCTGCCTGCTTCAGGTCTTCGTCCAGCACCTGTAATAAGCGGGTCATGTCTAGCGGTAGCGGTGCCTGCCAGTGGACCATTTCACCACTCTCGGGATGCAGCAGCCCGAGCTTTGCCGCATGCAGTGCCTGACGCTTAAAGGTACGCAGCACACCATTGAGCGCTTCGCCACACCCTTTGGGTATACGCAGACGGCCGCCGTAGACCGGGTCTCCCACAATTGGATGTCGGATATGCGCCATATGCACACGGATCTGGTGGGTTCGGCCGGTCTCCAGTTTCACCGAGAGATGGGTGTGGGCACGATAACGCTGCGCCACCCGGTAGTGGGTGCGCGCCGCCTTGCCATTTCCGACCACCGCCATACGGGTGCGTACGGCAGGGTGGCGTCCGATCGCTGCATCGACTGTGCCTCCAGCCGTCATCACACCGTTCACCACGGTCTGGTATTCACGCTCAAATTCACGCCGTTGAATCTGCTCGGTCAGTACCTTTTGCGACTTAAGGGTACGCGCCACCACCAGCAGACCACTGGTCTCTTTATCTATACGGTGGACGATGCCAGCTCGCGGCACCAGGGTCAGCTCAGGCGCATGGTGGAGCAGTGCGTTCAACATCGTCCCCTCCCGATTGCCGGCCGCCGGATGAACCACCAGCCCGACAGGCTTGTTGATGACCAGCAGCGCTTCATCTTCATAGACGATGTCGAGTGGAATCGCCTCCGGCTGAGAGTCAACCTCCTCTTCCCGTTCGACCTGGATCTCAATCCGCTCACCGCCACGCAATTTATCTTTTGAACGCAGCTGCTTACCATCGACCAGCACCGCACCATCACTCACCCACGACTGCAGCCGTGCGCGCGAATAGTCAGAAAAGAGCTGTGCCAGAATCTTATCGAGACGCTGCCCCGCCAGCTCATCGCCAACGGTCGCTGTAAAATGTTCCACTTCACTCATGACAAACTGCCACCCGCCCCTTTTATTCACGTGCATATAAGCTCATAATCCATTCACAAGTGATCAACCTGCGTCGTACTAACGACATATAACCACTCATGTGGTGCCCTGCTAGATCCAGCTAGATCCGGCTAGATCCGGCTAAATAAGGACACCCGGGATAACAGGAACTGAACCTATGCGACCAACCAACATAGTATACTGTTTTGTCACCGCATTATCGCTACTGCTCGCAGGCTGCGCCACCACCGGCGAGCATCACGCCGAACAGCAGCAGGCTAGCCAGCGCACGGCAGCCAGCACCCTCTATAGCGCCGGTAAAGAGGCGCTGAGTATTGGCAACCAGGCCGGGGCCATCCGCCATTTCAACGCACTGATCACACAGTACCCGGCCGATAAGTTTGCTCAGCAGGGAGAGCTTGAACTGGCCTACGCCTACCATAAAAGTGGCCAGACCAGCGCTGCCATCGCCACTACCGAACGCTTTATCGCAACTTATCCGCAACATAAAAACATCGACTACGCCTACTACCTGCGCGGTCTTACCGCCTATGAAGCGGCGCTCGCAAAATTTGATCACGGCACGGACTCAACACCCTATGAGGCTCCGATGGCCATCGAATTTCTCAACGAACTCATCAACCGCTTTCCTGACGGCAAATACAGTGAAGATACAGCCCAGCGTATTGACACCCTTAACGAGCGGATTGCACAGCAGCGGTTATTCTCGGCAAAACAGCAGTTAGACCAGAACAACCCGGCCAGTGCAGCCTTACTGGCCAAAAGTGTGATGGAAGAGTATCCGCAATCATCCGCCATACAGGAAGCAGCCGTTATCACAAACCAGGCCTACCAAATGCTTGAGCTGAGCGATGCAACAGAACCTCCAGCAGCCGTTGCGCAGACACCCACAACCACCAGCGAACCAGAACAGCCGGCGGCGACTATTACTCAGCCCAGCGCTACTGCGGATAACATGATGCCGCCTAGCAATACGATCAGAGAGACATCATGGGTAATTGCCCAACCCCCGGAGCGTTTTACCATTCAGCTGCTTGGCACCGAAAATGAGGCGCTATTACGCCATCAGATCAAAAGCAATGGGCTATTAAATGAGGTCGCCTATTATAAAAAACTGCGTGAAGGCGCCCCGTGGTACTCACTGATCTACGGGAGCTACCATAGCCGGGAGGCCGCCACCGCCGCCGCTCAGGCTTTGCCACCCGCACTACGCAAGGGCAAACCGTGGATCAGAAAGATCGGCGACATCCAGGCCTCGCTCAGCGAATAATAGGCTATAATCCAACTCTAAAGAGAGAGGCGCCAAGCCTCTGAGGTTTCGTTATTTAACCAGGCTGGATCCCATGCGTGCTTTATATCTCATTATCCCCTTACTGCTTGCAATGCTCTCGGGCTGTTCATCGCTGCAGGAGAAAGATGATACTGAACTCAGCGCGGAAGCTCTCTATGAGCGCGCAAAAAAAGCGCTTGATAGCGGTGATTATGAGATGGCTATCAGCCATTTTGATTCACTTGAGACCCGCTTTCCATTTGGCGTGTATGCACAACACGCCCAGTTGAACTCGGCCTACGCCTACTACAAATTCAATGAGCCAGAGTCGGCCATCGCCAATGCTGAACGTTTTATCAAAACCTATCCACGCCACAAAAATGTCGATTACGCCTATTATCTGCGCGGCCTGGCGAAGTTCAACCAGGACAAGGACAGCATCGACCGCATGCTTGATCTCGATATTACTGAGCGGGAACCCGGTTCAATTGAGGCCTCTTTTTTCTATTTCAAGGAGTTGGTTGAGCGCTACCCCAATAGTCGCTACAGCGCCGATGCAAGACAGCGCATGATCCACCTGCGCAATCTACTGGCACAGCACGAACTGCATGTTGCCAGCTTCTATCTGAAACGCGGCGCTTTTGTTGCCGCAACCAATCGCGCAAAATATATCATTGAAAACCTCCCCCGCACCCCTGCGATTCCAGAAGCGCTCACCATCATGGCGGCGGCATATCAGCAGCTAGGGTTACCATCACTGGCTGAAGATACACTGCGCGTGCGTCGCCACAATTTCCCTGACTACACGGCCAGCCGCGCGCTGTAGGAAGCCACCGTTTTAAAAGCCAATACGAGGAGTAAGTATATGTGGGACTTCTTCGAAACAGTACGCCACCGACACTCGGTTAGAAAATACCAGACCACCACCCCGATCGAAGCAGGTAAGCTCCACGCCGTACTTGAGATGGCGTGTGCTGCCCCCTCTGCGGGCGACCTGCAGGCCTACCAGATCACAGTGATCGAAGAGCAGGCAACACGCGAAGCGTTGCAGGAAGCCGCCCATGGGCAGGCGTTTATCTCAGAGGCTCCGATCTGTCTGCTCTTCAGTGCCGACCCCGCCCGTTCAGCGCACTCCTTTGGTGAGCGTGGCGCTTCACTGTATGCGATTCAGGATGCCACCATCGCCGCCACCTATGCGCAGCTCGCGATTGTGGCGGCTGGCATGGGCTCCACCTGGGTCGGTGATTTTGATGACGTGGCGGTTAAATCTATACTCAACAGCGACGATGAACTTCAACCGATCGCTATCCTTAGCGTTGGCTACCCGGCGGAGCTACCAGAGCCGACACCGCGCCGCCATCTCGATGACGTGGTTAAATACTTCCCATAAAAAAACGGGGTAACAGCACTGCCGCTACCCCGTTTCTGAACGACTCCTGAGAGCCACGATTTCTAACAATTCATAAAAAACTAAATCGCGTCGTTGTCCTCTTCACCGGTGCGAATACGAATAATACGCTGCACTTCACTCACAAAGATCTTGCCGTCGCCAATTTTCCCAGTTCGCGCAACTGTTGTAATCGTCTCGATACACTGATCTAGCTGCGCTTCCGCCACCACAATCTCAAGCTTGATCTTAGGGAGGAAATCGACAACATATTCCGCTCCGCGGTAAAGTTCAGTGTGCCCCTTCTGACGTCCAAAGCCCTTCACTTCCGTCACCGTCATGCCGGTAATACCGATCTCCGACAGCGCCTCGCGCACATCATCCAGCTTAAACGGTTTGATGACCGCCTCTACCTTTTTCATTGCCAGCTCTCCAGTTTGAGACCGTTGCACAACTCTTCTTTTCCCTCTGGCGGCGTTAAAAGCGTACTCAATCGGTTATATATAGCGATAAACTCCCTCATTCCGTGCGCTTTTACCTAGCCAGAGAACAAAATGCCTATTCGTGAAAAGGTCTCAGTTTAACTTAAATTTTCACCACCAGTTTAAACTGATTCTATTCTGATATCACGCTTCATGAAAGCCAGAGGTGATCGGATAACGGCGGTCTCGCCCAAAGGCGCGCGCAGTAAGTTTTACCCCCGGTGGCGCCTGACGGCGCTTGTACTCATTACGCTTCACCATCGCCACCACCTGCTGCACCATCTCTCGATCATAACCGGCCTTTATAATCGCAGCGGGACTCATGTCCTGCTCGACATACATCTCCAGCACGGGGTCGAGAGTTTCATAAGGCGGCAGGCTATCTTCATCTTTCTGATCTGGTGCCAGCTCTGCCGAAGGTGGACGCTCAATCACCCGCTGCGGAATCACCATCGAAACCGTGTTGCGATAACGGGCAAGACGATAGACCAGTAACTTTGGCACATCCTTTAACGGTGCAAAGCCACCCGCCATGTCGCCGTAAAGGGTGGCGTAACCGACCGACATCTCACTCTTGTTGCCGGTGGTCAAGACAATCTTGCGCCCTTTATTCGAGAGCGCCATCAGAATGATGCCGCGGCAGCGCGCCTGAATATTCTCTTCAGTCGCATCGGCTTGATCCCCGAGAAAGTCCGCTTGCAGAGCGCTCAGAAACGAGCGGTACATCGGTTCAATCTCAACCTGATGACACTTAACCCCCAGCGCCTCACACTCGGCAAAGGCGTCTTCAATACTCATCGCCGCGGTGTAACGAGACGGCATGGTGACCGCTTCCACATTGGCAGCACCGATCGCATCGACAGCGATAGCCAGCGTCAGGGCAGAGTCGATCCCGCCCGAGAGGCCAACCACTACACTATTAAAACCGTTCTTCTGGATATAGTCACGCACCGCCAGTACGATTGCGTTGTAGACCATCACCTCATCGGCCGGCAGTGGTGTGATCCAGCCCGATTGCGGCAGCAGCGGGCCGCTCTCATCAATCTCAAATTCAGCTACCATCAACGCTTCAGCCAGCATCGGCAGACGTTGCGTCACCCTCCCTTTTGCGTTGATCACAAATGAGCCGCCATCAAAGATCAGCTCATCCTGCCCACCAACCAGATTCAGGTAGATGACCGGCAGGCCGCTCTCCGCCACACGCTGCGCCAGTACCGCTTCACGCGCCTGCTGTTTACCCAGATGAAAAGGGGATGCATTCAGGTTGATAACCAGCTGCGCACCTGCCGACTTTGCACCATCCAGCGCATGGGGTCGCCAGATATCTTCACAGATCGAAAGCGCGATCCTGACGCCATTGATCACCACAACCGTAGCGGCAGCAGTGCCAGCACGAAAATACCGCTTCTCATCGAACACACTATGGTTGGGCAGCGCCTGCTTGAAGTAGCGGTGCTGAATCTCACCATCACGGATCACCGCTGCGGCGTTATAACAGTCATCCGCGTCGTAATGCGGATAGCCGAGCACGACGCTAATGCCGCTCACACCCGCTTTAATCGCCGCCAGCGCCGCTTCGATCTGTGCGGCCATCGCCGGGCGCAGCAGCAGATCTTCCGGCGGATAGCCGGTTAATGTCAATTCAGGGAAAACGACCAGGTCGGCTCTAAGTCGGTCACGCGCATCGAGCGCATGCGCTATCACCTTCAGACTGTTGCCGGCGATATCACCCACCAGCACATCGATCTGCGCCATGGCGACGCGTAATTTATTATCCAAAATAGCTCTCTTTCACACCGCTATCACGCGGTTACTACGATTGAAAGGGGATCACATAGCCGTTTTCATAACCGCTATTCAGCTGGACAGACCTCCAGGATGCGATCTCCCATATCGGCAGGCGATTCTGCAATCGAGACGCCGGCATTTTTCAGCGCTTGAATCTTGTCGCTCGCCGTCCCTTTACCACCTGAGATAATAGCACCTGCATGACCCATCCGTTTACCCGGCGGCGCAGTCAGCCCGGCAATATAAGAGATAACCGGTTTGGTCACATTCGACTGGATATATTCAGCCGCCTCTTCTTCCGCTGTGCCACCGATCTCTCCCACCATCATGATCGCCCGGGTCTGCTCATCCTGCTCAAACAGCTCAAGGCAGTCGATAAAGTTCATGCCGTGAATAGGGTCCCCGCCGATGCCGACACAGGTGCTCTGGCCAAGGCCGTTGGCAGTGGTCTGATGTACCGCTTCATAGGTCAGCGTGCCCGAGCGGGAAACCACCCCCACGGCGCCCGGCTGATGGATCGCACCCGGCATGATGCCGATTTTGCAAGCACCCGGGGTGATCACACCGGGGCAGTTGGGGCCGATCAGGCGGGCATCGTAATCGAGCAGCTGCGCCTTTACCCTGATCATATCCTGTACCGGAATCCCTTCGGTGATACAGACAATCACCTTGATACCCGCATCCGCCGCTTCAAGGATGGCATCTGCCGCAAAAGGAGCCGGCACATAGATCATCGAAGCGTCCGCGCCGGTCTCGGCAACGGCATCATGAACGGTATTAAACACCGGCACATCAAGGTGACGCTGACCACCCTTCCCCGGCGTCACCCCCCCGACAAAACGAGTGCCGTATTCAATCGCCTGCTGGGAGTGAAATGTTCCCTGCTTCCCTGTGAATCCCTGACATATCACGCGCGTCTCTTGATCGATCAGAATCGACATCTACTCTCTCCCGGAAAATTAGCCATAACACTCAGATAACACCATACACATTAATCGACAGGCTGTTGAATCGCTTGAGCCTGCACCGCTAACTATCGATCAATTAAGAAAAAACAGTGGCGATAGTGTCCCAAATTTGCCAAAAAACTTAAAGGGATATTTCGCCTGCTGCTGAGGCGCTGAATCACGTAAGGCCCTGTGAAAATTTTTATCCTCAAAAATAAAAAGACCTGAAAAACAGGCCTTTTTAAAACATAGCACTTACCTAAGCAACAACCCTGCTAAAACGGGATGTCATCATCAAAATCATCAAACCCCTTCGCAGGTGCCGAGCCCTGATTCTGGTTACTCGGCGCGCCGCCACCCTGGCTC
>Ga0256830_1003104_pt1 | contig 10533 bp, 9 predicted proteins | sample 128326metaG_FD_190537 | JGI IMG/M metagenome (GOLD analysis project Ga0256830, IMG submission 190537) | Hydrothermal vent microbial communities from Lau Basin, Pacific Ocean - 128-326 | ecosystem: Environmental > Aquatic > Marine > Hydrothermal vents | place: Pacific Ocean: Lau Basin | collected...
CACCGGCGCTTCAATTTTACTGTTGACATCGATAACCGCATCCAGCTTCTTGTACTGCCCACGGGGAATGGTGACATAGAGGTCCTGGGCCAGCCCCAGATTGAGGTTTTCACTCGCGCCCTTCCAGATGCGGGCCGTATTCAGCGTTTCACCCGCCGCATATAAGCGGTTGGTTTCATAAAAACGGAAACCATAACTGAGCAACGACTGACTGACATCTTCTCTGTTTTTTTCGCTGCGTGTACCCAGCACAACGGAAATCAGCCGCATATCATTGCGTACCGCGGACGCCACCAGGCAATAACCCGCAGACTCCGTGTGCCCGGTTTTGAAACCATCGACACTCTTATCTCGCCAGAGTAATTTATTGCGATTGTACTGTTTGATACCGTTATAGGTGAATACCTTTTCCTTATACCAGCTATAGTGTTCAGGAAACTCACGAATAATGGCACTGGCCAGCTTGACCAGATCGGCAGCGGTGGTTACATGATTCTTATTGGGCCAGCCGGTGGAATTCACGAAATTGGTATCATTCATTGCCAGTTGCTGAGCGTACTGATTCATTAAATCGGCAAAGGTGGTTTCACTACCGGCAATGTGCTCGGCCAGGGCAACGGTGGCATCATTTCCCGACTGAATAATCAATCCTTTCAGCAGGTCACGCACGGACACTTTTTTGCCTACTTCAACGAACATCTTGGAGCCTTTCATGCGCCAGGCTTTTTTACTGATGGTCACTTCTTCATCCAGACTCAGGCGCCCGGCTTCGATTTCCTTGTACACCACATAGGCTGTCATCAGCTTGGTAATACTGGCGGGTTCAACTTTCTTGTGAATATTCTTTTCAGCCAGTATGCGACCACTATTGAAATCAACCAGCAGAAAACTCTTTGCTGCCAGTTTTGGTGGCGCGGGCACCGGTGCCGCCTGAGCCGTTGCAAACACCGCAAATAGAAATAAAACCACAATCGTCAAATATTTACTCATATATATTCATCTTTATTTTTTAATAATCTGTTAGTCACCCACCACCCGTGCGGTACTAACCCCTATTTTATTCAATTCACTGATAACCTGATAGGCCAGATCCACATTCGGCAATGGGCCAATACGCACCCGATACAATTTTTTACCATCATTTTCCGTTACATGTACCCGGACACTCTGTATATTCTGACTGCGCAAGCTGTTCGCCATTTTATCCGCCGCGGTTTCCGTGCCCATGGCGGCCACCTGAACATGAATTTTACCACTGTCATGTACCGCCTGGGGCAACACCACATCACTGGTTTTCAAGTCCAGAGCCGAGGTATCGATCACTCGAATACTGACCGGCCCGGTACCGGTGGCAGAAATACCCAGCTTGCGCGCAGCGGCATAGGATAAATCAATAATACGCCCATCGTGAAACGGCCCACGGTCATTCACCTTGACAATAACCTTACGCCCATTGCCCTTGTGGGTCACTTCCACATAGGTGGGCAGGGGCAGGGTTTTATGTGCCGCGGTCATGGCGTACATATTATAGTCCTCACCACTGGAGGTTTTTCTGCCATGAAACTTGGTGCCATACCAGGAGGCTATGCCTTCCTGCCTGAAGCCCGAGGCATCTTTCATTACATGATACGTTTTACCCCGTACGGTATAGCTTTCAGGGTTCCCATACCGACTCAGGGGCTCATTGGCTGGCACCGCATCCGGTGTATTGTCGCGCACAAAACCATCCGGCGCACTGTCGCCGGTGGTACTGCAGGCGGTGAAAAGATTACTCGCAACCGCCAGTACAAGAACCCTGAATAATCTACTTCTCGTTATGCGCATTTATCTGTGTATGGAATTTATCGGACACCGCCTGACTCAACTGATATACCGCCATGGCATAAAGCGGGCTGTGATTATAACGGGTAATGACATAAAAATTATGCATTGCCAGCCAGTATTCGTCACCTTCACTGCCTTGCAGTTTCAGCAGGGTCACCAGGGTATTGTCATCAAAGGGCTTTTCCGGCCTGACACCGGCGCGTTTGTATTCGACAAATCGCCTGTGGGGCTTCATTTTTTTACTACCCAGCTCTTTGGAGGGTGTGGTTAACACCGCACGACTGGTCACCGGCTGACCGTTTTTCCAGCCATGTTTCTTGAAATAATTCGCCACACTGCCAATGGGGTCCGCCGGGCTGTTCCAGAAATCCCTCACCCCATTACCATCGAAATCGACCGCGTAACTTCGAAAACTACTGGGTATAAACTGGGGCATACCCATGGCACCGGCATAGGAACCGGTCAGTTTGCGAGCATCCAGCTTTTCCTCGCGCACCATCAACATATACTGCTTGAGCTGCTTGCGAAAAAAAGAGGCTCTGGGGGGGTAATCGAAGCTCAGGGTGGTCAGGGCATCCAGCACCGGGTAATTGCCGGCATGTTTTCCGTAATAGGTTTCCACGCCAATAATAGCCACGATGATTTCCGCTGGCACACCGTATTCCTTTTCTGCCCTGGCAAGCCAGTCGACATTTTCACGCCAGAATTCCACACCCTTGTTGATGCGTTTATCGGTAATGAATATTTTTCGGTAGTCTTTCCAGGGCTTGCCTTCAGCGGGTCGGGCAATGGCTTCGAGGGCGGTGGTCTGCTGTTTGACGCCCTGCATCCAGCTACGAATCAGATTTGCGTCGAAATTATATTCCTTCTGCATTTCCTTGATGAACTGTTTGACTTCAGCGCGCTCACTGTAATTTGCACTGGCGTTTACGGGTAACAGGCACAACAGCAGGTACAGGCCGCCCAGGGTATTGATAATCGAGTGTTTTTTCATAAAATTCTGGTTTCTCCAGTTTGCACGCTGTTACTTTGACCATAAACGCCGGTGAGAGTTTATTGACATTAACATACCAAAAGCCGCCATCAAGGTCACCATCGATGTGCCGCCATAGCTGATAAGGGGCAATGGTACCCCAACCACCGGCAAAATACCTGAAACCATGCCCACATTGACAAATAAATAAACAAAAAATGTCAGGCTCAGGCTGCCCCCCAGCAGTCGCGCATAGGTATCCTGCCCCTGCACCGCAATAATCAGCCCGCGAATAATAATAAAGCCGTAAATAGACAGTAAGATAAGCCCGCCAATCAGGCCAAACTCCTCGGCAAATACCGCAAAGATAAAATCCGTCGACTGCTCCGGCAGGAAGTTAAGGTGTGACTGACTGCCATTGAGCCAGCCGCGGCCGTAAACCCCACCGGAGCCTATGGCGATCTGTGACTGGATAATATGGTAGCCTGCGCCCAGCGGATCCCGTTGTGGATCCAGCAGGGTGAGCACCCGGGTTCGCTGATAATCATGCATGAAATGCCAGAGTACAGGCAACATGGAGGCCCCCAGTACCGTGAGGCCTATCATTAACCGCCAGCTCATACCCCCCAGAAAAATCACAAAAAATCCGGCCGCAAATATCAGCAGGGCGGTACCTAAATCGGGCTGACGGGCAATGAGTAAAGTGGGCACCAGAATCAGGCTAGCAGCGATCAGCAATGTCCGGCTGGAGGGGGGCAGGGGCTTATCGGCAAAATACCAGGCGATCATCATGGGGGTCACCAGCTTCATCATTTCAGAGGGCTGAAAGCGAACGAAGCCCAGATCCAGCCAGCGCTGGGCCCCCTTACCCACATCCCCCATGACCAGCACCAGCACCAGCAACACCACACCGGCGCTGTATATCCAGGGCGACCATGAGCGCAGGGTGGAAGACGGAATCTGCGCGATAATCAGCATAATCACCAGAGCCAGGGAAATGCGTGTCAACTGGCGATTCAGCAACGCCATGGACTGATCCCCGGCACTGTACAGCACCACCAGCCCAATGATAATCAACATGCCTATACCCACCAGCAGCAGGTGATCCAGGTGCAGTGCCTGCATTAGCTGCAAGCTGAAACTGGGACGGTAATGTTTGTCCCTCAGGTTTCTATCGTTCACTTTTCATGCCCCTGATTTTTTATTCGCAGCCATTCATCGATGATCTTGCGGGCAATGGGAGCCGCCACACCACTACCATGCCCCCCATTTTCGGCAATCACCGCCACCGCGATTTCGGGTTTATCCTGTGGCGCAAAGGCAATAAATAACGCATGATCCCGGAGTTTCCTGGCGATGGTTTTTTCATCATATTCGGCATCCTGGGCAATACCAAAAACCTGCGCGGTTCCGGTTTTGCCCGCCATTTTGAATTTCAACCCGGCAGCGGAGCTTCTGGCTGTGCCACGGGAACCGTGCATCACACTGATCATGCCATTGATGGCACGCTGCCAGTTCGATGGACGCTGCAATTTAATCTTTTCTTTGGCGGCCCAGTTGATGCTGACCAGCTCTTCCCTGCCCGGCTCATCTATTTTAGCCAGCAGATGGGGCTGCATCACCTTGCCTCGCATGGCCATTATGGAGGTTGCGGAGGCCAATTGCAGCGGTGTGGCCAGCATATACCCCTGACCAATACCGGTAATCAGGGTTTCACCCGGGTACCATACCCTGCGTTTTACCCTTTTCTTCCAGTCCCTTGAGGGCAGCAGGCCGGAACGCTCACCCAATAGATCAATACCGGTTTTTTCACCAAAACCAAACTGATGCAGAAAACTGTATATGCGGTTGATACCCATGCGATAGGCCAATTCGTAATAATACACATCACATGACTGAGCTATGGAGGCACTCATATCGATATGGCCGTGGCCGGTTTTTTTCCAGTCACGGTACTTGCGTTCTTCATTGGGCAGCAGGTAATAACCGGTGCAGTTGATTTTTTCATGATAGCCGATGGAATGGCTTTCCAGCCCCCCCAGGGCAACAAAGGGCTTTACCGTAGACCCCGGCGGGTATTGCCCCATAATGGCGCGATTAAACAGAGGGCGATCCGGCGAATCCCTCAACCGCTTGTAATCCTTGTAACTGATACCATGGACAAACAGATTGGGGTCAAATGAGGGCATACTGGACATTGCCAGCACCTCTCCGGTGGATGGACGCATCACCACCACCGAGCCGGTATAGTCCGACAGGGCGTCTTCCGCAACAGCCTGCAGACGCACATCCAGGGTCAGCCAGAGGTTATTACCCGGCACCGGCGGAATTTTATCCAGCACCCGCAGTTCACGCCCCTGCACATTGACCTCTATATTTTTATAGCCCACCATACCATGGAGCTGACCTTCATAATATCGCTCCAGGCCGGTTTTACCAATATGGGTCGTGCCCTTGTAATTGGCCTGATCCACCCGCTTCAGTTCATCTTCATCGATGCGCCCCACATAACCAATCACATGGGCCATGCGTTTACCCAGCGGATAATAACGCCCCAGTCGGGCATTGACATCCACACCGGGAAACCGGTGCCGATTGACCGCAAGCTTTGCCACTTCCTGCTCGGATAACTTGGTGCGCAGAGGAACCGCCTCAAACTTACGGCTACGTTTAAGCAGTTTGTCGAAACGCTTGAGCGTGTCCTCATCCAGGCTAATGATTTTACCCAGCTCTTGCAGTGTCTGCGGCATATCCTCAACCTGCTCGGGTATCAGCTCCAGCTGATAGGAAGGACGGTTTTCCGCCAGCACAACCCCATTACGGTCATAGATCAGGCCACGAGTGGGGGGTACCGCAGTGAGCCGAACCCGGTTATTTTCAGACAATGAAGCAAAGTGGCTGAACTCAAAAAATTGCAGATACAACAGACGGGTGATCAGCACCATTAGCAACAGTACACAGAATATGGCCGCCACCAGGGCCCGCCGCTTAAACAGCAAGGCCTCATAGGTATGATTTTTTAGAACGGCGTGGCGTGACATCTAATTTTGTGCACTTAACAAGAAAGACCGCAATGGTTTGCCCCTTAACCCGAATGTTTCATGGGAATGCAGAATTCTGGGGAAATCTCAGCGAGCCAGTTTTTGCCATCGCCCGCGGAAGCATAGCCTCCGCCAGGGTTCAAGCTACAATTCAGGGGGGATCGTGAACAATGGCCGCTGAGATTTTTCCAGAAACTGCATAGCGCTCGTTGGCACATGGTGTACTTTTCTAATATACGAAAAATTATTTTTGAAATCATAATCTTATGCATCAAATGAAGCGTTCTTGTGAAATATTCGGGTTAAACCCCCGCAGCCATGCGTTTATAGCGTTCGATGCTGTTGAGAATTTCCTCATGGGCCCGCTCAACCCCAACCCAGTTTTCCACCTTAACCCATTTACCGGATTCCAGCGCCTTGTACTGTTCGAAGAAGTGCGTAATCTGACTCAGGGTATCGTCATGGAGATCCTGCGGCTTAAGCACATCATCATAGAGCTTGGTCAGCTGCGTCACCGGCACCGCCAGCACCTTATGATCCTCACCGGCCTCATCGATCATTTCCAGCATACCCACCGGACGACAACGGATAACCGAGCCGGAAATCAGGGGTACGGGGGTAACCACCAGCACATCCACCGGATCGCCATCTTCTGACAACGTATGGGGCAGGAAACCATAATTGCAGGGGTAATACATGGCAGTTCCCATAAACCGATCCACCATCAGGGTGCCACTGTCCTTTTCAACCTCATATTTCACCGGTGGCCCGTGGGCCGGGATTTCAATTACAACATTTATATCTCTGGGAACATCTTCACCCAGTTCGAGATTATCAAGATTCATACGAACTTATACCTTAAAAAGAACAGTTTATTACACCACCGCCCACCAGGGCGGCAACTTCATATCATTTATGCAGAATTTGCCTGTAAAAACACCCGGGATGAACAGGCCGCCCCCCCTGGCACTCACCATTATCCCCGAAGATCAATACAATAGAGTAGCTATTCGGCCACACTTAAGATAAAAATCAGGCCACTTTGTCCCTGACCACTCCAAAAGACAATGCTCATTTCCGGCATTATATCAAGAAGCTGCACCAGAATACTCGACATTATCTGCGCATTGATTACAATCCGGTTCTACTGCCAACAATAATAACCTTGGAAAAGGCCTGTTAGGGGGACCAGAGGATATGAGACTTGTACTATTAGGGGCACCCGGCTCCGGTAAAGGCACACAAGCCAAACTGCTGATTGAAAAACTGAATATTCCACAAATTTCCACCGGTGATCTATTGCGTGCTGCCGTTGAGGCGCAGACACCCCTTGGCAGACAGGCAAAAACCATTATGGATGCCGGCCAGCTGGTGCCCAATGACCTGGTGCTTGGACTGATTCGTGAACGCCTGAACAGCCCGGACAGCCGAAACGGCTTTATTCTCGATGGCTTCCCCCGCAACGTGGAACAGGCCGAAGAGCTGGATAAACTCCTCGAAGGCCTGTCCATGCCGATTCAGAAGTCGATTCTGATCGATGTTGACTTCGATATTCTCATGCAGCGCCTGACCGGACGACTGACCTGTGAAGACTGCGGCGCGGTTTTCAATATTTTCAGCAACCCTCCCACCATGGACGAAGAGTGCGACAAGTGCGGCGGCAAACTTCACCATCGCTCCGATGACAATGAGGAAACCATAGGCAAACGCCTGCGGGTATACGAAATGCATACTCAACCGGTTGCGGACTATTACCGACAGCAGGGCAAGCTATCCGTGGTGGATGGCAAAGGTGAGATTCAGGATATTTTCAATGAAATTCAAGCCGCTTTAAAGACGGCTCGAACCATCCCCACACCGGCTCCGGCTCCCACAAGCACAACCAGACCCACAGAGCCGGCCAGAAGCACTGAAAACAAACCCGCGACCCGCCCGGTGACCGAGAACACCCAACCTCAGGCCCGTGTTGCCGCCGAAGCACCCGGAGCCGCAGCAACACCCAGACCTGATACCTCCAGCCCCGTTGCTGCCGGTAAAACAACTGAAAAGCCGGCCGCCAGCGGCACAGAAAAAGCAAAACAGCCTGAAAAAGCTGCCAGCCCCAAAAAGTCACCCGCGAAAAAGAAAGCCCAGGTGAAAAAACCAGCGGCCAGCAAAACAAGCGCTAAAAAAGCCCCAACGAAAAAGGCAAGCACCAGCAAAACGCCTCAGAAAGCGGCCAGCCAGCCCAAAAAGGCACCGGCCAGCAAAAAAGCGGCAACCCCCAAAGCGCCGAAAAAGCCCGCAAGCCGGGCAAAAACCACGGCCAGAAAAGCCGTTGCCAGAAAGCCGGTGACTAAAAAGGCGGCCCCTGGAAAAACCACCCCTAAAAAAGCCACCACAAGAAAAGCCACCAGCCGTCCCCTGAATCCGATTCAGGCCATGAAGGATCGCCTCAAACAGTTGCAGGCAGAGCTGAAACAACTTCGCAGCGAGCTGAGCCAAACGGAAAAACGTAACCGGGAGCTGATAAAGATAGAGGCCAACAAGGACAAGGCTCGTCAGCAGATGTCCAGCCACTTACACCGGGATTTGCTGAAGGCTCTGAAGAAGATACGCTAAGCAAATAACAGAAGGCCCGGAGACCAACGGGATTTTCGGGCTTTCTGTAAACTTTGCCGACACAATAAAATCCGCTATCCCTCTGTTTTTAAAGTAGAATTTTCCACCAAATCGCAATACCATTAAAGTGTAAATTTTTCCGTCGAAACCCCGAATAAAACCTAAGTCATTGATTTATCTATTTTTTTTAATAAAGCCTCGACTTTGGGCGTAGGCCTTTTCTTACAGATAATAATAATCCGCTTTATAATAATTACTTAAGTATTTGTTTTATTTGGTTTTATAAAAGATGGAACAGTCGATGCTACTCACATACCCCACCTGCTTTGTAATGAAATGACCTTTTCATGCAGGGCCGACATCAAAAGCCCACATACCTTCGGGCAACAAAACTGACAAAAGCACAGGGAAGTAAAACGACTCACAATAATCATAATTGAGCGAGGTAATACACGGAGCCACGATTTAAATTTTAAAAAACCAGGCAGGATGTTTATCATGTGGTTACAAACTTTTGCTGTTCTTGTTCTATTGATATTTTATAGCGCCAGTTGCTTCAGCACGGACATTCCAGACGATTCCAGTACGGCCTCTGCCTCACTGGCCAGCCCTTCGGCCCCACCTCCGCAGGCCCAGATGACTATGGGCAGCCAGCCCCTGGCCATTTACCAGCAGGCTCTGAACCATCTGCTGGGTAGAAACGGCGTTCCCCGCTCCGCTGAAAAAGCCGCCAGCCTGTTCAAGATACTGGCCGAGCAAAACTGGAGTTCAGCCCAGCATATGCTGGGGAATATGTACCTGAGGGGCAAGGGAGTGGAGAAAAACGACCTGCTGGCCTACAAATGGCTGAGCCTGGCCTCAAGAAATAATTTACAACTGGCTCAGGCCATACATGAAAAACGTCGGCAGCTGTATGAGAAATTACAGGCCAGCCTGTCCTACCAGTCGCTGAACAAGGTGGAACTCTGGATTGCCGAATGGAAGCCCTCCACCGGCAAACCCCAGCTAAATTAAAGCCGATATTCTGGCAGGTCTATCTGCCAGAATATCTGAAATGACTCAGAAAATAACTCAGGCGCCTTTCTGCTCTGCCTGGGCCGCTTCGATATCCGCTCTAACCTTGTCCATATCCAGCTCTTTTACCTGCTGAACCACCTGCTCAAGACCGGCCGCCGGCAACATGCCAGCCTCGGAAAACAGAACGATCTGCTCACGGAAAATCATCAGGGTTGGAATGGAGCGAATCTGGAAGTGGGCGGCAATGCCCTGCTCTTCTTCCGTATTGACCTTGGCAAACACAATATCGGGGTGATTTTCAGAAACACTTTCGTAAATTGGACCAAAGGATTTACAGGGGCCACACCAGGGTGCCCAGAAATCAATCAGAACAATATCATTGTCGACAATGGTTTTTTCAAGGGTTTCTTCGTTTAGTTCAATCGTGGCCACAGGCTCATCTCCGGTTGGTTGTAAGGGGGATATGCAAAAAAAGACAGTGTGCCACCTTTATTGCCGAACTCCCGATTTACAGGTTGATACAATATATTAACATTATCTTATATTAAGGTCGATCCCATAGATTTCAATCAATAACCCGAAAGTTGCATAAAGACGCTATTAAACTATTAAAAACGACAGAAAACGCAAATAAACACAAAAAAATAATCGCGTGAACTGGCGTCCATTGGCGTTGTTTGCGTTTTCTTCTAAAAAACACATAGCGTTTATCATCAGGCCTTGTTTCCTGCACAATAAAAACTTTGATTTTCGCTGTTTTTCAGTTTTTTTTACCTTACTCTTAGGGATAGAACCGACTTTCAACACTGGCAGCGCAATGCAAACAACAGACCCTGACCCCTCGCCCCCCCTGACCCTGGTACTGGACCAGGGTTCAAACAGCAGTCGGCTGGGGGTATTCTCGTCCAGCGGCCAGCTGATACACCTGGATAGTATCGAGTTGAGCACCCACAGTCCCGCAGCGAATCAGTATGAGCAGGATGCCGGGGAAATTCTTGGCTCCTTGCAGACCCTGCTACAGCGCCTGCCCCGTACAATGGCTGGAAAGATTAGCGCTGCCGGCCTGTGCACTCAGCG
>Ga0256830_1003105_pt1 | contig 10529 bp, 10 predicted proteins | sample 128326metaG_FD_190537 | JGI IMG/M metagenome (GOLD analysis project Ga0256830, IMG submission 190537) | Hydrothermal vent microbial communities from Lau Basin, Pacific Ocean - 128-326 | ecosystem: Environmental > Aquatic > Marine > Hydrothermal vents | place: Pacific Ocean: Lau Basin | collected...
CTTTGCGTTGAACAATCCGCCCGGCCCTTTTCAGTAGACCGCGGTGACGCCGTAGCCCTTGCGGCGCAGCAGTTCGAGAATACCCTCCCGGCCCGGCAGGTGCAGCGCGCCCACGGCGATGAAGGCGCGCCCCTCGGCCAGGCGCGGGGCCATGCGCTCCACCATGAGCCGGTTGCGCCGCAGCAGCAGGCGCTGGCGGAACACCTGCGCCACCGCTGGCGGCTGGCGGCGGAGCTGGCGCTCGCTGAGGCGTTCCAGGGCGTTGAGGTCGCGCTTGAGCCAGGCATCGATGATCCGGGCCAGCAGCCGCGGCAGGCGGTCCTGCTCCGCCAGGGCCGCCTTGAGCATGGCGATCTGGGTGGCCCGCGGCAGGTCATCGAGATACCCGGCCTGCTCGTCCACCGTCTCCAGCCCGCCCACCGCCTTGCCGGCGGCCATGGCGTCCAGGTAGAGCTTCATGTCCAGGAACATGCCGCTCCGCGGCCTGGGCATGCTCAGGGTCAGGGCCACCGACCACGGCTTGAGGCGATCCACCACCGGGGCCGGATAGCCGCGCGCGGCCATGTGCTCCTGCACCGCGCGCCAGGTGGCGGCATCCAGCAGGCGTGACAGGCGCTGGTCCTCCGGCAGGGTCATGCGCCCCATGAGGGCGACGGCGGCCCCGGGGTCCAGGGCCACCTCGGCGGTGAAGCTGCGGGCACGCTCGAAGGCTTCGCGCACCGGCCGCGGCAAATCCAGCACCCGCGGGTCGTCGCTGTGGATGGTGCCGAGGATCCAGGACGGCCCGGCACGGCCGGTGTCCACCTGCCACAGGATGCCCACCTGCCGCGGGTGGAACTCCGCCGCCGCGGCCGGCAGGGCCAGCAGCAGGGCCAGCACCGCCGGCCACAGGCGGTGCATGCAAGCGGGCCGCGACATGGCATGCCTCCTGATCTGGTGTGGATGCCTCACAGCATAGCCCATGGGGCGGCGGCGAGTTCTGGTATCCTGTGGGAATGAACGCCGGGGTCCGCAATCCCATCGCCACCCGCTTCCGCGGCTTCCTGCCGGTGGTGGTGGACGTGGAGACCGGCGGCTTCGATCCCCAGCGCGACGCCCTGCTGGAGATCGCGGCGGTGCCCGTGTTCTACGACGAGGCGCAGGACGCGGTCTGCCCCGGGCCCCACGCCCACTGCCACGTGGAGCCCTTCCCCGGGGCCAACCTGGACGAGCGGGCGCTGGAGTTCAACGGCATCGATCCCCACCATCCCTTCCGCCTGGCGCGGCCCGAGGCCGAGGCCCTGGAGGCCATCTTCGGACCGGTGCGCCAGTGGCTGGCGGAGACCGGCTGCAGCCGGGCCATCCTCGTGGGCCACAACCCGTTCTTCGACCTGGGCTTCGTGCGTGCCGCGGCCCAGCGCTGCCGCATCAAGGACAACCCGTTCCATGCCTTCTCCACCTTCGACACCGCCACCCTGGGCGGGCTGGCCTTCGGCCAGACGGTGCTGGCCCGCATCGCGGAGGCGGCGGGGATCCGCTGGAACGAGGACCAGGCCCACTCGGCCCTCTACGACGCCCAGCGCACGGCGGAGATCTTCTGTGCCATCGTCAACCGCTGGGACCGGGAGCTGGGGCGGCCGCCGGGGCCGGCGGCCGGCGATTGAGGCACGGCCTCAGGAGGCGGAACTGCCCGCCCTGGCCACGGCCTCCTTCACCATCTTCTGCAGCTCGCCCTTCTGGAACAGCTCCAGGGTGATGTCGCAGCCGCCGATGAGCTCGCCGTTGATGTAGATCTGGGGAAAGGTGGGCCAGTTGGCGAAGCGGGGCAGGTTCTCGAAGATCTCGGGATCCGCCAGCACGTTGACGTAGGCGAAGTCCTCGCCGCAGGCCTGCAGGGCCTGGGCCGCGCGGCTGGAGAAGCCGCACTGGGGCAACTGGGGCGTGCCCTTCATGAAGATCACCACCGGGTTCTTTTCCACCTGCTCTCTGATGCGATCCATTACGTCCATCTTCGACACCTGACTGCTTCGGTTGCGGGTTGACGGGAACCGCCGCGCCGGGCGCGGCGGCGGGCAAGTATAGCGCAAATGCCTGAGCGGAACACTTGGACTTTGGCCTTATAAAACGTGGGGCCAAGCGCGGCCGGCTTCAAGCGCGCACCGGGTCCACGTGGCGCTGGAGCCAGAACTCCAGCAGGGCCAGGTGCCACAGCTTGCTCCCGCGCAGGCGGGTGAAGTGCTGCGGCGCCTCGGGCGCCGCCAGCAGCTTCTCCACGTAGGGCCGCTGGAACAGCCCGCGCTCGCGGCAGGCCCGCGAATCCAGGATGTCGCGCATGAAATCCAGGAACGGGCCGCGCACGTACTTCAGCGCCGGCATGGGAAAGTAGCCCTTGGGCCGGTCGATGACCGCCGCCGGCAGCAGCGGCCGGGCGATGGCCTTGAGCACGTGCTTGCCGCCGGAGCCCAGCTTCAGCTCCGGCGGCAGGCGTGCCGCCAGCTTCACCAGCTCCTGGTCCAGGAACGGCACCCGGGCCTCCAGCCCGAAGGCCATGGTCATGTTGTCCACCCGCTTCACCGGATCGTCCACCACCAGGGTGGTGACGTCGAAGCGCAGCACCTGGTCGATGAAGGTGTCGGCCCCGGGCCGGGTCAGGCGCTCGCGCACCAGGGCCGAGGTCCAGTCGGGACCGTGCCAGGCGGGCATGACCGTGCCCAGGAACTCGTCGTGGTCGCGATCGAAATAGTGCCGGCCGAAGCGCCGCGCCGGGTCCGGCTCGGTGTCGGCGTGCATGCGGGGATACCAGAAGTAGCCCGCGAACACCTCGTCGGCCCCCTGCCCGCTCTGCACCACCTTGACATGCTCCGAGACCCGCTCCGCCAGCAGGTAGAAGGCCACCGCGTCCTGCGCCACCATGGGCTCGGCCATGGCGTCCACCGCCTCCGGCAGCCGGGCCAGGACCTGGTCGTTGGGGATGTGGATGCGGTGATGGCGGGTGCGGTAGCGCGCCGCCACCTGGTCCGAGTACTCGAACTCCGAGCCCTTCTCGTCGCCGATGTCCTCGAAGCCGATGGAGAAGGTGAGCAGGTCCTCCACCCCGGCCTCCGCCAGCAGCGCCACCAGCAGGCTGGAATCCAGCCCACCCGAGAGCAGCACCCCCACCGGCACGTCGGCGATGTCCAGGCGGATGCGCACCGCCTCGCGCAGGGCGGCATGGACCCGCTCGGTCCACTCCGCCTCGGACACGGGCCCGGCGGGCCGCGTGGCCTCCAGGTCCCAGTAGCGCCCGTGGCGGGTGCGGCCGTCGGCCTCCACGCTCATCCACGTGCCCGGCGCCAGCTTGCGCAGGCCGGCCAGAATGGTGCGCGGGGCCGGGATCACCGCGTGCAGGGTGAGCTGGTGGTGCAGGCCCACCGGGTCGATGCGGGTGTCCACCCCGCCCGCGGCCAGCAGGGCCTGGCTGTTGGAGGCGAAGCGGAACCCGCCCCGGCCGCGGCTGTAGTACAGGGGCTTGATCCCCATGCGGTCGCGGGCCAGGAACAGGCGCCGGGCACGGGCATCCCACAGGGCGAAGGCGAACATGCCCCGCAGCCGCTGCAGGCAGCCCTCGCCCCAGCGGTGGTAGGCCTTGAGGATGACCTCGGTGTCGCCCTCGCTGAAGAAGGTGTAGCCGGCGGCCTGAAGCTCGCGCCTGAGTTCCGGGTAGTTGTAGATGGCACCGTTGAATACCAGGGTCAGCCCCAGCTCCGCGTCGTGCATGGGCTGGTTGGAGCGCTCCGAGAGATCGATCACCGCCAGGCGGCGGTGGCCGAGCTGGATCGCCTCCCCGGCCCAGCGCCCCTCGTGGTCCGGGCCGCGGCGGGCCAGGGCCGGCAGCATGCGATCCAGCACGCCCGGGTCGGGCGCGGCGCCGTCGAAACGAAGCTCACCGGCGATGCCGCACATTTACGCGGGGGGCTGGCTGCTGGGTGCTGGCGGCTGGGGATGGCCGCCGGGTGCCGGAGACCGGGGATGGCCCCAGCCGCCGCCGCCGGGGGTGGCGATGGTGAGGGTGTCGCCCGCCGCCACTTCCACCTGGACCTTGCCCGGCAGGGGCCGGCCGTTGAGGCGGTTGTCGCCGGCGGCACCCGGCCCGCCCCCGGCCAGGCCCCAGGGCCGGTGGCGGCGGCGCTCGGTGATGAGCGTCACCGTGGCCGGGGCCAGGAAGCGGAATTCGCGCACCAGGCCGTCGCCGCCGCGGCGTTGCCCGGCGCCGCCGGACCCGCGGCGCACGGCGTAGCGGGTCACCCGCAGCGGATAGCGCTCCTCCAGCACCTCGATGGGGGTGTTGAGGGTGTTGGTCATGTGGGTCTGCACCGCGGACAGGCCGCCGCCCCGCGGGCCCGCACCCATGCCGCCGCCCAAGGTCTCGTAGTAGTCCCAGGGCGCCCCCTGCCAGTCGCCGCCCATGGCCACGTTGTTCATGCTGCCGTGGGAGGCGGCGGGGATCTCCCCGGGCAGGGCCGTGGCCAGGGCGCCGGTGATCACGTCCACCACCCGGGTGCTGGTCTCCACGTTGCCTGCGGCCACCGCCGCCGGGCGGCGGGCGTTGAGCAGCGAACCCTCGGGGGCGGCGAGGGTCACGGGCCGGAAGGCCCCGGCGCAGGCCGGGATCCGGGGCGGCATGAGGCAGCGGAACACGTAGTACACCGCCGCCGCCGTGACCGGCAGGGGGCAGTTGACGTTGCCCGGGACCTGCGCCGCAGTGCCGGTGAAGTCGGCATGGACACGGCCCCCGGCCACGGCCAGCCGCACCCGGACGGGCAGGTCCCGGCAGCCGGTGCCGTCGTCGTCCATGACGTCGGCAAATTCGTAGTGCCCGTCGGGGATGCGCGACAGGGCCTCCAGGGCCAGGCGCTCGGCATAGTCGTTGAGGGCCGCCACCGCGGCGGTGAAGGATTCCGGGCCCATGCGCGCGATGAGCTCGCCCAGGCGCGCCGCCCCGGTGCGGTTGGCGCTGAGCTGGGCGGCGAAGTCGCCCCGGCCCTGGGCCGGGTTGCGGGTGGCTCCCACCAGCAGGTTCAGGACCGCCTCGTCCAGCCGGCCCCGGTCCACCAGCCGGGTGGGGGGGATCACCAGCCCTTCCTCGTCGAGACTGCGCGAGACGGGCATGGACCCGGGGCTGCGGGCGCCAATGTCGGCATGGTGCGCCCGGTTGGCGACGAACGCCAGCAGGCGGTCGCCGTGGAACACCGGCGCCACCACGGTGACATCGGGCAGGTGGGTGCCGCCCATGAAGGGATCGTTGAGAATGACCATGTCACCGGGATGCCAGTCCATGGCCGCCACCAGGTCGGCCATGGCAAAGGCCATGGATCCCAGGTGCACCGGGATGTGGGCGGCCTGCGCGCACAGGCCGCCGGCCGCATCGAACACGGCACAGGAGAAGTCCAGCCGATCGCGGATGTTGGGGGAGAAGGCGGTGCGCTGCAGGACCGCGCCCATCTCCTCGCACACGGCGCTGATGCGGCTGGAGAACAGACTGAGTTCGACGGGATCCACGCGGGTTCCGGTGAGTGCGTCCGCGCGATTGTATCACGCGGCCATTTGCCTGCAGGGAACAGGGGCATTGGCACGGCACGACTGCCGGGTGCCCTTATTCCGAGGAATGGAGTAAACTACCCGCCGGCTTTTTTCAGGCTCCAAATATCCACCCTGACGATACAAGAATCAATCTGGGGAGAAGAAACATGAACCCGCTGAAATCCATTACCGGCACCATCGTCTCCGGTATCATCCTGGCCATCATCATCGTCTTCCTGCTGCGTGGCGAGGGCGGCAGCAACCCCCTCGAGTGGACGGTCTGGTTCCACGTGGTGGTGGGCATCACCTGGATCGGCCTGCTCTACTACTTCAACTTCGTGCAGGTGCCGGCGGTGGCCAAGGCCCTGTCCGACGGCGACCCGGGCCCGGCGGCCATCAACAAGTACGTGGCCCCGCGTGCCCTGCTCTGGTTCCGGTGGGCGGCCGTGCTCACCTGGCTCTCGGGTGCCGCCGCGCTGGGCAAGATGGGGATCCTCAAGGATGCCTTCCTCCTGGACCCCTCGAACAACGTCAACGCCCCCATCATCGGCATGGGCGCCTGGCTGGGCACCATCATGCTGTTCAACGTGTGGGTGCTCATCTGGCCCAACCAGAAGAAGATCCTGGGCCTGGACGGCAAGGAGCACAGCGCCGAGGAGATCGCCAGGGCCAAGACCATCGCGCTCATGGCCTCGCGCACCAACACCCTGCTGTCCATTCCCATGCTCCTGGGCATGACCGCCTACGCCCACGGTCTGCCCTTCTGACTGCGGGCGGGGAACCCCACCCGTGGACATGGAAACCCGGCCCCAGGGCCGGGTTTTTTTCTTGCCCCGCACCCGGATCCGGGTTTGCCCGCGGGCCCCGTGCCGTCTAGAATTGGGCACTTCGGCAGCCGTGCGGCTGCCGTTTGTTTTTGGTCCCGGAAGCCCGGAGTCGAGGGAACACCATGGAGCCGCTCATGGCCACCTACAACCGACTGCCCGTGCAGTTCGTGCGCGGCGCGGGCGCCCGCCTGTGGGACGCGGACGGCCGGGAGTACCTGGACGCCCTGTCCGGCATCGCCGTCTGCGGCCTGGGCCATGCCCATCCCGCGGTGGCCGAGGCGGTGTGCGACCAGGCCCGGACCCTGGTCCACACCTCCAACCTGTACCGGATTCCCCTGCAGGAGGAGCTGGGGGCCCGGCTCACGGCCCTGGCCGGCATGGACAAGGTCTTCTTCGCCAACTCCGGGGCCGAGGCCAACGAGGCCGCCATCAAGATCGCCCGCCGCTACGGCCGCGAGCGGGGCATCGGCGTGCCCACCGTGGTGGTCATGGAAAACAGCTTCCACGGCCGCACCATGGCCACCCTCACCGCCACCGGCAACCGCAGGGTGCAGGCCGGTTTCGAACCCCTGGTGCAGGGCTTCGTCCGCGCCCCCTACGACGACCTGGAAGCGCTGGAGGCCATCGCCGCCAACGAGCCCAGCGTGGTGGCGGTGCTGGTGGAACCGGTCCAGGGCGAGGGCGGCATCCGCATCCCCGCGCCGGACTACCTGGCCGGTGTGCGCACCCTGTGCGACGAGCACGGCTGGCTCATGATGGCCGACGAGATCCAGACCGGGATGTGCCGCAGCGGCCGCTGGTTCGCCTGCCAGCACGCCGGCGTGCAGCCCGATGTCATGACCCTGGCCAAGGCCCTGGGCAACGGCTTCCCCGTCGGTGCCTGCCTGGCCCGGGGCGAGGCCGCCGCGGTGCTGGGCCCGGGCAGCCACGGCTCCACCTTCGGCGGCAACCCCCTGGCCAGCCGTGCGGCCCTGGCGGTGCTGGACACGCTGGAGCGGGAGCGGCTGGACCGGCGCGCGGCCGGGCTGGGCGCGCACATGCTGGAGACCTTCCGCCAGCGCCTGGGCGGCATGGACGGCGTGCGCGAGGTACGCGGGCTGGGCCTGTTGCTGGGCATCGAGCTGGACCGTCCCTGTGGCGAGCTGGTGGACCGGGCGCTGGAGCGCGGCCTGCTCATCAACGTCACCGCCGACCAGGTGATCCGCCTGCTCCCGCCGCTCATCCTCAGCGACGAAGAGGCCGGGACCATCGTGGACACGGTGTGCGAGCTGGTGACCGCGTTTCTCGGCCAGGGGGCCGCGGCCTGAGGAGCGGCCGGTGACCACGCGCCACTTCCTCACCCTGCTGGACCTGGCGCCGGAGGAACTCCGGCACATCGTCCGGCGCGCGGTGGAACTCAAGGCCATGCAGCGCCGGGGCGAGACCTACACCCCGCTGCCCAACAAGGTGCTGGGCATGGTGTTCGAGAAGTCCTCCACCCGCACCCGGGTCTCGTTCGAGACCGCCATGGTCCATTTCGGCGGCCATGCCATCTTCCTCTCGCCCCGCGACACCCAGCTCGGGCGCGGCGAGCCCATCGAGGACAGCGCCCGGGTGCTCTCGCGCATGGTGGACGTCATCATGATCCGCACGTTCGAGCACGAAAAGGTGGAGACCTTCGCCGCCCACTCGCGGGTGCCGGTGATCAACGGCCTCACCGACCTGTACCACCCGTGCCAGCTCCTGGCCGACGTGCAGACCTTCACCGAGCACCGCGGCGACATCGCCGGGCGCACCGTGTGCTACATCGGCGACGGCAACAACATGTGCCATTCCTATATCAACGCCGCGCGCCAGTTCGGGTTCCACCTGCGGGTGGCCACCCCGGAAGGGTACGAGCCGCGCGGCGACATTGCCGCCGCGGCGGGCGATGCGCTGACCCTCACCCACGATCCGCGCGAGGCCGCCGCCGGCGCCCACCTGGTGGTCACCGACGTCTGGGCCAGCATGGGCCAGGAGGAGGAGCAGGCCCGGCGCGTGCAGGACTTCACCGGTTTCCGCGTGACACCGGAGATCATGGCCCTGGCCGACGCCGATGCCCTGTTCATGCACTGCCTGCCCGCCCACCGCGGCGAGGAAGTGGACGCCGCCGTCATCGACGGGCCACAGAGCGTGGTCTGGGACGAGGCCGAGAACCGCCTCCACGCCCAGAAGGCCCTGCTGGAGTTCCTGCTGGTGCGGCAATGATCCGCCCCCGCCCCGGTGCCGCCTTCTTCATTGTGGCCTGCATGCTGCTGGCCGTGGCGGCGGCCGCCGGTCCGCTGGAGGACGGCGCGGCGGCCTACGAGGCCGGCGACTACGCCCGCGCCCGCACCCTGTGGGAACCGCTGGCCCGGCAGGGCGACGCCGATGCCCAGTTCAACCTGGCGCTCCTGTACATGAACGGCAAGGGGGTGGAGAAAAACGACCGCAAGGCCCTGCTGCTGTTCCTCGAGGCCGCGCGCCAGGGCCACGCCGAGGCCCAGTACAACGCCGGGCTGCTGTTCTATACCGGCCGCGGCATCGCCCGCTCCACCAAAGACGCCCTGCTGTGGTGGCGGCGCGCGGCGGACCAGGGCCTGGCCGCGGCCAAGTACAACCTGGGCATCATGTACGCCTACGGCGAGGGCGTGGGGGTGGACAACGAGCGCGCCATCGCCTTGTGGCGGGAAGCCGCCGGCGACGGCTATGCCGAGGCCATGAACGCCCTGGCCGTGGCCTACGAGAAAGGCTGGTTCGGCCTGCCGAAGGATCCGGCCAGGGCAAAGACCTGGCGCGAGAAGTACCGGCGCGCCCGCCCCGGACAGTAATGCAGAGGGCGGAGGCCAGAAGACAGAGGTCAGAACGGGTGCAGGAGCGGCCCGTTCAGAGGACGGAGGACAGAGGACGGAGGACAGAACGGGTGCAGGAGCGGCCCGTTCAGAGGACGGAGGACAGAGGACAGAGGTCAGAACGGGTGCAGGAGCGGCCCGTTCAGAGGACGGAGGACAGAAGACAGAGATCAGAACGGGTGCAGGAGCGGCCCCTGGCCGCGAACCCCCGGGTTACTCGTCGTTGCGGCGGCCGCGCGCGGCCTCGCGTGCCTCCTTCTCCACGTGCTCCAGGCTGGTGTGGCGCACGTCCTTGCCCTCCACCAGGTAGATGACGTACTCGCAGATGTTGCGCGCGCGGTCGCCGATGCGCTCCAGCGCCCGGGCCGACCACATGACGTCCACCACGTGGGGAATGGAGCGCGGATCCTCCATCATGTAGGTGATGAGCTCGCGCAGGATGCGTTCGTACTCCGAGTCGGCCTTGCGGTCCGACTTGGCCACCGCCACCGCCGCCCCCGTGTCCATGCGGGCGAAGGCGTCCAGCGCCCCGTGCAGCATGCGGATCACGTGTTCGCCCAGATGCGAGATGCCGCTGAGGATCTTGCGCGGGGCGTCGGCCTCGGCAAAGCGGATGGCCATGCGGCCGATGCGCTCGGCCTCGTCACCGATGCGCTCCAGGTCGGTGATGGTCTTGATCACGGCGATGACCAGACGCAGGTCCGAGGCCGCCGGCTGGCGCCGGGCCAGGATCTGCGTGCACTCCTCGTCGATGGCCACCTCCATGGCATTGACCTTGTAGTCGTTGGTGACCACCACCTGGGCCAGGGTGGTGTCGCAGTCCACCAGCGCCTGCAGGGCATCGGTAAGCTGCTGCTCCACCAGGCCGCCCATGGCGAGCACCCGGTTGCGGATGTCTTCCAGTTCTTCATTGAACTGGCGCGAGATGTGCTGGTCCAGATGCAGCTTGTCCATGTCGTCCCCTCCGGGCCGCCGGCTCAGCCGTAGCGGCCGGTGATGTAGTCCTCGGTCTTCTTCTGCCGGGGATTGGTGAACAGGGTATTGGTGTCCGCGTACTCGATCAACTCACCCATGTACATGAAGGCCGTGTAGTCCGACACCCGGGCGGCCTGCTGCATGTTGTGGGTGACGATGACGATGGTGTAGCGGTCCTTGAGCTCGTAGATGAGCTCCTCGATCTTGAGCGTGGAAATGGGATCCAGCGCCGAGGCCGGCTCGTCCAGCAGCAGCACCTCGGGCTCCACCGCGATGGCGCGGGCGATAACCAGCCGCTGCTGCTGGCCGCCGGACAGGCCCAGGGCGTTGTCCTCCAGCC
>Ga0256830_1003106_pt1 | contig 10528 bp, 8 predicted proteins | sample 128326metaG_FD_190537 | JGI IMG/M metagenome (GOLD analysis project Ga0256830, IMG submission 190537) | Hydrothermal vent microbial communities from Lau Basin, Pacific Ocean - 128-326 | ecosystem: Environmental > Aquatic > Marine > Hydrothermal vents | place: Pacific Ocean: Lau Basin | collected...
CACCTCCACCTGGATACCGCGCCTGAGGAGATAGAGCGCCTCCTCGCCGCCGCGGCCGAAGACGAAGGGATCGCCGCCCTTGAGGCGGATCACCAGCCGCCCCGGGGCGGCGAGCTCGGCGAGGAGGGCGTTGATGCTGTTCTGGTCGAAGCGATGTTCCCCCGGCTTCTTGCCGACATCGATCCTGAGTGCCGTCGCCGGGACGAGATCGAGGACCTCCTTGCCGACGAGGCGGTCGTGCACGACGACGTCGGCCCGCTGCAGGAGCCTCCAGGCCTTGACGGTCAGAAGCTCGGCATCGCCCGGGCCGGACCCGACCAGATGAACCACCGGAGCTTCCGCCATCGTGACCCCCGCCATGCACGCGCTGCCCGAACGACCCGGGAAAGGGCCGGGCGACGGGTCGAGCCGTCGCCCGGCCTCCACCTTAGTAGATATCCCTACGTGTGTTGAAGACGTTGAACTTGCCGGTGGGAGTGATCAGTTTCGGGTCCTTGATCACCTTCTTGGGCTTCAGGGTCTTGTCGTCGACCACGACGATCGCGCTTTCCTGCTCCTTGGCGTTCCACACCGAGAACCAGATCTCGGTGCCCTGCTTGTTGAACTCGCCCTGGACGACGCGCCGCTGACCCTCGGTGATACCCGACCACTCGCCGATCGGCAGCACCTTGTAGCCGGCCTCGAGGTTGTTGATGTCGAAGACGGCCACCGAGGAGGCGATCTCCGGCTCCGGGTTGAGGGCGGTGTCCACGTAGAGGTTGGTGCTGTTGGGATGGGTCTTGACGAACAGCGAGCCGCCGCCCTGGCCCTCGAGGGTCTCCACCACCTTCCAGGCGTATTGCGGATAGTTCTCGGGATCAGTGCCGATCAGGCTGATGGTCTCGTCCCCCAGATGGGAGGTGACCCACACCGGCCCGTACTTCGGGTGGACGAAGTTGGCACCGCGCCCGGGATGCGGCTTGATGCCCTGGCTCTCGATGATCGCCTCGAGCTCGCGATCCTTGGTGTCGATCACCACGATCTTGTCGCGGGCGTTGGCGGCCACCAGGAAGTAGCGCTTGCTGGCATCGAAACCGCCGTCGTGGAGGAAGCGCTCGGACTGGATGGAGGTCACCTTGAGCGAATCGAGATCGGTGTAGTCCACCAGCAGCACCAGGCCGGTTTCCTTGACGTTGACCACGAACTCCGGCGCGAAGTGGGAGGAGACGATGGACGCCACGCGCGGCTCCGGATGGTACTCGCCGGTATCGTAGGTGTAGCCGCGGGTGCTCTCGATACGCAGCGGCTCCAGGGTCTCGCCGTCCATGATCACGTAATGGGGCGGCCAGTAGGCGCCGGCGATCGCGTACTTGTCCTCCCAGCCCTTGAACTTGGAGGTTTCGATGGAGCGCGCCTCGATGCCGATCTTGACCTGGGCCACCGTCTGCGGCGGATCCATCCACAGATCGATCATGTTGACGAGGGCGTCACGCCCGATGGTGAAGAGATAGCGCCCGCTCGCCGACATGCGGGAGATGTGGACCGCATAGCCCGTCTCGATGACCTGGACGATCTCGTAGGTGTTGCCGTCGATGAGGGCGACCTCGCCCGAATCCCGGAGCGTCACCGAGAACAGGTTCTCGAGATCGAGATCGTTCATCTGCTTGGTGGGGCGCTGGTCCGGCGGCACCAGCAACTTCCAGCTGGCCTTCATCTCCGGCATGCCGAACTCCGGCGGCGCCACCGGCTCGTTCAGCAGGTAGCGGGCCATCAGATCGACGTCCTCGGGGGTGAGCTCGCCGGAGGTCCCCCAGTTGGGCATGCCGGCCGGCGATCCGTAGTTGATGAAGGCGGCGAGATAGTCGTAGCCGCGCTCGCGGGTGATGTCGGTGGTGAGCGGCTTGCCGGTCGCTCCCTTGCGCAGCACGCCGTGGCAGCCCGCGCAGCGCTGGAAGTAGATCTCGTTGGCGCGCTGCATTTCCGCGTCGGTCAGGCCGGGTACGCCCTCTACCGCACCGGGTGCCTTCACCTCCTTCTCCATGAGCACGTCGAGGCTGGGCTCGTACTGGCCACCGGGCGTGGTCTGGTGTTTCTTCAGATCCTCCGGCGACGGTTTCTGCTGGGCGCTCGCGCCGCCGGCGACGAGCAGACCCAGGGCCGCCGTCGACAGGAACACGGTCGCGAGCCACGAGATGCGACGCGTCTTCATGGTTCACTCCTTGTCGTCACTTTTCCCGGTCGATCGCAGTACACACCGGCTCGGCACCGCGCACCTTGACCGCCATCAAGGAAAATGTCCCGCCGAGGTTGCGTCTTGCGCGGCGGGCCGGGCGGGCGGATGGTGGCACCGTCGCGACGGCCCCGACGGGAGACGGAATGAAGCCGAGCCTGTGGCCTGTCCTCGTTCTGACCAGCATGCTCCTGGCCCTCGCGAGCGGTGACGTGCGCGCCACCGGCGACGGGGGGACGTCGTGGCTCCCCCTGGTGCCCGGCGCCACCCGGCTCGGCCCGTTCGAGGGCGAGCCGCCGGCGGCGCCCGCCTATCGCGACGGCGGACTCCTGGGCTACGTCTTTTCCACCCGCGAGGTGGTGAACTCGACGGGCTTTTCCGGCAAGCCGCTGGACGTGCTGGTGGGGCTCGATCTCGAGGGGCGGATCACGGGTGCGGTCGTACGGGAGCAGCACGAGCCGATCCTGGTGATCGGCGTGCGCCCCGAGGACATCGACGCCTTCGTCGCCCGCTACGTGGGACGGCGCATCGACGAGCCGCTCACCGTCGCGCGGGGGGCTGGCGGCGACGGGCGCATCGACGCCATTTCCGGAGCCACCGTCTCATCCCTCGTCATCAACAACGCGATCCTGACCGCGGCCCGCGCCGTCGCCGCGTCGCGCGGCCTGCTGGGGGGCGGCCGCATCGACATCGCGACCTACGAGCCGCGTCGCTTCGCGCAGCTGCTCGCGGACGGCTCCCTCGTGCGACGGCGCTGGACGGTGGGGGAGGTGGAGGCGCTGCTGGAGCCCCGCGGCGGGTCGCTGTTTCCGCCGGGCGAGCCGGACGATCTCTTCCTCGAGACGGTCGCCGGGCTCGCCACCCCTGCGCGCATCGGTCGCAATCTCCTGGGCGACAAGCTCTACGAGGAGGCGATGGCCGGCCTGCGCCTCGGCGACCAGCTGCTGTTCGTCGCCGGCCGCGGTCGCTGGTCCTTCAAGGGCACCGAATGGCGCCGCTCAGGTCTGTTCGATCGGCTGCGACTCGTTCAGGGAGAACGGGATTTCGCCTTCCGGGCGGAGGACCATCTGCGGGTCGAGAAACTGGCCCTCGCCGATGCGCCCGAATTCCGCGAGCTCGCACTTTTCGTGCTGCGCAAGGAGAGCGGCTTCGATGCCGCCGCCCCCTGGCGGCTGCAGATCCGGGCCGACGGCTGGAACACGGCCGGCGATCCGGTGCCGGTGCTGCTCGAGCTCTCCTACCGCCTCCCCGAGCGCTACATCCTGCGTCGGAAGCCGGTGGAGCTGCGTCCGCCCTGGGTCGACGTCTGGCTCGCCCGCAAATGGGACATCACCGTCCTGGCGGTGGTCCTCGTCTTCCTCACCGGCATTCTCTTCGCCCAGGACCGGATCGCCCGCGACCGCAGGCTGCACCGCCGGCTGCGCATGGGCTTTCTGGCCTTCACCCTGGCGTGGCTCGGCTGGTACGCCTCGGCGCAGCTGTCGGTGCTCAACGTCCTCACCTTCGGCGACGCCCTCAGGCGCGGCTTCGAGTGGGACTTCTTTCTGCTCGAACCGCTGATCTTCGTGCTCTGGTCCTATGTGGCGGTGGTGCTGCTGTTCTGGGGACGCGGCGTCTACTGCGGCTGGCTCTGCCCCTTCGGCGCGCTGCAGGAGCTCCTCGGCATGATCGCCCAGCGCCTGCGGATCCCGCAGCTCGATCTGCCCTTCGCGCTCCACGAACGGCTGAGGCCCATCAAGTTCGTGATCTTCCTGGCCCTGTTCGCGGTGGCGCTGGGTTCGATGGACCGCGCCCAGCTGATGGCCGAGGTGGAGCCCTTCAAGACGGCCATCGTCCTCAAGTTCCTGCGCGACTGGCCGTTCGTGCTCTATGCCGTCCTGATCCTCGCCGCCGGGCTCTTCGTCCAGCGCTTCTACTGCCGCTATCTCTGCCCGCTCGGAGCCGCCCTCGCGATCCCGGCGCGGCTGCGGCAGTTCGAGTGGCTGCGGCGAAGGCGCCAGTGCGGGGTCGAATGCCGGATCTGCGCCACCACCTGCCCGGTGCAGGCGATCCAGCCGGAGGGGCAGATCCACCCCGGCGAGTGCATCTACTGCCTCACCTGCCAGGTGAACTATTACGACGACCACCTCTGCCCGCCCCTCATCCAGCGCCGCCAGCGCCGCGAGCGCCGCGAGGCGATGGCCCGGGCGGCGGAGAAGGCCGCTGCGGCGGGTGCGCCGGCCGGGGGGAACTGAGGCACGGAGCCGGCGAGGCGGGCGTCGCACCTCGCCGGCCCGGATCACCCCGCATTCAATCGGCGAGGGCGTCGAGGAGCTTGTCCATCCGCTCGGCGATGTCGGCGTCGAACAGCAGCAGGGTCGGCACGAGCCAGCTCAGGCGATAACGCGACTTGCCGTCCTTGTTGCGTCCGAACCAGGCGAGGGCAACGCGGCCGGCGTCCTGCACCCGGGCCGTTTCCCGCGCCTCCCGTAGGAAGGCGCGGAAGTTGGCGGGCAGCGCATCGTATGGCTGGGCGCGCCCCTCCTGGCCGTTGGACTGGACGAGCTCGGCGAGGCGGCCGACGTTGCGCAGTGCGGCCAGCAGCCGGTGCCTGCGGGTTGCCCGGAGATAGCCGAGGAGGAGCTCACCGGCGGGCACTTCGGCGAGGGCCGTGTCCTCGGCGCCCCGGAGGGCGAGCGCGAGCCAGGCGCGGCCCTCCCGCATCGCGATCCGGCCCACGAGACGCGTATCGGCCGGAAGATCGCCGAGTACCTCCTCCACCTCGAAGGATTCCTCCCCGACCTCGTAGCGGTCGCCGGCCTTCCGTCCGTCCGCCGCGGGCGCGAGAAACCGGCACCGGGTGCCGGCGCGGCGTCCCGAGAGGAGATCGAACCCCCAGCGGCGGAGGTCGCGATGGCGGAAGATCCGTTCCTCGGCCGGTTCGCCCAGGGTCTCGAAGACGAGGGTGTCGAGGAACAGCCGTTCCTTGAGCTCGAGCAGTCGCGGGTTGGTCATGACCGCTCTCCTGCCGGGCGCGGGTCGGCCCAGATCACCTGTTCCGCGAGGAGTTCGTCGATCTGCCAGCGGGCGAGCGCTTCGAGCAGGAAGACGAAGAAGACCGGAACGGCGGCACCCCATACCGCACCCTCGAGGAAGCCGCCGGTCAGCAGGTTGGCCACCGGGTCCAGGGCCGTCACCGCGGTTACCAGCAGCAACAGGGCGAACGCCCCGAAAAAGGCGTACCGGTCCGGATCCAGACGCTCCGCCCAGAACAGGGCGACGCCGGCCCGGGTGAGCTCGCCCGCCCGGTGCACGGGCCAGGCGCGGCTGCGCATGAAGGCCCGCTGGTCCTGCTTCGGATCGGTGCGACCCGCGTGCACTGCCTGCAGATAGCTGACGAGAAAGCCGTAGCCGAACAGGAGCCGGTTGCCGAGCAGGGCGAACACCAGCAGCCCGAGGGCGAAGGCGATCTCCTGCGGCAGCGGGGTCACGGGCACGGCGGCCGCCAATCCGAAGGCCAGGCCCGCCACCGACAGAGCGAATACCGCCGCCAGCAGGGCGAACACGAGATGACGTCGCCAGTCGAGACGCCACGCGGTTTCCCGCTCCCGGATCATCGCGTGTCCTCCCCGGCGTCGTCGCCGCCCACGGTCGGCGTTTCGTCCTTGCTCGCATCGGCACCGTCCGCGCCGTCCTTTTCGGGCGCGTCCTCGCTTCCGGCGACGAAGCTGTGGGTGAGGAGGTAGAGGTCGGCGATCTCCGGATAACGGTAGGCGATGCTGGCCGCCAGGACGTCACCCACCGAGAGCTTCGGATCCCCGGGCTCGAGGGCGAGTTCCAGGCGTTCGAGGCTGGCTGGCGGCAGGGTCAGGGAGCCGCCCGAGAAGGCCACGTCCAGCAGGGCGACGTCCTTTCCGCCCTCGGCGGGGCGCAGCACCAGTGTCTTGCTGACAAGCTCGATCGGCACGAGGCCGGGATTGGTCAGGGTGACGGCGAGCACGCGCGCCTCACGGTCGTATTCCGCGGCGGTGACCACGGGGGCCGCGGGTAACGCCGCGAGGGTCGCGCTCGCACGGGACCAGGCGAGATAGCCGCCTCCTCCCCAGCCGATGAAGAGAGCGAGAATGCTGGCGATGAGGATCAGGGGAACCGGTCGATACATCTCCACCTCCTTTCGGTTCCAATGATCGACAGAAGAATCGACAGGTGGGGATGCGTCGTGATTGCGCAAGGGGATGTCGTCTGCGGAACATTTTCCGGGCCACCCCCGTCCCGGGGATGTCAGTCGGCCAGCTCCTCGGCGAAGTGACAGGCGGCGAAACGGTCCCGCGCGAGCTCGCGGAAGGCCGGCACCTCCTCCCGGCAGCGCTCGCGGGCGAACGGGCAGCGGGTGCTGAAGCGGCACCCCTGCGGCGGATGGGCCGGATCCGGGATCTCCCCGCGCAGCTTGACGGGGGCGAAGCGATGCTCGGCTTCCACCCGCGGAATCGCCGAGAGCAGCGCCCGGGTGTAGGGGTGCATGGGGCGGGCGAAGATCTCGGCCGTCGGGCCGAGCTCCATCAGGCGGCCGAGGTAGAGCACCGCCACCCGGTCGGAGATCTGGGCCACCACCGAGAGATCGTGGGTGATGAAGAGATATGTGGTGCCCAGCTCCTCCTGGAGGTCCATCAGCAGATTGAGGATGTCGGCCTGGATGGAGACGTCGAGGGCCGAGACCGCCTCGTCGCAGACCACGAACTCGGGATCGGCAACGAGCGCCCGTGCGATGCCGATGCGCTGGCGCTGGCCGCCGGAGAAGGCGTGGGGGAAGCGGCGCAGGAACTCGAGATTGAGACGGCAGCGGGCGGCGATCTCCCGCACCCGCTCGTCCACCTCCCGCTTGCTGCGCAGATGACCCGGCGCCTCCAGGGGCTCGGCGATGATGTCGCGCACCGTCATGCGGGGATCGAGGGAGGCGTAGGGGTCCTGGAAGATGAGCTGCATGTGGCGGCGGAAGCGGCGCAGCTCCCTGCCCGAGAGGGCCAGCACGTCGACGGGCCCGTCCTCCAGGTGGAAGCGGATCCCGCCGGCGGTCACGGGCAGCGCCCGCAGCACCGCCCGGCCCAGCGTCGTCTTGCCCGAGCCGCTCTCCCCGACGAGCCCCAGGGTCTCGCCGCGGCGGACGGTCAGGGTGACGTCGTCGACCGCCCGGACGTAGCCCCGGGCCTTCTGCAGCATGCGCTTGCCGCGGACTCCGAAATAGACCTTGAGGTTCCGGATCTCGACCAGTGGCGGGGCGGTCATGACGCCGCCTCGCCGAACAGATGGCAGGCCACGCTGCGCCCGGAGCCGAGATCGGTGTCCTGCGGCAGGATGCGGTCGCAGAGCCCCGGCATGTGCCGCGGACAGCGGGTGTGGAACGGACAGCCCGCGGGGCGCTGCAGCGGACTCGGGATGTCGCCGGGGACCGGGGTCAGGCGGCGGCGGGCGGTATCGAGCCGCGGCAGCGCGGCGAGCAGTCCCCGGGTGTAGGGATGGGCGGGCTCGCGGATGACCTCGCGTGTCGGCCCCCGCTCGACGATGCGGCCCAGATACATCACCGCCACCTCCTCGGCGATGCGGGCGATCACGCCCATGTCGTGGGTGATGAACAGCATCGCCATGCCGAGTTCCTGCTGGAGCTCCAGCATCAGATCGAGAATCTGGGCCTGGATGGTGACGTCGAGGGCGGTCGTCGGCTCGTCGGCGATCAGCAGCGAGGGATGGGTGGAAAGCGCCACCGCGATCATCGCCCGCTGTCGCATGCCGCCCGAGAGTTCGTGGGGGTACTGGTCGATGCGCAGGCGGGGGTTGGACATGCCGACCCGCTCCAGCATGCGGATCGCGTGTTCGCGCGCGCTCCGGCGGTCGAAGCGCTCGCCGAGACGCCGTTCGAGATGATCCCGATGCTCGAGGATGGCCTCGATCATCTGGTTGCCCACCGTGTAGACGGGGGAGAAGGAGGCCATCGGCTCCTGGAAGATCATGCCGATGTCGCCCCCCCTGAGCCGGCGCAGCTCGCGGCTCCGGGCGGGCAGGGCGGCGATGTCGATCTCCCCCTCCTCGCGGTGCAGCAGGATCCGCGATCCCTCGTCGAGGCGGGCGTTGGCCGGCAGCAGCCGCATCACCGCCTTGGTGGCGACGCTCTTGCCGGAGCCGCTCTCGCCGACGATGCCGAGGGTGCACCCGCGCCGCGCGACCAGCGAGATGCCGTCGACCGCCCGCACCATCCCGTCGTCGGTGGTGAAGGACACGCCGAGGTCGCGGATCTCGAGGAGCAGGGCGTCGCCGGCCGCCAAGCGCCACCCTCCCTCAGCTCTTCTTGACCGCATAGGGGTCGGCGGCGTCACGCAGCCCGTCCCCCAGTACGGTGAAGGCGAGCACCGCCACGATCACGAACAGGGCGGGCAGGAACAGCCACGGCGCCTGCTCGATGGCGCGCACGTTCTGGGCGTCCTGCAGCAGGATGCCCCAGCTTATGGTGGGCGGCCGCAGCCCGAGGCCGATGAAGGAGAGCGCGGTCTCGGAGAGGATCACGTAGGGGAAGCTGATGACCACGTCGACGATGATGTAGCTGGTGAAGGAGGGCAGCATGTGTTTTCGGATGATCCAGGCCGAACCGGCGCCCGACAGCCGGGCCGCCAGCACGTAGTCCTCGTTGCGCTGGGCGAGGAGATGGCCGCGCAGGCGGCGGGCCAGGGTCGGCCAGCCGACGAGACCGAGGATCACGGTCATCGCGAAATAGACCTGGATGTTCGACCATTCGCGGGGAAAGGCGGCGGCGAGCCCCATGTAGAGGGGGATCACCGGCACCACCCGCACGATCTCGGTCAGCCGCTGGATGCCGTAGTCGATCCAGCCGCCGAAATAGCCGGCGATGCCGCCGATCACCAGCGCCAGCCCCGCGGCCAGCAACACTCCGAGGACACCGATCGAGAGGGACACGCCGGTGGCGTACATCAGGCGGGAGAAGAGATCGCGCCCGAGATCGTCGGTGCCGAAGAGATGGATCTTGCCTTCCTCGACCCCGAACAGACGCGTGCGGGCGGGGATCAGCCCGAACAGCCGGTAGGGCTCGCCTTCGACGAAGAAGTAGATGTAGCGCCGCCTGTCGGTGTCGATCCTGGCGATCTTCCGCAGCGTCACCGGATCGCGCTCGGTCTTGAGGGCGTAGACGAAGGGGCGGAAGGAGAAGCCCTTGTCGTCCCAGAAGCGGGGGATCTGCGGCGGCCCGTAGATGTATTCGCGATCGCGCGTGGTGCCGCCGTAGGGGGCGACGAAGTCCGCGAACAGCCCCAGAAAGGCGAACAGCAGCAGGATCGAGGCGCCGACCATCGCCGCCCGGTGACGGCGCAGGCGCCACCAGACGAGCTGCCACTGCGAGGCGGTATAGTAGCGGAGCGCCTCCTCGCCGTGGGCGCCCGTCGCCACGGGTCCGGCCGCCCGTTCCCGACCGCTTTCCACCATCAGCCGCCCTCCAGCTTGATGCGCGGATCGAGGAGCGCGAGCACCACGTCGGAGACGAAGTTCATGAAGACGATGATGGCGGTGAGCATCAGCAGGATGGCTCCGGCCACGTACATGTCGAGATCGAGGAAGCTCTTGATGAGGAGCTCGCCCAGTTCGGGCAGGCTCATGACGAGGGCCACGATCGGCAGCTCGGAGAAGATGCGGTTGGCGTCGAAGCCGACGGTGCTGACCACGGGATTGATGGCGAGCCGCGCCGGATACTTGATGATCACCTTCCACTCCGGAAGGCCACGCGCCCGTGCGGCGTCCACGTAGAGCTTGTTGAGCTCGTCGGACATGGTGGCGCGCACCGTCTGGAGCTGGAGCGCGGTGGCCGACCAGGCGAGCACCACCGCCGGCACGAAGAGGTGCTTCAGGAGATCGACGAACTTGGCCCAGCTCCAGGGCGCCTGTTCGAACTCCGGTGAGAACAGGCCGCCTATGGTGCTGCCGAAGTAGCGCACGCTCACATAGAGCAGAATGAGGGCCAGCATGAAGTTGGGGATGGCGAGCCCGAGATAGCTCACCACCGTGAGGCCGTAGTCGGCCAGCGACTGGCGGCGCAGGGCGGCGTAGATGCCGATCGGGATCGAGAGCAGGTAGGTGAGCAGCAGGGTGCCCACCAGGAGCACCACGGTGAGCCCCGCGCGCTGGCCGATCACCGCGTTGGCCGAGGTCTCGAAGGCGAAGGAGGGACCGAAGTCGAAGCGGGTGACGATGCCGCCGATCCAGGTCAGATAGCGTTCCCAGGCCGGCCGGTCGAGGCCGAACTGCTTGCGGATTCCCTCGATGTCGGTCTCGGTGACGGAGACG
>Ga0256830_1003107_pt1 | contig 10525 bp, 11 predicted proteins | sample 128326metaG_FD_190537 | JGI IMG/M metagenome (GOLD analysis project Ga0256830, IMG submission 190537) | Hydrothermal vent microbial communities from Lau Basin, Pacific Ocean - 128-326 | ecosystem: Environmental > Aquatic > Marine > Hydrothermal vents | place: Pacific Ocean: Lau Basin | collected...
TTCACGGCTGCCGATTCTCCTTTCCGCGATTCCCGCGCCCGCGTGCCCCCGGAGCGGGGCGGCTCACCGGCCATTCTAGCGGCCCAGCCTCCGGCCCGGCTACCTCAGCCCGGGAGCCGGGACCGCCGCCGCGCAAATCGGGATCTTCAGATCCGACATTTCCGGATTGTCGTGACCGCAGTCACATTGGCCCCGCCGGGATCTCATGTAAACTGAGTCGTTGATAGGAGAGGAGTCCCGTATGCGCATCGCAACTCTTTTCGCCCTGTTCCTGCTCGCGCCGTTCGCGTTTGCCACCACCTGCGTCGAGTGCCACAAGAACGTCACGCCGAACATCGTTTCGGACTGGCAACTCAGCAAGCACGCCCAGAACTCCATCGATTGCTCGACCTGCCACGGCAGCGATCACACCTCGAAGGACGACGTCAATGAGGTGAAGCTACCCACTCCCGACACCTGCAAGATGTGCCATTCCCAGCAGGTGGAGCAGTTCAGCAAGGGCAAGCACGCCTTCGCCTGGGCGGCCATGAAGGCCATGCCCACGTTCCACTGGCAGCCGATGGTCACCACTGAAGGGATGAAAGGCTGCGGCGGCTGCCACAAGATCGGGTTGAAGACCGAAGAGGAGATCAAGCAGCTCAAAGCGCAGGGCGCCGGCTTCGGCGTCGCCTCCTGCGACGCCTGCCACACCCGGCACACCTTCTCTACCGTCGAGGCCCGGCAGCCGCAGGCCTGCCAGACCTGCCACATGGGCTTCGATCACCCGCAGTGGGAGATGTACTCCTCCTCGAAACACGGCGTCCGGTACTTGCTAAAGCAGAACGGGACGCTGCCTGAGAGCACGGCGGCCCCGACCTGCCAGACTTGCCACATGCAGGACGGCAACCACGAGGTCCGCACCGCCTGGGGCTTCCTCGCCGTTCGCCTGCCGATGCCCGAGGACAAGCAGTGGGCCGCTGACCGCGCCACGATCCTCAAGGGTTTGGGAGTTCTCGATCCGGACGGCAATCCCACCGCCCGCCTGGACGTCGTCAAGAAGGCCCAGGTCGCCCGCCTCACCCAGGAAGAGTGGCAGAAAGAGCGCGACAAGATGCTCAAGACCTGCAACCAGTGCCACTCGATGAACTTCGCCAAGGCGGAGCTCGAGAAGGGCGACCAGATGATCAAAGAGGTGGACCGCGTCATGGCCGAAGCCATCGAGATCGTGGCCGGGCTTTACAAGGATGGCATTCTCAAGAAGCCGGACAATTACGCCTACGCCTACCCGGACCTGCTCACCTTCCACGACGCTCCGACGCCGATCGAGACGAAGTTGCATGAGATGCATCTCGAGTACCGGATGCGCGCCTTCCAGGGAACCTTCCACGCCAACCCGGATTACGCGCTTTGGTACGGCTGGGCGGCCATGAAGCGTACGCTCACCGACATCAAGCACCTGGCCGAGGAGATGCGCGCTGAACACGGCAAGTAGACGACTCGCGCCAAGCGCCCACCCCCGGGCCGCTTCGAGGTCCCACCCCCGGATCAGGGGCGGCCCTTTCTTTGCGCCGGCCGGAGGATTATACTCTCGGTATCATGCGAAGGCTCTTCTTCTCTTTGTTGCTCGCCGCGCTTCCGGCCGCCGCCCAACAGGGGGCCACGCCCGAAGACTGGATCCAGCTCTTCAACGGCGAGAACCTCGACGGCTGGCGGGTCAAGATCAAGGGGCACGAGCTCGACGACAACTACGGCAATACGTTCCGGGTGAGAGACGGCAAGCTCGTGGTCTCCTACGACCAGTACAAGGAGTTCGGCCGGCGCTTCGGCCACATATTCTACGACAAGAGCTTCTCCTACTACATCATCGCCGTCGAGTACCGCTTCGTCGGCGAGCAGGTCGCCGGCGGGCCGAAGTGGGGCTACCGCAACAGCGGCATCATGGTCCATTGCCAGCCCCCGGAGACGATGCTCAAGGACCAGGACTTCCCCATTTCGATCGAAGTCCAGTTGCTCGGCGGCTCGGGCGAGGGCGAGCGCCCGACGGCGAATCTCTGCACGCCGGGCACCCACGTCGTCATGGACGGCAAGCTGATCACCCAGCATTGCATTCAGTCCAGCGCTCCGACCTTCCACGGCGATCAGTGGGTCCGCGTGGAGGCGAAGGTGCTCGGGGGCGAACGGATCGAGCACATCGTCAACGGCAAACTCGTGCTGGCCTATGAGAAGCCGCAAATCGGCGGGCAGGTCAGCAACTACGATCCAGCGGTGAAACAGGACGGCAAACTGCTCACCGAAGGCTACATTTCGCTGCAGGCCGAAAGCCACCCCATCGAGTTCCGCAAGGTGGAGTTGCTGCCGCTCGAAGGCTGCATGGACAAGAAGGCGACGAACTACAGGCCTTTCTACGTGAAGGCGGACAACTCCCAGTGCCGCTACGACTGACCCGAGACCGGGGCTTCCTCCTCGGGGGCCGATGACGGCGGCGCGGGCGTGGTTCCCGCCCGGGGCGCCGTTCCTGTTTCGGCCGCCTTCAGCAGCCGATAGAGGACGTCGTGTTTCGGGATGTGGGCCTCGGCGTAGTCGACGCCCTCGGCGGTGATCACGTAGTCGCTGCCCTCCACCTGGGTGATGAGCCCTTTGTCCTTCAGGTACCACATGGTGAACATCAGGTGCTCGCGGGGAAACGACATCAGCGTCTCGAAATCGAGCAGCGACAAGCCCGGGTTGTCCGGATTGGCGCGCCGGCGGTTGTAGAGCAGACACAAGACGCCGAGCCGGCGGTTGGCTTCCCCGTCGATGCCCCGGGCGAACTCCTTCAGGTTGAAGATGCTCAGCGGCTCGATGTGGCGCACGCGGTAAACCATGTCGTAAGCAGCGCGGCGCTCGGGATCCGAGAGCGTCTCGTAGGCCTGCTGCAGCAATAGAAAGATCTCTTTGTTTCCCGTTTCCGGGTTGTCCGGGTGGTAGCGCGCCGCGAGCATCCGGTAGACGCGCTGGATCGTCTCCGGCTCGGCGTTCGGGCTGATCTGCAGCAGCTCGTAGTAATCGACGAAAGTGTCGCCCTGGTCCCTCTTCTGTTCCGCCATCACGGCCTCCTCGAAGCGCGCCTGGCTGACGCGGCGGGCGCCCGGCTCCGGTTGATTCCGCCAGGGACGGTGTTTCCCGCCCCCGCATGAAGAGTGTAAGTTTGAGAACGATGCTCCATCCGTACCTTCAAATCACGCTCGCCGCCCTCGCAGTCGCGGCGGCCGTCATCGACATCCGCACCCGGCGGATTCCCAACCCGCTGGTTGCCGCCGGCATCATAGCCGGGTTCGCCGGAAACTTCGCCCTGCACGGCGCCGCAGGCCTCAAGACCGCCGGAATCGGCTTCATGCTCGGTTTCGGCGTGTATTTCCTGCTGTACTTGCTCCATGCCATGGGCGCCGGCGACGTGAAGCTGATGGGCGCCGTCGGAGCGATCGCCGGGCCCGGGAACTGGTTCTGGATCTTCGTCTTCTCGGCGGTCATCGGCGCCCTGTTCGGGCTCGCGCTCGTACTTTCCCGGGGACGCCTGCGGCGCACCGCTTGGAACATCGCCTTCATCGTCCGGGAACTCGCAAGCCTCCGCGCCCCTTACCTCCGCCGGGAGGAACTCGACGTCGCCAGCCCCCAAGCCCTGCGCATGCCCCACGGCCTCGCCATCGGACTGGGGATCATCGCCTTCCTGAGCGCGGCCCGGATGGGCTGGCTTGTCAACTGAAGTTAGCAGTAGGTTCACCGCAGCGGCGACTGGCGCCTGACGTTGCAACCGTGGTCCTAATCTTCTCCAGCCATCGCGCCGATTAACATACTGGGACGACCGCCCGGCCTTCGGGCGTCGGGAGCCAGCAATGGCGTTGCACCTGCAAGCATTCATCTACCTGCAACTGCTCGACTTCCTTACCACGATCGTGGGCTTCCGCCTCGGTCTGGGCGAGGCCAGCCCCTTCATCCGATTCCTCATGGATGCCGGCCCCGCCGTCGGCGTGGCTCTTTCCAAGCTCGTCGCCCTCACGCTGTTGGCGATCTGCCTCTGGCTGAAGCGCCACCGGGTGATCCACTGGATCAATTATTGGTACGCCGGACTCGTGCTCTGGAATCTCTTTCTGATCTTGACAGTGCTAAGCCGCCCTCCAGCGGCGTGAGCCTCGGCACTGAGACCTCGGGCCCGTTTATTCCGACATTTTCCGCTTGCGCCGCCGCATGAGATAGAGCACCAGACATACGCCTGCCGCAATCCACAACAACGCCTGGATGGTCGAACTATCCATTTGTCTTACCTCCTACATTCGCAAGTTTTCGTTCGGGGCTGGAGAATCCTGACCGACGGCCAATCGCCGGCCGGCCCGTGTCACATCGTCGGTGACCGCAGGAGCGGTCCCAGTTCCTTGACCAGCTTCAAGATACCAGGACCGGCGGCCACCACGATGATCGCCGGAAGGATAAAGAAGAAGATCGGAAAGATCAGTTTCACCGCCACCTTGCCGGCCCGTTCCTCGGCCTCCTGCCTCCGGCGCACCCGCATAAATTCGGAATGCGTGCGGAGGGCGTCGGCCATGCTCGTGCCGAACCGGTCCGTCTGGATCAGCACGGCCACCAGCTTTCGCATCTCCTTTTCTCCGGTGCGCTCGGCGAGGTTCTGAAGCGCCTCGGCCCGGGACTTGCCGGCCCGTAGCTCCAAGTTCACCAGCCGGAACTCCTCGGTCAGTTCCGGGTGAGTCCACGCAAGTTCGTCGGACACCCGCCGGATGGCCTGATCCAGCCCCAGGCCGGCTTCCACGCACACGACCATCAGATCCAACGCGTCCGGCAGCGCCAACCGGAGCTTGCGCCGCCGGCGGTCCACTAGCGCCTCGAGCACGAATCCGGGAAGCAGAAAGCCCACCAGAGCCGCGGCGCCGATCAACACCTTGCCGAGTAACGGATCGGCGGTCACGTAATGGCCGAACAGGATCGCCGGAGCAACGAAGAGAACCGTCGAGAGCAGTTTGATGCCGTAATACTTGGCAAGCGCCCCGTCGCTGCGGAAGCCGGCGGCCATCAAAAACCGCCGCGTGAGTGAGGCGTCCTGAGGAGAAACGGGCACCTTCTCACCCATCCACTGGATCGCCCGGCCGATCGCATAGAACGGGCCGACCTCTCCCGGCTGCGGCGAGCGCGGCGCCGTCACGGCGGACCCGCCGCCCAACTGCTCGTACACCCGGCCGGGGCGCACGAAGTGGTAGTAGCCGTAGAGCGTAATCACGGCCATCAAGAAGACGAACAGGATCCCGGAGACCAGCAGCGCCATGGCGTCACACCTTGATGTTGATGATCTTGTGCATCAGGTAGTACCCGATGAACTGGCCGGCGATCGCGTAACCGATCATCCATTTCCCGTGCGGATCTTCGGCCATGCTCGCCAGATAATCCGGAGCAATGATCGACAAGCCGATGAGGAGAGCCACCGGCACGCCGGAAACCACTGCCGCCGTCATCCGTCCGTGAGCCGACAGCGCCCGCACCTGGCCCTTGAGCCGGAAGCGCTCGCGAATCACGTTGGAGAGCTTCACCAGGATCTCCGCCAGGTTTCCTCCGGTCTCCTTTTGTACCATTACCGCCGAAACGAAGAAGCGCACATCCAGCGTCGGGATCCGCTTCATCAGGTTCTGCAGAGCCGCCTCGAGCGTCGCGCCGAGGTTCATCTCGCTGTAGACTTTCCGGAACTCGGTGCGGATCGGGTCGCCGGCCTCCCTGGCCAGCATCTCGATCGCGATCGAGAAGGCATGGCCGGCCCGCACCGCACGGGCCAGGAAGTCGAGGGCTTCGGGAAACTGGTCCTCGAAGGCCGCCAGCCGCTTCGTCCGCTTCCGCCGGACGTAAAACCACGGCGCCAGGCCGCAGCCGACGGCCAGCGCCAGAATGCTCCACGAGGAAAAAACGAGAACCGGCGCCTGCCAGCCGATCAAAGCCCCGATGGCGGCGCCCACCAGCATCCGCCCCAGCAGTCCCTCGAGGCTCCAGCGCAACCCAGCCCCTTCGACGGTGTTCTTCATTCGTTCGAAAAACCGGTAACGGGCCAGCCAACGCGTGAAAGAGGAAGCTTCGCCCGCGTATTGCTCGAGCAGGATGCGGCTTTCGATGCGGATCTTCTCCGGCGCCACCGTCTTCAGCGACTGCCGGATCTTCTTCTTGCGCTCGGTTTCGAGCACTTTGAAGCCGAAGCTGGCGGCGAACATCACGAACGCGAAGATCACGAGGAAAAGAAAGAACCAGAGTCCGTCCACTTCGTCCCCCTACTGCAGCTCCACCACGGTCTGGAAGACGCTGGCTGGGATATGGTAGCCCGCGGCCCGCAGTCGCTCGTAGAACTTCGGCCGGATACCGGTAGCCCGGAACCGCCCGGTGACGCGGCCGTCGGGCGCAATGCCGGTCTTCTCGAACAGAAAGATGTCCTGCGTCGTGACGATGCTGCCCTCCATGCCTACGCATTCGGTCATGTGCGTGACGTGGCGGCTGCCGTCGCTGAAGCGCGCCACGTGCACGAACAGATCGATCGCCGAGGCGATCTGCTGGCGGATCGAGTGAATCCCCATGTTGGCGTTGGCCATGCCGACCATCACCTCGAGCCGTGAGATCGCGTCCCGCGGGCTGTTGCAATGGATCGTCGTCAGCGAGCCGTCATGGCCCGTGTTCATGGCCTGCATCATGTCCAGGGCCTCTTCGCCGCGCACCTCGCCGACGATGATCCGGTCCGGCCGCATGCGCAAGGCGTTGATGACGAGCTGCCGCATGCGGATGGCGCCTTTGCCCTCGATGTTCGGCGGACGGGTTTCCATGCGCCCCACGTGGATCTGTCGCAACTGCAGCTCGGCGGCGTCCTCGATGGTGACGATGCGTTCCTCCTCGGGGATGAACGACGAGAGGACGTTCAGCAGCGTCGTCTTGCCGGCGCCGGTGCCGCCGGAAATGACGATGTTCAGCCGGGCTCCGACCGCCGCCTGCAGCAGCTCTAGCATTCCCTCGGTCAGCGTCAGGTTTCGGACCAGGTCCTCGGCCGTCAGCGGATTCCGCCCGAACCGCCGGATCGAGAGCATCGGCCCGTCCACGGCCACCGGCGGGATCACGGCGTTCACGCGGGAACCGTCGGGGAGCCGGGCGTCCACCATGGGCGAAGACTCGTCGATCCGCCGGCCCACCTGCGAGACGATCTTCTCGATGATTCGGATCAGGTGGGCGTCGTCCTTGAACTCGACCGGCGTCCGGTACAGGCGGCCGTTCCGCTCGATATAGACGAGCCGGGGCGTGGTCACGAGGATGTCGGAGATCGTATGGTCCTGCAGCAGCGGCTCCAGCGGGCCGAGGCCGAAGACCTCGTGCATCACCTCCTCGATGATGCGGTCCCGCTCGGCCAGGCTCAGCGGCGTCTCTTCTTCATCCAGCAAGCTGGCGATGGCCGTGCGGATCTCCTGCTTCATCCGCTCGTCGGGCAGGATCGAAACGGCTTCGAGGTTCACTCGGTCCAGCAGTTTCCGGTGCAACGTGAACTTCAGTTCCTGGTATTCCCGCGGATAGGTGTGGGCTTCGAAGAGCCGGGCCACCCAGCCCGCGTCTTTTCTCGTTACCGAACGCGATGGTTCCGGTGCCGATGCCATGATCTGCTGACTCCCTCCCCCTTAAGATCCGAACAGCGAGAACCACGGGCGCTTGCGGGTCTCCTCGCCCGCGCCGGAAACCTTGCGCGCCAAACCGGCGATGCGCTTGTACAAGCCTGTGTTCTCCGGCAACAGCCTGCCTTCCGAATAGACCTCTTTTAGCGACTGGTAATCGTTCGGAATGACCGCGTAGATGGCCACTCCCAGGATCCCTTCCAGCTCTTCCGGCGTCACATCGGGTCGGCGGACCATCCGGTTCAATACGAGCCGCACGCGGTTGCCGCCGTGGCCCGAGGCGGCGAGGCTCTCCAGCATGCGCTTGGCCTGGTGTAGGGCCGGCACCTCGGGCGTCGTCACCAACAGGATTTCGTCGAGTTCATCGATCGCCCCCAGAACTTCGGGGGAAAGCCCGCGGCCCAAATCCACCACCGTCCAGTCGTACTGGGTTCGCACGAAGCGGAGAACGTGCCGCACCTGGTGCGTACCGGGTCGGTCCGCCACCAGCGGATCGACGGGCCCGGCGATCACCTCCAAGCCGTGGGCCCCGTTGGAGACGAGCGCCTTCCAGTAGGCCGCGTCGAGTCGCTGGATGTTCGCCGTCGCGTCGAGGATCGAATACCGCGACCGCGGCTGCATCAGCTTGCGGATGATGCCGGCGGCCAAGTCGAGGTCCGCCAGCAGGACCGGTTTGCGCGTCTCCCGGTGCAGAGCCAGGGCCAAGTGGCAGGCGATCGTCGTGGCCCCGCAGCCGCCTTTGGCCGACAGCACGCCGACGGTCTTGCCGCCGCGCGGAACGAAGTCGCCTTTTTTCTCCCGCTCCGCCGCGATTCGCTCCAGAGCCTCTTTCAACGTGTCTCCCAAGGGCGGGTAGAGGAACTCGGCGGCGCCGGCGCGCATCGCCGCCAGGATCGTCTCGGCGTCCGACGTGCGGTGGATGGCGATGACGTCCGGAGTCCCCTGCAACCGCCGGATCTGGCGGATGAACTCGGCGCCCTCCTCGCGCGTCAAATCGTGAATGTCGAGCAGCACGACGTCCGGGCGGCTCTGCACCAGGCGCTCATGGAGGTTTTGGGCGGCGCCGACGCCCGGCAGCTCCAGGACGACGCGCACCGCAGTGGCGCGGAGCACGGGTTGCACTTCATCCCAGATATCGCTGCTCGAGATGATCAGCGCCGCGGTCAACGGATACATCGGCGGCTCCTTCGCTCAGGGCTCTCCCGGACCCATCTGGACTCCAGCGCCGCCGCTCCCCGGAGAGAACCCCCCGGAAGGGGCGAAGCCCGCCTGAACTCCCTCTTCGGGCTCGGCGGCGAGCTGCTCCTCGATCTTGCGGAGCTGCTCGACCGGCAGCGTGGGCTGGGGCGGCCTAGGCTGGAACTCGCCGGTCACCTCCACCCCGGGCGTGCGGGGCGGCGTCGTGGCTCCGCCTTCGAGAAAAGGCCTGGGCATTTCGAGCTCCGGCTTTTGCCGGCCGGCCGGGATCGGATGGACGATCTCCGGCGTCACCAGCACCAGAAGCTCGGACTTGCTCTTCTCGAGCGACTGCGACTGGAACAGCTTTCCCAGATACGGGATATCGCCGAGCCCGGGGATCTTCCGGAACGTCTCGCGCATCCGGTTGTCCAGCAGGCCGGCGATGGCGAAACTCTGCCGGTTGTCCAGCTCGATCTCCGTAGAGACCTTGCGGCTCGCCAAGGCCGGAATCCGGAAACCTTGAATGACGAGGGCGTTCGAGAAGTCGAGAGAACTGACCTCCGGGGCCACCCGCAGCCGGATCGTGCCCCGGGGAGTGATCCGGGGACGGAAATCCAACCGGATGCCGAACTCGCGCCACTGAATCGTGACTGCCCCGAACCCTCCCACGGTAGCTCCCTGGACGACCGGAATCGGGAACTCGCCGCCGGCCAGGAAGCTGGCCCGCTTGCCGTCGATCGCCAGCACGTTCGGCTCCGCCAAGATCTCGAGCACGCCCTTCTCCTGGAGCAGCCTCAACGTGGCGCCGAAGTCCAAATCCGGGCGAAAAACGAAGATGTTGAGCGCATCGGAAAGGCTCCAGACGGGCGCCGTTCCCGGACCCGGAGCTCGGGGACTGGGCGCCCCGAACTGCCCCGTGGTGATGCGCCCGATCGTGTTGCCGGCGCCCGTGGCGAACCAGTTGACGCCCAGTTCCCGAACCGCCGTCCGCTCCACGTTGGCGAATTTCACCTTCAGGAGGATCTGATCTTCTTCTTCGGGCACCTTCACCCGGAGCAGGTTCACCGGCTCTCCCAGCGCTGAGGCGATCGCCACGGCCCGGTCCGAACTTGTCATGTCTTCCACGGTGCCCCGCAGGAAGACATGTCCGTCTTCCACCGTCACCGAGACGTCTTGGCCGGGCAGCTCCGCCTCAAGCTGTCGCTGGACCGCCTCGATCAAACGCGTCGGGGCGTGTACCGTCACGTCGAACAGCAGCCGGCCGCCGCCCTCCTGCCAGACGATGACGCTCGTCTCGCCCGGCGCCCGGCCGTTCAACACCACCTCCCGCGGCGAGACGCCCACCGCTTCCAGTGTTTCGGGGTTGGCCACCGAAACTCGAGTGATATCGGCCGGCGAGTCGATGACGATCGACTTGCCCGACGTCAGATGCAACTGCCGCGGAGCGGGAGCCGCCGGTTGCGTGCTCAAGCCGGCGGCGGCCAGCACGAACGCCGCGACGAACCCAACGACCACGGCCGGCCCAACCGCTCGTTTCATCGCTTCGCCTCCTTCTTCGGCCGCAATTCCTTCTTCTGACCGACCGTCACGTCCTCGCGCTTCGCCCCGTGGATGATCTGCATCTTCACCGGCACGACCACCTCTTCCATGGGGGGCGGCGAGGGTTTTCGCGGGGCCGCTCGCCGCCGGAGGGCCTT
>Ga0256830_1003108_pt1 | contig 10523 bp, 6 predicted proteins | sample 128326metaG_FD_190537 | JGI IMG/M metagenome (GOLD analysis project Ga0256830, IMG submission 190537) | Hydrothermal vent microbial communities from Lau Basin, Pacific Ocean - 128-326 | ecosystem: Environmental > Aquatic > Marine > Hydrothermal vents | place: Pacific Ocean: Lau Basin | collected...
GACAAAGGCCGTCCTGGTTTGCCGATCCGTTTGTTGGTAGGGCTTCATTATCTGAAGCACATGTTCAACGAAAGCGACGAGTCTGTTGTGGCTCGTTTTGTCGAGAATCCGTATTGGCAGTATTTCTGCGGTTTTGAGTATTTCCAACATGAAGTGCCTCTGGATCCGACGTCACTGGTCAAGTGGCGTCATCGTGTGGGCTCGAGTGGTGTTGAGAAACTGTTGCAGGGTGTGCTCGAGACGCTCAAGGAAGCAAAGCTTCTCAAGAAGAATCATCTTGGGCATGTGAATGTTGATGCGACGGTTCAGGAGAAGGCAGTGACATCTCCTACGGATGCCCGGTTGTAGCAAATAGAATTACCCCGTTTCCGGCAAATAATATTACCCACCTTATACCTGGCATCAACCGCTTTCACTCCAACCGCAATTGTCAGATGAGTCTTTCCAACACCCGGGGGCCTATGAATACAATATTTTCCCTGTTGTCGATAAAGACAAAATCCAGCAGTCTGACGATCTGTTTTTTTGTTATTGTCTTCTGAAAGATGAAATCAAACTCTTCCAGATGTTTCATTACAAGAAATCCCGCCCGTTTCATATTGAGTCTTACCCTGTTGTGATTCCTGCTCTGTGAAGTTCATGTTCAACCAGCATTTCCGCAAATTGCAGGTATGATATCTCATTTAGGTCATACCTTATCAGGAAGTATGGTATTCCCCTGAGTGTGTATTTAGATAACCACTCAACGTACAAGTCGCCTTCAAAGGCAACGATAGAGGACGAGCTAAGCGGCACAGAGCCATTGAGCGAATTTGAGAGGGTCTTAAAAGATCTTGGTGTGGAAGTAAGGCATGCTCAACTCTCTCCAGTCCAATGGCAGGGTAGAGAGGTTGTTTAAAACGTTTTAGGATAGAGTAGTAAAAGAGATGCGGTTAAAAGAGATCGGGAGTATAGAAGAAGCCAACAAGTTTTTACAGGAATACTTGCCTCAATACGATAGGAGGTTCACTGTTAAATCTAAGAAATCAGGCAATCTCCACAGAAACGTTCCTAAAGGGATACAGCTTAACGGTATTCTCTGCATAAAGGCAGAGAGGGTCTTAAGAAACGATTTCACAATATCTTACTATGGCAAGCTTTATCAGGAAAATAATAAGCCTTCTATTAAGACAAAGAAATATATTCCTCCACCAGATCATCTCTGGAGGAATTATAAGTCAGCTATTAAAAATAAAGAGTTGAGGGTTCAAACATAAAAACAGGACATTTCTATTTTGGCTTTACATAGGAAATAAGAATGGTTGGAATGGTTGGAGATTAGTGATATGATATGTTGAACTATGTCACTACAAACGAAATTAGACGCTTCTGGAGTTCTTCATTATGTAAAAAACTTCGCTGTTGCCGTGAGATTTATTGTCATGACGAACATGTTTTAGGATCATCCTCGTTTGTTGAAGAAAGTTTACAGACGATGGAAGAACTGGGGAAATCTGGAGTACGTCTGCTGATCTGGAACCGGTTATGAATTGGATATCTGTTGACTTTGGCATTGCTCCCTCAATCTTGAACGTTGGGATATAAATTAATTATCATTAATTGGCATCTCCCCTACACTACGCAAGCCGACGATTACTCTAATGCACTTTCAGGTGGCCGCTAACAACTATAATTTTGCTGGCAGGTGGATCTGGCGATGAAAAGAGATTAGGAATATGGTAAAGTTTCCCAACATTGTCAAAGTAACTATTTTTATATTATTCATTTTAATCTTTCTGCCTAATTGTTCTCTCATTATAACGGATAGTGACTATCGAATTAACAGACTCATACAAGAATTGAAAGACGACGATCCTGATGTCCGTAGTCAGGCTGTAATTGAACTGGGAGAAACAGATGATGTTCGTACTGTAAAGGCCCTGGTTGAGATCTTAAGTAAGGACAAAAATCCGAATATTAGAAAGGATGCCGCATCAGTACTAGGAGTAATAAAGGATCCAAGAGCGATAAAACCATTGACTGTTGCTCTTAAGGATAAATCAGCAGAAGTTCGAAGTAAGGCTGCATGGGCACTTAACGAGATAAAGGATATACGTGCAGTCCAACCTTTACTTTCTATCCAGCAGGGTAAAAAAACATCTCTTCATGTAGAGTCAGTGAAAGCACCTGAGGAACTAAAATCTTCCCAAACAATAGGTCTATTGATCTCTGAATTGAGGAATGAAAATATTGAGGTTAGAATAAGCGCAGTGAATGCATTAGGCCAGATTAAAGATGTCCGCGCTCTGGAAGCCTTGACCTCAGTTTTAAGAGAGGATAAAAAATCGGAAGTCAGAATGAATGCAGTAGATTCTCTGGAAAAGGTTATAAATGGTTCTAAAGGGACAAGTATTGCTGTAATTCCAACTCTAATTAGAGTATTATTACTGGACGAAAATTCTCATGTCCGGAAGCGTGCTGCATTTCTTCTGGGAAAAATAAAGAACGATAGCGCTTTAGAACCCTTGTTGACAGCTCTGAAAGATATATCTCCTGATGTCCGAAAGAGTGCAGCGTGGGCACTTGGTGAGTTAAAAGCTCTTCGTTCAATCAAACCACTGTTTTCTCTAATTGATGACAAAAATTTAGAGGTTAAAAGAGCTGCAATAGCTGCACTTTATAGCATAGGCGATCCTGTAGTGCAAGCTTTGGTGAGTACACTAAGAGAGGATAAAAATATATATGCCAGAGAGCGTGCTGCGCTTCTTCTGGGAGAACTCAAGGATGTCAGTACTGTGGAGCCCTTAATAGTTGCGCTAAAAAAAGATAAGTCTAGGGTTGTTCGGCGCAATGCAGTATCTGCCCTTGGAGCTATAGGAGACACCCGCGCATTGGGACCCTTGATTTATTCTCTCGCAGATGAAGATGAAATTGTTCGGAAAAGAGCTGCAGAAATCTTAAAAAAAATGGTCAGTTCAACAACATATGAGCTGATATCCATTATTGCCGATTATAATAATAATTCTGATTATAATTATAAAACAGGAGTCGTATGGATGCTTCAGAAACTACAAGAAGACACTTCAAATTGGGAATCATCTATCGCAACTGCTTTAAAAAATAAGAATTCCAGTTATAGGGGAGGCGCTCTGTGGGTTCTACGGAGGTTAAAAGACCCACGTTTCTTAGAGCCTCTTAAGAATATGCTACATGATAGTAACCCGGACGTCCGAGAGAGCGTAGTACATGGATTGGCTGCGTTGAAGGATAAGCGAGCACTAGAACCATTGGTTACCGCTCTAAGCGATGAGAACGAACGTGTTCGCGCATTTGCAGCATCTGGGCTTGCATCGTTAAAAGATCCGGCTGCTGTAGTACCTCTTGTCGCTTCTTTGAGAGACGATAATATCCGGGTGCGAATAACCGCAGCATGGGCGTTGGGAAAGATAAAGGATCCACGTGCCGTAAAACCTTTGATTACGGCGCTGAAAGACAGTAACAAAAGTATGAAAAAGAGCGCTGCAGCCGCATTAAGTAAAATAGAAGATGCGCGCGCTATGGAAGCTTTGATGATGTCACTGGAGGATAAGGACTTAATGGTTGTCGCTGCAGCATATCCATTTTTTTTGCAAATAGGCAAACCTGGTACAGAGGAAACTCTGATTGAGGCGTTAGTTCAATATGGAAACAGTTATATGGCTGCTGCTTTTCTGAAATGTGGGAATGATGAGTTAGAGTTGGCTGGTTTCAACTGGGGCGAAAAGCGAAACTTAGAAATTAAGTCTTTGCTTGACCATCGACTTGCCGATCCCTGGGGTAACAACATAGTGGGGATTCAATGGGGGAGCAATGATACATATTCCATTAACTCTGTCGAATAAAAGTTTTCGATATGCATTTAAGAATTCTGTCTACTCTACAGCCCATATAGATGAGGTGTTAAATGTCTAGACTCAAGAATATTTTTACCGCAAAAATACCGAATATCTACCTATATTTAGGAATTTTGATTGTACTTGTCGTCATTAATTTTCTTGTTTTTTTTGAAAAATTCATTCCAACCAAACCTCCCAGAAACAGCACTGCTCAGAAGATTTCTGAAAAAATTGCAAGTCTTCAGATGGCAGATAAAAATAAGAAGATCGAGAAATTGCCGGATGATCCCTATGTTTTTGCACGATACTTTGCACGGGATTATCCTTTTATTGCAATAAATAAGATGATTCAACTTCCTTCAGGCAATTTTTATGTTATGGACAGAAATGATGCGAAATTATTGAAATTTAATCTTGATGGAAAAATAATTAAGCAATGGGAATTCGGCAATTCTCACAGTGATTTACTAAATGATTTTACAATTGACCGAGACTTAAATATATATGTGGTCATATCTCAACCGTACAAGCTGCCTGAAATTCGGAAATATAATTACGACGGGGTATTTATTAGGAGTTGGAATACATACAAATCAGAAGATGCGTATCGAGGTATGTCAAACCTGAATATATCATCTATTGCAGTGGATAGTAAAAACAATTTGTACGCTGATGACTCCAAGGCTCAATGTATACTTAAATTCGATTCTGAAGGGAACCTAATCAAAAAGTGGGGGTCTGCCGGCGCTGGCCAAGGACAGTTTAATTTCAGTCGTAGCAGTATGACCGGCAACAGAATAGTTGTTGATGACCTGGATAATATTTATGTAATTGACAGACTTAATAACAGGATTCAAAAATTTGACTCTGAAGGAAATTTTATTCTTACATTTGGGAGGCATGGCAGAGGTAATGGGGAATTCAGAAATCCAGCTGGGATTACTATAGGGCCTGATAAAAACGTGTATGTAGCTGATGAGGGAAACCGCAGAATACAAATATTTGCACCTGATGGAAAGTGGCTCGGCAAATGGGGAAAACATGGTACCGGTGATGGGTTTTTCTCGCTGCCCTATTATATTATGTTTGATCAACAGGGAATGGCTTATGTTTTAGACCAGAGGAAAATACAGGTATTTGCTCCCGCTTGGAACAGGCATATAACTACTCGTACTCCTTCTGTTGTTGCAGTTTCATTTGAAAAAGAATACAAATACTACACTATGGAATCTGACAACAGGGTATCCAGCAGAACCATTACACATGAAAAGATCAAACTAAACCTTCTGGAAGAGTTGGGCACTTACCTGGAAGGCAAAGATGAAATAAAAAAAATGGGTTTAACAAAGAAACAACTCTCTGTTCTGGCATCTGGCATCGTTAATATTACGATTCTAGATGAGGCATGGACTGGAAATGAGTACTACATAAGAGCAAAAATCGTTGTTCCTGAGCAAATCACCAATCTGGTTAGTTCCATCTGGACGGACCATGAAAAAACAAGCTTAATAGAAGCGATAAGAAGGAAAGCATTAAAAACTTTACAGGAAATTGAAAAGCAAAGAGAAACAATAACATCCTCAAAGGTGATAACTAATTCGCAAAAAATAAATGCTTACAACAACAACATACAAGTACTAATATTAACAAATCTCTTAGAGAAAGGGTACTCATTACTCATCTCGAGAAAATTAAATGAAGCTTTAGAGATTTACAATAAGGCTATTAAACTCAACCCACAGGATGCCATCGCCTATACCCTTCGTGGGTCTGCTTACAGTTCTCTGGGGGAGCACCAGAAAGCAATCAGGGACTTAACGAGAGCCAGCCAACTAGAACCACAGAATCCTATTCCTTACAGGTTCATGGGAGACATCAACAACAAGTTGGCTAATTATAGTCGAGCGATAAAACATTATGACATAGCTATTGAATTGGAACCGACAAGTGCTAAACTGTATGGAAATCGAGGCATATCATATGCTGCTATTGGAAACAACCCAAGGGCTATGCAAGATTTTGATCGCGCTATAGAATTAGGACTCAACAATTATGAGATTTATAACAATCGAGGTATTGCCCTTTACGGCCTCGGCAGATACAGCGAGGCTATCGAAGACTTTGAAAAATCTATTACACTCAATCCAAAACTTAAAAGTGCCTATTTTTTTCAAGGGAATGCTTTTTCTCATCTTGGCGATTTTCGTCAAGCAGTCAAACTTTTTGATACTGTCATTAAACTTGATCCTAAATTCACAGAAGCCTACAATATGCGTGGCATATCTAACAATAAGATTGGTAATTATAAGCAAGCAATTAAGGACTTTAACAAACTGATTACAATAGACCCAGAGAGCTCGAATGCGTATACTAACCGTGGACTTGCATTACAAATGCTTGGCAAATTGAAGGAAGCCATAAGAGATTATAATAAGGCAATTGAAATATCTCCCAAAAATGCTCAGTCTTACAATAACCGTGGAGTTTTTTTTAAAAGTACTAATAAGTTTCAGAAAGCATTAATGGATTTCTCCATTGCTGTTGCACTGGATCCGGAACTTATCGAGTCTTATAATAACCGTGGAGATACTTACTTTTCCCTTGGAGATTATAACCACGCCATTAATGACTATAATAAGATGATTGATCTAAATCCCCGCCATGCCAGAGCGTATAGCAAACTGGGAACATCTTATTTATACCTCGGAGATACCATAAAAGCTGTTAAAAACTTAAACAGAGCTATTGAGGTCGATCCTAAACTCCCAGACCCTTACAATAATTTAGGCAATGTTTACAATTACCTTGGTGATTACAGCCAAGCTGTCAATTACTTTGATAAAGCTATTGAACTTAAACATTCTAATATCTATGGTGTTTATTATAATCGAGGGAGAGCATACTATTACCAAGGCTTATTTGAAAAAGCTTCGAAAGATTTTAGAAATAGTCTGAGAAATGATTACCATAGAATACATCTATTACTTGCTTTAAATAAAATTTCTAAAGAGGAATACTACATATCCTTACATGAATTCAGAAAATATGTAATGTACAATAAATCTTCTGGCTGGATACGATTAATTTCAAAATATTACCTTGGGATGGATGGAGTTACTGAAGCTACTATCTTGTTGAAGGCAAGAAATGTTGATAATGAAAAAGAAAAAAATGAGAGATTATGTGAAGCCTATTATTATCTTGGAGAGAGAAGGCTCATGAAGGGTGATCGAAAAGGAGCAGAAGAATTCTTCAATAAAAGCATTGAAACTAATACAATTAATTCCCTTGAATATACGAGTTCCAAAGCAATGCTAAGTTTAATGAAAGGCGAGCCCAATAGTAGAGATAAGCAAACTATTACCTACTACTATAACAGGCTTCTTACTGCAGATGACATTAGAGACAGGTCTCTCCGCGAGCTTTCCATCATGCGAAATACGATATTTGCACGGGCAGGGAATGTTTTTCATAAAAAATGGCTCAATGAATACTTCGAGAATCAAGACTGGTATAAGGCAACCGGATTGGATCACTCCAAACTGACTAAGCTGGATTATGAAAATGCCATGATCATTGCAAAAAGGGAAGCCACGATTTCTAAGGAAGAGCTACTGCGAAGAAGGGACTTGCTACGTAAATTCAAGGAAGCTGGAAAGTGGAATTCCGGGTTTGACATTGAACTTGGTATGATCTCCAGTGCGTTGGGAGAGGCTGTCAATTGGGATCCATCCGCGAAGAAGAGGAGCCCGCTGGAAGACCACAGGCTTCTTGATAAGCTGATTACGGTAAAGCACCTGGAGAACCTCTCCAGCCGTGATCTGAGGATTGTGAGAAACATGATCTTCGCGCGCCACGGCAGGCCTTTTAAATCGAAGATCCTGCAAAAGTATTTTGACAGGATGTCGTGGTATAAAATTGATCATAATTATACGGATGACCGTTTAACGGAAATAGATAAAAAGAATATTAAGATCGTCCTAAGTGTTGAACAGTCGCACGGCGGACCGATAACTGAATCTCAGCACAGCGCTAAAAAACAGGAAGAAATTGAAAAACAGCACTGGTTCGGCGGTGCTTGATAGGACTTGGCCCTGATACCCAGTTCGGGTATCATGAAAATCAGAAGCAGGCTTGGTCGGATTGACGTGTAATTTTACTCGAACCTAGTGCTTCTAACAGGTCGATAATCCCTCCACTCTTTATTGCAAGACGTGCCTGTTTTCCGTTGAGCCCGGCTTCGATAGGAATAGCACATGCGGCTGCTATTGGTCTTTTTTTACTCTTTAGATCGATAGTAATTTGAAGCAGAAGAGCTTCATCCTCTTTAGTACAGTTACAGTTAAAGATGAGGTTTCCCAGTCCCCAGGCAATTACACTGTCACCCCTTCTCTCCACAGGTCCAACAGAATGAGAACCGTGGGAGACGACAACCCGAGCGCCAGCCTCAAGGGCAATGTTGACTGCCTCTTTCAGTTCAGGTGTCGGCAGATAGCTTGGTGTCCCTGTTACATGGAAGGTGACGATCAATAGGTCGCCTTTATTGGCTTCGGCCTTCAATTCGGCATCAAGGTCTGCCGCCACTCCTTTTGTCAGATCATAGGCTGCGACTACAACACTAAAGCCATCGATATCAATAATCCCGCTCTTTTCAGAGCTGATGGGGAAAATCCCAACGCCTTTGAGCATCTCTTCCGTTTTTTTCCTGCCGGCGACGCCTGCATCGTTTTGATGATTATTTGAAACAGAGGCCGCTATTACACCCGATTCAGCCAGAAACTCGGCTGAGCGGAAGGAGTTGAACAGTCGCAATTCGCCATTTCCAATAATGGCTCCACCGGGATCATTGATAGGGCCTTCCAGGTTGACAATTCCCACTAGTCCACTCAAAGTCTTATCAAGCCCTTTCAGGGGATTCTTCTCCGCCTGGCCGAAGTGAACATCACCGCCTATCCATAACTTGATTTTGCCCAGATGTGGAGACTCAGCGCAAACCTGTACAAACAAAATGACAGTTATCATGAAGCAGGAGATCACTAATATCAGAGAGACTTTGCGCAACACCTGAATCATCTAGCGGAGTTACTTGGATTGATCAAGAGCTCAGGCCGGTATTCGAAATGCATCGTATCAAAATGATACCATCGCCCGCCCCAGATAAAACCGTGTTTTTCAAAAATCTTTACAATTTTAAGAGGAATCCTGTTTTTGTAAATGTACTTTCCAGATTTATTCGGTTTGGACCAGCGCCAATAGTTCGAATGTTTGGTATTAATGTCGATGGCGATCCCGAAGCTGTGCATGCTAAGCCTTCCCGTTCCAGCAATCTCTCGCCAGTTGAAGGTCCCGGCAATATTTGTAACATATTTTTTCTGACTATCAGGTAGTTTTTCCAGTTCCTCGGATATCTTAATGAGTTTCAAGTAAACATCGTTCACTTTTGTAACAGCAATCTTTTTGTTAACCGTTTTAGGCATCCAATAGATATAGGTCAAATTTTTTTTGACCTCTTCCTTAGTGTTACCGTACATTTTACGGAAAAATGGGGCGTAACGTACCCGGCCAGGATCGAAATTTTCTTCAGGCGAATAATCAACCTCTTCACCAACTGGATACTTCATCGACATTTGGTCTTCAAGGTCGCCTTCGCTGAGTAACTCTTCAAATGTTTTATCCTTTTTCCCGTCATCGTAAGACATCTTTGTGCCATCTTGCCAGATAACAAAATCCTCAGTCGCCTCTTTCAGCCGGTTAGGGTAGGCGGATAGAAGGGCTTTAAGGCCTGCTTTCGGTTCGCTAGAAAAAATTATTTGAGGGTGAATCAAGCTTTGAAGCAGTCCAATCAATAAGAAAATGGAAAGTGTTGGAAGGAAAGGTGGATTATTTTTGTCAGATTTTGCAAAGGAGATCATCTGTAAGAGTCCTTACTTCCTGTGTAACAGGTTTACTCTTCACACGTACAAACGTCTGCTCAAAAAGAGTACCCTCTGATGCAACGGAAATGGATGGGGTAATTATAAAGGCAAGAGGTAAAACAAGGATAGGGATAAAATATTTAAGGATTCGGGAAAAGGGCATTGTTAATTAAATATAGATTCAAGGTTTCCTTTCCATTTAAGCATTAAAAGCATAACGGAGTACTGAAGCATTTTCTTGCTTTTACTGTAACACTTTAACTTCCGTTTTAGTTTCGCCAGAAAGTGTCGGAACAAACTGTTATAGCTTTCCACTGTATAGTTCTCTGCTTTAGATTGTATATGCAGTTCTTTTGGTATGAACTGCTCATAAGGCGTCCAGTAGTCACTCATTACCCTTTCAATGGTTTCGTGTTGGATGGCATCCCATAACTGTAGCCCTGTTTCTGTGTCGCGGGAACCCAATACGCAATGGAGGAATCGTTTCCCATAGCGATCAACAGCAATCCATATCCAGCAATAGTTTTTTGGGAACCAACCTACATTCCGCTAGTACAAGACAGTTAATTCTGAATTTATTTCCTTTAAATTTGGCTCCTCCCTTAGCAGGTAGCTTCTTACTGACTTCACAGTCATCCCATAAGCTCGTAAAATAGGCCTAAAACGCCTTATTTCCTAGCGAATTTCTTTCAAATCTCAAACAGTGAGTTTCTTGTTTTTACACAAACGCCCTCCCTGTAGGCTGAGTAAAACC
>Ga0256830_1003109_pt1 | contig 10522 bp, 11 predicted proteins | sample 128326metaG_FD_190537 | JGI IMG/M metagenome (GOLD analysis project Ga0256830, IMG submission 190537) | Hydrothermal vent microbial communities from Lau Basin, Pacific Ocean - 128-326 | ecosystem: Environmental > Aquatic > Marine > Hydrothermal vents | place: Pacific Ocean: Lau Basin | collected...
TATAGATTCCGTTGCATCTTTGGGTTAAAAAACTTTTAACTAACTCGCCGTTTTTTATATCTAACTCAGGGGAGTATTGCAGCAATACACCCACTGCCGTAGATCCTTCGTACCTGAGCAGTTTTCTATAGTGAAACAAAGACAAATTATATTTTTTATCGGCACTGTTTTTCTGGCATGGTTCTTTGCGTGTACTGTCAAGCCGGCATATGCCGGGACTGATAAAAGAATGAATCTCTCGCTAGCGGCAGCTGTCAAGATAGCAATGCGGAACAACCTGGGTCTGCGCCTGGACCGCCTTCAGGCACAATCATCAGAAGGGACCCTGGAAGTGGAAAGAGGCGCCTTTGATGCTGCACTCGAAGCAGGTCTTTCCAACTCGGAAGACAGGTATGAAAGCAGTACCGATCTGCTTGGCAGGGGTATGATCAAGGAAGAGAATCTAGACTGGAACGCTTCGCTTGCCAAAACCTTCCAGACAGGAACCAACATGAGCCTGACCTGGCAGAACCGGCGTTATGATACAAATACTGTTTTTACCACGCTGAATCCGAGCTACACATCTTCTATCTCCTTGAATCTGACTCAGCAGCTTCTTAAAGGCCGGGGTAAAGAGCAGCAGACCAGGGGGATAAGAGCTGCACAGAAGAATCTGCAGGCGGCTTTCTACCTTGTAGATGACAAAGCTGCAGAACTGGCAGCGCAGGTTAAGAAGGCTTACTGGGAGCTGGTGTTTGCGCTTCAGGATATAGAGGTAAAAAGACTGTCTCTTCGTTTGGCCAAAACACTTCTTGAAGAAACAAGACAGAAGATAGAAATAGGCGTTCTGCCATCCATCGAAATATATAAGCCTGAGGCAGAGGTGGCCCGCAGGGAGGAACTTCTGATTCTTAGTGAAAAAAATATAGGTAACGCAGAGGATGCACTTAAACTTTTAATGAATTTGCCGGACTGGTCTGTTTCTCTTGTTCCTATCGACATTCCAAGTACCGCTTTAACCTCCACGGTTAAAGAACCGGTTACCGATATTATTTTAAAAACTGCGATGCAAAACCGCCGGGATATTAAAGCTGCCGACCTTCGCGCAGAGTCTGCGCAGCTCACTCGAGCCCGTGCCGCCTCTGACCTCCTGCCCTCGTTGGCTCTTGTCGCCGGAGGAGGTATCAACGGACTTGATGACAATTACAGTGGTTCTTTGAGGGATTTAAGTAAGGAGTCTTTTTACAGCTGGAATATCGGCCTGAATTTTCAGGTTCCATTTCGGAACCGCATAGCAAAAGGCAGCTATATAAGCGCTGGCGCGAATGCGGAAAAGGCCCGTATTGAGGCCGAGTCGTTGCGCCAAAGTGTAACACGCAGCGTACGGGAGGCGGTACGTAGTGTAAAACTTGCCATTAAGTCCATAAGTGCCACAAAGAAATCGAGTCACGCTTCACTAAAACAGCTTGAAGCTGAGCAATCAAAGTTTGCCACCGGTCTCTCAACCGCAAACTATGTCTTAGAGGCCCAGGAAATCTATGCAAGGACTCTGGCAGGACAAAAGAGAGCCCTTATAGATTATGTCGAGGCACTTGCAGACCTTGACAGGGTTCAGGGACTGATTAGATCGGAAACAGTTAAAAGCACAATGCCTGAAGTCCAAAGATGATATGCTAAAATGTGCTAAAATTATGTAGCCAAATTTATGTAACCGATCAGGGGTTGCAGTGTTCCATGAAAGAAAAAAACACCATCACGGAAATATCCGACGAACAAGTCGATGAGTCTCTTCTTGCTCATGTAACAGCTGAGTTCTGCAGGGCCAACGGAATATTTCTCATGCGGACGGAAGATGGTGAACTTCTTGGGGCTGTTTCGAGTGACGAGGGAATTCTTCCGCTGCAGGAACTGGCGGCTTCTATGGATCTTTCTTACAAGGCTATCTATGCTTCAAGTGGAGTGATTCTAAGCGCAATTAACCGTTTCTACAGCGAGGCCGAAACCGCAGGGGCGCAATCCCTTGTAGATGAGCTTAAGACTGAAGACCTGCAAAGCCTGGCCACAGAATGGCAGAAACCTCGTGATCTTATGGAGCTGGCGGATGAAGGCCCTATTATAAAACTTCTCAACTCCATACTTCTGGAAGCGGTCAAAGAACGCGCAAGCGATATCCATGTAGAGCCCTACGAAAAAACACTTGAGATCAGATTCCGTGTTGATGGAATTCTCCGAAACGTGTTGTCTCCTCCCAAGGTGGTGCAGGATTCCCTGGTAAGCCGTATAAAGATCATGGCGGCACTGGATATAGCAGAAAAGAGGCTTGCACAAGACGGCAGAATAAGAATTCTAATCGGCGGACGGGATATTGACTTGAGGGTCTCGGTTATCCCTACATCTTTTGGGGAACGTGCTGTTCTCCGCCTACTGGACCGCCGTCATGGAATCCTGGGTTTTGATCAACTGGGCATGAACATATATGACATATCAAAAATGGAGTCCGTGCTTCAGCAGCCAAACGGGATACTACTTGTTACCGGACCTACAGGCAGCGGTAAATCGACAACGTTATACGCTGCCTTAAACCATCTAAACAGCGAAGAACGTAACATAATAACCATAGAAGATCCTGTTGAATTTCAACTTCCAGGCATAGGTCAGATCCAGGTGGCCCCGAAAATAGGGCTCACCTTCTCATCCGGGCTCAGATCAATTCTCAGACAGGATCCGGATGTAATAATGGTGGGAGAAATCAGGGACGGCGAAACCGCTGAGATTGCTATCCACGCTTCAATGACAGGTCACCTTGTGTTATCCACACTCCACACAAACAGTGCCGCGGGTGCGGTAACCCGGTTGTTGGACATGGGTATTGAGCCGTTCCTGGCGGCTTCCTCTATTTCAGCCATCTTGGCTCAGAGGCTTGTCAGGGTACTTTGTCCTGACTGCAAGGTTGAAATCGACCCGCCACTGGAGCTTCTTAGGTTTTTTGCAGATGCGAACCTTCCAGAAAAGTTATTCAAAAGTGAAGGCTGTGAGCGATGTAAAGGAATAGGCTATATTGGAAGAGCCGGTCTCTATGAGTTTTTAATGGTAACGCCCGACATCCGAAGACATATTCTATCCAACTCTGATGTCCAGACGATAGAACACGAGGCTGTTACCCAAGGCATGATCACTATGTTTGAAGACGGAATGAAGAAGGTTACCTCAGGCATAACAACTTTTGAAGAAATACTTCGTGTAACACAGGCCAAAAATGCCGGTATTTCGTTATAACGGATACCGCGAAAACGGCGCAAACGTCTCCGGCACACTGGATGCCGAAGGCAGGCGTACAGCCATAGAAAAACTTAAGCAGGAAGGTATTCTGGCTGTAAACGTAGAACCTGCCACTTCCCAAGGAGTGCGCCGGAGACGCTGGGGTTCAAAGAAAAAAAGTGAACGTCTTCCCTTGATAACCAGAACACTATCAACCCTTGTCTCTTCAGGTGTTCCACTGGTGGATGCACTTTCAGGCCTTGCCGAGGAAGAGCAGGAACTCTGGGGAGCAACTCTTATAGATATAAAGGAGCAGGTCAGAGCTGGGACCAGTTTTTCAGCAGCTCTTGAGGCATACCCTGAAATCTTCCCTGAGTTTTATGCAGGCATGGTCGCGGCAGGAGAAGCATCCGGGACACTGGGCACTGTTCTTTCGGAGCTTGCTGATTTTCTTGAGTCTTCCGCTACGTTGCGCGGCCGCGTCCGCACAGCTATGATATATCCTATATTTATGATGGTGGTAAGCGCAGGCATACTTTCCTTTCTTATGAGCTTTGTCGTGCCTAAAATTTCCCGTATATTCGAAAACACAGGCAACACACTTCCTGTTCTGACCAGGTGGCTTCTGGGTATAAGCCAGTTTATGCAGCAGTACTGGTGGTTAGCCCTTTTTCTGATTGGAGCAGGCATATGGGGATGGCTTAAAGCTTATAAAACGAAAAAGGAGCTCTTCGATGCCTACTTTCTTCGTCTGCCTGTACTTGGAAGTCTTATTATGCAACTTAACATAGCAAGATTTGCCAGAACACTCGGCCTTCTTCTGCAAGGCGGCATACCTATTATACGTGCTATCAATTACGCCTCAAAATCTATGGGAAACTCCCATCTCCGGGTCAAAACCGATGCCCTTGCAGGCCGGGTTGTGGAGGGTGTCAGTCTTGCTTCGGCCATGAAGGATGCAGGGATTTTTCCAAAATCCCTGCTGACCCTTGTTGCAACCGGTGAACGGACCGGCACACTGGACACTATACTTCTTAAGGCTGCAAATTCTTTCGAAAGTGAGTTTGACAGGGGAGTATCCGGAGCTGTAGCCCTGTTTGAACCGGCCTTGATCGTCGGGATGGGGCTCGCGGTAGGCTTGATAGTGGTTTCGATCCTGCTTCCAATATTCAGGATGAACCAACTGGTAAAATAAGTAAAAATTAAAAAAGATCAGATCTAAAAAGAAGGAGATTAGTTGTATGACAAACCGTATAAAGGATAAAAGAGGATTCACACTAATAGAGATTCTTGTTGTTGTTGCCATAATCGCCATTTTGGCAGCTCTTGTGGGTCCCAGGATAATCGGAACAACAGACGAAGCCAAGGTTACAGAGGCCAAAGTACAGATCAAGAACCTGGAGACGGCCCTGAAGCTTTTCAAACTTCGTCAAGGGTTCTACCCATCCACAGAACAGGGACTGGAAGCTTTGGTAACAAAGCCCACTATAGGTAGAATTCCGGAAAACTACAGGGAAGGCGGATACCTTGAATCAAGCAGTGTGCCCAAGGATCCCTGGAACAATGATTTCATCTATATAAGCCCAGGCTTACACGGCGACTATGATCTTATCAGCTACGGAGCCGACGGTGTGGCAGGCGGCGAAGGATTTGACGCTGATATCGAAAGCTGGGATATCCGCTAGCAGAAGACTATTGCAACACCGGAAACTCCCGTGTTCAGGCATGGAGTTTGGTTTCAGCCTTCTGGAAATCATAGTTGTAATGTTCATCGTCTCTGTGGTCATGATGGCGGCAATGCCGGATTTTTTGGCATTATCGGATGAGCCGCTTAAACGCGAGGCGATGAGACTGGCCTCGCTCATACGTTATGAAAACGACCAGGCAGTAACCCGTAAAGAGACTCATTACATCCGGTTTGACCTGGAGCGCTCGGCATGGACTGTTATCGTTGCAGACGGAAAACCAAACAGGTCCGGTCAACTAAACCATAACGTGCGTTTTTTGGATATTATAACACCCAGCCGCGGTAAAATAGATCGTGGAACTCAGACAGTGACGTTTACACCTGATGGATTAATAGATCCTACCGTCATTCATATCGAAAGAGAAAAACTGCAGTTCAGCGTAATTATCTATCCTTATGCGGCTCATGTAGAGACCTATGAGGGTTACAGACAATAGCTCCTTTTATTCAGTTGCCAGGCAGAACTCCGCCTTTACCCTTATTGAGGTTATTGTGGCCCTAGGCATTGTCGGAGCATTAATGAGCACACTTCTATATACCCTGCAGTTTCACATTGATGTAGCCTCTCAACAACATGATCTAGCCATAGCCACAAGCCTGGCTCATGCCACGCTCGAGGAAAAGTTGCAGGAAGGGGTTTCCGAAGATGCAAGCAAAGATGGAACCCTGGATGAGGATTTCAACTACAAGTACGATGTATCCGAGTCTATTCATGAGGGGCTGTATGAAATCAGGTTGATTGTAACCGGCAGGGGACAGGAAGTCCGGTTAAACGCATTTTATCCAAGATGAAAATTTATTTACCAATTCCGTTCTTTTCTCTCTCATCACACCAAAGGAAACAGCATGGTTTTACACTTATCGAAGTTATGATATCGCTTGCTCTGGGCGCTGTAATTCTGGCTGCTGTGTATACATCGTTTTTTATGGCTGAAGAGGCTACAAGTGTTGTTGGAAAATTCGCCCGCCACTCCTTTCAGTCACGCCTGATACTAGACAGGCTTGCCAGAGAGCTCGAAAGCTCATTCTACCTGAAGAGTGATGATACTATTCAGTTCATCCTTGAAGACCAGGAATCCTTCGGCCGTTCCACAGCGTCGATAAGCTTTGTAACACTGGCATCCCCCTTAGGGGCCAAAGTAGTCAGCTACCGGTTGAAAGACGGGCAGCTTTCCCGTATGGAAACAGATCCTCTAAACAAAAGCAAACAGAAGTACGCTGAAAACTCCAAAGAGATGTGGCTCGTTCTCATTAAGGATGTCCAGGAGTTCACAATAGAAGCCTTTCATGCAGGCCGGTGGATTCGTACGTGGGACTCCAATCTTATCAACGGCATACCAACCGTGCTTAGAATTTCTCTTACTTTCGGCTACGATGACGGCATAGAAACGGTTCAACAGGTGGCACGCCCCAAGATAGGCAACATTTTATGATCGTAACAGGTGACATATAAGTCAGATGGCAATGGGTAAAAAATACAATATTCTTGTTTCCAGGTCTGGAACAGTGCTTATTGTTGTTCTGCTTGCAGTAACCCTTATGACGGCATTTATCGTAGAATTCGCCTTTGGTATATATGTATCCACCACGGCAATTAATAATTGGTCGACTTCACAGAAAGCCTCACTACTGGCCAAGTCCGGCATCTCTCTTGCCGTGGCCTACACAAAGCGCAATATTAACAGATACGGTTACAGCTATCCAGGCAAGGCAACTCTTCCCTTCCCAGAGCCTTTTTCCGGTGAAGAAGGTGATATAACTTTATTGATAGAAGATGAAACAGGAAAACTAAATATAAACGCCCTTGTCTACCCTAACGGCCTTACCAATGAACGTATATACGACCAGATGCGGCGCCTCTGCACTTACCTGGATGTTCCGACCTCCATGGTGGATATTATTACGGACTGGATCGACCCTGACCAGGAGCCAAGAGTGCGTGATAGTGAAGACGGTGCAAAAAACAGTGCGCTCTGGACACTAGGTGAGCTTTACTCAATACCGGGTATAGAACAAGAGTGGATACAGACATTACTGCCTTATATCACCTTGTATGGTGACGGCAAAATAAATTTTAATGCTGCTGATGAACCTGTCCTGGCAAGTCTTTTTGACGATGTAGGACTCGCTTCGGAACGCGCTGAAAAAATCATGAAGCGACGGCTTGAAGCGCCGATTACCAGTGCCAGTATCAATCGTCTTTTTGCTGACCTGGGTCTGCCCAAACCACCATGGGCTATTGTAAAAGGTACACATTTCAGGCTAATATCCACTGGGATTATAGGAGAAGTAAAGCGCGTCGTAGACGCCGTTATACAAGTGGATAAACGGTACCAAATAAACTACTGGAGAGAGTATTGAACGCCTTCACACTGTTTAGGTTTGAAAGTGAAGATACCATCCATATCGAACAGACAGCGGATAAGTCAGCCACTCAAAAAGTTTTAGAGGCCGGCCGTCTTGAAAAGTCGTCGGATGGATCATACAAACTTTTACTGCCTTCGGAATTGAGCAAAACAAAAAACGTATATCTCGATTTACCCAGATCATTTTTGCGTTTGAGAGTCCTGGAGGTGCCGCTTTCCGATCCTGATAAAATCCGTAAGATTCTTCCTGTTAAGGCAGAAGGACTCTTTAGAAAACCGCTTCAGGACTTATGCCTTGATTACATCGCACTTCCAGAGCAGGAAGGCAAAAAAAAGATACTGTTATGCGCTGCGGAACGATCTAAAATTATCAAGTTGATAGACGCATTTAAAGATGAGGGTTTTGAGCCACGTGTGATTGCCTCTACGGACCTTATCTCCCAATCTCAGCAGCAGCCTGTTGTGCTGGAAAACTTTATTAATCCTCCAGAGCTTGATAAAAACGAACGCATCAGTCTCGTCCGGAAGGAACTCCGGCATCCGAGCCTGAATTTCAGGCGTGGCAGTCTCAGGTATACAGCTCACCAAAAAGAAGCAGCAAAACTCCTTCGTAGCACTGTGCCCCTGACAGCAGTACTTATAGCGTTGCTTATAGCAAACTGGGGAGTTAGGTACAAATATATGGAAAAAAAAATAGAAAGCTACAAGGAACGCGAGGCTGGAATTTTTAAGCAAGTCTTTCCGACCGGTGCCAAAATGGTGGACCCTTCCTACCAGATAAAAGCAAAAATTCAGGAAATAAAAGGAAACCTGGAGGTTCTATCAGGTACAGACCCACTTGATGTGCTTGAGATTCTGGCCGATGCAAAAGAATCCATAGACAATGTAATCCTTGACGAAATCAAAATTACAGAAGATTCCGTTGTGGTCAAAGGAAGCAGCCCGTCCTTTGAAACAATGAACCTTATAACCGAAAAACTCCGCTCTCATTACACAGAAGTAAAGGTTTCCGATAGTAAAACATCCGTGGAAGGTGGAGTCCGTTTCAGCCTTGTGCTGTCAGGCAAGCGGGGGCAATCATAATGAACCGTGACAGCATAAAAAGAATCGCGCCTTTTCTGCTGGTTGCAATTCTGGTATGGCTTGGATTTCAATCCATGGACTCACTTGAAACGCTGCATAAGAAGGAGGCTGCACGCCGCCTGGCCCTTAAAGAACTCACAGTTGAAGCCGAAACGCTTATGTCCATGGATGCTGTGATGGATTCATACTCCAAGCGTCTCGACCGAAGCGAAAGCGATAAAGGACTCGTCTCTGTTCTCGAAGGCATAATATCGAGGCTTGCCATTCAGGGCTACGTTAAAAAGCTGACCCCAGGTGAGTCAAAAAGAATTCATGGCTTTGTAGAAAGCATCGCTGAGGTAAAATTCGAACGCCTCGATCTGAACCAGGTCGTAAATTTGCTCTATCGCATCAAAAATCATCCGGCATTCTTAAGTGTCAAGCGCTTCAAAATAAAAAGTGATTTTCAGGAACCTGATAAGCTTAACGTATCAATGACTGTCAGGTTGATAAGGTCAGGTTAACAAAACAATGCTGTCACGTCTTTTAAAATGGTTACTATCCGCTGCTGTTGTCTTGATCCTTTGCTCAGGTCTTATATGGTGGCTCGCTGTACCGAGCGCTGAGAGAATCTCTATGGCAATTGAGCGCTTTGCTGAAAAGACGGATGGACTTAAGGTCAAAATAAAAGGTGCATCCAAAGGTATTTTCTACAGTATCTATGCCGACAGTGTTACACTGTCCTACCAAGGCATTACGTTGCCATCTATCCGGAATATAGAAGTATATGCAAATATTTCAAGTATTGTACGACGAAAGGCTGTTTTATTATTCACAACTAAAGTTCTGGGTGGAAAAATGGAAGGTGAGGTTGTTTTCAGGAAGAAAACGGCTGACCTCGCACTTAGAGTCGAAAAAGCATCAATAACCGAGCTGCTCAATCTGGCTGGTCTCTCCGGTGACGGGTTCATGAATATAAACGGTATCTTGTCCGGACCGGGAGGAGAGTTTCAGGTTGAACTTACAGATCTCAAACTAAAACCTTCAGGTTTTGCCTCGGTTCTGCCGGTTGATAGATTTCAATCGCTTAACGGTGTTCTAATCTTGGAGGGGCAAAGTCTAAACGTAAAAGCACTTGAAATAATTGGGAAAGATATTCGTGCCCGTTTAAAAGGTCTAATAAAGAGCGGTAATCTGAACCTGACGCTCGAACTCTTTCCAAACGCAAAAACCGTAAATGAAAACCAGTTTCTTCTTGCAGGAATTGAGCAGTATAAGAGATCTCCAGGACATTACAGCATACCTATAAAGGGCAGCTTATCTCATCCTGTTATAAGGTAGAACTGAATCCCTCTAAAAAAGGTAGAGCAGGCAATATGCCTGCTCTACCTTACAACATTGTTACAACTCTCAGTCTTCTTCGCTATCTTCAGATTTTATATACTTTCTTCTATGATGTTTCTTATGTCTTTTATACTTTCTGTGCTTCTTGGTAAACTCGGCATGAATTGTATGATCTGAAGACACATTCTGAAATGTGTATGTTGCTACAGGACCTACCGATACCCCGTCAACCAATACATCTTTAATCTTAAAATGTCCATGTTTCCATGGCTTAATTGTGAACGTCTGGTCACTACCTGCATCTACAACCACATCACCTGAAGGGGATATTTTTCCGCCCCAACTTGCTGTTGCTCTGATTGTATAGGAGGTTATCTTGCCACAGTCAGGGTCAACAGCATCTGTTGAGCCGTCACAGTCATTGTCGACCGAATCACTGCATGTTGCATCACCGGCAGGACCTTCTGTGCCGGGTGTGCCTTCAACACAGGTATCGATTCTCTGACCATTATCACAGATTTTCTGACCGGTAGACGCGCAGGCGCCAACACCGCAGGTCGTATCGATAGGCACATAATTGTTATCCGCTACGCCGTCACAATCGTCGTCTATTCCGTCACAGTTGGAGTCGTCACCGGTTGGAATACATCCTGCTACACAGTCGGTATCATCAGCATCCGTTGAGCCGTCACAGTCATTGTCGACCGAATCACTGCATGTTGCATCACCGGCAGGACCTTCTGTACCGGGTGTGCCTTCAACACAG
>Ga0256830_1003110_pt1 | contig 10521 bp, 8 predicted proteins | sample 128326metaG_FD_190537 | JGI IMG/M metagenome (GOLD analysis project Ga0256830, IMG submission 190537) | Hydrothermal vent microbial communities from Lau Basin, Pacific Ocean - 128-326 | ecosystem: Environmental > Aquatic > Marine > Hydrothermal vents | place: Pacific Ocean: Lau Basin | collected...
CCTCTGGGCCGCATGTCCCGATCGAATCGGGACTGCGGGGTTAACCCCGATATTATCGGCCTTCGGTGAATAATTCATCAGTAAAAAGGAAATGAATGTTAAGTGGCTATGAAACAATTAGATGCGATTATATCAATCTTTTGCTGATGAATTATTCAGGTTAACCCGAATAATACGGATTCTAAAGGGTAAGGCAATCCGCCCTGCGATGGAGGCAAAGAAAATCGCGTTGCCGTCTTTCCGGCGGATTAGGATTTCGGATTTAGAATTCGAAAATATTCCAGTCCTTCCCTGTAAACATTATTATCTCAGTCTTTCCCCGCATTCATGCCTTTTCCAATTTCGATACACTTACACCCGATAACAAGAATTAACTACATTGCTGATTAATCCAAAATATTTAATTGTAAGTTCCGGTTGATATCTCATTTCAACATTGTACGGATATAAAGGTTTCGGCCGGGGAACAGTTTAATCATAACCAGGACGGGGTTAGCGTTAAAATAAAATAATCCTACGCCGGTCCGCCTTGCGGACTCGCTAAGCTCAACTTGGCTCTTGGCTTTTGGTTCTTGGTTTGTTGTATACCAGGAACGCATTTTAACCAAAAGATAATATGAATAACTTCCGGGGCTGATAAATATGAATGACAACTGGTTGTTGTGTTTGAATTTAATGGTATTTCGATGGAGGTTAAAATAATGAATAACAATTTTTTACTATCGATATTGTTTTATTTGCTGGTCTTCTCCCCCACAACCAAGGGGATATTCAATAATCCGGTTTATGCCCAAACGTTTGACAGTCGCATTCAAATTACGAATCGACAACAGGAATCCGGTAATCACGAGGGCCTGGGAATCCCAAGGATCTCCGCCGGTAAGATACACCGGGAAAAGCGCCTCAAAATCGGATTGGCATTAGGCGGCGGAGCCGCAAAAGGATTGGCCCACATCGGCGTATTAAAAGCGCTGGAAGAGGCCGGGATTCAAATCGATTATATTGCCGGGAGCAGCATGGGCGCCCTGGTGGGGGCCGCCTACGCGGCGGGAATACCCATCGACACGCTGGAGCAAATCGCCCTGGAAACGGACTGGAAAGACGTGGCCATGCTTTTCGACCCGACACTGCCCGCACCGGGGATCATAAACGGTCAGCGGGTCAGTAAATTTTTACAATCCATCTATGGCTCCCGGCTGATAGAAGAATTATCAATCCCCTTTGTCGCTACGGCAGCCAATATCATCAGCGGCAAAAAATATATTATTAGCCAGGGCGACCTGGTCACCGCCGTCCGCACCAGTATTTCCATCCCGGTTGTGTTCACACCTTTAAAATACGGCAACCAATATTTGGTGGACGGAGGCTTGATTGATCCGGTCCCGATCAAGGATGTGCGTTCAATGGGAGCGGATTATATTATTGCCGTCAATGTTCTGGTTCCGCCCGGCGACCCGTGGGAGCACCGAAAAAAATCCACTATTAATGCCGACAGCATCCATGCTATCAATAAGGAATCCTGGCTTCCGTTTGGAAGGAACGGGAAAAATCACGATTCAAACCGGCCGGGATTGATACAGATAATGCACAAAACGATAACCATTTCCCAGGCGCGACTGGCTCAACTTCAAATTGAACTGGAACGGCCCGATATTCTGATCGAACCGCCCACCAGTGATATTAAAGCCTGGGATTTCCAACAGGGTAAGAAAGCTATTAAAATCGGGTACGATATGGCCCGGAAAGTAATCGCGGCTCATCCGGAACTAACCGGCGCCGTTCACCCTGAATAACGTGGAGTTTTCCTGTAAATGTGAATAAGGACGAAAAAGAACCGCGGAACAAGCCATCAAACAAACGACCTTAGTCTTGTTCTTTCGATTCTTTCGATTCGCTAACAATCAAATCAATCGCCTTTTCAATGGGGATTCGATAGATATTCTTTTCACTATCAATCACGGCGTAGGAATGCAATTTACGGTCTTCCTGTTTTCGTATCGCAACCAATTTTTCCGGCTTCGGTTGAAGTACATCTTCGTACACCGCCCGTTCCTCGCTCTTCAGAAAATATTCATAAGTAAGAAATACAACGGCAACCGAAATAACAATGCTTACCACGACTATTTTTACAATTCCCCGGTTTGAAACCGCGCTGTTTTTGTGACTTGAATTATTATTTCTATCAACTTTGACGTTCATGACAGAGTGAATCTTTTCCTTATTACCGCTTGGGAACAACCCCCGGTGCAAAATCCGGGTTAAGAGCCGCTATACTTAACGGATTCACTCAAACGGGGACTGTTCACGGGGATTAAGGGGCGTGATATCAAGCGTTTCCAAAATAATCCCAACTGTATTCCCCCGATACCAATGAACGTTGTTAAATCCAGCCATGAAAATTGCACACCGGATTTATGCAGACTCGGTAACACGATCCAGTACAAATCGATAAAATGCATCACGAACAAAAGTCCTGCCATCGATCCCAGGATCACCAGGTTTTGTTTTGCAGCCCGGAACAGAAGGACAAGAAAGGGTATTGCGAAATGACCGAAAACGAGCATCACACTAAGATATTTCCATGACCCTTCCCACCGTTGCAGGAACCAAACGGTCTCTTCCGGCACGTTTCCATACCAAATCAGGAAATATTGCGAACCGGCGATATAGGCCCAGAATATTGTAAAAGCAAATAATAATCTCCCCAGATCATGGTAGTGCCTTACGTTTATGGTTTCTTTCAGGGCGCCGTAATATCGCAAGAAGAGGGAGCACAATACCAAAAAGGATAAAATAATTACATAGGTCCCGGCAAAGATATAGACTCCGAAAATAGTGGAATACCAGTGTGGATCCAGCGACATTAACCAGTCAAACGAAGCAAATGTTAACGTCAGGGCAAATAAAACCATGCCGACAGCGCCCACCCGGCGGAGTTTCGATAGTAAATCAAAATCCTTTTCGGTATCCTGACGTAGGGAATTCCGGTAAAGCAGGAATATGGTAACGGACCAGATTGCGAAATAGGCTATTGTTCGGACGATAAAGAAAGGTATGTTCAGAAACGCGGATTTTTTTTGCAATAAATGATCGGTAGCAACGACCGCGGGATCGCTCCAATGGTAAAGATCGCCGATACCCAGCAATACGGGTATGGAAAAAATCGCCAGATACGGAAGGTTGGCCGCCAACGCCTCGGCAATACGCCGGAATACAATACACCAGACGGATCCGGCCAGGTAATGGACCAACAGGAAAAACAAGGCGCCCACACTCAAGGTCGTCCAGAAAACAAAGGCGGTCAAATAGGAGTGAAAAAATTGTTCGGCATCGGAAAAATAGCCATACAGCGAAAGAAGTATTGCCAGGCCGCCGATAATGAATGCTTTCAGCCCGATCGAGCCGGCATCTGTTAAACGGTATGTTTGTTGATCAAATTTCATTTCACGGGCATCAGTTAAACGTCGATTGTATTTTTTCCGGCACGTCGCTCAATTTTGCATTTTGACTGCGCTGCAAGGCACGCACGTAGCCAATAATCGCCCAGCGATCATCTACCGGAATTTGGTGCCGATAAGAAGGCATGCTCCGAATCCCGTTGGTAATGATATCGAACAGTTGCCCATCGGGCATGGAACGAATTCGATCCTGGTGAAACGAGGTGGGCGGAATGGGATAATTGTATTTCGTAATAATTCCCTTCCCGTCACCGGCGCGTCCATGGCAGGGAGAACAATAGATATTAAAACGCTCCTGCCCCCTCAACATCAATTCACGCGTCAGGGTCACCGGATTCGTTTGAACAAAACTGCCATCGCTATTTTTTCCGAAATAATATGAACCATCTTCACGTAATTGACCGATGGCAACCGTTCCTTCCACCGGCATCCGCATAGCTGACTGATCGGCAAAAAATTCGCTTTGGGTTTGAGGTTTGTATTTATCCTGGGTATCCATATTCGGATTCAAATGAATTGGAGGTTTGTCGGATGGGCGACCACGGAAGCAACCCGATAAAGTAACCATCACCAGTATTGTGAAAAGCAGATATTGCCGGACTTTAATCACTGTTCCTCCAGGCGTTCGATATGTATTCCTCCGATCTCCTGTAAAAAGGCTGCCGTCTTGCGGAGATCAAACTGAGGGTCATCCGCTTCAATACTTATGAAAAATCCATCGGTTGTTACCTTGCTGAAACGATCCGAGAAAAAGACCGGATGGTGAAATCTGGGTAAGCGATTAATGTGTAACATACCTAACACCGCCGAACCGGCCCCAAATAGAACAAACAATGCAAACATCACGATAATATAAGCCTGCCATGCAAATAGCGGTTTACCACTTATGATATGTGGATATTCAACCGAATGAACCCAATACTGAAGCCCCAACCCCGTAACAGCGCCAATTAATGCAAAAATCGCAATAATAAAGCCCAAATGGGAACGTTTCATTCCCATAGCCTTATCCATGCCATGAATTGGAAAGGGCGAATGACAGTCAAATTTTTTATACCCGGCGTTTCGTACCTTCACGGCCGCTTTCAGCAAAGCCGCCGGAGTTTCGAATTCAGCCAACATTCCGAATATCTTTGTGTCCGCCATGGAATTACTCATGACCTTCCGAATTATGAGGATCAGCCTGAGGTAAAATCGCTTTTACTTCCGACATCGATATCATCGGTAAAAACCGTAAAAACAATAAAAAGAAAGTGAAAAATAATCCGAATGATCCAATAAAGGTGATAATATCCCAGAATGTTGGCGAGTAATAATCCCAGGAAGAAGGTAAGTAATCACGCGACAGCGATGATACGACGATCACAAATCGTTCAAACCACATTCCCACGTTTACCAGAATTGAAGCGACAAACAGGAAGGCAATATTTCGACGCAACTTTCCGGACCAGAAAAATTGCGGGACTATCACGTTGCATGTGATCATAATCCAGTAAGCCCAGGCATAAGGACCAAAAGCACGATTGATAAAAGTAAAGCCTTCATAATCGCTTCCGCTATACCAGGCGATAAAAAATTCGGTGGCATAGGCATACCCAACAATCGAACCGGTAAGCAACATGATCTTGGCCATCTTATCAAAGTGTTGAGTCGTAATGAAATGTTCCAGACCATAAAATCGACGGGCAATGATCGCCAAGGTCATTACCATGGCAAAGCCGGAGAAAATGGCTCCCGCTACAAAATAAGGTGGAAATATCGTGGTGTGCCACCCCGGAACCAGACTGGTGGCAAAATCGGTACTTACAACACTGTGGACTGAAAGTACCAACGGTGTGGAAAGACCCGCCAAAACCAAATAAGCCAATTCATAGTGTTGCCACTGGCGATTGCCGCCTCGCCATCCCAGGGACATGATACCGAAAATAATTTTCCGGGCCCTTGTTTTGGCACGGTCCCGGAACGTCGCCAGATCGGGAATCATCCCGGTATACCAAAACAATAGTGAAACGGTAAAATACGTTCCCACCGCAAAAAAGTCCCATAACAACGGACTGCGAAAATTCGGCCACATTCCCATCTGGTTGGGCACCGGAAAGAAATAATAAATCAGCCATATGCGACCGATGTGAATTCCGGGGAACATCAGCGCGCAGATCACGGCGAAAATTGTCATGGCTTCGGCAAACCGATTGATCGAGGTACGCCATTTTTGCCGGAATAAAAACAAAATTGCCGAGATCAAAGTGCCGGCATGTCCGATACCAACCCAGAATACAAAATTAACAATTGCCCACCCCCAGGCAACCGGATTGTTCAGCCCCCAAATACCAACCCCGTCCCAGACAAGGAAACCGATCGATCCCAATAATAACAACATCCCGAAAAACGCGATCGCGAAAGCCAGGTACCATTCCTTCGGCGTTTTGGCTTCCACAATCCCGCTGATTTTGTCGGTGACCGACTTAAAGGTCTGGTTCCCCAAAATCAGGGGCTGCTTCTCCGGGACCGTGACGGGTTTTGTATTTCCTGTCATTTCGACGATTTCACTCAAATTAATCTTTCGGGTTCTGCGTTTGTTTCAAGTCCGGATTGGGATTCCTCAATTTTGCCAAAAAGGAAGTCCGCGGACGGATATTCAGTTCTTCCAGCAGCTCATACCTGCGGTTCTGCTGTTTTACCTTGAAAATCTTGCTGTTCGGGTCAAGAATATCACCGAAGACAATCGCGTCCGTGGGACAGGTTTGTTGACAGGCCGAAACAACTTCTCCGTCGCGAATTTCGCGATTTTCCTTCTTCGCGGCAATCTTCCCCAGGGCAATTCGCTGGACGCAGTACGTACACTTTTCCATTACGCCCCGGAACCGCACGGTTACATCCGGATTCCTTACCATCTGTACGATTTCAGGCCAACCCTTGGCATAATTGTAAAAATTGAAGCGGCGAACTTTATACGGACAATTATTGGCGCAATACCGGGTACCGACACACCGGTTGTAGGTCATTCCATTGAGCCCGTCTTTGGTATGGGTGGTCGCGGCCACCGGACATACCTGTTCGCAGGGAGCCATTTCGCATTGCTGGCAGCTCACCGGCTGGTGAACCATTTCCGGATCATCGGGATCACCGGAGTAATACCGATCCAATCGCATCCAGTGCATTTCCCGCCCCAGGCGGACCTCTTCCTTTCCGACAACCGGGATATTGTTTTCACTCTGGCAGGCTATAGTACAGGCGTTGCAACCCGTACACACATTTAAATCAATGGTCATCCCCCACTGCGGTCGCTCGTCGTATTTAATTTCTTTCCACATCGACACCTTCGGTGGCGGTTCGACGATTTCATGCACAAATTCACCGTTTTCCCGGTACTCTTCCAACGTTGCTTCCCGAACGATGATCGGAAGCCGGTCGCGGATACTTTCCCGGGCCAACTTTTCCACGTCCAAACCATGATGATCCTGGGTACAGGCCAGAAGATAATTTTTCCCCGTGGATTGGATGGATACACCGATGTCAAAACCCGGAGCGTTCGACCGTCGCAAAGTATACACATTGCCCCCCACGCCATTCCCGATCCGACCGACGGCTTCCCGGCCATAACCAAGTTCCACGGAAATCGAATAATCGGCGTGCCCCGGAAGAATCCAAACCGGCAGTTGCAACGTCCGTCCCCGGTGTTGGAGAGTAACCAGATCTTCATTCTTTACACCCAACTCCTGTGCCGTGCGACGGCTCATAACGATGGCATTGTCCCAGGTGAGCTTGGTAACCGGATCGGGAAGCTCCTGCAACCAGCCGTTATTGGCGAAACGTCCATCGTAAACGCTATTGGAAACCTGGTAGACGATTTCCATGCTGTTCAAACCGGCCGTATCCGTCGGAAACGGTTTTTTATCAAGGGCCGTGGCAAGCTTTTGGGACCGTATTTCCACTCGCGACGGTTTAACCTTAGAACCGTCATACACTCCGTCATGGAGAATCCGTCTCCATTGCCGGTTAAAATCCGTTCCGGTCAAAATCGACTGCCAGGTTTCACGGACCAAGTCGTATCCGCTCCGATCATCGCCGGTAGACACGGCAGCCAGAACCTCCGCCTTGCTTTTTCCGCCGAACAGGGGCTCGATTTGTGGCTGGACAATACTTAAAACGCCGTCAGGTGTCTGAACGTCTCCCCAGCACTCAAGAAAATGGGCTTCAGGAATATGCCATTCCACGTATCCGGATGTTTCGTCAACGTGCGTACTTAAATGAACGGTATGGGTAATTTTTTCAAGCGCTTCCCTGAATGCCAAATCCACGGGTGTATTGTAGACGGGATTCCCGCCTAAGATAACAAGGGCGGTAACATCTCCTGAATCAGCGGCTTGTACCAGAGAAACCAAATCCTCCTGTCTGGCCGCTTCAGTATCGCCTATGGGATAATATTCCACGGTACGGTTGATATTTTTCAGGGCGGAATTGATGGCCAGTACCAGGGCATGGACTTCCGCCGGCTGCCGGCGACCGGCAACCACCAGACTCCGACCGGTATTTTTTATCAAATCATCCGCCAACGCCCCCAGCCATTTTTCGTCAAAGGGATGATTCTTATAGGCGTCCAGCGATTCCACACCGTCAACCGGAAGACCCCGGGTTGTCAGTTCCAGCGCCAGAGCCGCCGTAAAGGCGCCGATTTGACGACTCTGCAAACGGTAACGGTGATCCGCCATTCCTCCCGTCACTGTCATCGCGCTTTCCACAACGTAAAGGCGATTCATCTCATCGTCCCGGGTAATAACGCGCCGACCGTCGGCAAATCCAGCGGCATTACGAATATTATCATGCTCAAGCTGGAGAAAATCGGAATCAAGCGCCAGAATCACCCGCGCTTCGGTGCAATGATAGACGGGGCGACCGATTTCGCCGATGGCCATGTTTACACCGGAAAAAATATTTTCATCGTTCACCGGTTCATAGGCGGCCCACCGGGCCTTCGGGAAACGCCGGAGAAACGCTTTCTTTAAACGCGCCAGGGTCGGGGAGGCAAACGGTTCCGACAGGATCGCCAGGCCCTCGCCGTCAGAAGATTCATATTCTTTTATCAGCTCTTTCCATGCTGCCAGAAATTCAGACCAGGACCTCTCCTCACCGCGGTACAGAACGCTCTGCGATCGATCCGGATCGTACAGGTCCAGAATCGCGGCCTGGGCGAACACATTGGCTTTTCCTAAGGATTGAGGATGTTTCGGATTACCTTCCAATTTGGTGGGTCGACCCTCATGATTTTCCACAACCAGGCCGATAGCTTCCGTTCCAAAGGGCATGGTAGTCGCGTAATATAAAGGAATACCCGGAATGATTTCCTCCGGCGCGATGACATAGGGAATAATCTTTTCAACCGGACGACGACAACTCGTTAGTCCCGCCAAAGCCAGGGAAGCTCCCATGAGCGACAGGAAATTCCGCCTGCTGAAAGTGGCTCCGTGCTCCGCCGTCCCCTCCGGGAATTCCCGATGCGGAAACGCTTCGGTTTCCGGCGCTTTTACCCGTTGTTCCAGGCTCCGCCAGTATTCTTTTCCGGAGGACGGTATATTTTTTAATTCTTTACTCATCGGTGACATCCGGTACAATCCGTAGGGGGATCGATGTTATTCTTACTAATAAAACGGTTGGCAAACGTAAGCTGGTTTTCCGGGGGGACCCATTCCATATTGGTTATATTGCCGGGGGGGCGAATATATGGCGCGGGATTACGATGGCAATCGAGGCACCATTTCATACTCAGCGGTTCCACCAGCGAAACTACCTCCATCCGGTCGATCCGGCCGTGGCAACTGGAACAACCGATCTGCGCGTTAATGTGAATACTATGGTCGAAATAAGCATAATCGGGAACCTTGTGGATCCGAATCCATTCCATCGGTTCCCCGCTTTCCCAGCTTTCCCTAATCGGTTTCAGTTTTTCGCTGTCAGGTTTGATCATCGTATGGCAATTCATACAGGTTTGCGTCGGCGGTACGCCGGCCACCGGTGAAACTTCCACCCCGGTATGGCAGTACCGACAGTCCAGTCCCAAATCACCGGCATGTAATTTATGGCTGTAGGGAACCGGCTGTTCAGGGCGATAACCCACATCGGTATAATAAGGGGAACCATAATACCAAAAGAACCCGATTATCCCGACCAAAATAAGGATTACCATACCGGCAACGATCGGCGGTAGTTTGTTGGTCCACTCAGGAAAAATCTGTGCCATACGTTCGATTCATAAACAGAAAGTTAATCCATTTGGTAATTGTATCTGGTTGTCGTCGCAATATAGTTCGCGGATTACGCGAAAAAATTGAGAGGAGAGATTAACAGTTTAGGAGTTGCGTGTCAAGAATTCATTCCCCCCTTTTTATTGAGGATAAAACGATCCTCTTAAGCTTTTGCAGAGGACATATTTATACTCTAATCCAACCCCGACCAATTAATTAACCGGAATACTCCCTGCCGGTTTACAACAAACGTCTTAATCCATTTTTTCAACCAATCCTCCCCCTCATTTTTCTTTCAACCCCGGAAGATTGAAATAGAAAATCACCCCCGATTTAAAATAATATGAACCTAATAAATCAAAAGGCGGTCGGTCCTCCGCACCAAATACATACCCTATTTCGAAATTGGTAAATATCGAACTCTGTAATTGTTCGGAATCGTCTCCATGCCGAAAGGAAAACTATTCTTGTGATATCACACCACTGTTCCGGTTGTTTCTCACTCAGGATCATCCTCCGGATCGTACAGTTCAAACGCCATGAGTCTTGAACCTCCCTGAACGAATATTTTCCCGTTCCCAATGGAGATCATGACCAACGGTTCACCTTCGGGACCTTTCTTGCTGTAAACAATTTCTCCCGTCTCCGGCTCGATTACGCGAATGATCCAGCCGTGCGAATAATACACATAACGACCGTCATAACAAACCCGACTCCAATTGTAGTTCTGAGACGGCCAGGTTATCCAAAGGCGTTCTCCGGTTTTTTTATCCCATCCCCCGATGGCATACCAGGCCAGGGAAAGCACCAGCACATCGCCG
>Ga0256830_1003111_pt1 | contig 10517 bp, 8 predicted proteins | sample 128326metaG_FD_190537 | JGI IMG/M metagenome (GOLD analysis project Ga0256830, IMG submission 190537) | Hydrothermal vent microbial communities from Lau Basin, Pacific Ocean - 128-326 | ecosystem: Environmental > Aquatic > Marine > Hydrothermal vents | place: Pacific Ocean: Lau Basin | collected...
ACAAGGTCACCATCTTCGAGGCCACGGGCCGGGCCGGCGGGATGGCGTTTCACGGGATTCCGGAGTTCCGTTTGCCGGTGAGCCTACTGGACAAAGAGGTCCAGGCGATCGAGGAGCTGGGCGTGGAGATCCGCTACAACACGCCGCTCACCAAGGATTTCGGGCTCAAGGAGCTGCGCGAACAGGGCTTCGAGGCGGTCTTCCTGGCCGTGGGCGCCCAGCAAGGGCGAATGCTGGACGTTCCCGGGAGCGACTTGGACGGCATCATCCGGGCGGTCGATTATCTGATCAACATCAACAACGGCTACCGCGTGCCGCGGGCCGAAAAAGTGCTCGTGGTGGGGGGCGGCTTCGTGGCCTTCGACGCGGCTCGGATGGCGCTGAGGGCGTCGGCGGCGCCGGAGGCCTCGGTGGAAGAGGCCGGCGGCGGCATGGCCCCGGCGCTCGACGCCGCGCGTCTGGCGGCCCGGGCCGGAGCCGAGGTGACGTTGGCCAGCCTGGAGAGCTTCGAGGAGATGCCGGTGATGCGGACCGAGCAGGGCCGCGAAGAGTTCGAACAGGCGCTCGAGGAAGGGATCCGGTTCCGGCCGCAGCGCAGCGTGGCGCGCTTCGAAGGCAACGGCAGAGTCCGCCGGGTGAAGATGATCGGCGTCAAACGGACCTATGACGAGAACGGCCGCTTCGCGCCGGTCTTCGACGAAAGCGTCACCGACGAAGTCGAGGCCGATCTGGTGATCCTGGCGATCGGCCAGAAGCCGGAATTTCCGTTCCTCCGGCCCGAGGACGGCATCGAGCTGACCCCCGCCGGGACGGTGAAGATCGACCGGGAGACGCTGGCGACCACCGCGCCCGGGGTCTTCGCCGGCGGCGACGCCGCGTTCGGCCCGCGCAACCTGATCGACGCCATCGCCAACGGGAAGCGCGCGGCCCAGAGCATCGACGATTACCTGAACGAGGCGCCCGGCGAGCCGGCGTTCTGGTTCCGCTTCGAGAAGATCCCGACGCGCCGTTTCGACCGGCGGCCGGATTACGACCGTGTCCCGCGGCGCCCGCCGCCGGCGACGGACCTGGAGCGGCGGACCGGCATCAGCGAGGTGGAGCACGCCTATCCGGCCGAGGAAGCGAAAGACCAGGCGGACCGCTGCCTGGCCTGCCACATCCAGACCATCTACGACGCCGAGAAGTGCGTGCTTTGCAACCGGTGCGTGGACATCTGCCCGGAGCATTGCCTGAAGCTGGTCCCGCTCGACGAGATCGATCTGCCGGCTGAGCAACTCGAGGCGGCGAAAGCGGCCGCGGCGGAGGCGGGGGGCGAACTCTCGGCGATGCTCAAGGACGACGAAGTGTGCATCCGGTGCGGCCTCTGCGCCATCCGGTGCCCCACCGACGCGATGACGATGGAGGTTCTCTACTATGAGCAAAAGTGACGAAGGCCAAGTGAAGCGCCGGGAAGTGATCTCCAAACTCGGCACCGGGGCCGTGGGGGCGGCCTTCGGCCTGCCGGTACTGATGTCGGTGCGTTCGCTGGTGCCGAACGCCTTGTACGAGACTCCGCGCCGGTTCAAGGCCGGCAAGCCGGAGGAGTTCGCCGACGGCCCGACCTTCGTCGCCGACCAGCGCGTGTTCATCTTCCGGGAGGGCCGCACGTTCTACTGCATCAGCGCCACCTGCACGCATCTGGGCTGCACGGTGCAACTGGTGCGGCTGGGACGCACGGCGGCCGACCAGACGATCGAGTTCCACTGCCCGTGCCACGGAAGCAAGTTCCGGGGCGACGGCACCAATTACGCCGGTCCGGCGCCGCGCCCTCTCGATTACTTCAAGCTCGAGCTGGCCCCCGACGACGGGCAACTGGTGGTGGACATGTCCCAGACGGCGGACAAGGGCTGGAGATTCACGGTCTAGAGGAACGACCATGGCCGCATCACCCTTCAAGCAGATCCGGCGGGGGTTGAGCCGACTGCCCTCGTGGGAGGACGTCACCTGGACCTGGAAGCCCCGCAGCGAGCGGGAAGCCGGCGACGCCGTCGTCCGCAACTTCCTGTTGCACTGGTTCCCGAGCAAGATCACCCGGCGGGCGATGGAGTCCAGCTATTCGCTGTGGCTGGGAACGATCTCGGCGGTCTTGTTCCTGATCCTGACGCTCACCGGCGTGGTGCTGATGTTCCTCTACGTGCCCTCGGTGGAGCGCGCCTACGGCTCCATCAAGGACCTGGAGTACGTCACCAGCTACGGGCGATTCCTGCGGGCCACGCACCGCATCGCCGCCCACCTGATGGTGGCGGCGGTCTTCCTGCACATGATGCGGGTTTTCCTGACCGGCGCGTTCAAGAACGGCGTGTTGGCGCGGCAGAACCGGCCGCTCAACTGGTGGATCGGGATGGTGATGCTGCTGGCGACGCTGCTGCTCAGCTTCACCGGCTACCTGCTGCCTTGGGACCAGCTCGCCTACTGGGCCATTACCGTGGGGACGAACATCGCCCGGGCGGTGCCGCTCATCGGCGAGCAGATCCGCTTCTTCTTGCTGGGCGGCCACGAGATCAACCAGAACACGCTGATCCGCTTCTACGTGCTGCACTGCGTGTTCCTGCCGCTGGGGCTCGGCGGGCTGTTCGTCTGGCACATGTGGCGCATCCACAAGGACGGCGGCCTGGCCTCGCACGACCACCTCGCGCTCGAGCAGAAGGCGGCGCCGGCTCCGCCCGTCTCGACCAAGACTTACACGCTGCTGGGCATCACCGCCGGGCGCACGGCCCACGTGGAGACGGCCCTGGTCAACGAGGAGAAGCACCTGGTGAATTCGGCCCCGCTGCTGCTTCGCCGGCTGGTGATCGTGACGCTGTTGACCTTCGTCGTGAGCGCCGCGCTGGCGTTGCTGGTGGGCGCTCCGCTCGAGGCGCCGGCGAACCCGGACGTCACCCCGAACCCGGCCAAAGCCCCCTGGTATTTCCTCTGGCTTCAAGAGCTGGTGACGATCACCACGATCCGCATCGGCGGCTGGACCGTGAACGGGGCCTTCGTCGGCGGCGTGCTGATCCCCGGCCTGCTGCTCGTCTGGGGCCTGGCGGCTCCGTGGCTGGACGCTTCAGGAGCCAAGGCCGTGGGCGTGTGGTTCCATCCGTCCCGGCGCCGGGCGAACACGATCTTCCTGATCGTTTGCGTGGCGCTGGTGGTCTTGACGGTAATCGGCACCTTCATGCGGGGGCCGTATTGGGAGTTCTACTGGCCCTGGGAGCAGTGGCCTGCTCCCCCGCCCAGGTTCTAGGAGGGAAGGCGTGTTTGCTCGAGACAGGACTCTACTCTGGCTGGCGGGATTCTTGGGCGTCGTGGTGAGCGCCGTGGCGGTCTGGGAGGAGCTGACTCCCGGCTACCTTCGCTATCAGCGCGAGTTCCGCCGGCTGGTCGAGGAGCGCTTCGGGCCCGAACGGGCGGCCATGACGCCGTGGGGCGTTCAGCAGATCTGGATTCGTTCGGCCAACCGGGTGGACCGCTGCACGAGTTGCCACCTCGGCGTGACGTGGGAAGGCCTGGAGAACGCCGACTTGCCCTACCGCACGCACACCAAGAAGCCGCTCGAGAAGCACCCGATCGAGCGTTTCGGCTGCACCTACTGCCACGGAGGCCAAGGTTACGCCACCGAGTTGCCGGACGCCCACGGCTGGGTGGAGCACTGGGAGGAGCCGCTGCTCGATACGACGCTGGCCGAGGACTATCGCGTGCGGGAGAAGTGGGCGTTCGTGCAGATGAACTGCAACGTCTGCCACCGTTTCGACCGGGAGATCGAGGGGGCGGACCTGATCAACCTCGGCAAGCGGCTGATCCGGGAGAAAGGATGCCGCGCCTGCCACATCATCAACGGCCGGGGCGGCACGATCGGGCCCGATCTGACCTGGGTGGGCGACAAGAACCCGGAGCAATACGACTACACGCGGATCACCACCCTGCCGACGCTGCTGGCCTGGCAGATCGGCCACTTGCAGAGCCCGAAGAGTTTTTCGCCCGATACGGTGATGCCGGACTTCGGCTTCGACAGCCGCGAGGCGCTGGCCATCGCGCTGGTGCTGATGAGCTGGCGCAAGGCGGAGATACCGGTGGAGCTGCGGCCCGGCGTGGTCCTCGAGGACATACCGACGCCGGAGGAGCTGGAGCGGGAGCGGATCATGCGTGAGGGCGAAGGCAAGTTCTTCGTCGAGAAGACGTGCTTCATTTGCCACGACGTCTCGAGTCTTGGCATCGTCTCGGCGACGAAGATCGGTCCGGATCTGGCGCTGGCGGTGGAGGATGCCCCGCGCCGGTTCGGCCGCACCTTGGACAGCTTCCTGATGAATCCCACCGGGACGATGCAGGTAGTGCTGTCCAAGCAAATCCAGCTCACTGACGAAGAGAAGCGGGAGGCCATCAGGCTGCTGAAGTTGGCCTACCGCAAGTACAAGGAGCAACAGCCGGACGCGGAGAAGTGACGCCGGCTGGGCCAGGTGATGAGAAAGGAGACGCAGATGAGCAAGCAAACGCGGACCCGCCACTCCCGCTGGGTGTGGCTTGGCATTGTCACGGGCCTGCTGGCCCTCGGTTACCTCGCCTGCCAGGGAGAAGAAGGCGGCCGCCGCGCGGCAACCGGGAGCGCTGCTGAGGCTGCGGTGGCCAGCTACGTTCCCCCGGGGGATCTGGACGATTATTATCTGTTTTACTCGGGAGGGCACTCCGGCAACATTTACGTCGCCGGCATCCCCTCCATGCGCCACATCGCCACCATTCCCGTCTTCAGCCCGTATCCGGCCACCGGCTACGGGTTCGACGACGAGAGTAAGGAGATGCTGGGAGACTTCACTTGGGGCGACATCCATCATCCGTCGCTGTCGAAGACCAACGGGGTCTACGACGGACGGTGGATGTTCGTCAACGACAACGCGAACGCCCGCATCGCCAGGATCGATCTGCGGGATTTCAAGACCAAGCAGATTTTCGGCCCGATTCCGAACCTGTCGGGCAACCACGGCAGCGCCTTCGTGACGGCCAACACCGAGATGGTGCTGATGGCGTCGCGCTTCGGCGTCCCGATCCCGATCGGGACCTGGGCCTCGATCGAGGACTACGCGACGAAGTACAAGGGGCTTGTCGGGGCGCTGAAGGTGGACCCCGAGACCGGCGAGATGTCGATGGGCTTCGAGATCATCACGCCGCCGTTCGACTGGGACCTCGGATCGCCCGGCCGCGGGCCGTCGGAGGACTGGGCGCTGTGGACCTGCTACAACTCCGAACGCGCTACCGGCGTGCTGGAGAAGACGGCCAGCGCCAACGACCGCGACTACGCCATCGCCGTAAACTGGCGGGAGGCGCAGAAGGCCGTCGAGGCGGGCAAGGGCGAGATGATCGGCGGCGTGCGCGTGCTCGACCCGGCCAAGGTTCCCGGCATCGCCTACCTGATTCCGGTGGCCAAGAGCCCGCACGGCGTAGACTTCAGCCCCGACGGCACCTTCTTCGTCACCAGCGGCAAGCTGGAGGCGATCACCACCGTCTACAGCTTCGACAAGATGCTGGCGGCGATCCAGAACCAGGATTTCGTCGGCGACGAAGACGGCATCCCGGTGCTGCGCTACGAGGCGGTGATGGAGCGTGAGGTGCAGATCGGACTCGGCCCGCTGCACACCCAGTTCGACGACAAGGGTTACGCCTACACGAGCCTGTTCATCGACAGCGCCATCGCCAAGTGGGATCCGAAGACCGGCGAGGTTCTGGACACGATCCCGGTGGCCTACAACATCGGCCACCTGCTCATCCCCGGCGGCGATACGATGAAGCCGTGGGGCGAATACGTCATCGCGTTGAACAAGCTCTCCCACGGTCGGCACCTGAACGTCGGGCCGAGCCAGCCGGAGTCCAGCCAGCTGATCGACATCACCGGCGACAAGATGCGGCTGCTCTACGACGCGTTCACCGAACCGGAGCCGCACTACGCCCAGGCTTGCCCGCGGGATCTGCTGAAGCCCATCGAGGTCTATCCGCTCGATGAGAACAAGCACCCGAAGGCGATCAAGAGCGTCGAAGAGGCGTCGGTGACCCGCTCCGGCAACCGCGTCGAGGTGAAGATGGCGGTGGTTCGCTCGACGATGTACCCGACCAAGATCGAGGTGCGCCGGGGCGACACCGTGACCGTGCACATCACCAACATCGAACAAACGACCGACGAGCTGCACGGCTTCGGGCTGGCCGGCTACAACATCAACGTCGTTGTGGATCCCGGCGAGACGAAAAGCGTGACCTTCAAGGCCGACAAGCCCGGCGTGCACGCTTACTACTGCACCAACTTCTGTTCGGCCCTCCACCAGGAGATGCAGGGCTACCTCCTGGTGCGTTAGAAGCCGCTCGCCGACGCTCAACGGGCCCGGCCCCTCCCACACCCGGGGGCCGGGCCTCCCCTGACGCACTGGACTGAACCTGCTCCGGGGCGCGAGACTGGAAGGGGCGCCCTCCTGCGGCGCTCTAGATGAGTCCGGAAGGATCGCAGCCATGAACGAGAAGATTGCACGCTACCAGGCGGTGCTGACGAAACCCGTCAGCCTGTCCGGTCGCGTCCTGTTGCTGATCACCATATTCCTCATCCCGCTCACTTTCCAGTTCCCGCTCTGGAAGATGGCGTTCCAGTCCAACCAATACCCCGACCCGCTTCGTCTGGAGATCTACATCAACCACCTCGAGGGGCAGAAGACTCCCCGGCGCGACGACCTTCGGGAGATCAACGCGCTGAACCACTACATCGGCATGCGGCCGCTCATGGAGAGCGACTTCTCCGAGTTCCTTTGGATGCCGTTCGTTCTCGGGTTTTTCGCGCTGCTGATCCTGCGCGTGGTCGTCTTCGGCACCCTCCGGGATTTGATCGACGTGGTCGTGTTGTACTCGTACTTCGGGCTGTTTTCGGCCTGGAATTTCTACCGGCGTCTTTATGATTACGGGCACAACCTGAACCCGGATGCGGCGATCAAAGTGGAGCCGTTCACGCCCCCGTTCTTCGGGCGGGTGCAGATTGCGAATTTCCACGTCGAGAGCTTTCCGGGAGTCGGCAGCTTCATCCTGGCGGTGATCGGCGCGCTGCTGGTGGCGGCGCTGGTGGTCTCCGCGCGCCGGGCGTTGCGCGAGTCGCCGGTCGCTTGAGCCGTCGCGAGCGGGGATGCGAGCCGTGAAGGGGTGGCGGAGTCTGGCGCTGGCGGCCGCTGGGGCGCTTTTGTCGCCCGCGGCGACGCTGGAGGTGGGAACTCCCGGGGGCTATTCGACCATCGGCGAGGCGTTGGCCGCGGCCGGCCCCGGCGACGAGATCGTCGTCCACCCGGGCGAGTACCGCGAGCGGCTGCGCGTCAAGAAGCCGGTGCGTCTGATGGGCCGCGGCATGCCGCACATCCGCGGCGACGGTTCCGGCGACGTCGTCCGGATCCTCGCCGACGACGTGGAACTCCGGGGCTTCCGCATCAGCGGCTCCGGCGTGCGGATGATGCACAGCGACGCCGGGATCAAGGTATCCGGCAAACGTGTCCGGGTGGCCGGAAACGAGCTGTTCGACAACCTGTTCGGCATCTACCTGGACGGTTCCGTGGAAGCGGTGATCGAGCACAACCGGATCCGGGGCCGGGCCGACATCGAGGTCGGCCGCCGAGGCGCCGGCATCCACTTCTACGACGCGCACCACAATATCGTGCGCTTCAATCGGATCTGGGAGGTGCGCGACGGCGTCTACTTCGACCACTCGGACCACAACCGCGTCGAGGACAACCATTTCAGCGACTTGCGTTACGGCGTGCACTACATGTACTGCGGCCCGAACAGCTTCTCGCGGAACATCTTCCGCGACTCCATGGCGGGCGTGGTGGTAATGTACACGGACCGGGTCGTCTTCCGCGACAATCAGATCATCAACAACCGGAAGGGCTTCAACGCTTGCGGGTTACTCTTCAAGGACACCCTGGACTCGGTGGCCGAGCGCAACGTCATTGTCAACAATGCTCGGGGGATCTTTCTGGACAACTCGGACCGCAACCGCTTCTTCCACAACCTGGTGGCCCAGAACGACGTGGCCGTCGTACTGCACGCCAACTCGCTGGAGAACAGCTTCGGCGGCAACGACTTCATCGACAACCTGGCGGTGCTGCACACCGTCGGCCGGGCCGACGCCGACTGGACTCCCGGCGGCCTGGGCAACTATTATTCCGACTACACCGGCTATGACCTGGACGGCGACGGCGTGGGCGACGTCGAATACCGCCTGCAGGACGCCTTCGAGTACCTGGCCGGCAACCGCCCGCTGCTGCGACTGTTCTTGAACAGCGCCGCCGCCGATGCCCTCGCCTTCGCCGAGAAGAATTTTCCGCTCATCCGGGGCAGCGACGAGCGGGACACGGCCCCGCGGATGACGCCGGTGAGCGGAGTGAAAATGATGGCCGCCGAAGGGCAACAGGTGGCCGCTTCGCGGCGCTGGCTGCCCGCCGCCGGATGGCTGCTGGCGCTGATGGGCAGCGTCATGTTGGCCTGGAGGCTGCGGGCATGAGCGCGGCGGTGAAGGCGGCGGGTCTGGAGAAGTTCTACGACATCGTGCGCGCCCTCGACGGCGTCTCGTTCTCGGTGGAACCGGGTCAGGTGGTGGCGCTGCTCGGGCCGAACGGCAGCGGCAAGACCACTGCGCTGCGGGCCGTGGCCGGATTGCTGCGGTTGGACGGCGGTTCGGTGGAGATCTTCGGCATCGACCTGGCGCGCGATCCGCGCGAGGCCCGGCGGCGGTTCGCTTACGTGCCTCAGCAGCCGGTGTTCCCGCCGAACGTGACGGTGGACGAAATGCTCGATTTTCACCGGAAGCTGCGCGGACTGCCGGCCGAATCGGTCGAGCGGGCCGTCGAGGATGCCGGACTGGCCGCGGCGCGGGACCGCTTCCTCGGTGAGCTCTCCGGCGGCATGCGTCACCGGCTGTCGCTGGCCATCGCCAATCTGGCCCCCGTCGGGCTGATGATCCTCGACGAGCCTACCGCCAGCCTCGATCCGCAGGCCGTTCTCCGCCTCCGCCGCCAGGCCCTGCGGTGGCGGGAAGAGGGCCGGGCGATCCTGTTCTCCACCCACGTGCTGAGCGACGCCGAGGAGCTGGCCGATCGGGTGGTGGTGCTGATGGACGGCAAGGTGGTGCGCGACGAGGACGTGGCCCGGCTCCGGGCGGACCTGCGCCAATCTTCTCTATTGCGCGTGGACGTCGGCTCGCCGACGCCCGAGCACGAGCAGGCGGCGCTCGAGGCCGGCGCCACCGAGGTGCGCGTGAACTCGACCGCCCTCGTGATCACCGCGCCGGTGGAGCGGCGCTACGAGATTCTCGCCCGCCTGGGACGGATCGGCGAAATCCGCCACTTCGAGACCGAGGAGCCTTCGATCGAGCGGATCTACATGGAGTACACGCGAGGTGCTGCTGATGAGGAAGCTTGACGCTGCCGCGCCGGCGATGGCGATGGCCCTGGTTCTGCTCGCGTCTTGCCGGGGCGAGCGGCCGGAGCCGGTGGAGATCGCGCTGAACGAAGAGAGCTGCAGCCACTGCCGGATGGCGGTCTCTGAGCGCGAGTTCGCCGCCGAGGCGGTGGCCCCGGACGGACGGGTCGATTACTTCGACGACATCGGCTGCCTGGCGGCTTGGGTCCGGGAACATCAGCCGCCGCCGGAGACGGCGCTCTACGTGGTCGATTTCGAGACCGGCGAGTGGCTCGCCGCCGAGTCGGCCTACTACGTCAAATCGGACCAGATCCCGACGCCGATGTCTTTCGGACTGGTGGCCTTCGGCGATGCGGAGCGGGCCGATCGCGCGGCGGAGAAGTTCCGGGGGCGCCGGCTGAGTTGGCAACAGGTTTTGGACGAGGCTGGGCGATGAGTCCTGCGACGGTGGCCGTCATCGCCCGGCACGAGCTGCGGATCGTCCTGCGCAACCGCTGGATTGCGCTCTACGCCGCGGTGTTCGCCGGCTTGACGTTCGCCGTCAGCTACTTCGGGCTGGTATTGATCGAGTTCACCGGCTTCCAGGAGTTCCACCGCACGGCGGTGAGCCTGCTGAACCTGGTGCTCTATCTCGTGCCGCTGGCGGCGATGCTGATGGCGGTGCAGAGTTTCCGGCCCGAGGGAGGAGCCACCGAGCAGCTCTTCGCGGAGCCGGTCACCGCCGGCGAGATCGTCCTCGGCAAGTTCGCCGGCCTCTCGGCGGCGCACACGTTGGCCATCGTCGCCGGCTTCAGCTTCACCGGCGTGCTCGTCGCCCTGAAGGTGGGCACCCGGGGCCTGTCGAGCTACGTCTTGCTGATCGCCTTCGCCAGCCTGGTGGGGCTTGCCTTCCTGGCGATCGCCTCGATGCTCGCCGTGGCGACGCGCCGCAGCACCCGCACCTACGCCGTCGTACTCGTCGTCTGGTTCGTGGCGGTGCTGATCTTCGATCTGGTGATCATCGGGCTGAGTTTCGTGCTGCCCCACGCCTGGGCGAACCGGGTGGCGCTGGCGGGGGCGTTCCTGAA
>Ga0256830_1003112_pt1 | contig 10516 bp, 14 predicted proteins | sample 128326metaG_FD_190537 | JGI IMG/M metagenome (GOLD analysis project Ga0256830, IMG submission 190537) | Hydrothermal vent microbial communities from Lau Basin, Pacific Ocean - 128-326 | ecosystem: Environmental > Aquatic > Marine > Hydrothermal vents | place: Pacific Ocean: Lau Basin | collected...
TGGACGTGCGCAGCGACACGCCCCTGGTGGACGGGGCCAGAGAGCTGTTCAGGAAAGCGGCGGATGAGTCCGCCGATGCCGCGTTCCCGCCCCGGCGCATCATCAAGCGCCTGGGCGAAGGCGGGGAAGAAGGCGGCCTTCCCGTCTACGCCCTGGACCTGGGCCCGCGCTCGGCGCGGCGCATCGTGCACCTGGTGGCGCGGGACGAGATCCGGGCCAACTTCGGCCTCCAGTCCCTGCGCCCGGGGCCGGGGCAGCCGCCGCCGGCCAATGCCGAGGAGATCGTGGTGCCCGGGGTGCACGCCGATGTGGGCGGGGGCTATGGCGTGGAGCCGGTGGAAGAGACCGACCGGGTGGAGGAGCGCAGAATCAACTACCACCGGGCGGGGCCGGCCAGCGCCTGGCAGCCGGGCATGCTGCGGCGCAAGGAGGCGCTGCGGGAGGAGGCCCGGCGGCGGGGGCTCGTGCTGCAGTACGACCGCTCCGAGCGACTGGGCTCGGGCGAGGTCGTCGATTGTTACTGGCTGGTGAAAAAGCGCACCGTCCGGCCCGGGCTGTCCAATGTGTATCTGCATGTGATGTATTCTCATGCAGTCCGGGCTGATGTTCCCGTTGTCGACCCCAAAGTGTTCGAAGACAGAGCATCGAAGGAACCACAACGCTTTGCCATTGCACCGGAGCTGAAATCCCTGTTTCAACCAGACCTCATCACCCCCCGCGACGACGAGACCCTGCGCCGGGAGTACATCCACCAATCGCACGTGGACCGGGAGGACTCTACGCCCGAGCGGCGGTGGGTGGCGCACTACCCGGACCCCTCCGGCCGGCGTCGCGTGTTTTACAACGAGCCGGACAAGGCGGTGGTGCCCGGGAAGAAACAGAAGACGAAGTCGCAATGATATTCCGCTTGCCTTCTGCCTTGTTGTTGCTGCTGTTGTGGGGATGCGCCCGGGCGGGGGGGTATGAGCTGAATGTGACGTTCAGCAACCTGTCGGACTCGTACATTTATCCCTATCGGATTGGTATCAACGGTGTAGCGGGGGTGCCTGTCGAGCTGTTGCGATGCTCTGATGGCCGTGGTTCTGGGTCATCTGCATCGACGGAGACCAAGCTGCCGCCGAGTTATGTGGTGGTGGAGTGGGAGCATTTGTTGACACGCAAGTCGTACCGGGCACGAATTGAGCTTGATAATTCTGCGGGTGAGTGGTGGAGGATTCCGGTGTTTCGGAACCAGGCGACCCGCCGGCCACTGCTGGTGATTCAATGGCGTGGCGAGAGGAAGGTGGGGGCGATGCTGGTGGCGGATTTCCTGGATTTTTCCAAGGGCCGCCTCGAACTGGGCGAGGCCGAGGGGGTGGAGATCCCGCGGCCGAAGTGGGGGCCGAAGTTGTATCTGACATATGAGGATCTTCAGCAGAAACCCGGCGGCAGGTACTGGGCCGGAACAATATATCGATATGACCGAACCCAGGACGGAAGCCTGCCGCCGGATAAGCGGTTTGGTTGTCCCCGTTTGCCGGATGGGCGGGTGGATGTCACCAAGTTGCCACCTGAGAAGCTTCCCATCCTGATCGGAGAAAATGGCGAGCATATCCCGTGCAAGAAGTATTTCTGCGCTGACAAGCGCGAACTGATCAAAAAGATACGGGCTGACGGATGGCGAACATATCCGCCAGACAAGACTCCGCCGCCTGTGGTGTTTCTTGATGCCCCCAACCCCCGTCCAGCGTGGTGAGCCGATGTTCCGTGCCGATGGTTTTCCGCGACGACGAGACCCTGCGCCGGGAGTACATCCACCAGTCGCACGTGGACCGGGAGGACTCGACGCCCGGGCGGCGGTGGGTGGCGCACCGCCCGGACCCCTCCGGCCGGCGTCGCGTGTTTTACAACGAGCCGGACAAGGCGGTGGTGCCGCGGAAGAAACAGAAGACGAAGTCGCAATGATGTTCCGCTTGCCTTCTGCCTTGTTGTTGCTGCTGTTGTGGGGATGCGCGTGGGCGGGGGGATACAGCGTCAATGTCACATACGCGAATCTGTCTGACTCTTATGTTTACCCTTACAGGGTACTCATCAATGGCAAATATGGTGCCCCGGTGGCGGAATTGCTGCGGTGTTCCAACAGTTTTGGCCTCGGGGGGCTGGTCGAAATGGTGGCGCAAAGGCCGCCGCGCTTCGTGACTGTGGAATGGGAGAATCTTTTGCATCGACGGGCCTATCGTGCACAAATCGACTTGAGTGATGTGGGTGTCGAATGGTGGAGGATCTCACCGTTTCGTGATCGGTCGGGCCGACATCTGAGCCGGCCACCGGTTCTGGTCATTGAATGGCGTGCGCGGAACAGGGTTGCGGCGATTCTGGCGGCTGACTCCATGGGCTACGACAAGGGCCGCCTCGAACTGGGCGAGGCCGAGGGGGTGGAGATTCCACAGCCAAAAGGGGGGGGCGAGGTTATACATGTCATATTCAGAATTCACTGGTAGCCCTGGGGCGGATTACTTGCCCGGGGAGGTGAACCGGTATCAGCGGATTTACGATGGCAGTTTAAGTCACGAGGAACGTTTTGGATGTCCGCGGCTGGAGGATGGGCGGGTGGATGAAAAGAAACTTCCGCCGGAAAAGCTGCCATTTATTACCGGGAGAGATGGTGAAAATATATTGTGTGACGAATATTTTTGTTCCGATAAGCAGGACCTGATCAAGGAACTGCGCAAGCTGGGGTGGAAACGTTATCCACCTGGTCAGACTCCGCCTCCCATCGAGTTTCGCGATGCCCCCAACCCCCGTCCAGCATGGTGAGCCGATGTTCCGTGCCGATGGTTTTCCGCGACGACGAGACCCTGCGCCGGGAGTACATCCACCAGTCGCACGTGGACCGGGAGGACTCTACGCCCGGGCGGCGGTGGGTGGCGCACATGCCGGACCCCTCCGGCCGGCGACGCGTGTTTTACAACGAGCCGGACCAGGCGGTGGCGCCGGTGGTAAAGACGAAGGCGGGGAACGGTGATACTGTCTGCGGTCTTGATCCTCGGTTCCACCGCCGCCCTGGCCCTGGGGGTCACGCGGGCCAACCTCATGCCGGTGCCCAAGGAGGGTGCCGAGCAGCCGCGCGGGCCCTGAGGCCGGACATGAAAAAGGCCCGCCTCGCGGCGGGCCGGGCTGCACCAGGTCCGTCTCGTGACGGCCTATTGTTGGAACTTGCGGACCTCGTCCAGCGGGTCGGCCTCGTCGGGCCGGGGCGGCACCAGGCGGCAGATGGTGCTGCGGCCCTCGCGGCAGGCGGGATCGGACAGGTCCTCCTCCACGCTGCGCAGGGTGGTCCAGGCCCAGACCGCGGCGATGGCCCAGAGACCGGCGCCGAGGCCCACGGTGGTCCAGCTTACGTGGGGGAGCTGGGCCGGGCCGCCCAGGAATCCGTAGACGATGCCGGTGATGCCGGCGATCCAGAACACGGCGATGGGGGCGGCGCAGCAGGAGGCGCAGCCCCAGCGGCAGACCGCCACCGGCGGCGTGAGAGCGATGAGCAGGTTGCGCAGGTTCATGCCGGCGGTTCCTCCCGTGTCCCGGCCGCCCCCTCCAATCGAGGGGGTATTGCAGAACCTAGCGCAAAAGGCGCCGGCGGGTCAAACCGGCCCGGTCCCGTCAGGCGGTGAGCGGCAGGCCGCGGGCGGCCCGGGCTTCGCGCTCCATGAGGAAGGTCACCACGTCTTCGAAGCGCCGCACCGGCACCCGGTGCACGCTGGCCCGCGGCCGCACCGCGGCCGCTTCCGGCGGTGGCGGCTCGATGGAGAGGATGGTGAAGCCGCCCGCCCCGGGGCTGAAGGCGGCCTGGCAGGCCAGCTCCTCCAGCGCACCCTGGGCCTCGCGCACGGCCATTTCCAGGGCCTTGTCGCGGCAGGGGCGGGGTCTGGAGCGGCGGTGGGAAGGCATGGGACGGTTCCCGGTCGTGGGTCTTGCCCCTAATTGCGGCCCGGGCGGGACTTCCTTGAGGGCGCGGCGGCCTTTATCCGGACCCGGCGGCGGCACCCTGGCGCAGCGCCGGAGGCAGGTGGGGGCGCAGGGCCTGGAGCAGGGCCTTGAAGATCTTGGGGTTGCCGGCCACGATGTGGCCCGTTTCCAGGTGGCGCGGGGCGCCGGTGAAGTCGCCCACCAGGCCGCCCGCCTCCTCGATGAGGAGCACGCCGGCGGCGATGTCCCAGAGGTTGAGGCCGATCTCCCAGAAGCCGTCGTGGCGGCCGGCGGCCACGTAGGCCAGGTCCAGGGAGGCGGCGCCCGCGCGGCGGATGCCGGCGGTGCGCGGAATGAGCACCCGCAGCATCTCCAGGTAGGGCTCCAGGTGGGTCATGTCGGCGTAGGGGAAGCCGGTGGCCAGCAGGGTGTCCTCCAGCCGGGTGCGCTGGCTGACCCGGATGCGGCGGCCGTTGAGCTGGGCCCCGGCGCCGCGGCTGGCGGTGAACAGCTCGTTGCGCACCGGATCGTAGATGACGCCGTGTTCCAGCCGGCCGCGGTGGCGCACGGCGATGGAGACCGCGAAGTGCGGCACCCCGTACAGGAAATTGGTGGTGCCGTCCAGGGGATCGATGATCCACTGGTAGTCGGCCGCGCCCGCGGTGGTGCCGCTTTCCTCGGCCAGCACCGCGTGATCGGGGTAGGCCTTGCGCAGGATGCGGATGGCGGCGTCCTCGGCCCGCCGGTCCACCTCGCTGACGAAGGAGTTGCGCGACTTGGTGGTCACCGCCAGGGTGTCCACCTGATCCACGGCGCGGGCGATGATGTCGCCGGCGGCGCGCGCCGCGCGCACGGCGATGTTGAGCATGGGATGCACGGTCGTTGGTCCTGTACGGTGTTGCGAGAATGAATCGGCGCCGGGCGGCGCGCGTATTCTACACAGGATGTTGAAAAAGGTCGTCCTGACCTTTTTCAACGCGCCGAACCCGGCACAGGTCCGGCTTCGGCTACGCCAAATCAAGCGCTTGCGCGCTTGATTTGCGGGCGGGGCGTCCCTGCCCCGCGTTAGCAGGCTGTCTCTCAACAGCCTGCTGCGGGAAGTGGCAACGGCCCGCCCCGGTCTTCCGGCGGCCGGGGCCGGCCATGGGATCCGAGGAGGTGGCATGAGCCAGGAGCAGGCACAGCTCGACCGCATCCGCGTGGTGCTGGTCCAGCCCAGCCATCCCGGCAACGTGGGTGCCGCGGCCCGGGCCATGAAGACCATGGGCCTGTCGCACCTGGTGCTGGTGGCGCCGGAGGGGGCGCCGCACCGGGCCCCGGAGGCGGTGGCCCGGGCCTCGGGGGCAGGCGACGTGCTGGCCGCGGCGCGGGTGACGGCGACGCTGGAGGAGGCCCTGGCCGGGGTGAGCCTGGCGGCGGGGGCCTCGGCGCGCCGGCGCACCATTCCCTGGCCCACCCTGACCGCGCGCGAGGCGGGGCCGCGGCTGGCGGCCCATGCCGCCGGCGGCGGCGAGGCGGCGGTGGTGTTCGGGCGCGAGACCTCGGGGCTCACCAATGCCGAGCTGGAGCGCTGTCACCTGCTCCTGGCCATTCCGGCCAACCCGGAATACAGCTCCCTCAACCTGGCCGCGGCGGTGCAGGTGGTGGCCTACGAGCTGCGCCTGGCGGTGCTGGCGGGGGAAGGGGGCCTGCCGCCGGCGGAGGCCACGGACCAGCCGCCGGCCACGGCCGAGGAGCTGGAAGGACTCTACGCCCACCTGGAACGGGCCCTGGTGGCACTGGACTTTCTCGATCCGGACAACCCCCGCCAGCTCATGCGCCGGCTGCGCCGCCTGTTCAACCGGGCGCACCCCGACCGCATGGAGGTCAACATCCTGCGCGGGATCCTCGGTGCGGCCGAGGCCGCCGCCCGCCGCGGGCGGGGCAATAGTTGACATCAGGGGTCGAGAATACTCTAATAGCGCGCCTTTCCCGGCGCCGCCGACAGGGCCGGAACGAGTCCAAAGCCGGTACTGAACAGCCGCATGTTTCAGCGTCTCAGAGAAGACATCCGCTGCGTCTTCGAACGCGACCCGGCGGCGCGCAATGCCTGGGAAGTGCTCACCTGCTACCCGGGCCTGCACGCGGTGCTGCTCCACCGCCTCAGCCACCGCCTGTGGCGCTGGCGCCTCAAGTGGCTGGCGCGGCTGCTGTCCCACCTGGGGCGCTGGCTCACGGGCATCGAGATCCATCCCGCGGCGGTCATCGGCCGCCGGTTCTTCATCGACCACGGCATGGGGGTGGTCATCGGCGAGACCGCCGAGATCGGCGACGACTGCACCCTGTACCACGGCGTCACCCTGGGCGGCACCACCTGGAACAAGGGCAAGCGCCACCCCACCCTGGGCAACGACGTGGTGGTGGGGGCCGGGGCCAAGGTCCTGGGCCCCATCACCGTGGGCGACGGGGCCCGGGTGGGGTCCAACGCGGTGGTCATGCGCGACGTGCCGCCGGGGGCCACCGCGGTGGGGATCCCGGCCCGCATCGTCACCCGCCAGCCGGATGCCGAGCAGCGGCGCGAGGCCTTCGCCGCCCGCATCGGCTTCGACGCCTACGGCACCCGCGCCGACATGCCCGACCCCGTGGCCAAGGCCATGCGGTCACTTTTTGACCATGTGCATGCCATGGACCGGCAGATGGAGGTGATCTTCTGTGCCCTCAAGCGCATGGGGGTGGAGCTCAAGGAGGTGACCCTGCCCCACCTGGAGGACGCCGGGGTCTGCGACGAGGACCGCGAGGCCGTGGAGCCCGATGCGGGAGAGGTCAAAAAGTAGCGTAAAAACAATAACTTGATATTAATTCGGGAATATTGTTGATTAAAATACTATGAAATGCTATCTTTGCCGCACCAAAGTAGTTGATTGAAACAGTCGGGTAAGTTAAATTAACGATATTCGCATGTAAGCGAATTCGAATAGATGCGGAAGGTGGCGTTATGAGGCTGACAACCAAGGGGCGGTACGCGGTGACCGCCATGCTGGACCTGGCCCTTCATTACGATGAAGGTCCCATCACCCTGGCCGATATCTCCCAGAGGCAGGGCATCTCCCTGTCCTACCTGGAGCAGCTCTTCTCCAAGCTGCGCAAGCGCGGGCTGGTGGAGAGCACCCGGGGGCCGGGCGGCGGCTACCGGTTGAGCCGGGAGGCCGATCGCATCGCGGTGGCCGAGGTCATCTCGGCGGTGGACGAGAAGGTGGACGCCACCCGCTGCGGCGGCCTGGCCAACTGCCAGGATGACCAGCAGTGCCTGACCCACGAGCTGTGGACGGATCTCAGCGACCAGATATATAACTTCCTGAACAGCATCAGCCTTGGCCAGCTGGTGGCCCGCAGGGGCGTTCAGGAGGTCGCACGCCGGCAGGACGGCCAGCCGGTGAGTGCCGGTCGCGGGCCGGTGGACGTGCCGGTGCCCAGCAAGGAAGCGGTGTGAGCGGGGCGGCCGCAGGCCGTCCCGGGATTCCATGCGAGTGTCCGGCGCAGGACGCCGTTGCGGAGACTGAAGCGGAATGAAGACTCCCATTTATCTCGACTATGCGGCCACGACCCCGGTGGATCCCCGGGTGGCGGAAGCCATGTGCGCGTGCCTGACCCTGGACGGCACCTTCGGCAACCCGGCGTCGCGCTCCCACGCCTTCGGCTGGAAGGCCGAGGAGGCGGTGGAGCAGGCCCGGGCCCAGGTCGCCGCGCTGGTCAACGCCGATCCCCGGGAGATCATCTGGACCTCCGGGGCCACCGAGTCGGACAACCTGGCCCTCAAGGGCGCGGCCCACTTCTACAAGAAGAAGGGCCGGCACATCGTGACCTGCAAGACCGAGCACAAGGCGGTGCTGGATTCCTGCCGCCAGCTGGAGCGCGAGGGCTACGAGGTCACCTACCTCGACCCCGAGCCCAACGGGCTCATCGACCTGGACAAGCTGCGCGCGGCCCTGCGCGAGGACACCATCCTGGTGTCCATCATGCACGTCAACAACGAGATCGGGGTGATCCAGGACATCGGCGCCATCGGCGAGATCACCCGCGAGCGCGGGATCATCTTCCACGTGGATGCGGCGCAGAGTGCGGGCAAGGTGCCCATCGACCTCCAGGGCGAGCATGCCAAGGTGGACCTCATGTCCTTCTCCGCGCACAAGGTCTACGGGCCCAAGGGCATCGGCGCCCTGTTCGTGCGGCGCAAGCCGCGGGTGCGCATCGAGGCCCAGATGCACGGCGGCGGCCACGAGCGCGGCCTGCGCTCCGGGACCCTGCCGGTGCACCAGATCGTGGGCATGGGCGAGGCCTTCCGCATCGCGCGCGAGGAGATGGCCGCGGAGAACGAGCGCATTCGCATGCTGCGCGACCGCCTCCTGGAGGGGATCAGGGACATCGAGGAGATCTACATCAACGGCGACCTGGAACAGCGGGTGCCGCACAACCTCAACGTCAGCTTCAACTTTGTCGAGGGCGAGTCGCTCATCATGGCGCTCAAGGACCTGGCGGTGTCGTCGGGGTCGGCCTGTACCTCGGCCAGCCTGGAGCCCTCCTACGTGCTGCGGGCCCTGGGCCGCAGCGACGAGCTGGCCCACAGCTCCATCCGCTTCACCCTGGGCCGGTTCACCACCGAGGAAGAGATCGATTACGCGATCAAGAAGATTCACGAGAACATCGGCAAGCTGCGCGAGCTGTCGCCGCTGTGGGAGATGTACAAGGAAGGCATCGATCTCGACAGTATCGAATGGGCGGCGCACTGAAGCGCGGTGAACGAAGCGGAAACCTGATAGAATAGTATTCCTGGAATACCGGAGGTAAGCAGCCATGGCGTACAGTGACAAGGTCATCGACCACTACGAGAATCCACGCAACGTCGGTACGCTGGACAAGGACGCCCCCGATGTGGGGACGGGCATGGTGGGCGCGCCGGCCTGCGGTGACGTCATGCGCCTCCAGATCAAGGTCAACGAGCAGGGCATCATCGAGGATGCCAAGTTCAAGACCTACGGCTGCGGCTCGGCCATCGCCTCGTCCTCGCTGCTCACCGAGTGGGTCAAGGGCAAGACGCTGGAGGAGGCGCGCCAGATCAAGAACAGCCAGATCGCCGAGGAGCTGGAGCTGCCGCCGGTGAAGATTCACTGCTCGGTCCTGGCCGAGGACGCCATCAAGGCGGCCATCGAGGATTACCAGCGCAAGCAGCAGGCGGTCGCCGGCGACCAGGCCAAGACGGCCTGAGGTGGAGTATCCGCTCGCGATGGCGATCACGCTGACGGAAACCGCCGCCGCCCGGGTCAAGGAGTTTCTCGCCAACCGGGGCAAGGGGATCGGCCTGCGCCTGGGGGTGCGTACCACCGGGTGCTCCGGCATGGCCTATGTGCTGGAGTTCGCCGACGAGGTGGAGCCCGAGGACAAGGTGTTCGAGTCCAACGGGGTCAAGGTGATCGTGGATCCCAAGAGCCTGCTCTACCTCGACGGGACCGAGCTGGATTACGGCAAGGAAGGTCTCAACGAAGGGTTCAAGTTCAACAACCCCAACGTCAAGGACACCTGCGGCTGCGGCGAGAGTTTCTCGGTCTGAGCGTGCGGCCCGCGTGGCTTGATTGAATGGGCGCCGCTCGCAACTACTTCGAACTCTTCGAGCTGCCGGTCCGCTTCGAACTGGACACCGCCGATCTCCAGCAGCGTTACCGCGCGCTGCAGCGGGCGGTGCACCCGGACCGCTATGCCAACGCCTCCGATCGCGAGCGCCGGCTGGCCATGGAGCAGACCGCCCTCATCAACGCCGCCTACCAGACCCTGAAGTCGCCCCTGGCGCGGGCCCGCTACCTGCTGGAGCTGGAGGGCGTGCGCTTCGACGACGAGCGCGACACGCACCTGGATCCCGCCTTCCTCATGGAGCAGATGGAGCTGCGCGAGGCCCTGGCCGCGGCCCGCGATGCGGCGGACCCGCTGGCCGAGGTCCTGCGCCTGGGCGAGGACATTGAACGGCGCCGCCGCGCCCTCATTGAGGAACTGGGCCGCCTGCTCGCCGCCGGCGACCATGACGCCGCCCGCGGCATGGTGCACAAGCTCCAGTTCCTGGAGCGCCTGCGCGAGGAGGCGGAGCAACTGGAAGAGGAACTCTCGTTTTAACCATGGCCCTGTTGCAGATCAGCGAACCCGGCAAGTCCACCGCGCCCCACCAGCGCCGGCTGGCGGCCGGCATCGACCTGGGCACGACCAACTCGCTGGTGGCCAGCGTGCGCAGTGGCAAGGCCGAGACCCTGCCCGATGCCGGTGGGCGCCACCTGCTGCCCTCGGTGGTGCGCTACCGGGCCGGCGGCCCGCCCGAGGTGGGCGAGGCCGCGCTGGCGGCCGCGACCGAAGATCCCCACAACACCGTCGTCTCGGTCAAGCGCTTCATGGGCCGCGGCCTGGAGGACATCCGTGCCCAGCACGGCGATCGCCTGCACTACGCGTTCGAGGAGGGCGAGGGCGGTGTGCCCCGCATCCGCACCGATGCCGGGCTGGTGAGCCCGGTCGAAGTCTCGGCCGAGATCCTGCGCGTGCTGCGGGAGCGGGCCGA
>Ga0256830_1003113_pt1 | contig 10509 bp, 7 predicted proteins | sample 128326metaG_FD_190537 | JGI IMG/M metagenome (GOLD analysis project Ga0256830, IMG submission 190537) | Hydrothermal vent microbial communities from Lau Basin, Pacific Ocean - 128-326 | ecosystem: Environmental > Aquatic > Marine > Hydrothermal vents | place: Pacific Ocean: Lau Basin | collected...
CGCCGCCGACTTCCTTGCGCGCCTCCTCGACGAGGCCGAGGACGGCGCCACCCTGCGGCGCACCGTGGAGGTCGAAAGGTCGGATGGGAGCCATGCCCTCCTCGTCACCGTCGCCCCCGCCGGCGCCGGCGCCCGCCTGGTCGTGGTCGAGGACCTGCGTTCGGACTCGGCCCTGGAGCGCCGCCGCCGCGACTTCGTCGCCAACGCCAGCCACGAGTTGAAGACGCCGCTCGCCGCTCTCATCGGCCTGCTCGACCTGGCCCGCGAGGTGGAGGACGAACGGCGCGACGACCTGCTCGCCCGCGCCCAGCGCAACGCCCTGGCCCTGGCGCGGATGGCCGAGGACCTGCTCGCGCTGGCCCGCGCCGAGGACCCGGACTGGCTCCTCGACCCCAGGCCGCTGCGGCTGGAGACCCTCGCCGAGGAGGCCCTCGAGGACTTCCGTGAAGCCGCCGCCGACCGGGGCCTGGAGCTCGCGCTGGTCCGCGACGAGGGCGCCTCGCCCGTGGTCGTCGGCGACGCCGAGGCACTGCGCACCATCCTGCGCAACCTCCTCGCCAACGCCGTCGTCCACACCCGTGAGGGCGGCGTGACGGTCGTCGTCGCCGACGAGCCCTTCGGAGCCAGCATCGAGGTGCGCGACACCGGCGAGGGCATCGATCCGGAGGTCCTGCCGCACATCTTCGAGCGCTTCTACCGCGGCGACGCGGCCCACGGGCGCGATGCGGGGCGGACCGGGCTCGGCCTCTCCATCGTGCGCAACCTCCTGGCCCGCCTCGGCGGCCGGATCTCGGTCCGGAGCGCCCCCGGCCGGGGCACGGTCTTCCGCGTCGAGTTGCCCCAGGAGCCCCATCGCCCCCTCGCCGGGGCCGGTCAGCCGGAATTCCGGTGACCTTCACGCTTCCTTCACCCACGTAGGGACACTGTGACGGCAAGGGCGGAGCAGCCCTCCCCCCGGACGAGCCCATCACGACCATGCAAACCATCCCACGCATCGCCTTCCTCGCGGCGGCCTGTCTGTGCGCCGCCGCCGCCGCCGTCGGCCAGGAGAGAGGAGCCGGCGGGAAGGACTCGCTGATCGATCCGCGCCTCCCGCACTACGTGCCGGAGGTCACCGGACTCGAAGGCCAGCTCGACTTCGTCGGCTCGGACACGATGATCAACCTGAACAACCTCTGGGGCGAGCAGTTCCGCAAGTTCAACCCCGACGTGACGATCCAGGTCGAGGGCAAGGGTTCCTCGACCGCCCCGCCCGCGCTCATCGAAGGCACGTCGGACTTCGGGCCGATGAGCCGCCCGATGAAGTCCGGCGAGATCGACGCCTTCGTCGAGCGCTACGGCTACGAGCCGACCCGCGTGCGCGCGTGCCTCGACGCGCTGGCCGTCTTCGTCCACAAGGACAACCCCGTCGCGGAGCGCGGCCTGACGATGGACGAAGTGGACGCCATCTTCTCGAAGACCCGCAAGCTGGGCTACCCCGAAGACATCACGCGCTGGGGGCAGCTCGGGCTCACCGGCGAGTGGGCCGACGCTCCCATCCACCTCTTCGGGCGCAACTCGGCTTCGGGCACGTACGGCTTCTTCAAGAAGCATGCGCTCTTGAAGGGCGACTTCAAGGATGCCGTCAAGGAGCAGCCGGGTTCCGCGTCGGTGGTCCAGTCGGTCGGTTCGGACCCCTTCGCCATCGGCTACAGCGGGATCGGCTACCGGACCTCCAGCGTCCGCGTCGTGCCCCTCTCCGAGGACGGCGAGGACTACTACGAAGCCGACCTGGAGAACGTCGTCGACGGCGACTACCCCCTCGGGAGGTTCCTCAACCTGTACGTGAACCTCCCGCCGAACGGCGAGCTCGACCCCATGCGCCGCGAGTTCCTCCGCCTCGTGTTCAGCCGCGAAGGCCAGGAGCAGGTCCTGAAGGCCGGCTACCTGCCCATCACCGCCGACGTCGCCGCCGAGGAGTGCGCCCGACTGGGCATCCCCTTCGAGTTCGCCGACCCCGAGAAGGAAGAGGGACGCTGGGACCCCGCTGGGGCCAAGCGTTCCGACTGACCCCGGGACGCCATGGCTCGGCGCGCCAGTGACCGACGCCGAAACCGGCGGGACCGCCTGGCCGCAGGAATCGTGCGGCTGGGCGGCGCCGGCGTGGTGCTGGCCGTCGCCTTCCTCGCGGCCTTCCTGGTCCGTGAGGCCCTGCCGCTCGCAGCGCGGCCCGAGATCCACGACGACCGGGCCCGCGTCGCCCCCCTCGGCGGCGACGGGCTCCTCTTCGGAGTGGACCCCTTCGTCGAGGCGGGATGGCGGCTCACGGCGGAAGGAGTCCTGGTCCTCCGTGACCTGCGGGACGGCGCGACCCTGGCCGAGGCGAGGCCCTTCGACCTCGCCGCCGGCGAGCGCCTCGTCGCCGCCCGCCTCGCGCCGAGCGGCGGAGTCGTCGCCGCCGCCACCAGCACCGGGCGCGTCGCCCTCGCCGAGTTCCGGGTGGTGCCGGAGTACGGCGACGACCTCGCCCGGACCTATCGCTTCTCCGAGGCGAAGGTGCGCTGGCTCCGCGACGAGGCCGACGGCGCCCCCATCACCCGCCTCGACGGCGACGTCGAGGACGACCGCCTCTGGCTGGCCTACGCGGTCGAGGGCGAAGCCCGGGTCCACCTCGTGCGCGGGCGCCTCAAGACCAACCGGCTGACCGGGGCGGAGCGCCTCTCGGTCAAGGACCTCGCCGCCGACCTGCCGGCACCGGCCGCGGACCTCGCCTTGCTCGACCACGGCGGCCTGGTCGTCGGCCTCTCCGACGGCGCGGTCCTCGGCTTCAAGCCCGACCGCCGCTTCCGGACGCTCGACGCGATGCCGACCACCGCCGCTTCCGGCCTCGAGCCGGGGTCGGGCGGGGTGCTCGCGGTGCGCTCCCTCGTCGGTCGCGGTTCGGTCCTCGTGGTGCGCGTCGGCGACGTCCTCGAGCACCACCTGCCGCGTCCGCGCGAGGACGCCACCCTCGAGCTCTACCTGGCCCACGCCTGGGAGGCGCCGGTACGTGGTCTGCGCGACGTCGCGGTCTCGCCTCGGCAGCGCGTGTTCTTCGCCCTCGGCGAGGACGAACTGCGCATCGGCCAGAGCACGGCGGGCCGACTCTACGGGCGCAGCCCGTTGGCCCCGGGGTGGCGCGGAGTCCTCCTGGCGCCCCGCGAGGACGTCCTCGCGGTCTGGCAGGGAGACGGCGCGGTGCGGCTCGAGCCGGTCGAACTCCACTACCCGGGTTTCACCTGGGAGACGTGGTTCACCAGGATCCAGTACGAAGGCCTTCCGGAACCGGCCTACGTATGGCAGTCCACCGGCGGCACCGAGAGCTACGAGCCCAAGGTCAGTCTGGTGCCGCTCGTCGTCGGCACGCTGAAGGGCGCGCTGTGGGCGCTGCTTCCGTCCATTCCCATCGCGCTGCTCGGCGCCCTCTACTGCGCGCGCTTCCTCCGCGGCCGCGCCCGCGAGGCGGTCAAGTCCTTCGTCGAACTCCTCGCCGGCATCCCTTCGGTGGTGCTCGGCTTCCTCGGCGCGCTCTACCTCGCGCCGAAGATGAACGACCGCTACCTCTCGGTGCTGCTCCTGCCGTTGGTCCTGGCGCTCGCCGCCCTGCTGCTCGGCGCACTGTGGGCCCGGCTGCCCATCCAGTGGCGGCGCCGCTTCCACGGCGGGCGCGCCGCCTGGCTCCTCCTCCCGCTCTTCTTCCTCCTGGCCGACTTCCTCCTCCGGTCGGGGCCCGGCCTCGAAGGGTGGCTGCTCGGCGAGCCGCTGACCGCCTGGCTGCGCGACCGCTTCGAGGTGCCCTTCGAACAGCGCAACGCCCTGGTCGTCGGCCTCGCCATGGGCTTCGCGGTCACCCCGCTGGTCTTCACCCTCGCCGAGGACGCCTTCCGCAACGTGCCCCGCGACCTCTCCGAGGCCTCGCTCGCGCTCGGCGCCACCGAGTGGCAGACCGCCGTACGCGTGGTGGTGCCCCCGGCCCTGCCGGGCGTCGTCGCGGCGTCCATGATCGGTCTCGGCCGCGCCGTCGGCGAGACCATGATCGTGCTCATGGCGACGGGCAACACGCCCATCACTTCCTGGAACCCCTTCCGCGGCTTCCGCACCCTCTCGGCCAACCTCGCGGTGGAACTGCCCGAGGCCGAGAAGGGCGCCGGGCTCTACCGGACCCTGTTCCTCTCGGCCCTCCTCCTCTTCGCCATGACCTTCGTGGTCAACCTGGCCGCCGAATGGGTCCGCGTCCGCGGCCGCAAGAAGCTCTGACCCCGATGGCCGACCGCCCTTCGCCTGCCGGCGCTCCCCCGCGCTCCCCGCTGCTCGGCGGCACCCGCCCCGACGTGTCCGGCGGGATGGGCATCTACCTGACTGCCGCCGCGGTGGCCGGGCTGATGCTCGCGGCCGTCCTCTTCTTCGCGCTGATCTTCAGCCGCGGCGCCGCCGCCTTCTGGCCCAAGCCGCTCGAGGAGTGGACGCTCGACGACGGTACCGTCCTCCTGGTGCAGCCGGTCGAGGAGTACGACACCGGCGACGTCCGCGCCCGCACCGGCAACCGCGAGTTCATGCCGGGCCGCGAGGACCACGTCCGCATCCCCGCGTCGCGCATCGTGTCGCGGCGGGTTCCCGAGGACGCGGTCTGGATCGAGCGCCGCGAGTACGGTCCCTTCCACGGCTACCTCGACGAGGTCGCCGCCGACGGCTACCACGTGCGCCTGCCCGACGGCGCCCCCGAGGTCCTGGCCGCGGACCAGGTGCTCCGGGTCGAACCCATCAACCGGTTCGGGGCCTTCGGGCGCCTCGGGCTGTGGTTCCGCAACGTCTTCCGTTTCCTGTCGGAGGAACCGCGCGAGTCCAACACCGACGGTGGCGTCTTCCCGGCCCTCATCGGCACCTCGCTACTGGTGCTCCTGATGTCCATCCTGGTGATGCCGTTCGGCGTGCTCGCCGCGGTGTACCTGAACGAGTACGCCAAGGACACCTGGTTCGTGCGGCTGGTGCGCATCAGCGTCAACAACCTCGCCGGCGTGCCCTCCATCGTGTTCGGCGTGTTCGGGTTGGGTTTCTTCGTCTACGGTCTCGGCGACTTCGTGGACCATTCGCTGCTCGGGCTGCCGAGCAACGAGACCCGCTTCGGCACCGGCGGCCTGCTCTGGGCTTCGTTGACGATGGCGCTCCTGACCGTGCCCGTGGTGGTCGTCGCGACCGAGGAAGGACTGCGCGCCGTCCCGCGCGAGCGCCGCGAGGGCGCGCTCGCCCTGGGCGCGACGCGCTGGGAGGCGCTGCGCCACGTCATCCTGCCCGGCGCCAAGCCGGGCATCCTCACCGGACTCATCCTGGCGGTGGCGCGGGCCGCCGGCGAGGTCGCCCCGTTGATGCTGACCGGCGTGGTCGGCCTCGCCCCCGAGCTCCCCGTGGACGGCGAGTTCCCCTTCCTCCACCTGGAGAAGAAGGTCATGCACCTCGGCTTCCACATCTACACCGTGGGCTTCCAGTCGCCGAACGTCGAGGCCGTGGAGCCGCTCGTCTACGCTACGGCGGCCCTCCTCCTCCTCCTCATCCTGGTCCTGAACCTCACCGCCATCCGCATGCGCGCCCGGGTGCGCCGCCGCCTGGAGGGCCGATGACCCCGACCGCCGTCATGTCCGAACCCACCTCCCACCTCGGTCGCATCGCCGTCGATTCGGCGAACCGCCGCGCCCCCGTCGAGGTCGCGGACGAGGCCGAGCCCATCGTCCGGGTCCGCAACCTCGACTTCTGGTACGGCGACACCCAGGCCCTGTTCGGAGTGGACCTCGACGTTCCGAAGGGGCAGGTCACCGCTCTCATCGGCCCCTCCGGTTGCGGCAAGTCCACCTTCCTGCGCTGTCTCGACCGCATGAACGACACCATCGACGGGGTGCGCATCTCGGGCACGGTCGAGCTCGACGGGCAGGACGTGTACGACCCTCGGGTGGACGTGGTCGAACTCCGCCGCCGCGTCGGCATGGTGTTCCAGCGCCCCAACCCGTTCCCGATGTCCATCTACGACAACGTCGCCTTCGGGCCGCGGTTGCGCAAGGAGCTGGGCCGCAAGGAGCTGGACGACCTGGTCGAGAAGTGCCTGCGCTCGGCGGCGCTGTGGGACGAGACCCGCGACCGGCTGGACCAGAGTGCGCTCGGGCTCTCCGGGGGCCAGCAGCAGCGGCTGTGCATCGCCCGCGCCCTGGCCAACCAGCCGGAGGTCCTGCTGCTCGACGAACCGTGCTCGGCGCTCGACCCCAACGCGACGGCGAAGATCGAGGACCTCATCTTCGAGCTGCGCGGCCGCTATACCATCGTGATGGTGACCCACAACATGCAACAGGCGGCGCGGGTCAGCGACGTCACCGCGTTCTTCCTCAAGGGACGGCTGGTCGAGGCCGACCGGACGGAAGTCGTGTTCACGCGGCCCTCGAAGGAGGAGACCGAGAACTACATCACCGGACGATTCGGCTGACATGACCAAGCACCTGCTGCGGGACCTGGAGGAACTCGGCGAGTCGCTGATGCGCATGAGCATCGCGACCGAGAACGCGCTGGCCAAGGCGCTGGATGCGATCCTGACGCGCAACGTCGAGGAGGCCAAGGAGGTGGTCGCCGGCGACGCCGAGATCGACCGCATGGAGGTCGCGCTCGAGGAGGAGGCGCTGAAGATCCTCGCCCTGCACGTGCCGGTGGCGAGCGACCTGCGTTTCGTCATCGCCGCGATCAAGATCAACAACGACCTGGAACGCATCGCCGACGTCGCCGCCACGGTGGCCAAGCGCGCGGCCGACCTCGCGAAGAAACCGCCGGTTCCGGCGCCGGAAGGCTTCGACGAGATGGCGCAGCGGGCGCGGACCATGTTGCGTGAGGCGATCCGCTCCCTGGTCAAGCGGGACCAGGCGCTGGCCGCGAAGGTGCTGGCCGAGGACGACGAGGTGGATGCGCTGGAGCGGCGCATCCTCCAGGCCCTCGAGGACCGCATGCAGGAGGCCCCCGAGGAGATCCCGGCGCTGCTGCGTTGGGTGTCGGCGGTGCGCGCGGTCGAGCGCATCGCGGACGGCGCCACCAACGTGGCCGAGGACGTCATCTACCTGGAGGAGGGCGAGATCGTCCGACACCAGGGCGGGGACTGGGCGCGCGAGTGACCGTGGGCTCCGGCGCCGGCGTCGTGCTGGTCACCGGCGCCAACGGATTCCTCGGCCGGGCGGTGACGGCCGCGCTCGCGGCGCGCGGCCGGCCGTGGGCGGCCGCGGTGCGCCGGGCCGAGCGCCTGCCGGACGACGCCCTGCCCGCGGGGCGGCCGCCCGAGCGGGTGGTCGCGGTCGGCGACCTCGCGACCGCCAACTGGGGCGAAGCGCTCGCGGGCGTGGACGCCGTCGTCCACCTCGCCGGTCCGGCGCACCGTACGGTGCGCGGCAGCGGAGGCGCGAAGCGGCTGCTCCAGGAGCACGCCGAAGGCACGCGCCGCCTGGTCGCCGCGGCGCGCGAGGCCGGGGTGCGTCGCGTCGTCCTCGCTTCGAGCACCAAGGTCCTCGGCGAGGCGACGCGACCGGACCGGCCCTGGAGCGCGGCGACGCCGCCCCGGCCGGACGACTGGTACGGCCTGGCCAAGCTCGCCGCCGAGAACTTCCTGCGCACCGAGGCCGAGATCGGCGGCCTCGAGTGGAGCCTGGTCCGGCTGCCGCTCCTCTACGGCGCGGGTGTGCGCGGCAACCTGGAACGGCTGGGCGCCGCCCTGCGGAGGGGGCGGCCCCTGCCGCTCGGCGCCGTCCGCAATCGGCGCAGCCTGCTCGGGGTGAGGAACGCCGCCGACCTCCTGCTGCGGCTCGCCGACCATCCGGCCGCCGCCGGCCGTGTCTTCCTGGCCCGTGACTGGGACGGCTCGACCCCCGACCTGGTGCGCGCGCTGGCGCGCGGCATGGGGGTGACCCCGCGTCTGTGGCCGCTCCCGCCGCTCCTCCTTCGGCTGTCGCCGGTGGGGCGCGCCGCCCTGCGCCGCCTCGTCGGCTCGCTGGTGGTGGACGACGCCGACACCCGCGCGGCCCTCGACTGGTCCCCCCCGGTGGCGCCGGAGGTCGAGTGGCGCGCCGCCGGGCGTACCCTGGCCGAGGCCCCACGCCCATGAGCCTCCTCGTCCTCCCGGTCCTCTGCGTCTCGCTCCTCGGGACGTGGTGGCTGGCGCGCCCCGGCAACCCGCTGGTCGCCACCGCGCCGGTGGACGGCCGCTCCCTCCACGAGCGCCCGACCCCGGCCGGCGGCGGCCTCGCCGTGGTCGTCGCCTTCCTGCTCGGAGACCTCGCCTTCCGCCTGCGGCTGGTGGACCCGGTGGTCGGCGGCGGCCTCCTGCCCACCCCCGATGCGCTGGCCGGCCTGCTCCTCGTCGCCGCGGTCTCCTGGGCCGACGACCACCGTCCGCTGCCGGCGGCGCGCCGCCTCCTGGTCCAGTTCGGCGCCGGTCTCCTCGCGACCGCCGGAGGACAGGTCGTCCTCGAGGTCGGGTGGCCCGGTCTCGGCGCCGTCCCGCTCGGCATCCTCGCCGTTCCGCTCACCGTCCTCGGCGTGGTCTGGGCCGTCAACCTCTTCAACTTCCTCGACGGCATGGACGGCTACGCCGGCGCCATGGGGCTGATCGGGTTCGGCGGACTCGGCTTCCTCGCCTTGCGCGGCGGCGCCGACGACCTCGCCCTCGCCGGTCTGGTCGCGGCCGCGGCCTGTCTCGGCTTCCTTGCCTTCAACTGGCCGCCGGCCCGCATCTTCCTCGGCGACGTCGGAAGCGCCCCGCTCGGCTACCTGGCCGCCGTCCTCGGCCTGTGGGGGATGCGCGTCGGGGCCTGGCCCGCGGCGGTCCCGCTCCTCGTGTTCGCCCCGTTCTGGACCGACGCCACCGTGACCCTGGCGCGCCGTGTCCTGACCGGCCAGCGGTTCTGGGAGCCGCACCGCAGCCACGCCTACCAGCGGCTGGCGCGCGCCGGCTGGGGGCACCGCGCCACGACCCTGGCCGGCGCCGGATGGATGCTCGCAAGCCTCGTCCTGGCATGGGCTTACGTCGCCCTCCCGGAGGCTTCCCGGGGCCGCGTCCTCCTCGTTGCCGCCCTCCTGGCGGCCGTCTGTCTCGGCTTCGCCCACCTGCGGGGGGGCCTCTCCGGAGGAAGGAAGGGCGGCCCGACGGCGTCCCAGGGGTAGAATCCGCCCGTTCCACGACGCGGTCCCCCCTCCGGTGCCCCGTCGCGGCCCCTCTCGACCCCGGCGGTCGCCGAATGCTCCGTCTCGCCGACCTCCTCTCGCGCCGCCAGAAGCAACTCGCGCTGGTCGCGATGGACCTCGTCCTCTTCGCCTTCACGGTGTGGGGGGCGATGGCGATTCGCGAGGGCACGCTTCAGCCGAACTTCCGCGGCCACTTCCTCCTGTTCTGGGGGCTCCTGGTCGCGGTCCGCATCCCGATCTTCGTGCGGCTCGGGCTGTATCGCGCCGCGCTGCGTTATCCGAGCACCCAGATCACGCGGATCAGCCTGCTCGGCGTCGGGCTGTCCACCCTCGCCTTCGGCACCGCGCTGTTCCTGTTGCAGCCGGACTTCGCGTCGCGCTCGGCGATGCTCTTCATCGAGCCGTTGCTCGCCGCGCTGGCCGTCATCGGCAGCCGCGAGCTCCTCGCCCACTCGCTGGTGCGCCACCACGCGCGCCGCTCCGACCGTGAGCCGGTCCTGATCTACGGCGCCGGCGTGGCCGGGCTGCAGCTCGCCCAGTCGTTGCGGGTCGGCGACCACCTGCGACCGGTCGCCTTCGTGGACGACGACCCGTCCAAGTGGGGGATGCGCATCCTCGACCTGGACGTGCACCCGCCGGACCGCCTCCAGGAGCTGGTCGAGCGTCACGGCATCGTCCAGGCCCTGCTCGCTGCGCCGAGCACCGACGTCGCCGAGCGGCGCCGCATGCTCGAGCGCCTCGAGGCGGTCGGCCTGCGGGTCAAGGAGGTTCCCGGCATCCTCGAGATGCTGCTTGGCGGCCAGTCGGTGTCGCAGCTCCACGAGGTCAGTTCGGCCGACCTCCTGCCGCGGCGCAGCGTGGTCGCCGACGGAGACCTGCTGTCGCGGGTCGTGTCCGGGCGCTCGGTGATGGTGACCGGCGCCGGGGGGTCCATCGGCAGCGAGTTGTGCCGTCAGATCGCGGCGCTCGCGCCCCGTCGCATCGTTCTCTACGAGATCAACGAGTACGCGCTCTACCGCATCGAGATGGAGCTCGCCGAGCGCTGGCCCGACCTGGAGGTGGCCGCCGTGCTCGGTTCGGTGCTCGACGAGCCTCGTTTGAAGGAGGTCTATCGCCGCTTCGCGGTCGAGACCGTCTACCACGCCGCCGCCTACAAGCACGTCCCGCTGGTCGAGCAGAACCCGATGGAGGGGGTGCGCAACAACGTCTTCGGCACCTTCCTCGCCGCTCGCGCCGCGGCGCAGTGCGGGGTGTCGGACTTCCTCCTGGTCTCCACCGACAAGGCGGTGCGTC
>Ga0256830_1003114_pt1 | contig 10506 bp, 7 predicted proteins | sample 128326metaG_FD_190537 | JGI IMG/M metagenome (GOLD analysis project Ga0256830, IMG submission 190537) | Hydrothermal vent microbial communities from Lau Basin, Pacific Ocean - 128-326 | ecosystem: Environmental > Aquatic > Marine > Hydrothermal vents | place: Pacific Ocean: Lau Basin | collected...
CCAGAAATGAAGCGCTATTTTTGGCCGACGGCTCTAAAGGCAGGATTTGCCCGAGAGCGGCTTCACTGGTTCTCGACCGCCGGCGCAGCTGCCCGCTTTCTCCGCCGCCGAATCAAAGGGCGAGAGCTGATTTTGGTCAAAGGCTCGCAAAATACGATTTTTTTGGAGATTGTGGTTGAGGCCTTGATGAAAAATCCCGCTCAGGCTGAGCAGCTGCTTTGTCGCCGCGGCCGATTCTGGGACCGCCAGCGCCAGCCTTTCCGCTGAAAAACCGGACTTGAAATTGGCTTAAAAAAATTGTTATGATGGAAAGCGAATCATGAGAAAGTGGTTAGGTTTAGCAATTATTTGTTGGTTATTAGGACCAACAACGGTTTGGGCCCAAACTAAACCCCAGCCCTCTTTATCTCAGGCCTCTTATCTCTTGCGCCAGTTTCAATCTCGCCGATCTGCCAGTGCCAGTCGCCGTCAAGAAAGCTATTTGCTGGTCAAATTTAAGGAGAGGACTTCAAAAGGTCAGGTGGTTCCTTATAGCTCAGCTTTTCGAATTGGGGTGGGTGAGGACCGCTATCAAGAAGTTTGGCGGGTTGAACCTACCAATTTGCGCCAAATAATGGAACAATTGGCCGACCATCAAGCGGTAAGGTATGCTTTGCCAGAAGCCGTTACTTATGTTTATCCTCTAGCTTTAAAAGACAAGCTTGATGATAAGTATCTTGAATTCCAGTGGTCTTTGCCTCAGATTAGCCTCGAAGAGGCATTAAATCTTTTGGCTGGTCGAAATTTGACTTTTGCTCCGGTGACGATAATCATTGTCGATACTGGCATTTGGGCTGATCATGAAGATTTGGCCGGGCTAGTGACTGAGCGGATTTATTGTTCTCGGAGTGGTTGTCAGCCTGAGACTAGTGATCTGATCTTTGATCCTCATGGCACTCATGTTGCCGGAATAGCTGCCGCTTTAACCAATAACCAGAAGGGAGTGGCGTCGTTAAATTTACAAAATAAGTTTCGCTTGGTTTCTATTAGAGTTTTCGATGCTTTAGGAGAGGCGTCTGGTATTCCGAGTGCTTTGGAGTATATTCTAGAGAACTATCGTCAAAAGAAAAATGTAGTCGTCAATTACAGCTTGGGAAGCTGTTTTGATAATCCAAATTGGACCCAAGCGGAGAAACAACAACTTGAGGAGTTTCTTGCGTGGCAACGGGAAATGTTCGACAAAATGTGGCAGGCAGGGATTCTCTCAGTTTCTTCAGCGGGTAACACTGGGAGTGAACCCGATAACAAAGCCTGTTTTGGGGTCAACAACAAGTCCTATCCCGCTGCCTTTAATAGTGTAATTTCAGTGGCTGCTTTAGCGCCTGAAGGAAGCAAGAGTCCTTTTTCTCAGTATGGCGATTGGGTTGATCTAGCGGCGCCAGGGGGCGATCAGGAGCGATGTCTTGAGATGACGGGATTGACTGAGGAAGATGTTAATTATTGGGAGAACAATTGCGACCAAGGTCGAGTTGAGTCCGATCGTTGTAATCAAATTAAAGAAAAATTAACTCGTTATTTAGACTGTGCTTTGGTGCGAGGAATTTTGTCTACTATAGCCCCTACCAGCATGAATAATTATGCCAGGAATGATTATTATTCTTTTCAGGGTACTTCTCAGGCGGCGCCCTTAGTGGCTGGTCTGGCGAGTTTGATTTGGTCTCTTGACCCCTCCCTTACCAATGCCCAAGTGCGTCAAATTCTCTTTGATTCGGCCGAAGCTATTCCTCAAACAGGCAATTATTGGCGCTATGGCCGCATTAATGCTTATCAGGCCCTTCAGCGAGTTTTAGCTACTACCACCGGCACGCCTCCAAATTCGGGCACTACAGCTACTCCCACGCCAACCTCAACACCGAGTCCCACACCGACTTCTGCGCCGGCTGCCGGGACAAAAGCACCCACAGCCACCTCAAAACCAACAGCTACGGCCATCCCTAGCCCTACTCCAACACCAGCTTTCTTAGGTCAATGTCGTTCCTTTTGTTCTCGACCCACCTTTGTTCGCGGCGATGCCAATTGCGACGGTCAGGTGGATCAAAGAGATTATTGGATTTGGTTGGATCAGTTTGATAAGTCAGTTTATCAATGGGCCGAGCTTAATCAATTAGCCGACTTTGATTGTAACGGCCAGGTAGATTTATCTGATTTTGAGTTGTGGCGTCGTTATGGACTCTAAAAAAAGATCACTCTTGGTTTTATTGTTTTTGACCTTTTTTGCTTTGGGGGCGGGCTTTTATCTGAAACGCCGCTTAGAAGTGAGAAAGGGAGCTTATTTCACCACGGCCACCATGATGTTTCGGCCTGATAAAGAAGAAGTGAGTCAAAATGATCGTTTTAATTTAAGCCTTTTTGTTAATAGTGGGGACAAGAAGGTGTCAGGTTTTCGCTTGGTCCTGAATTACGACCCTGAAAAATTAAAATTCTTAGGAGAGAAAATAGTTCGGGTGGCCAATATGCCTTTTACTGAAACAATTATTATTAGGGAGGATCAGTCAGGCCAGATTCAATTGGTTAAGGTGGCAAAATTGAGAACGGAAAATTTAATGACCGGCCCCCAGTTATTAGCGATTTTGGGATTTGAAGCAATTGGAACGGGCGAAGCAGCGATTAGTTTGAAGCGGGTTGAGCTGGTAGGGTTCAATCCTCAACTTGAGGAAAGTCAGCCGGACGTATCGTTTAAAATCGAAGGAGATCAAGGCACTCGAATTCGGATAAAAGCTGCCACAGGAGAGGGGTCAGGACCTCGATTAAAGATTTTGACTAAAATCAAGGGTGTCACTCGCCCCCAGAGGAGCCAAATTCCCGTCTCAGTTAAATTGGGTCGAGGAAGCCAAATTGTTAAGGAATATACCAATCTTCAGGGACAATTAGATCAAGAGGGTAATTTAACGGTAGTGGTTAATCTGGGCCAAATTGAGCCAGCAGACGATTATTTCCTTCTGCTTAAAGTTCAAGGAGGGCTACAAAAGAAATACTGTATGAATTGGCAAAAAACCCCTTGCTCAGCTGGGGGAAGTTTGAGTTTGGGTGGGCGAGATGAGGTGGTAATTAAAGAGGCCGATTATCCGGTAGAAATGGGGGATGTTAATGGCGATGGGGTGGTCAATTCAGTTGATCTTTCTTTAGTAAAGAAATCCCTAGGCCAGAACAATCCTGAGGGTGATGTTGATCTTAATGGGGTCAATAATTCGCGAGACATTGTCATTTTATTGATGACCTTGTCAGAGAAATACGATGAAGATTTCTAATTGGCGCTGGCTGGGGCTAGTGGGCTTAGTTTTGGGGGGAGTGGTTTTAGGATTGATTGGGATTAAAAAGCGACAGTCTGCATCCAAAAGAACTGAACGAGAATTGGGTCCTCGACCGAGTCTCTCATTGTCTGAAATCTCTCTGTCTAGAGCCGAAATCGAGCGTTTAGTGAAGGAGTTTTTGGCTCAAAATCAATATCCGGCCGAGTTTGAGATTGTTAAGAAAGAGCGAGTTGATTGGCCCACTGGAGCGCTAGGTTGTCCTAAGCCGGGCAAAGTTTACACTCAATCAGTGGAACCGGGCTATCGACTTCTAGTAAAAGTCAAATCGGAAACCTTGGAACTTCATTTGTCCATTCGGTCTAGGAGGTTAGTTCAATGTCAGTAAGTTAAGCTAGAGGCTGGAGTAATGAGTGAAGACTTTGTTGGCGATTTAGAAGTGACTATGATTGGTGGGCCTCTCCCTAAAGGCACCGAAGGCGGGAGGAATAGGGATTTTTGGTTAGGATTGGCGCAAATAAGAGCTAATTCCGTGTATGGCTTTTGTGAGGCCTACAATGATGGTGAAAGAGAAAGAGGGCAAGGAAGAAGGGGGGCAAAAACCTGTTTTCAATGTCCAGGTCCTTACCACAGAGGAGGACAATGTCGTCATAATTTTAGTAGGGTAACATTGAGTAACACAGGGAGCTTTGTTTTTGAGACGGGGTCGTTGCGATGCGCTATGGAGCCAAGAGACCCTGAAGATCAAATAGTTGGGCGCTTGAGTCGGTTATTGGGCAGGGGAAAGCGTTGAGTTAGACGGCGAACGGCCCGGCGCAGGTTTTTTTGGAGGTTGGGAGAGAATTGGTCTTTCTCCAGGGCGCGAATAACTTGGCTAATCCACTGGCCGATTTGGTTCATTTCCGCCTCTTTCATTCCTCGACTAGTGGCTGCCGGCGTGCCCAGGCGCAAGCCCGAGGGCCGCCGAGGGGGATTGGGATCATGGGGAATAGTGTTGGCGTTAGTAATTAGACCAATGGTTTCTAGCGCCTCGGCCACGGTTTTGCCGTCTAACTTTTGGGGCCGAAGATCAAGAAGAAGAAGATGGCTCTCTGTCCCTCCGCTAACGAGCCGAAGGCCAGCTTGGGTTAAAACTTGAGCTAAAGCCTGGGCATTTTTAACCACTTGTTGGGCCCAGCGCTGAAATTGGACGGTTTGGGTTTGGGCTAGGGTATAGCCGATGGCGGCAATGGTGTGCATCGATGGTCCTCCTTGGAGGCCGGGAAAAACAGCCCGATTAATTTTTTGTCCTAGATCAGGATCTTTCTTTAACCCCTTTTCGGTAACCATAATTATTGCTCCTCGTGGACCTCGAAGAGTTTTTTGGGTGGTGGTGGTAATCAGATCCACCCAAGGAGTGGGTGAGGGGTAAGCGCCTCCGACAATCAAACCAGCAATATGGGCAATGTCCGCCAAGAGATAAGCGCCGACTTCGTCACTGATCTGGGCAAATTTAGCCCAATCTAAGCGCCGTGGGTAAGCGGTGATGCCGGCAATGATCAATCGGGGTCGGTGTTGGCGAGCCAGTTGGGCCAGCTCTTGATAATCAATGATCTCGGCTTGATTAAGGGGATAGCGCACTACCCGGTAAAGCCGACCAGTAAGAGAAACTTTTTGGCCATGACTCAGATGGCCGCCAGCATTAAGGCTGAGAGCCAAAATATCGGCTCGGTCGTCAGCGGCTGGGGGCCAGGGAAGCAGGGCTTGGTAAACAGCGAGATTGGCAAGACTGCCGCTAAGGGGTTGAACATTGGCAAAAGGGACCTGAAAAGCCTTTTTGGCCTGATCAATGGCATATTGCTCGATTTGATCAATATATTTTTGGCCTTGATAATAGCGTTGGCCGGGATAGCCCTCAGCATATTTGTCGCTGAGACGAGAACCCATTAATTGATAAACTCCAGGAAAAGGATGGTTTTCAGAGGGGATTAGGGTCAAAGTGGTTTCTTGGCGCTTTTCTTCCGCTGCCAAAAGCCGTGCCAAAGTGGGATCATTAAGGGAAAAATGACTCTGATTTGTTTTTCTCATCTTCTCTTTTTCTAGTCAAAACTAATATTAGATGATTATAACTTGTTAGGTCAACACGAGAGGGTTTTGGCTATGATGAATGTGGTATAATAACGGCAAGATTTTTCTAATTGTTCAAGTGAAATAGGGAGGATTAAATGGGAGACAAAGAGCAGTATGGGGTGAGATGTGTGGTGGAATGTAACCGAGGTGGAAAAGTTGTTATATCGGGTGGAAAAATAACAGAGGGGGGTGTCGTAATGATGAAAGATGTGCCGTTTGATAGAATAAAGGGAGGGAGATGTAGCAAAAGCGGGCGCTCAGTAGATCTTGTTTTCAAAGATGGAATTGTAGCTAATTGTAGTGAGTCGGTAAGGTGTCCACTGCCCTCTAAGCTTACTATTTGGCTCTAGTCTTGTTCCCCTCTTGCTTGAGGCCAGGGGGCAATGATTAAGGCCGGAGCTTCAAGCCAAGGTGAGTGGGGTAAGTGTTGTTTTAATTCTTGATAAATCGCTTCAGTGACAAAAGGAGCAAAAGGATGGAGTAGTTTTAAGCTGGTAATCAAAACTTCCAAAAGGGTAGGCAAAGCCTCTTCTCGGCGACCTTTCACCGCTTCAAGGTACTGATCACAAAACTGGTGCCAGAAAAATTGATAAATTGTTTCCAGCGCCTGCCCAAACCGGTATTTTTCCAACTGCCGATTAACTGTCTTAACCGTTTTTCTGAGTGCTTTCAAGATCTCTTGATCTTCCTTTTTAAGTTTTAACTTTTTAACTGTAGTTTTGACTTTTGCGTTTTGACTTTTGAGATTGAGAATAATAAAGCGAGCGGCATTCCAGACCTTATTAGCAAAATTCCTCATTGCCTCTACTTTTTTCTCGCCCAGAGCCACATCACTGGCTGGCGCCACGCCGTAAATCAGGGCCATACGCAGAGCATCAGCGCCATATTTTTCCACCAGATCAATCGGATTAATAACATTGCCCTTGCTCTTGCTCATCTTCTTACCCTTTTCGTCAACGACGCGAGCGTGCATATGAGCGACACGAAAAGGAACTTCGCCGGTAACATAAAGGCCAAGCATAATCATTCGGGCGACCCAGAAAAAGAGAATGTCCCACATTGTGTCTAGAACTGAAGTGGGATAAAAATAGCGAAAATCAGGAGAATCAGGGTAACCTAGAGTGGTAAAAGGCCATTGGCCCGAGGAAAACCAGGTATCAAAGGTATCGGTTTCTTGGAGAAGGCGATTGCTGCCGCAGCGGGGGCATTGCTTGGGTGGTTCAATGAAATAGTGGGCCTCAGTGGGAGCAGTTAGAGTTTGTAAGCCAGCTTTGATTTCTTCAAAGGAATAGTTTTTTTTGAGCTCTTGATAACGCCCTTGAACTTGATGGCCTTGGGCATCGATAAACTCTAGTCGAGTTTGAGGATGGCATTCGAGGCAATACCAAGCCGGAATTCGCGGCCCCCAAACAATTTGGCGGCTAATATTCCAATCGCGAATTTGATTCATCCAATTGAAATAAAGTTTTTCAAATCTCTTGGGAACAATTTTAACCCGGCCCGTTTTTACGGCTTGGATCGCCTTCTGAGCCAGAGGCTTAATTTTAATGAACCATTGAGGCATGAGTAGCGGTTCAATGGTATTTTTGCAGCGATAACAGATTCCGACGGAGTGGGTAATGGGTTCTTTTTTAACCAATTTACCTGCTTTTTCTAGGTCAGCTACCACTGCTTCTTGGGCTTGAGCCACCGTCAGTCCCTGATAGGCTTTGGGGACATTGATCATTTTGCCTTCAGGACTAATAACGCTGGGCGAGGGGAGGCGATGTTTTTGGCCGATCTCGAAATCGGTCTGGTCGTGAGCAGGAGTAATTTTTAGCGCTCCCGTGCCAAAATCGATTGTCACTAACTCATCGGCAATGATGGGTATCTTTTTATTAACTAAAGGAATAGTGGCTTGTTGGCCGACTAGATTTTGATAGCGGTCATCTTTGGGATTAACCGCCACAGCAACATCAGCAAAAATAGTTTCTGGTCGGGTGGTGGCGATTTGGATTGGGCCATAGTCAAGATAATAGAGAAAATCCTGGCGCTCAATATGGTTAACCTCGAGCTCGGAAAAAGCAGTGCCGCAATGAGGACAATAGTTAACGATGCGATTGGCGCGGTAAACTAGGCCATCTTGATGAAGTTTTTTAAAAGTAACAAAAACGATCTTTAATAGCTCAGGATCGAGAGTGTATTTTTCTCGACTCCAGTCAAGAGAGAAGCCTAACTGGCGCATTTGGTCAGTGGCAATACCGCGGCATTGCTCAACATAGTCGTGAATCATTTGGTAAAGAGTTTGGCGGTCAAAGTCAAACCGCGATTGGCCTTTTTGCTGGAGTTTTTTCTCGAAAACATATTGGGTTTCGATTCCTGCGTGATCAGTTCCGGGGAGGAAAAGAGTGGGTTCGCCCCGCATTCGGTGCCAGCGACAAAGGATATCTTCAACAACATACATGGCATGACCGATATGGAGCGGATCGTTGGCGTTAGGCGGGGGCAAGAGAATGGTAAAAGGTTTTTTCTCAGGATCAATTTTAGGAGTAAAATAGCCGTTTTTTTCCCAGAATTGATAGATCTCTTTCTCTTTTTCTTGTGGTCGCCAGCGCTTGTTCATAGTTGATATTTTAACACAATTAGGAGACCATTTTTCCTGCCGATCGGCTGCGATTTTGGTCAGTGTTTCTGCTAGAATTAGTAAAGAAAATAATAATGAAGGGCAAGATTAATCTTCTATTAATTTGGTTGCTTTTGGTGGGCTTAGTTTGGCTGATTGGTTGGTGGGTTGAGGTTTGGGCGGCGACCACCAGTGTTACCCAAGGGACCAATTATATCGATGTCGACACCGGCGCCTTTGGAGTTCGATTGAATAATGATACCGACGCTCGGGGAACCTTTAGCCAACTAAATTTGCCCGCCAGTGATACTCAGGATTGGTCAGTTCCGGCCTCAATTAATATTCCCACCAATGCTTGGTCCTTTTTTGCTGGCACTTTTCAATTTACTTATAATTTCTCGGCCACCAATTTTCGACTTCAATTATTGGAGGCCAATCCCACCCGGGCTCGGGTGCGACTTTTCTATGATTGGGGCAGTGAAGAAACCAATGCTGCTTTTGCAGGAATGAAGCAGGCTATTGATTTAACCTTTTGGGGGCAGGGGGAGTTGAATTATTATTCTTCTTGGTCTCGAGCCAGCACCAATGCTTTTAATTTCGCTCATTGGGATTTTAATATTGCTCGTCCAGGCTCTAATGATGATGAGCGGTCACTAGATGGTGCCGCTTGGGTTGATTTAGCGTCTACTAATCAAAGTCAGACGCCAACTTATGATTATCAATTGCGCGATAATACTGCTACTGATTTTTATTTAGGATATGTTTGGCACAGCAATTTCAATTGGTATAGTGCTCGACCGATTGACAAAAAAGCGCTTAGCATAGTGCGACAAACTTTTGAGGCTACCAGTGTAACTGATACCAGCCACCAAGATAGCATCCTAATGGTTTTTTCTAATAGCAATAATCAGACCACTTTCCAAGGCCAAAGCGCTGATTTTCGCAACCCCGATGATTTAAGTGATCTCTTGGGCAGTGGTACCAGCGGTTGGTTTGCCAGCGAAGAGAATACCAGTTCGCCGAGCGATTTCTTTAATGAGGCCGAGGGGGCCTATCTCCTTATTGGTGATCCGACGGCAAGCAATTTTGCCCAATGGGATTTAGATGGAGCCACTTATACTCGCTATTATCCCCGTTTTAAGTTGCGGAGTTGGCGCAAAACCACTGAGCCAGCGGGAATTACCCTAGAAGGAAACAGTTTGACCGATGGTACCGATTATAACTTAGACTTAATGCCCTTTAGTGAGGCTTGGGTTTATGATAGTGGGGGAACTTGGACTAAGCTAGCCGATGGCGGAGATACGGCCGATGCCGATGAGTATCTGGCCGACAGCAGTAATAATTTTGATTTTGACCAAACCAGCTACCAAATCTTTGATGCCAGTGGTGATTATCTTTATCTGGGAAGCACCAGTCAGTTTACTGGGGTCAATCTTGATCTGGCTACCGCTGGAACCGGAAATGCCAGTTTGACTTGGGAATATTGTAGTGCTAATAGCGATGAGGAAACTGCTTGCGATACCTGGACCAGTTTGACCGTGACTGACACCGACAGTGGCGCCCATAATCTGACTAGTAGCGGCAATTTTTATTTCTCTTTGCCAAGTAACTGGACTAAAGCTCGAGTCAATGATGGTCGTACTCTCTATTGGCTTCGTGCCCGTCTTAGTAGTGGCAGTTATAGCGATTATCCGGTGGAAAGCACTCTTCGGCCGGATATTATTCTGATCCAATATTTGGGGACAATTAGTAGTGATGATCAGACTTTTGTCGTCGTGGCGACCAGCAATAATCCTCCCAGCGCTCCTCAGACTCCTTATTGTAATAATGACACGGCCCAAACAGGCCAGCCTTCGCCAGTGGTGGGCTTAACCGACCACACTCCAGCTTTCTCGGCGATTTTTGATGATCCCGATACCAGCGACACCGCCCTTTATTATCAAATTCAGGTTGGCAGTGATAATGATTGGACTAATGGCGCCGAGATGTGGGATAGTGGCAAAACAGCGATGACTAGTTGTAATGAAAACAGTCGCTGTCAGGATATTATTTATAACGGCCTCACTTTAAGCGATGGCCAGACTTATTATTGGCGAATTAAGTTTTGGGATAATAGTGATGCCGAGGGAGCTTGGTCGGCCACTCAGCAATTCACCATGAATCAAGCGCCGACGGTAAGTAATGTGGTTTTGAATAATGGCAATAACATTAATTTGACCGAGAACACCACCACTGATGTTAGCTGGACGGCGACAGTAACCGATCCCGATGGTTATAGCGAGATTAACAGCGTCCAGGGAAAGATCTATCGCTCGGGGGTAACCGGAGCCGAAAATTGTTCCCTAGACGACAATAATTGTTATCAGGACGCCAGTTGTGTTTTGAGCAACTGTGCCGGGACTGATTGTACCGCTACTTGTACCGTGGCGATGCAATTTTTTGCTGAACCAACTGATACGGGTAGTCCTTATGCGGCCGAATATTGGCGCGCTTGGGTAGAGGTAACTG
>Ga0256830_1003115_pt1 | contig 10500 bp, 9 predicted proteins | sample 128326metaG_FD_190537 | JGI IMG/M metagenome (GOLD analysis project Ga0256830, IMG submission 190537) | Hydrothermal vent microbial communities from Lau Basin, Pacific Ocean - 128-326 | ecosystem: Environmental > Aquatic > Marine > Hydrothermal vents | place: Pacific Ocean: Lau Basin | collected...
CTGCTCACCGGCCTGCGTGAGGCCGACGACCGTGTCGCGATCATCGACCTGAGTCGCAACTTCGGCAAGGAGATCGCGATGACCGCCGGCCTGGACCACGCCCGTGGTGATGCGGTGGTGGTGATCGACGCGGACCTGCAGGACCCCCCTGAGCTGATCCCGCAGATGATCGGCCACTGGCAGGCAGGCTACGACGTGGTCTATGCCCAGCGTACCTCGCGGGCCGGCGAGTCGGCACTGAAGAAGACCACCGCGCACATTTTTTATCGGCTGATGCAGCGCCTGAGTCGGGTCAAGATCCCGCCGGATGCCGGTGACTACCGCTTGTTGAGCCGGCGCGCGGTGAATGCGCTGGCCGGCCTGCGCGAGCAGCACCGTTTCATGAAAGGCCTGTTCGCCTGGATAGGCTATCCACAAAAGGCCATCCCCTATGCGCGCGATGCCCGCTATGGCGGGAAGACTAAATGGAGTTATGTCGGGCTGTGGAACTTCGCCATTGAAGGCATCACCTCGTTCAGCACCTTTCCGCTGAAGATCGCCACCTACCTCGGGCTGGCGGCGGCGTTGGGCGCCTTCGTGTTCGGCCTGTTCATCTTTTTCCAGACCCTGCTGTTCGGCAACCCGGTGCCGGGCTATCCGTCATTGCTGGTGGTGGTGCTGTTTCTGGGCGGCATACAGCTGATCGCGCTGGGGGTCATCGGCGAATACCTGGGCCGTATGTTCGACGAAACCAAGGGCCGGCCGTTGTACCTGGTGAAGGAGTACGTGAAGCAGCGCGCAGCGGTGCAGGATGAACAGATGCAGTCCGACCCGGACCCCCGATAGATCGCTCAACGACTGCGCAGGTTGCGTAATACCAGCGAAAGATTGTAGGCCGCCTCGGCATTCCCGGCATCGGCCTGCAAGGCCCGGCGATAGTATTCCTGCGCCCGCGCCAGCTCCCGTTGCGCAAAGGCATTGTTGCCCAGTCCCACCCACGCGGAGCTGCGCTGCGGGTCTTCCGTCACTATTTCACGATAGATCGCCGCACTGCCCTCGGTGTCGCCGTTCTGCCCCAGCAGGCGCGCGGCACGTTCGCGGAGATCCAGCCGGGTCCGGCTGTCCGGCGCCCGCGCCGCCGCGCGCAGGCTGGCGTCGATGGCCGGGCCGGGCTGATCATCGCGCTCGAACGCATCCGCCAGGCCGACGAGGGGCTTGTAGGATGCCGGGCTGGTGTTGGCGGCGAGGCTGTAGAAGGTGATGTCGTCACGCCAGTCGGCGATTTCGGCAATGGTCAGCGGGATGGCGACGACGATGAATGCGCCGATGCCTGCCGTCGCGATGGCCCGGCCGCGCTGGAGCCGCTGGTCGAACAGCCAGGCGACGATCAGCGCCAGCGCCACGGAAGGAAGATACAGCACGCGGATGGCGAACACCGGCTCGGCGAACAGCGCGATGGGCAGGGCCGGGGCCAGCGTGACCAGCAGCCAGGCCAGCGCAAACGCGGGTAGTCGCTGCCCGCGCCGCCAGGCCAGCGTCGCGCCTGCCAGTGCGGCCAGCAGCAGGCCGCCGCCGGTAATCAGGCTGAACAGGCTGGTGGCGGGTGCGTCGTAATAGTATTCCAGCGGCCAGGGCACGAAGAGTAACTGGATGTAGCGGGTCAGGAACTCGAACAGCAGCGGCCACTGGTTGAAGTCCATCCGCGCCACGTCGGCGCCATCTCCCAGCGCCACCGCACGCAGCAGGAAATACAGCGCGAACAGCACCGCGTAGGGCAGGTAACGTGTCCAGCGGGGCCGGGTGCCGGTGAGCAGGTCGTGGGCCAGCAGCAGCAGCGGAAAGAATATCGCCACCTCCTTGCTGAGCAGGGCCAGCGCGTAGCAGCCCAGTGCACCGGCGGCGGCCAGCGGGCTTTGCTGCGCACCGGCGCGCCGGTACAGCAGCAGGCTGGCCAGCAGCAGCATCGACACCAGCGGGTCGGTGATGCCGGCGACCCAGGCGATGGACTCCACATGCACCGGGTGCGCTGCGAATACCGCGGCGCCCAGCAGCGCGCCGGTGTTGCGTGCCGCGCCGCGGGCCGGCAGGCCCAGCAGCAGGTAATACACCAGCACCACGTTCAGGCCATGCAGTAGCAGGTTCAGCAGGTGATAACCCAGCGGGTTGTCACCCCATAGCTGATGGGCGACGTTGAGCGTGAGCAGAAACAGCGGTCGATACAGCGTGTTGCCACTGAGGCCGGCCTGCTCGGCCAGGTCGGTGTTGGACCAGACGCCGCTGCTGAAATAGGCCGGGATGTCACTGGCCCGGGTGATCTTGCTGTTTTCCTTCACCACCGGCCAGTCGTCCATCACGAAGCCGCCCCCCAGCGCCGGCCAGAACAGCAGCAGGCTGAATGCGAACAGCCACAGTGGCGGCGGGATGCGTTTCAGGCGTTGCAGGGTTGGCGCAATGGGATCGGGCATCGGGGCGAACGGGGGCGGATCGGCAACGGATTCCGCACCTTAGCATCGCGCCAGGCGGTTGGGAATCGCGCGGGGCTTGCGTAGAATCGGCCCTTTACGGGTTCCTGGGTTGAAGACGCTGATGAAACTGAATGGGTGGGTAATGGCTTTTCTGGTACTGGCGACGGCGCCGGTCGCACAGGCCGGTTTCGATGACGCGGTGGCCGCGGCCAACGACGGCAGGTACGCGGTCGCGTTCGAGGAGTTTTCCGCGCTGGCGGAACAGAATGACGCCCGCGCGCAGCAGGCCCTGGGCTGGATGTACTACGAGGGGCAGGGTCGGCCGCGGGACTATCAGCAGGCCGCGTTCTGGTATCGCAAGGCCGCGCTGCAGGGCAATGTCACCGCGCAGATCAATCTCGCGCAGATGTATGCCTATGGCAAGGGTGTGAAGCAGGACTTTGCCGAGGCCGCGCGCTGGTGGCAGGCGCTCGCGGAGCAGGGGGACGGCCGCGCCCAGGATGCCTTGGCGGGGCTGTATTACCAGGGTGCCGGCGTCGAGCGCAGCGTCGAAACCGCGGTGCGCTGGTGGCGGGCCGCGGCCGAGCAGGGCATCGTCGGTGCGCAGCGCAACCTGGGGCTGATGTACGGCAAGGGTCAGGGCATCGCGCGGGATGACGTGCAGGCCTATGCGTGGCTGAACGCCGCCGCGTTGCAGGACGATGCCGCGGCGGCGCAGAGTCGCGATTATGCGTTGTCGCTGCTGGATGCGCAGCGGCGTGAGCGCGCCATGGCGCTGGCCGCCGAGTACGCCGAAAGATTCGTCGAGCCCTTCCGCGAGAAGAATAAGAGTCCGCATTGACTCGCTGCCATTTCTCCGATCAGACAGACACCACCACCGGGAACCCGAACATGACCATCGACCAACACCAACAGATCCGCATGGCCCACGCCCAGCTCATTCACCACGTGGTGCGGGCCTGCCACAATTCGGACGAGCGCGCCGAACTGGAATCCATACTGGACGTGGCCCTGCAGCAGGGCTGGCAGGATCTGGTCAGGACCATACGCGTGATCGTTTCCGGTAATCGTGATGCGGCGCTGCTCAATGGCCTGGACGAGGAAGACCAGGTCATTGTCGAGGCGATTCTGAACGGTCTGCGGGATCCGGCCACACTGCCGGACATGAACCAGCAGGGCGATCCGACCATGGCCGCGCCGGGACTGGCGCAGATCATTCACGCCGCCGGTCGCGGTGATGCCCAGGCGCTGCAGGCGGTATCCATCATGGCGGAGCAGATGACCCAGGCCCCGGGCGACATGGCGCAACTGGGTGGTCAGATGAAGCGGCTGGTGGATGGGGAACGGGACCCGGACCTGCTGTGCAAGGGTATGGGGCCTTCCGGCGAACAACTGATGTTGAGCCTGCTCGAGGAGTTGAACAAGCTCGCCGCCCACTGAGCCACCCATGGCCGGTCCGGCGCGCGATGCGCTGGTATGCCCGTCCGGGGGCGTGCGCGGCGGTGGTGCCGCCACGCTGTCGGTGCTATCGCCGCGCCGGGTTCGAGGGCCCCGGTTCCCGATATCGCCACCGGGCAGGTGTCAGCGCCGAAGGCCAGCCGCCGGCCCCGGGTCGTCACTGGCCGCGCGGATATTCGACAATGAAACCGTGCACGGTCAGGGTGCCGGTACAGGTATCGTTTGCTTCGGCGCCTCTGCGGGTAAAGTACGGCCTCGTGATGTCGGCGAAAGACGTAAGCGTACTGCTTACCTCTACCGCGTACCAGGTGCTAAACGGAAAGGTTCCCGTATCGGCTGGAATCGACGCCGTCGGACAGTTTCCGTTACAGGAATTCACCAATTGGAACCCACCGTTAGCGCCGATGTAGACAGTTTGAGTGGCGGGGTGGTCGGTTTGATAGGCAATGGAGCTGCCCGCGCAGTCGCTTATGATCGCGCTCAACGTGATATCCCCGGAAACATAGTCGCTCGGTTTTCCGAAGCTGTTGCCATAGACTGTCGTTGTTTCGGCATCCGGCAGCCGGGCGGTGTTGTTTAACGTGTTGATATCCGCGGTCCCCCCTGACACGTTGGCGACCGGAACGAGGAATCGCCCGATTGCGGGCGACTTGCTTTCGAGCGCCGTAATGCTCGAGGTATTGGCCGAGATGGCCGATGCGTTGGACGAGATATCGTTGGCATTGGTTGAAATATCGTTGGCGTTGCCGTCCACCTCTGCCCGGACAGCCTCGAAGTTGGCGTTGACTTCGCCGGCCCTGGCGGTGCTTCCCGCCGAAAACGTATTCGGCAGGCTGGGCAGGTTTCCTGCGAAAACCGCAGACGAAAGCGTAGAAAGGAATATAGCTCGTACAAAAACCCCGGTTCCGTATCTCATGTCGTACCACTCCTAAGTAATTGGCTTCCAGCGGAAGCGTTTTACAATAACTGTTCCATTCTTCGGCATTGTTGATTTTTTTGTCGAACCTGACGCTTACGCTACGCCTGAGTTTTTTTTCCGTCAAGGAACGTGAGGAAGGTGTAAGCCCTTCTTATTGTCCAGCAGGATTTTCATGGCGCACGTATTTCCGATTGACAGATATTGGCGGCCGTGCGACGTGGCCTCGGGAGCCGGGCGGTACAGCGGTTCTCGATGCCGTGATGGGGTGCGTTGAAGCACCGGCGGCGAGGAAGCACCGGCGGCGAGCGGAAGCCCGTCGTGGGTCGCGTTCCCTAGGTGGCATCCCGTTCCGTGCTCAACACCTGGCCGCTTTCGTTGAGGATGTAGTCGAGGAAGGTGCTGGCGACCAGCGAGAGCCGCTTGCCTTTCAGGTGCACCGCGTACCAGCGTCGTACCAGCGGAAAGCCGACGACGTCCAGTACCACCAGCTTGCCGGCGGCCTGTTCCAGCCGCAGGCTGTGCAAGGACAGTAGCGCGATCCCGAGGCCGGCCATCACGGCCTGCTTGATGGCCTCGCTGCTGCCCAGCTCCATGTAGGGCTCCACCTTCAGGCCATTCTTTTCCAGCAGGCGGTCGAGCACCAGTCGCGTACCCGAGCCCTGTTCCCGTTCGATCAGGCGCTCGTTGACCAGTTCCCGCAAGGAGATCTGCTTTTTCTTCGCCAGTGGATGATCGGGGGCTGCGACCACGCCCAGTATATTTTCCAGAAAGGGGTGGGTCTCCAGGTTCATGTCGTCGGGAATCTGGCCCATGACGACGAAGTCGTCCTCGTTGTTGGCCAGGCGTTCCACCAGGCGGGCGCGGTTGGTGAATTGCAGCTTGGGCTCCACGTCCGGGTATTCCTGAAGGAAGTGTCCCAGCAGCGTTGGCATGAAGTATTTGGCGGTGGTAACCACGGACAGCGTCAGTGGGCCTCTCACCTCCCCCTTCATCGCCTCAACCGTCCCTTTCAATTCGGCGACCCTGCCGAGGATGTCCTGGCAGGCCTTGTAGACCTCCTTGCCCGCCGAGGTGGGGAATATCTTCTTGCTCATCAGTTCGAACAGTGGCAGGCCTACCTGCTCTTCCAGGCGCTTAACCTGAATAGAAACAGCGGGTTGCGTGAGGTGGAGTTCCTTGGCGGCGAGCGTAAAACTGCCGTTCCGATAGACGGATTCAAACAGCTTGAGTTGTTGCAGGGTGAGGTGCATCAGATAGTTCTATTAATAAAAGTAAATCCATATTATAACAACAATTAATTATTACAAATGGATCCGAGCGTATATATTCATGACTCGCTGTTAACCGGCGTGTCCTCCGAGGAAGAATCACCGGACGACGAAACAGAGTTTGTGGGGCTGAGGGCATTTCCCTGAGTCGAAAGTCAAGTACATGAAGAGGATGTTATCCAATGGCTGAAAAGACCTACAACGCGGGCGTGAAAGAATACCGCGAAACTTACTGGATGCCTGAATACACGCCTCAGGATACCGATATCCTGGCGTGCTTCAAGGTCACCCCCCAAGAGGGCGTGCCGCGTGAAGAAGTGGCCGCTGCTGTGGCCGCCGAGTCGTCCACCGGTACCTGGACCACGGTGTGGACCGACCTGCTGACCGATCTGGATCACTACAAGGGCCGCGCCTATGCCATCGAAGACGTGCCTGGCGACGACACCTGTTTCTATGCGTTTGTAGCCTACCCCATCGACCTGTTCGAAGAGGGTTCGGTGGTCAACGTGATGACCTCCCTGGTGGGTAACGTGTTCGGCTTCAAGGCCCTGCGTGCGCTGCGCCTGGAAGACGTCCGCTTCCCGGTCGCCTACGTGATGACCTGCAATGGACCGCCCCAGGGTATCCAGGTCGAGCGCGACATGCTGAACAAGTACGGTCGCCCGCTGCTGGGTTGCACCATCAAGCCGAAGCTGGGCCTGTCCGCGAAGAACTACGGTCGTGCCTGCTACGAAGGTCTGCGTGGCGGTCTGGACTTCACCAAGGACGACGAGAACGTCAACTCCCAGCCGTTCATGCGCTGGAAGCATCGCTTCGACTTCGTCATGGAAGCCATCCAGAAGGCCGAGGCCGAGACCGGCGAGCGCAAGGGTCACTACCTGAACGTCACCGCGCCGACCTCCGACGAGATGATGAAGCGTGCCGAATATGCGAAGGAAATCGGTGCCCCGATCATCATGCACGACTACATCACCGGTGGCTGGGCGGCCAACACCCAGCTGGCCCAGTGGTGTCAGGACAACGGCATGCTGCTGCACATTCACCGCGCCATGCACGCCGTGCTCGACCGTAACCCGCACCACGGCATCCACTTCCGTGTGCTGACCAAGATCCTGCGCCTGTCCGGTGGTGATCACCTGCACTCCGGTACCGTGGTCGGCAAGCTGGAAGGTGACCGTGACGCCACCCTGGGCTGGATCGACATCATGCGCGATTCCTACGTCAAGGAAGACCGCTCGCGCGGTATCTTCTTCGACCAGGACTGGGGCTCCATGCCGGGTGTGCTGCCGGTAGCTTCCGGTGGTATCCATGTCTGGCACATGCCGGCGCTGGTCAGCATCTTCGGTGACGATTCCGTGCTGCAGTTCGGTGGCGGTACGCTGGGTCACCCCTGGGGCAATGCCGCCGGTGCGGCTGCCAACCGCGTGGCGGTCGAGGCCTGTGTCGAAGCCCGCAACGAAGGTCGCGAGCTGGAGAAAGAGGGCAAGGATATCCTTACCTCCGCGGCCAAGAGCAGCCCGGAACTCAAGATGGCCATGGAAACCTGGAAAGAGATCAAGTTCGAGTTCGACACCGTCGACAAGCTGGACGTTTCTCACAAGTAATGACGGCCCATGTCAGGAAGGCGGGCCGGTTTTCCGGCCCGCTGCCTGAGATCGAATTTGACGATTTATATTTGAGGAATGAACAATGAGTGATATGCAAGACTACAAATCCAGCTTGAGCGATGGTGCAAGCCGCAAGTTCGAGACCTTCTCCTACCTGCCTGCGTTCAACGCCGACCAGACCCGCAAGCAGATCGAGTTCATCGTGTCCAAGGGCTGGAACCCTTCCATCGAGCACACCGAGCCGGAAAACGCGACCGGCAGCTACTGGTACATGTGGAAGCTGCCCATGTTCGGTGAGACCGATGTGGATGCGATCCTGGCTGAACTGGAGGCCTGTCACAAGGCGCACCCGAACAACCACGTTCGCCTGCTGGGCCTGGACAACTTCGCCCAGTGTGCCGGCGCCTCGATGGTCATCTATCGCGGTAAGGCTGCGTAAAGCGGCAGGGTAAGCAACAAGGAGCCCCTGCCTGTGAATACGGACAGGGGCTTTTTTTTCGAGCACGAGAAATCATGAGCAAGCCAGACAAATACGTTGGAATCAATAATGAGATCAATGGCGGCATGACCACCATTGGCAAGATCATTCGCGATGCCTGGGTGTTTGGGCTCATTCCCGAAACGGAGACCTGTGAAGGGTGGAACCTGGCCGGCATCGACAACCTGTTGCAGAAGGTCAATGCCGAGTGGGACAAGTATGGTTGCCTGGTCAGCCATTTGCCAGATGACCTGCGCGAGCGCCATCGGCGCATCCACAATGCCGCCATCGAAAGAGCGAAGGCGGAAGGGTGGTCGGGTCATGTGGAAACGGATGACGAGGACTGATGCGCGGGTCTTCAGGGCTGGCCCCAGTGACGAACATATCAACGAATAGATGCGAAAGGTGAGTTATGTCTGTGGTGAATATTGATCAATACAAGATTCAAACGGAACCCTATTACGAACCGGTCGCGGATGAGGTGGCCTTGTACGAGGCGGCCTATGATGCGCGCATGCCGGTGATGCTCAAGGGCCCGACCGGCTGCGGCAAGTCACGCTTCGTGGAATACATGGCGTGGAAACTGGGTCGCCCCCTGATCACCGTGGCCTGCAACGAGGATATGACCGCCTCCGACCTGGTGGGTCGCTTCCTGCTGGACAAGGAAGGCACCCAGTGGCAGGACGGGCCACTGACCACCGCGGCACGCCTGGGCGCCATCTGCTATCTCGACGAAGTGGTCGAGGCGCGCCAGGACACCACCGTGGTGATCCATCCCCTGACCGACCACCGCCGTACCCTGCCCTTGGACAAAAAGGGTGAACTCATCGAGGCGCACCCGGATTTCCAGTTGGTGATTTCCTACAACCCGGGTTACCAGAGCCTGATGAAAGACCTGAAGCAGTCCACCAAGCAGCGCTTTGGCGGCTTGGACTTCGATTACCCCCAGGAGGAAACGGAAACGGACATCGTGGCCAAGGAGTCCGGCGTGGACAAGGAGACGGCCCACAAGCTGGTACAGATCGCCCATCGTGCCCGCAACCTCAAGGGTCATGGCCTGGACGAAGGCATCTCTACCCGCCTGCTGGTCTACTCCGGCCAGTTGATTGCCAAGGGCGTGGAGCCCATTGCCGCCTGCAGCATGACCATGGTGACGCCGCTCACCGACGACCCGGACATGCGCGATACCCTGAACGCCGCGGTGCATACCTTCTTTGGCTAGCCGCACGGTGCCAGGTATCGCAAGAATCGAAGACGGACAGTCGTTGATTCTGGTAGAAGGGCAACAATTGCAGTTATTGCTTTTCGTATGTTGAAAAAGGCATGACTCCAGAAATGGAGGCGTCGCGGCGAAGCGGAAAGCCAGCCCCGGGGAGGCCTTTGCCGACAACCTGACAAAGGGTGGATCGAAGCAATTATCATGAGTATCAAACTCGAAGACTACGAAGAACACCTGAAAGACTTTGCGCCGGAGGTTCGCGATGTGCTGGATGGCACCTTCGCCGAGGCGGCCCACGTAATGTCGCCGGCAGCACTGCGGACCTACCTGGACGGCGCCAAGGCCCTGGCCGGCCTGGGGCGCGGCAAGGATTTGGTGATCTCCTACCTGCAGGACATGCCGATGGTGGCCAAGGAATGCGGTGAGGATATCATCGAGGACTGCGTCACCGCGGCCATGAAGCTGTCTTCCATGACCTCGGGCGAGGTCATCTCCCTGCTGTTCAGCAGCCTGCCCACGGCATCGCGCCGCCTGGGAGACGCGCAACTGCTACGGGGTTACCTGACCCTGATCCACCAGTTGGCGAGCACCGCCGCTCGCGGACTGCGGCCGATGCTGAGTCATATCGACGAGCTGTTGTCCAAGCTCACCTTGAGTGGTCTGCGCCGCTGGGCCAACTTTGGTGCACAGGCCTATCGCCGCGACTTTAAGAACCTGACCTCCTACTTCAACCTGGAGTCACAGGACAGCCTGGCGGTGCTACAAAAAGAGCGTCGCGGCACCTTGTTCATCGATGTTCAGCGCAAGCTGAATTTTTATCTGCGTGCCCTCTGGGGGCGTGACTTTTTCCTGCGCCCGACCGGCGCGGATTACACCGATTTCCGCCCCTATATCGAATCGCGCATCATCTTTATGCCCGATGCGGTGGATGCCGTTGGCGAAGTCTCCGGCCTGGAGTTCTACCGCGCGACGGCGGCCCATATGGCGGCACATCTTGCGTATACCGACAAGCGCATATCGGCAGAGCAGCTGAGTCCTGCGCAAATGTTCTTTATCGGCTTCATGGAAGATGCCCGCGTCGAGTACAAGGCAGTCAAGGATTTTCCC
>Ga0256830_1003116_pt1 | contig 10497 bp, 6 predicted proteins | sample 128326metaG_FD_190537 | JGI IMG/M metagenome (GOLD analysis project Ga0256830, IMG submission 190537) | Hydrothermal vent microbial communities from Lau Basin, Pacific Ocean - 128-326 | ecosystem: Environmental > Aquatic > Marine > Hydrothermal vents | place: Pacific Ocean: Lau Basin | collected...
TCACGCACTTCAACCGGGCGGCCGAGCGCCTGCTCGGCTACCGGCGCGGCGAGGTGCTCGGGCGGCCGGCGGCCGAGATCTGCCGGGGCGAGTTCTGCCCCCTGGAAGTGACGCTGAACGAACGGCAGCCGCTGCCGGGCAGCGAGCTGAACCTGCGGGTCCGTGACGGCGGCATCGTACCGGTCTGGATGAAGACGGAGCTGCTGCGGGATCCCGCGGGCGAAGTCATCGGCGCCGTGGTCGTCCACCGCGACCTGCGCGAGGTGAAGAGCCTGCAGAAGGAGCTCCGGGGAGAGCGCGGCATGGACCGGCTGATCGGCAAGAGCGCCGTGATGCGCGACGTTTACCGCCGGATCGAGCAGGTGGCGCCGTCGGAGGCCACGGTGCTCATCTGCGGCGAGAGCGGCACCGGTAAGGAGCTGGTCGCCGACATCCTGCACGCCCGCAGCCGCCGCTGGGACAAACCGCTCATCAAGGTCAACTGCGCCGCGTTGCCGGAACAGTTGCTCGAGAGCGAACTGTTCGGCCACGTCCGGGGCGCCTTCACCGGAGCCGTCTCGGACCGCGCCGGGCGCTTCGAGCTGGCCGACGGCGGGACGATCTTTCTCGACGAAATCGGCGACCTGCCCCTGCCGCTCCAGGTGAAGCTACTCCGGGTGCTCCAGGAGCGAGAGTTCGAGCGGGTGGGCGGCAACCGGACCATCAAGGTGGACATCCGCGTCATCGCGGCCACGAACCGGAACCTGAAAGCCTTGGTCGAAGCCGGCGAGTTCCGCGAAGACCTCTACTACCGGCTCAACGTCGTCCCCATCGAGATGCCGCCGCTCAGAAGCCACGTCGAAGACATTCCGCTCATCGCCGCAGCCTTCCTGGCGCGGCTGGCGGCCAAGAACGCGGACCGGCCGAAGCGCCTGACGCCCCAGGCGCTCAAAGCACTGATGGACTACGACTGGCCGGGCAACGTCCGGGAGCTGGAGAACGCGCTCGAGTATGCCGTGGTGACGAGCGAGGACGACTGGATCGTCCCCGCCGAACTTCCCCCGCACATCGGCGCGGCGCCGGCCCCGACGACGGGGACACTGTCCAAAGCGGTCTCCTCGACCGAGCGGGAGCTGCTGATCGCCGCCCTGCGCGGGGCCTCTTCCACCGAAGAAGCGGCCCGCCGGCTGGGGATCAGCCGGGCGACGCTGTGGCGGAAGATGAAGAAGCTGGGAGTCTCATCTCCGAGACGACAGTATCGTTCCTGAAACAGACAACAAAGTACAGAATTTTCAGATGCGATAGTCTTGTTCCGGTGCTCCTTGTGTTTCAGGTCTGAGACGGCGCCCCGCCGCCGCCGCTTGGGTCCTCCCTAGACAACTTCCCTGTTATCAGAGAGATAGGCCATAAAGAGACTCGTGGGCCTGAAATTGCCTGTTCCTGGGCGCAGTGCGCCGGATCGTTCACCTCAAGCTCTCGGCGGAGTTTCCGCCCGAGGTCCGGGAGGCGGCCGTGATCCAGGAGGAGGACGGACGCTGCTCGGCCGTGCTGAAACTCCGCGCCCCTACGGGGCCGCGCGAACTGGTGGTGCCGCCGGCCCCGTGCGAGGAGTTCGATCCGGCGCAGGCGGTCAGCAGCTCCGGGGCTGAATGGGCCGAGCGGCTGTCCGAGCCCGCCTACCGGCGGCTGATGGAGGCGCTGCGGCGCCTGTCGAGGAGCATGGAATGACGCGAAGATCTCTGTGCTTGATGTGGATTGTGCTGTGCCCTGCGGCGGTGTTCGCTGCGGGAGACGGCGGGCAGAAGGCCGGGCCGGCCCAGGCGAGCTACGTGGGCGAGGAAGCCTGCGCCAACTGCCATGCCGACCTGGCCGAGCAGTTCGGCTACAGCATGCACGCCCGGCTGAAGGAGTGGGAGATGCGGGACACGTTGTCGAAATGCGAGTCCTGCCACGGCCCCGGATCGCTGCACGTGGAGAACAGCGGCGATCCTTCTTACATCTACAACTTCAAGGGCGAAGAAGGCCGCGAAGCCTCCCGCGCCTGCATGAGCTGCCACTATTCTACCCACGCCGCCGACTGGCCGGGCAGCGTCCACTTCATGGCGGGGCTGGGCTGCGGCGACTGCCACAAGATCCACCAGTCGCGGCGGGTGCTGCTGCCGTCGGCCAATCCCTTCGTTGGAGCGCGCGGGCGCAATCCCGAGCTGGGGGCGGTCCGCCCCCGGCGCGCCGGGCCGCCGGAGACGGCCTCGCTGGCGAAGCCGGAGCCGGAGATCTGCTTCGACTGCCACCGCGAGAAGCGGGCGCAGATCAACTACAGCTCCCACCACCCGATCATCGAGCGGCGCATGAAGTGCTCGAACTGCCACGAGGTCCACGGCAGCGACGAGGAGCCGCTGCTGCGGGCGCCCGAGGGCCTCAACGAGATGTGCACGAGCTGCCACCCGGCGCAGCAGGGCCCGTTCGTCTTCGAGCACGCCGCCGTGGAGGAGGGCTGCACGACCTGCCACAACCCCCACGGCTCGGTGGCCAACAACCTCCTGGCGCAGAACGAGCCGTTCCTGTGCCTGCAGTGCCACGAGGCCCACTTCCACATCGGCCGCGAGGGCATCGACACGCCCATCGACCGGCCCACCGGCGTCACCGGCAACCCTTACGGGGCCGCGGGTTGGCGGCGGGCCTTCACGACCAAGTGCACGAGCTGCCATCCCAGCGTGCACGGCAGCGACCTGCCCTCCCAAGGCATCACCAGCCGGGGCGGATCCTTGACGAGATAGCGAGGTGATACGGATGAAGCGAACCACGACGGCGCTGTCAACCACTCTTCTTCTGCTGGCGCTCGGCGGCGCGGCGGCGGCGCAGGAATCCGCCGGTTCGCCGCCCCCGGACGGCTCCGGCGGCCACTTCTTCGTCGGCACCCGGGGTCTGGACAATGCCAACTATCTGGGCAAGGTGAGCGAGTACGACACCGCCCGGCAGGGCTTGCGGCCAAGCGTCGGGACGAACTTCTGGATCCAGCGCGGCAGCACCTTTCTCGACGTCAACGGCGAGTTCCGCGGCGACGCCCGCGACCAGCAGTACGGCGTCGATTTCCAGGTGGGCCGCTACCTCCGGATCCGGTCCTACTTCGTCCAGTTCCTGCACCGGCTCGACCACGACCCGCTGAAGGACTTCGATGCGGGCAAGGGCGGCCCCTTGGTCTGGCACGAGGATCACGCCCCGGGCGTGGACTACCTGCCGAACTACAACGAGGTCACGACCAGGCTGGAGTTCACCGTCCCGCATGCCGAGTGGCTCCGCTTCCACGCGGGCCACCGCAGTTACCAGCGCCACGGCCCGGTGCAGGCGCGGACGATCGCCCACTGCTCCTCCTGCCACGTCCAGGCGGTGACGAAGAACATCGACCAGCGCACCCACGAGTTCACCGGCGGCGTGTCGCTGCGATTCCACAACTTCTCGGTCGATTACGAGTACCTGAACCGGCAGTTCAACGAGCGCGGCGAAACGCCCATGATGCTCTACGACGCCTCCATTCATCCGGTGAAGCTGATCCCCATCTTCGGCAACCGCGTCAGCTTCGATGACCGCGACGGCCCCCTGCCGTTCAGCATGGTGCCCGACGGCCGGAAGTCGCGTCACAGCCTGCGGGCCCGGGCCGCGCTGCCGGGCGACGCCAAGCTCTCCGGCGCCTTCACCAGCGCCTCGCTCACCAACAAGTTCACCGGGCTGGGGGCCGACACGTGGGGCTGGAACGGCAAGTTCACCATTCCGATCGGAAAGCGGCTGCAGTTCTTGACCCGGGCGCGGCAGACCGACGTGGACGCCGACGACGTCTTCGTCGAGATCCAGGAGCCCACGGCCATCGCCGGCCCGCACGCCGGGCTTACCTACCCGGAGGCCTACCCGGACTTCGGCTCGGCGAGCTTCATGCGCTACTCGGTGCGCAGCCGGAACCGCTTCTCCTGGAAGGGCGAGCTGAGCGCGCGGCTGGCCAGGTACACCACGCTGCGGGGCGGCTACGAGTTCATCCGGCTCAAGCGCGACAACTTCGAGATCGCCCGCACCGACACCAACCGCCTCTACTTCACCTTCTATTCGCGCCGGCGCGACACCGTCGGCGGCGACTGGTCCTGGCGGCTGCGCTACCGCTTCGACGACGTCAACGACCCGTTCTTGCACCATAAGGCGACCTTGCCGCCGGCCCTGCAGCCGTACCCGAGTCCCAATCTTTCGCCCTTCGCCGGCCTGCAGTACTACAAGCTCTACGCCGCCCGCCAGGCGGATCTGACCGCGTTCCCTACCAAGGCGCACACGGTGGAGCCGACGGTGACCTGGATGCCGAGTATGCGCTTCTCGGCCAGCCTGCATTACCGCTACCGCAACCTGAAGAACGACGAGCTGAACCGCTCGGAGTGGAAGAGGAGCGTGCATCTGCCGGGCGTCGAACTATGGTTCGCTCCGCTGGAGCGGTTGGACTTCACTGTGGCTTATACGTTCCACAACGAGCACAGCGAGTCCCTGTTCGGCATACCGGTCTACGACGGTTGAGCGGGCGGGGTGACCGCGGGCCAGTTTGGCTCGCTCAGTGACATGATGACCTACTCGGTCCGCAACCACACGGCCTTCATCGCGGCGAACTACCAGGTCAGCGAGCGCTTCAGCCTCTTCGCCAACCTGGTGTTCAACGACGGGCGGGGATCGTTGGGCAATCTCGAGCTCGATCCCACCCAGGCCGAAGGCGCGCCGCCCGGCTTCAACTATCGCGACATCAGCGAGATCGGGCGGTATTCGGCCTTGAGCATCGGCCGGACGCAGCAGATGTACGGCTTCAACTGGGAGTTCGCCCCGAACTGGGTGGCTTCGGTGGTCGGTTACTACGCGAACTACGTAGACCGGCATCCGTGGCTGTTCGAGACCGACGGCCGTACGGCCGGCGTCCACGGAGGGATCAGCTATATTTTCTGAACGCGTCCCGTTGCCGCCGCAGGCGCGCTCGCGGTTGCTTACCGCGGGCGCGTCTTGTTTGGATGCGCGCCGCCGAAGTCCCGGACTAATTTGATCGAAACGATATATAATGACAATGGCATCTTGATATCCTTGTTCGGCCGCTTGATAGACGCTGCCGCCGGCGCAAGCGCCCGACACCGAAGCTGATAATGGCGATGAGGATCCGAAGAGCGGGACTGTTGTGGTTGACGGCCTTGGCGACAGCGGTGGCGGGGCTTGCCCAGGAAAGCGAGCCGCTGCCCGGCTCCGAGCAGTGCTCGATGTGCCACGAGCCGGGCAAGCGCGTCGGGAAACGCGAGCCCGGCGTCCCACCGCCGTACGACGAAGCCGCTCTGCGGGCCTCGCCCCATGCCGAGCTCGAGTGCACGAGCTGCCACATGGACCTGATGGACGCCGAGCTGCCCCATCCCGAGAAGCTTCAGAAGGTCGATTGCGGGATGTGCCACTCCGACATCCAGGAGCAGTTCGACCAGAGCCTCCACGGCCGCGGCGTCGCCAAGAACGACCCGCTCGCCCCGGACTGCAAGACGTGCCACGGCACGCATGACGTCCGGCGCAAGTCGGATCCGGGCTCGCCCATTTCGGTGATGCAGATTCCCCGGCTGTGCGGGCAGTGCCACCGCGAGGGCACGCCGGTCTCCGAGACCCGCCGGATTCCGCAGACCAACATCCTCACCAACTACATGGACTCGATCCACGGCGCCGGGCTGTTCCGCAAGGGACTGACCGTCACGGCCGTCTGCACGAGCTGCCACACGGCCCACTTCGTCCTGCCCCACACCGATCCGCGGTCCTCCATCAGCAAACAGCGCATCGCGCAGACCTGCGAGCAATGCCACGCCAGGATCGAGGACGTACACCGCAAGGTGATCCGCGGAGAGCTGTGGGAGAAACAGCCTCACGTGGTGCCGGCCTGCGTCGATTGCCACGAGCCGCACAAGATCCGGAAGGTCTTCTATGAGCAAGGCGTGGCCAACCGCGACTGCATGCGGTGCCACGGCGACCCCAACCTGTCCGTCGAGCGCGGCGGGCGGACCGTCTCGCTGTTCGTCAACGAGGACCAGTTGGCGCGCTCGCGGCACGCCCGCACGGCCTGCGTCCAGTGCCACACTGGAGTGACGCCGACCCACACCCGTCCATGCGACACGGTGGTGGAGAGAGTCGACTGCTCCATCTGCCACGCCGAGGTCGTCGCCCAATACGAAGAAAGCATCCATGGACAGCTTTACGCCAAAGGCAGCCCCGACGCGCCTTACTGCTCGGACTGTCATGGCACCCACGGCGTGCTGGGCAAGAGCCAGCCGGAGTCGCCCACCTTCTCCCGCAACGTACCCGCCCTGTGCGCCGAATGCCACCGCGCCGGAGAGAAGGCGGCTGTCCGGAGAAAGGGCCGTGAGATCTCCCCCGTCGAGCACTACCTCGACAGCATCCACGCCAAAGGGCTGCTCGAGAGCGGACTCACGGTGACGGCGAACTGCGCCGATTGCCATACGGCCCACCACGAGCTGCCGGCCTCGGATCCGCGTTCGTCGGTGAACCGGGCGAACATCGCTTCGACCTGCGGCCGTTGCCACCACGGCATCATGGAGCAGTTCAACAAGAGCATCCACTCGCCCTTGGTCTCCAGCCGGCCGCCGGAAGAGCTGCCCACCTGCGAGGAGTGCCACTCGGCCCACGACATCGAGCGGACCGACATGACGGACTTCCGCTTCCACATCATCGACCAGTGCGGCCGGTGCCACGAGCAGATCACCGAGAGCTACTTCGAGACGTTCCACGGCAAGACGTCGCGGCTGGGCTTCGAACGGGCGGCGAAGTGCTACGACTGCCACGGCTCGCACGATATCCTCCCGGTGAGCGACCCGCGCTCCCGGCTGAGCCGCGAGAACATCGTCGAAACCTGCGCCCAGTGCCACCCGGGTTCGCACCGGCGCTTCGCCGGCTACTTGACCCACGCCACCCACCACGATCCGGACAAGTACCCGTACCTGTTCTTCGCTTTCTGGGGGATGACGGCGCTTCTGCTCGGCACCTTCGCCGTCTCCTGGATTCACACGCTGCTGTGGCTGCCGCGGTCGCTCGAGTTCCGCAAAGCGGTTCAGGCGGCCGGCGGCGACGGCCACGGCAAGGTCTACGTGCGGCGCTTTTCCCGCTACGAGCGGAACCTGCATCTGATGGTGATCTTCAGCTTCCTCGGGCTGGCGCTGACGGGGATGATCCTGAAGTTCTCCTACACCGGCTGGGCGCAGTTCTTCTCGGAGCTGCTGGGAGGATTCGAGTCCACCGGGTGGATCCACCGCTTCTGCGCCGTCGTCACCTTCACCTACTTCGGCCTGCACCTGGTGGATCTGGTGCGCAAGAAACGGGCCAGCGGGAAGACGTGGAAAGAGTTTGTCTTCGACGACGAGAGCATGGTGTTCAACCGGCGCGACTGGCGCGAGTTCGTCGCCTCGCTGAAGTGGTTCGTCGGCAAGGGGCCGCGGCCCGAGTACGGCCGCTGGACCTACTGGGAGAAGTTCGACTACTTCGCCGTCTTCTGGGGCGTGGCGGTGATCGGCTCCACCGGCCTGATCCTGTGGTTCCCCGAGTTGTTCACCCGGGTGCTGCCCGGCTGGATGATCAACGTGGCGACCATCGTCCACAGCGACGAGGCGCTGCTGGCCACCGGCTTCATCTTCACGGTCCACTTCTTCAACACCCACTTCCGGCCGGAGAAGTTCCCGATGGACACGGTGGTCTTCCTCACCGGCGTGCCGCTCGAAGAGTTCAAGAAAGACCGGCCCCGGGAGTACAAGCAGCTCGTCGAGAGCGGCCGGCTCGAGGAGATGCTGATGCCGGCGCCGCCGGAGACGACGGCGAAGCTCTGGCGTAGGTTCGGTTTCCTGGCCCTCTTCACCGGGCTGACGATGATCGTGCTGATCATCTACTCGATGCTGTTCGCCTATCGCTGACCGCGCCGGCGAGTCCCGCCGCGGCTGCCAAACGGTTTCCTGCGCCGCCCCGCCGGGGCGCTACCCTGAAGGATTGGAGCTGATTCGATGAGCGCATTGAACCGTCAATCCTTCACTCTGCCCCGGCCCCTCGCCTCGCTGGTGCGCGAGCGGCTCCGCGCCTGGGACGCCGCCCGGGGCACCGAACGGCTGTGGGACCGCGACGCCACGCTGTGGACCGGCCGCGACGAGCACAACTGGCTCGGCTGGCTGCGGATCGTCGGCGACCAGCTCTCCGGCGCCGAGCACCTCGAGCACGCGGCCACCGACGCCCGCGAAACGGGTTTCACCCACGCGGTATTGCTCGGCATGGGCGGCTCGAGCCTTTGCCCCGAGGTGTTGTCGCTGACCTTCGGGCCCTCGCCCGGCTATCCGGAGCTGCACATTCTCGACTCCACCGATCCGGCCCAGGTGAAGGCCGTCGAAGCCAGGGTGGACCTGAAGCGCACGCTTTTCATCGTGGCGAGCAAGTCGGGAACGACGCTCGAGCCGACGGTCTTCAAGGAATACTTCTACGACCGGGTGAAGCAGGAAGTCGGAGCCATGGCGGCCGGCGACCACTTCATCGCCATCACGGATCCGGGTTCGCAGCTCGAGGAGGAGGCCGAAGACGCCGAGTTCCGCGCCATCTACTACGGGGTTCCGGAGATCGGCGGCCGGTTCTCGGCGCTCTCGAACTTCGGCATGGTGCCGGCGGCGACGATGGGCATCGACACGGCGCGGTTCTTGAAGAGCGCCCAGCGGATGGTCGAGGCCTGCCGCAACCCGGCGGCGCGGAACCCCGGCGTGACGCTCGGCGTGATTCTCGGGACGCTGGCCGGCCAAGGCCGGAACAAGCTGACGCTCATCGCCTCGCCGCGCATCTTCGATCTCGGCGCATGGCTCGAGCAGTTGATCGCCGAATCCACCGGCAAGAACGGCAAGGCGATCATTCCGGTGGACCGCGAGCCTCCGGCCGCCCCGCGCATCTACGGCGACGACCGGCTGTTCGTCTATCTGCGGCTGGAGTCGAGGCCGAACGCCCGGCAGGACGCGGCGGTGAAGCGCCTGGAAGAAGCGGGCCATCCGGTGGTGCGCATCGCGGTGAACGACGTCTACGACCTCGGCCAGGAGTTCTTCCGCTGGGAGATCGCCACGGCCGTGGCCGGCTCGCTCATGGGGCTGAACCCCTTCGACCAGCCGGACGTGCAGTTTTCCAAGACCGAGACCAAGAAGCTGACCGACGCCTACGAGCGCGAGGGCCGGTTCCCCGAGGAGCGGCCGTTCTACTGGGACGGCGAGATCGCCCTCTTCGCCGACGTCTACAACCGCGGCACGCTCGAGGCCGTGGCCGGCGGCGACCGCACGCTGGAAGGGCTGTTGCGGGCGCATCTGGGGCGGCTCGGCTACCGCGACTACTTCGCCTTGCTCGCCTACGTCGAGAGGAACGAGGAGCACCAGGCGCTGCTGGCGGAGGTCCGGCGGCTGGTGCTCACCAAGAAGGGCGTGGCCACCTGCCTGGGTTTCGGCCCGCGGTTCCTGCACTCGACCGGGCAGGCGTACAAGGCGGGTCCCAACACCGGCGTGTTCCTCCAGATCACCTGCGACGATGCGGCCTACGTCGGGATTCCCGGGCGCAAGTACTCTTTCGGCGTGGTGAAAGCGGCGCAGGCCCGGGGCGACTTCCAGGTGCTCGTGGACCGCGGACGGCGGGCGCTGCGCGTGCACCTGGGGCGCGACGTCGCCGCCGGCCTCAGACGGCTGAAGGAGGCGGTCGCCGCGGCGCTCGAGTAGCCGGCCCTCAGGCGCCGCGCTTCTCCACCCAGATCGGGCTCGACCAGGCCATCTGCTCGTTGGTCTGGAAGACCCGCACGTAGTACCAGTCGGCCGTTTCGCCCGAGCCTTCGTCCTCGAGCTCGAACCTCGTGGCCCAGTGGTCGGCGAAGACCACCCGGTGGAGCATGGCCGACTCCCAGGGGAACGGGGCGGTGAAGAGCATCTCGTTGGATTCGGCCAGTTGGGCGAAGGTCTGCGAGAGCGAGCACGGCCGGGGCTTCTTGCACCGGACGGTGACCTTCGTCTCCGGCGTCCCGCGGACCCGCAGCACGACGGCCTTCTGCGAATAGTCGTCCACCTGCTGCTTCAGCGCGGTGAAGGACTGGACGCGGACGTGGCGCTCGCTCCGCTCCAGGATCTTGTCGCGGCGGAACTCGTCGAGCGGGCCGGTAGCGAAGCAAGGCTGGACGGCCTCGATCCGGCCGCCGGCGACCGTGATGGTGAAGTCCCAGTCGGCCGTGCCGCCCCAGCCGAGGGCGGGCCAGGGCCCCCAGCCGTACTCGAAGCGCAGCGCGACGGGCTCGTTCCAGCTAGCGGCCCCCGGAACGCGGTCGATGGGGAAGTCGCGGTGGATCACGCGGCCGTTCTTGACGACCTCGACGCGGTCGATGGCGTCCCAGCCGCGGACGGAGACCTCCAGGCGCCGCTTCGCCTCGAAGGGCGTCTCCCGGCCCATGATGCGGCCGTTGAGGAAGAAGTCCAGCTC
>Ga0256830_1003117_pt1 | contig 10497 bp, 6 predicted proteins | sample 128326metaG_FD_190537 | JGI IMG/M metagenome (GOLD analysis project Ga0256830, IMG submission 190537) | Hydrothermal vent microbial communities from Lau Basin, Pacific Ocean - 128-326 | ecosystem: Environmental > Aquatic > Marine > Hydrothermal vents | place: Pacific Ocean: Lau Basin | collected...
GAACCAGGAAATTGAAGCCATCGTCACCGACGGTCAAAATCAGATATGCATCGAAACGGGAACTGCTACTGCTTCCGGGGAATTGGTCCTACCCCTGTCGGGCCCCAAACTATGGTCACCCCATTCCCCCTTTCTCTATGACTTACAGGTTTCCCTGCGGGATGGCAACACGCCGATTGACTCGGTCAACAGTTATTTCGGAATGCGCAAAATCGTCGTCGGAAAAGATAAAGATGACATAACCAGAATATTGCTCAATGACCAATTCGAATTCCAGGCCGGCCCCCTCGATCAGGGGTACTGGCCGGACGGACTCTACACCGCGCCTACCGATAACGCCCTGAAGTACGATATTGATATTACCAAGGAATTAGGTTTCAACATGACCCGCAAGCACGCCAAAGTTGAACCGCATCGTTGGTATTACTGGTGCGATAAACTGGGCCTACTGGTCTGGCAGGACATCCCCAGCGGTAACAATTCATCCAAAGCAGGGCGTGTCCAGTTTGAAACCGAAATGCGTCGAATCATTCGCGAATACAATAATCATCCCAGTATTATCATGTGGGTAATTTTCAACGAAGCCTGGGGGCAATTTGATGATAAGCGGATGACCGGCATTGCCCGTGAACTGGATCCATATCGAATCATCAGCAATGTCAGCGGCTGGCACGATGCCGGCCAGGGTGATATCATCGATGTCCATTGCTATCCGGGTCCCGGCTGGGTCGAAGCCGAAAAAAACCGGGCCGCCGTCATCGGCGAATACGGCGGACCACGACTAAAAATTGAGGGGCACACCTGGGTTGATAACGCCGAATGGGGCTATTACAACCTGTCGAGCAAAGACGAATTAACGGACAGTTACGTGTCCATGATGAAAAACATTCACCGTAAAATTGGTTTCCCCGGTGTCAGCGCCTCGGTTTTTACACAATTGACGGATGTCGAAATTGAATGTAACGGATTGCTTACCTATGACCGGAAGATCGTCAAAGTCGATATCGATCGCGTTAAAGCGGCCAACAAAGGAGAGTTCGACGAATCACTGGGAAAAATCGTGGTCCTGGAACCCGTTGCACGTTTGCATAAAACCACCTGGAACTACACCCTTGATGAACCGGAACCGAACTGGTACCAACCGGACTTTGACGATACGAACTGGAAATCAGGACCGGCCGGATTCGGGGAAAAGGGCGCCCGGCAGGTAACCGTCCGCACCCAATGGTTGACCGAAGATATCTGGCTGCGCCGTCATTTCAACGCGCCTGAAGACATACCCGAAGACTTGTTTTTCCTTGTTCACAACATCGGCGACGTGGAAATCTATATTAACGGCGTTTTGGCGGCGAAAGTAAAAAACGTTCGACGGCCATATTATCATGAATACCCCGTCAGTGACGAGGCCCGTAAAACCATTATTCCCAGCGGCAATACTTTTGCGGTCCATACCAGGAAAACCAGCGACGCCCAATTTATCGACGTCGGATTGATCGGGTTAATTCATTAGATTCGACCTTGTGGAAATAATTAAGCATTGATCGTCATGCCATCTATTCCTTTGCCTTTATTTAACCTTCGATTCTTCGCAACCGGCAAACATATTCCAACTGACTGTAAAATATATTTCTAACATTTCTCACTTTGATGTGAGGTGTTTATTCAAAAACTGTCTTACTATTGAAATCGACTTGATTCGTACTTTTTCCCGCAGTTGCGGGATACCAAAAGAAGCCCCGATTTTACATCGGGGCAAGGCGACAAGATATCATGAAATACCAAGTTAAACCATTTTTTGAAAAAACCATTGATCGATATTGTACAACCCTATTCTAAACAATACTATAGGAAGACTATTATACGTGAGAAATGTTAGTATATTTTTCCTTGCCTGCTCGATTGTGAGATTTAAGCCGTATAATTTGCGGGTAAATTTGAGGGTATGATAATGAAGTATTACCGGGAATTGAGAAACTATTGCGAAACCATTCCCCTGGTGGATTGTCACGACCATTCCGGCGCTTGTGAGCCGCGTTATACCGACCCGATTATGGCCGTTAAAAGCGGTTATTTCACCAACGATATTCAAAGCGTTTCTTCCGACGAGGACATCCGTATCCTGGATGACGTCAACCGGTCCCTGGAAGAACGCTGGCCGATCCTGGAAAAAGCCTGGAAACGAACCTGTCATACCGGCTACGCCCGGGTTACCAAACGCGTTCTGAAAAAATTCTATAACGAGGACGAGCTCACCCTTGATGCCCTTAAACGCATGCAAAGTAAGCTTCTTGATCTCACAAATGAAGAAACTTTCGACGACATCCTGGAAGAGGCCAATATCGCCGCGCGGCTGGTAAATCGATGGTTGGTGAGAAATGAAATCCTGGATGGTTCCTACAAATTAACACCCCGGGCGCGAATCGTCATTTCATTATCCAATTACCATGTCGTTCGGAGTTATCCCGAATTGCAGGAACTCGTCGCGCCGCTGGGGACTACCGTCACTTCACTTGACGAATATCTCGACGCCTGTCGCAAAATATTTGCGATTCACAAAGATTTCGGCGCCGTCGCCTTCAAGGATTTATCGGCCTATGAACGCACCCTCCGTTTCGACAATCCGACACGGGCGGAAGCGGAAAAAGTCTTCAATTGGTTTATGGAAGACCCCCGCCGTAGCGCCGCTTTCCCCGACGAAATAAAACCCTTAGGCGATTACCTGTTCCATGAATTTATGCGCATGGCCCGGGACCTGGACCTGCCGGTACAGATCCATACCGGCCAACTGGCTCACATGCGGAATGACATCGTCAAAGCGAACGCGATCGGCCTGACGAAAGTGATCGAGCTTCATCGCGATGTCCGGTTTGACCTGTTTCATGCCAATTGGCCTTACAGCGGTGAATTGCTCTATCTCGCGAAAAACTATCCCAATGTTACCATCGATTTCTGTTGGACCAATATTATCGATCCGATCTATTGCCGGAATATGTTTAAACAGGCCCTGTCCTGTGTGCCCCACGGCAAAATACACGGCTACGGCTCCGATTACCTGGGTTCCGTGGATCGGGCCTGGGCCCACGCTCAAATCGCCCGCGACAACATCGCCGGCGCCCTGGCGGAAATGGTCGAACTGGAATACCTAAGTTTAAACGAAGCCAGGGAAGTCGCGTACGCGTGGCTCTTCGCCAACGCGAATGAATTTTTTCGATTAGGCTTGTGAGATACAATGGCATTTGAATTCGACGGAGAAAAGTACTCCAGGGCCTCATCCCATCAAAAAGAATGGGGATTAAAATTAATCACTGAATTTGATTTCACCGGTAATGAACGAGTTCTGGACCTAGGGTGTGGCGATGGATTCCTGACAGCGCAAATTGCTGATCTGGTTCCCGATGGCTATGTCATAGGAATCGACGCTTCTTACGGAATGATAAAATCAGCCCTGAAACATCGCCGGGGAAATTTAGAATTTAAACAAATGGATATTAATAACCTGGCTTTTGAAAATGAATTTGACCTGATATTTTCAAATGCGGCTTTACACTGGATTAAAAATCATGATGCCTTATTAAGTAATGTTTTGAATCATCTGAAAACCGACGGAATTATTCGCTTTAATTTTGCCGCGGAAGGTAATTGTTCCAATTTTTACAGGGTAGTAAAACAAGTTATGCAACAACCGGAATTTGCCGTTTATTTTGAGAATTTTGCGTGGCCGTGGTTTTTCCCGAATGTGAATGAATATAAAGATTTTATCGGTGGATTCAACTTTAAGGAATTTAAAGTGTGGAGCGAAAACGCAGACATTTATTTCGCAAACTCAAAAGCAATGATCGGATGGATAGAACAGCCCAGTATTGTACCTTTTTTAAAACATGTTGATAGCCGTGATAAAAAGAAATTCAGGGATACGGTTGTCAAACAAATGATCCAAACAACACAACAGGATGACGGAACCTGTTTTGAGACATTCCGGCGAATTAATGTGTTTGCCAAGAAATAGGAAATCAATAGTCACAAAGTAGCAATAATGATGCGTAGAACATTTTTCAAATTCCCATTATCATTTCGGGAAAAGTAAATTACGTAAGGAGGATTAATAATATGAGGGGCAAGGCAACCCATTACGAAGAGCTTAGAGCATACTGCGAAAACGTTCCCCTGGTAGACTGCCACGATCATTCCATTAATTTGGAGCCGAAATACATAGATCCGATTATGGCTATTAAGAGCGGATATTTCAAAGGCGATCTCCTGAGCGCGTCTTCCGACGAAGATATCCGTTTTCTTGAAGATACCAACCGGTCCCTGGAGGAACGCTGGCCGATCCTGGAAAAAGCCTGGAAACGAACCTGCCATACCGGCTACGCCCAGGTCACCAAACGGGTCCTGAAAAGATTCTATGACGAAGATGACCTGACCCTTGAAGCGCTCAAACGCATGCAGGATAAATTGCTCGATCTTTCCGATGAAAAAACCTTCGAAGGCATCCTGGAAGAGGCCAACATCGCCGTGCGGCTGGAAGACGTCTGGCCGGACGTGGCAAAGGTTATCGACGGCACACTGAAGCTGACCCCGCGCGCCCGACTGGTTATTTCCCTGCCACGCTATCACAAAATTTGTAGTTATGAGAACGTACAAGCTAACGTCGCTCCTCTGGGCAGAACCGTTACCTCTCTTGACGAATATCTCGATGCCTGTCGCGACATCTTCAAAGCCCATAAAAATTTCGGTGCTGTTGCTTTTAAAGATCAGTCGGCTTACGAACGCCCAATTGATTACGGCAACCCGACCCGGGCGGAGGCGGAAGCGATATTCAACTGGTTTATGGAAGACCCGCGCCGCAGCGCTGCTTATCCGGATGGTATCAAACCATTGGACGATTTTCTTTTCCACGAATTCCTGCGCATGGCCCGGGACCTGGACCTCCCCATCCAGGTTCATACCGGACACATGGCCGGTATCCGTAATAATATTGTTAAAACCAATGCCATCGGCCTGACCAAAGTAATTGAACTGCATCGCGATGTCCGGTTTGACCTGTTCCATGCCAATTGGCCTTACAGCGGCGAATTGCTCTACCTTTGTAAAAATTATCCGAATGTCACCATCGACTTCTGCTGGACCAATATTATCGATCCGATCTATTGTCAAAACCTGTTCAAACAGGCGCTTTCCAGTGTGCCGCACGGGAAGATTCACGGCTACGGATCGGATTTTGTCGGTTGTGTGGACCGGGCCTGGGCGCACGCCCGGATCGCGCGGGAAAACATTGCCATCGCCCTTTCGGATATGGTTGAAATTGAATATCTCAGCCTCGATGAGGCGAAAGAAGTTGCTTATGGATGGTTGTTTGGTAACGCTAACGAATTCTACCGTTTGGGATTGTGACCGTGATCTGCATTTATCCACCATCTGCGGATTTTTCAACCTGCGGAATAATGAAAAACGATAAAGTCCCCGGCACTTTGGAAGTGCCGGGGACTTTTATTTATCAGACTGAAAAATGTGAGTTTCATTGCTTTGATTTACCCTAACTTTTCCCGGGAAACTTGTCATCATTGAACTTAATCAAAGGAAAGAGGAAAATGAACAAACACAGTGTTATTACGCATATTAAATCAATAACCCGGTTACTTATTTTTATCGTATTCACTGCAACTTTCTCCCCGGGTCAAACCGGGAATTTAAAATTAAAAAGCGGTTCCCCCATTGATAACCTGCCGCCTTACATCAGACAACTGACATACTTCGGCCAGCGCGCGGACTGGTCACACGACGGGAAACGAATATTGTTCATGGAAAAAACGTTCGGAGACGTTTACGAAGTGGAGGTTGCGACAGGGATAATCCGCCCCATGACTCACCATTACTTTCACGAGGGCTATACGCGGGCCTTATATTTAAGTAACGGTGATATCCTGCTTTCCGGGGCACGTAAATTCAATGCCGAAGATCCCTGGCCCAGCCGGAATGAAAGAAATGCCGAATTATGGGTATTAAAACGGGACCTCTCCGGTCCTCCCACCCCCCTGGGTGAATATTGTATGGAAGGGCCCGCCGTTTCCCGATCGCGGATGCGAATCGCGTGGGCATTGGGCGGCAATCTTTACATGGCGGATATCGTTTACGAAGACGGCGTCCCGAAAATCGCGAACAAAAGGAAAATCCTGGATCAGCAGGACCTGCCATTCAGGGCGCCAATCGAGACCCAGAATTTCAGACCTCCGGAAGAAAAAGAACTGATTTTTGCCGCTTATCGCTACCAGGGAACTGAGGTTATGGGACTGGATATTGAGACCGGCAAGGTAGTCAACTATTCCAACGCACCCAACCAATACGATGAACCGGAGGGAATTTTCCCCGATGGTAAATACACCCTTGTGGAATGCAACCGGCACGCCACGGAAATCCCGAAACGTAAGGCCAATACCGACGGCCCCGGTCTCCGGCTGGGAATCGATATTTATAAATTGGCTCTGGACGGTTCGGGGCAATACGAACGATTGGTATATTTCGCCGATTACCCCGGCTACAAATCATCCAACCCCGTTGTCAGCGATGACGGTCGTTACATGGCCTTTCAATTCGCCAAGCGAGGCGATCCGGCCGGCGTTGGGAGAGGCATTCTTATTTTCGACCTGGGTATGTATGAGAAAATGAAACAAACGGAGGGTAAATAAAACCTACCCGAACAGCCGGCCTATGGCTTAACGTCGAAGGCGATTATATTTGACCGTGACTTGCGCTACTGTTTATTGCGTATCGGTCTTTCCTTTTCCGCCGTTTCTTTCAGGTTCCGGTAAATATCCCGCGCTTCCTCAATCCGTTCGAGCATGGCGGGACCCAGGGAAGTTGCGATTTGTATCCACTCCACATCTTTTGGTTCAAGTTTCCCCTCGGCATAGAGTTTCTGCTTTTCCCGGACCAATTGCTCGATTTCGTCCAGACGTTGGTATTGTTTGTCAATCAACGAATCGATATCATCGATTTTCCAAAATCGCAATCCCGGACGAACTACATAAACGGGTGTGGCTAAGGCCCCTGTCCAATCGGAGCCTACCACCCGCGCGGTTATCCAGAAACCGTCGTCGGCATCGATTTCGAAGTCGAGGGAAAGTTCTTTCTGCCCGGGGGTGGTGGCTTCAACGCTGCGTATGACCTCGCCAAGGCGGATAATTTCCAATTTTTTTGGCGCGGCGCCGATACGCTCGGGCGTTCCCCAGGTACGCGCCCGGATCCGTAGCTTGCGATTTTCCTCCACGGCAATCTCATCTCCCGGGAACGCATCGTCCACACGAAACTCCAGCATCGGGCCATTGGTGACAAAGGTACGACCGTTTTTGAAGGCCTTGAACCAGGCATCGGCGTTAAACGGTTGATCCCCGATATAGGCGTAGACCCGCACATCACCGATCGTGTGCCCCCAGGGGATATCGGAACCGGCCGTGGCTGTAAGTTTGTATCCCAGGTTAAGAAAATCAAAATAATATTCCGTACCTATGTACATCCCCTGCATTACCTCGAAAAAATCGATCTTGCCCTTGGGGACATTGATGCTCATGTCCCGGTAAACACGGAACGCGCCGCTGCCGGCATGGGCATAACCCGCCAATCCGCCCTGGGCGTGAATCGTGTCGAAAACCACGTCGTATAAGAAATATTTGTCAATGTACCGTACCATGCCGGCCGTATTTAAACCAATCACATGTCCCAGGGTCTGGTGGGTCCGGGGGTCTTCCTGTCCGGGCACCAGGACATAATCATCGTCGTAAATACGATACTCTTTCCCGAAACCCCATTTTTCGAAACGCGTCCGGCGCGTGTAGCCCATTTTCAGGACATTGGCCACGTGAACATCTTCGGCCTTCACGTAAGTCATAAGCCGATCCGCGTTTACCCGGCTCAGGACCTTGGAATGCACATGGGTATCGCCTGAGTACCAGCCCCGCTCCGGCATATCGACCCAGCGCCTTATACGGTACGTTTTTGCCACGGTCTGCTCCGATTTGATGGTAAACGTGTCAAAAATCGGGATGCGCTCCACCCCTTTCCGAATGGTAATTTCCCACTCACCCGGCGGCAGGGACATATCAAACGGTCCCGGAACAACCCAGTAATAGCCCAACAATTTTCCGGGCAAAAAGGCGGGACGACGACCGTCGCCGTTATCGGCGAGAGGGATATAGCGGGTGGCAACGCTTTTGATGTATTCCAACTGTTCCCCAAGGTCCACACCGTTACTCGGCTTACGATCCTGACCGTCGGTTTTCCATACCAATCGCACCATCACCGGCGTCGGTTGACCCGTCTCGGCGGACAAAATCGAGACCTTAAGACGCCCGAATTTGGGAGTAAGCACAACCACCGGAAGCGAAGATGTCCCACCTCCACGAACGTTGAAATCAACCTGGAGCGTGGTTCTCGTGGGCGAAAGACGGGTTAAAGTAACCAACGCCCAGGTTACCCCATTTGGTTCGACATCAACGGAAAAACTGGGGAACCAGGGACTGTCCACCAGGTCATAATCAATGGTTTCACAGCGTTTCGCGCTATCCCCCGTTTCAACCCGGAACAGCAGGGCGCCTTTGTCGCCGGGAAAGGAAAAAGGCCCCTCGGGCGACATAGTCGGCTGATCGCCGGTCAAGTCCACGTGAATAACCGAAACGGATTTTTCGATCAAAGTCAGGAGTTGCTTTTCGATATCGACACGATTGGTGAGCGCTTCCTCTTTTTCCTCCGCTGTTTCCGCTTTTTCAACTAATAATATCGCTTCACGGAGTTGACTGTTGAGCGTATCCAGGGTGGAAATAATCCTGTTATCGAAAAGATAAGGATGCTTTCGAATCAACCCGTCGGTTAATTCAGGCAGACCAGGCACTGTTGTCTGTTCCTCCGGCGCCCGTCCACAGGCGAACAGACCCATCATTAATGATAGCAACAGCAGTTTACGGATTTCTCGATATAGAGATTTCATTTTTCCCCCAATAATTAATTCGTTCCAGGAAATTCAGGAATAGTTTCGCTTAACGTGTTAGGAACCATATTTAACGTCAACCTTCATTAGTCAGGTCGTTCATTGGCAATGAACATTTTGTTATCGGACTATTTCACAAGAATCATTTTTCTTATCGAGGTAAATTCCCCGGCGGTCAGCCGGTAAAAATACACCCCCGAGCTTACCGAATTTCCCTCCCAGACAACGGTATGATAACCGGCATCCATTCTCTCATTCACGAGATTCGTCACCAACCTTCCCCGAATATCATAAATTGAAATGTTTACCTGAACCGGCCGGGGCAATTCATAACCGATCCGGGTGGACAGGTTAAAAGGATTGGGATAATTCGGGAAAAGCGTAAAATCGGTGGGATTCATTGTGACCGGTTCGGTTTCGAGTTGTACCCAATCTCCCACAGTCGGCCACTGGTCTTCGGTCCAGTTCAGCGATCTGATATGGAGGGTTGGCCGACCATTATTCTGGGCATCATAGGCGTGGTACACAATCCAGTCGCCGGTGCTATCCAGCAACACGGAGTTATGCCCCGGCCCCCGCCACCGATTGGTGCTGCTGAGTAAAAGCGTTCCGCCCCCATTAAGCATTTCATTACCCGACCGATCCACGTATGGTCCCGTTACTTCGGACGACCGGCCGACGATAACTTTATATGTGCTTTCACTTCCGTTGCAACAATAATCGATGGACGCGAATAAATAGTAATATCCATATTTGCGAATAATAAAGGGAGCCTCAATGGCATTATTTGAAGGTCGCCGCGCCAGCGAATACAATCTCGTATTCGCCGAATCGGGTTTCATCGTCTCCGGATCCAGTTGTCTCATCTTGATCCCGCTCCAGAACGATCCGAACGCCAACCAGACCCTACCGCTGTCGTCCTCCACAAGATTGGGGTCAATCGCATTCCAGTTATTCCAATAATTGGAACAAATCACTTCTCCCTGGTCCACCCAGGCATAATCCGGATCGTCAGGATTGAGCGTAGTGTTGGTAGCCAGGCCTATGCACGAACGATTGCTGCCGAAAGTCGAGACGGAATAGTACAAATAAAACGTGCTGTCACGATAGGAAATATCCGGGGCCCATAGACTGTTAACCCCCGGGACCGCCTGTTTCGCCCAGGCGGGAATTGCGTTAAACACGGATCCACCCCATTGCCAGTCGTATAGATTTCCAGAACGTCTCATAGGGATTCCGTATCCGTATCCCGTCGAAAAAATATAATAATCGCCATCCACTTTAATGATGCTGGGATCATGCACATAGATGACGTTGCCAACCTGGGCATCGGCGACAGTAGCCAGAAAGATGAGTAATATCCCCTGGAAACAATATTTTATATAAACACGGTATCGATTCAATTGCAACAATTTTCAAATTAATATGCAGATGAAAATTAGTCCGTTCCTTGATAACAATCCTACAGAAATCAGAGGGGGGAAACAAACGTGATCCCGTCGTCCCTATAATTGTAC
>Ga0256830_1003118_pt1 | contig 10497 bp, 10 predicted proteins | sample 128326metaG_FD_190537 | JGI IMG/M metagenome (GOLD analysis project Ga0256830, IMG submission 190537) | Hydrothermal vent microbial communities from Lau Basin, Pacific Ocean - 128-326 | ecosystem: Environmental > Aquatic > Marine > Hydrothermal vents | place: Pacific Ocean: Lau Basin | collected...
ATGGTGGTGTGCGCCCGGGACGCTATGGCCTGCGCCTGCCGCCGGAGGCCATCCAGTACTGCAATACGCCCGAAGACCGCCACAGGCCTGGGAAATGACCTGTGCGCCCGGGCCGGGATTAGACTGATCAGGCAAGTCCGTACGGGAGCAAGACATGACGACGAATACCCATGGAGCAGAGGCGCCGCCGATGAAAAAACGGACATACACGGTGCGGTTCATCACCCCGGCCTTCCTTGGGAACGCGAACCAGGATGGACAGTGGCGCACGCCACCCTTCAAGCACCTTCTGCGCGAGTGGTGGCGGGTGGCATGGGCGGGCAAGAACGATCCTGCCGACTGGCGCCGGATGCGAGAGGTCGAAGGGTACCTGTTTGGCCATGCGTGGCTGGAGAATGACCGGGACGGCCATGGTAAAAAGGTTTCTGCCCGAAAAAGCCGGGTGCTGCTCAGGCTGAGTTCCTGGAACAGAGGGGGCTGCAATTCTTTGCCCGCCCTGGCAAAAGTCGCCAGTGACAGAAACAGTGTTTCCAGTGATTTGTATCTGGGTTACGGACCGGTGGCAAAAGCAGGCAGGCTGAAAAATAATGTGGCGGTCGGTGAAGGCGAAAACGCCACTCTTTCATTGGCCTATCCGGGCGATGATGAAGTCGATCAACAAATCCTGCTGACGTTGGCACTGATCAATCGTTTTGGAACCGTCGGTGGACGTTCCCGCAATGGCTGGGGGTCCGTTTGTTTCGAGCCGGACGAAGGGCAATTGCCGTTGCTCGATGAGGAGGCCCACAGTCGGGACTGGCACGAATGTCTGCAACAGGAATGGCCGCATGCCATCGGCTGGGATGACAGGGGGCTGCTGCTCTGGCAGTCCGATGAACTGAATTCATGGACCAAGGCGATGGAGCTGCTCGGCACGATCCGCAAGCAGGTCAACGCGCTGGATGTCGACAGGTTATTACTCAACCAGCCCGTTGGGCGAAAAGGCAAGAGGATTCCCAGCAGTCTTCGCTTCAAGGTCATTCCGGCCGGTGAAGGCAGGCTCAGGGCGACCGTGTTCCACATGCCATGCACACCACCCGATCTGCGAAATACCCGAAAACTGGAACAAACCTGGAGGAAAGTTCACGCCTTTTTGGATGATCAGCGGGTTTTGCGAAGGAGCAGACCATGAATGACGAGAGGCTTTGCCAGGCTAGGCTCGCCGCCCGCCTGCACGATCCGTTGGAAAAACCGCTGATCCTGATGCGAACGGAGGAGGGGCATGAAAGCGGCACCTCTGCCGTGCTGCGGGAGAAACTCGGCCTGACCGAACTGCCGTCTGCGGTCCGCGAGGCGGTAAAAAGGGCCGACCACTGGGCCTCGGCCGCCGATCGGGCGGCCTTTCCCAACCGCAACGCCGATGGCCGGTGGCCCCGTTGGCAGCAGGTGCGTTTCCATGAGCAACCCGTCATCATTCATCCGCTCACTGGCGAGGAGTTCAAACTGGAGAGGCTTTCCGACGTCGACCCGGCGACAGTCGGCGCATTGGCACAAAGGCATCTCGAGGGTCTGATTCATGCAGATGACCCGCAAAGGACCGCGCTTGCCTTCTGGCGCTTCGGGCCGGAAATCGACGCGCCTGACATCAGGAGCCTTTGGGCCCAGCTTCCGGCGGATACCCGGGTGCCAGACCACAGCATTCACGATCACCTGGACCTCACTGCCGCGCTCGCTACCTGCTTCGCTGCCGATTCCGGTGGGCCGGCACTACTGGCGGTGAGCCTGGGCCCGGTGCAGGATTTCATTGCCACCGGCCGTTCCACCTCTGATCTCTGGGCCGGCTCGCACCTGCTTTCGCGCATGAGCTGGGAGGCCATGCGGGTGATCTGTGAGCGGCTGGGGCCCGAGGCCATTCTCTTCCCGCGTCTGCGCGGCGTGCCACTGGTGGACCTCTGGCTGCGCGATGACATGCAGCTCAATGCGGATCTCTTTGCCGACTGCGAGTGGACCAGGGCGAAAAGCGACGCCAACCCGCTCTTCGCCGCCGCGCTGCCCAACCGGTTCACCGCCCTGGTGCCGGCTGGGCAGGCCCGCGAGCTGGCTGGGGAAGTCATCCGGCGGGTACGCGCCTGGGTCCGGGGGCGGGCGGAGGATGCCTTCCGCAAGGTGCTCGCGGCCGCAGAGATCGAAGACGATCCGGAGTTTTACGGTTATGAACAGATAGCCCGCCAGCTCGAAGGCTTCCCCGAGGTGCACTGGGTATCGGTACCCTGGTCCCTGGTCGACACCGATGCCAAGGGAAAGGTGGAAGCGGGCACGCCGCGGCTTGTCGAGGCCATGCGTCCTTTCTTCGAGAGCGAGCCGCCCGGGTTCCTTGGAAAACCCGCTTGGCGATTGCTCTCCGGCGGTGTGACCCTGGAGGAGGGCTGGTTCTGGCAACCCAATCCCGGCGCCCTGTATCCAGCGCTGCACGATCTGCTGGAACGAGCGCTGGCCGCGGTCAAGTCGGTGCGTGCCTTCGGCCAGGTGGAGGAGGGCGGCTGGCGGGACTCCCTCACCGGCGAGGCCGAATGGCTCACCCACGATCGCGGGCACCTCGATCTGAAACCCGGCCAGAGAAAGGAGACCCTCTGGGCACGAGTGGCGCAGAACCCCCGTTACCGTTCTTGGGTCAAGGAGGGTGAGCACCTCTCAGCGCTGGGCACCCTCAAACGCCTGTGGCCCACCCTGTTCGTCGAGGAACTGAAGGGGCTCGATCTGGACGTGAGCCGCTTCGTGGTCAGCAGCCACACCATGGCCCTGGCCACCTCCATCGCCAACGCCTTGAAGGAGCGCAAGGAGCTGCCAGCGGAATTGCGTTCCGAGCTGGACTCCGGGTATGAACGCATGGCGCTGCCCCGCAAGCTCGCGGCCGGGTTGCGCGACCATCCCGACGGCGGCCTGCTACACCGGTTGCCTGCCTGGCTCGATGAATGCATCGGCAATGAGGATGACGAACAGTCCGGGCATCGTGCCAAAAAGCTGTTGGAAATTTGGCTGGGCGTCAGGCCAGAGGCTTACTACGGCCTGTTGCTCATGGACGGCGACCGCATGGGCGCCTGGCTATCGGCCGATGACGAGTTCACCCTGCCCCATGAAGCCTGTTTCCACCCGCAGGTCCGCGCGGCCTTGCGATTTTTCAAGGCAGACCCCGGTTTTCTCGAATACGCAAGCTCCAACCGCGCACCCAACCCGGCCCGCCATATGGCTATCTCTGAGGCGCTCAATCACTTCGCGCTCAGCCTGGCGCCGGCAGTTGCAGAAGTGCATTATCATGGCCGAATCCTCTACGCCGGCGGTGATGATCTGATGGCCATGTTCCCGGTGGCCGATCTCCTCCCGGCCATGGCGGCCCTGCGGGCGGCCTATTCAGGTGATACCCCCACCGCCATGGGGCTGGAGCGCGAATCTGAAGAGCACTTTGGCTTCCAGCGCCAAGCTAACGGATTTGTGCTGCATCGCAGGAAGCTGCTTCGGGTCATGGGGGAGAAGGCCACCGCCAGTTGCGGTGCGGTGGTCGCCCACCATCAGGCTCCGCTGGCGGCGGTGCTGCGCGAGCTGCGTGTGGCGGAGAGCAGGGCCAAGCGGGAAGGCGGGCGTGACGCATTCAGTCTGAGTATCGTCAAGCGATCGGGCGGTGCCCTCAGCCTGACGGCAAAATGGGGCGAGCCGCTGCGGCTGCTGTTGCGCATCAGGGATTTTCTTGCCGAGCCGGCCGTATCGCGCCGGGCCGTGTACAACACCGGCCTGTGGCTGCGCGACCTGCCGCCCCCAGAGGGCGACGGCACTATGGTTTGCGAGCTGCTCGCCTACCAGATGGGGCGCCAGTGCAGGCACAAGACGGTCCGCGATCGCTACGACCTGCCGGGATTGGCGCAAAAGCTGGTGGCGGAGGCCATCCGTCATACCGAACCCGACAAGCGTCTCGGCTGGCTGGAAAACTTTCTCCACGTGGCAGAGTTCCTGGCTCGCGAGACACGCACCGGCGCAAAAAAGACCGAACCAGAAACCGGAAAGGCGGAGGGCACCAAATGACTGCCACCTGTTTTCTTGAGCCCGTGGATGTCCTGTTCCTGCGCGGCAACAGGGTTTTCGGTGAGCCAGGCAGCTTTGGTGAGGCCATACTGCCGCCCTGGCCCTCGGTGGCCGCCGGCGCCATCCGCTCCTGCCTCCTGGTGGACGAAGGCATCGATCTGGATGCATTCTCCCGGAACGAGGTCGAGCATCCCGTCCTCGGCACCCCCGAGTGCCCCGGATCTTTCCGGGTCTCGGATTTCACCCTGGCCCGCAGGACGAAAGGTGGCATCGAGAGTCTGCGTCCGCTGCCGGACGACCTGATAGTTACGGAGGGGTCCGAAGGTGCATTGGTCGTTCGGCGGTTGCGGCCTGGTGCACCGATGGAGGGGCTGGAGGGCTCATACCCGCTGGCCCGGTGGCCGCTGCTGGCGATGGATCGCCAGGACAAACCCCTCGGCGGTCTGTGGCTAGGCGAGGCTGGCTGGCGGCACTATCTGGCGGGCAATACGCCCGACGGAGCGGACCTGGTGCCCAGTGAAGAGCTATGGTCGCTCGACCTCCGTGTGGGCGTAGGGATGGACCCGGCCAGGCGCCGGGCCGAAGATGGCAGGCTGTTCACCGTGCAGGCCATTGCCCTGCATGAAGGTGTTGGCTTGCTGGCCGAAGTGACCGGTGCCGAGCCGCCCGCTGGCGGCCTGCTGCGCCTCGGCGGCGACGGGCGCGGCGCCCGCATCCGGCTACTGCCCGATTACTGCCCGCCGGAGCCGGACTACGAGGCCATCGCCGCCAACCGCCGCGCGCGCATCGTGCTCACCAGCCCCGGCCTTTTCCCCGATGGCTGGCGCCCGCCCGGAATGACGGCGGACGGTACTTTCGAGCTGTTCGGTGTGCGCGGGCGCATGGTGGCCGCCGCCGTGGGGCGGGGCGAGGTCGTCTCCGGGTGGGACCTGGCAAACTGGCAGCCCAAGCCCGCGCAGCGGGCGGCGCCCGCCGGCAGCGTGTACTGGATCGAGGATCTGGACGCGACCCCCGCGGATCTCCACAGGCTTGCGGACCATGGCTTGTGGCCGGCAGAGGGGTATGATGCCCAGCGCCGTGCCGAGGGTTTCAACCGGTTCGTCTTCGCCGCCTTCTGAACGAGGAGAGGATCATGTTCGAAAAACAGGCAGCCGTCTTTCTCTACACCGTGAGTCCCGTGCACATGGGTGCCGGCACCGCCACCGGGCTCATCGACAATCCCATCCAGCGGGAGCGCCACACCAGCCATCCCAGTTTTGCCGGCTCCGGCATCAAGGGGGCGGTGAGGCATTCTTTCGAATCCCTGGGTGGTGAAAAGTCGCTCGTCGAGCGCCTCTTCGGCCCTGAGTCTGGCAGCAGCAACCTGCACGCCGGAGCGGTCAGTTTCGGCGACGCGCAACTGGTGGTCTTTCCCGTGCGCAGCCTCAAGGGCGGGTATGTCTATGCTACCTGTCCCCAGGCGCTGGCCCGCGCCCAGCGGTTGCTCAACCTTACCGGCAACACCTGCGACTGGGAAATTCCGAATGTAGAGGAGGGCCAGTGCCGGCTTTCCAACGACGCATTGTTGCCCAGTGGCAACAAACTCCACCTTGAGGCCTTTGAGTATGACGCCACCACCGACCAGGCCATCGGCGCCATCGGGGCGTTCCTGGCTGAGCGTGGCATGCCGGAAGGCGACGAGTATGAGTACTTCCGGAACAAGCTATCCAGGGACCTGGTGATCCTGTCCGACACCGATTTCGGCTACTTCACCGAGAATGCCACCCTGGTTGAATCCCACGTTCGGATAGATCCCGAGACGGGCGCTGCCGATGCCGGTGGCCTGTTTTACACCGAGAACCTGCCCCCCGAGTCGCTGCTGATCGCGCCTCTCATGGCGAGCCGCACCCGCAGCGGCAGGGATGACCTCGGTGCCGGAGATGTGATGCTGAAGATGAAGAACGTGCTCGACCGCCAGTTGTTGCAGATCGGTGGGGATGCTACCACGGGGCGGGGTTTGGTGATGGCGAAGCTTGCAGGAGGCGCATGATGGCGACGCTGGAACAGAGGCGGGCGCAGCATGCATGGGAGAAAGCGGCACAGGGGGTTGCTGCCCATGGCACGGATTACGTCAACGACGCCAAAGGCCTGCCGGCGCTCATCATGAACTCGGGTCTGATGCAAGTCATGGCCTTCTTGCATCAGAAAGGGGGGCGGCATGAGGTGCTGGGTTGCCATCTGCGTGACTGGCTGTGCCGGGAGCTCGGTACTCCTGACAAATTCGATTCATTCATGCAGGAGATGATGCAGGCCGACAGCCGCCGTTACCAGCAGGTTACCACCGAGGCCTTTGCGTGGCTCAAGTGGCTGCGCCAGATGGCCGCCGCGCGTGCGGGAGGGGAGTGAGATGCCTGTTGCTGCCGTACCATCCTATTTGGGCCATGAATTCGAAGATGCCTCGCCGGGCATGCGGTTCGGTATGTACCTCAAGCTCAAGCAAGATAACAAGAAGGACGCGCTGGATACTGCATGCCGGTTGGACAAGAATAGCTGCATGCAAAACGATGCCCTGGTCGAGCGGCAAAGGTGCATAGCCGCAGCATTGCCGGAGTGCGTTGCTTATGCGGCGATCGCAACTGCCCCCTTTACTACCGGCCTGGGCAATGAGCACCCACTGGAAAACGGCTTCGCCTTTCTCTGGCCCTATGGCCTGCCGTATCTGCCGGGGAGTGGGGTGAAGGGCGTGCTGCGCCAGGCAGTGCGGGAGTTGGTCTCCGGCAAATGGGGCGGGAGCGAATGGAGCGATGAACCCGTGGCCGAGATCGAGGTTGACAGAAGGCCCGTTTCACTCACCGCCATCGATGTGCTCTTTGGCTTGGAAAGCAGCGATCACCAGAAGAAACACTTCCGCGGCGTGCTCAGCTTCTGGGACGTGATCCCGCAAATCAATGGCGACAGGCTCATGGTGGAGATCATGACCCCCCACCAGAAGCACTATTACTCAGACGGCAAACCGCCCCACGACTCCGGCGAGCCCAACCCCATCAGATTTCTCACCGTGCCACCCGGATCAGAGTTTGTGTTCCACGTCCAGTGTGATTATCTGCGGCTGGAGAACATTGCTCCGGAACTGGCGGCGGGCAACCGCTGGCAGGCGTTGCTCGAGGCCGCCTTCGATCACGCCTTCGATTGGCTGGGATTCGGCGCCAAGACCGCGGTGGGGTACGGGGCCATGCGCGTGCTCACTGGAGAGGAGCGGACCGCGCAGGAGTCTGCCCGGGCGCGGGCCGGGGCCCGCTGTGAATGGGTGGATGAGCAAATCGCCCGACTGGCGGGCGAACACAACTCCCCGGCCGAGGACGTCCTGCGCGGCAAGGCTCTTGCCGCGGCCTGGCAGGCCATCGATGACCCCGATCTCAAGTCCCGGGCCCTGGCCGACATCCGGGCCCGCTGGGAAAAGTACGGGTGGTGGGAGGAGCCGCCCGGCAAGGCGGCGGCCAGGGCCCGCAGGATTTACAGCTCCGGGGAAGAGGGGGAGGAGGCACCGGGCTGAGCACATGGCCATCTGGTTTGTCAGTCGACACCCGGGGGCGGTGGAGTGGATCCAGCGTCACGGGCCGCCAGTGGACCGCGTGGTGGACCACCTGGACCTGGCCGACGTCCGGCGGGGTGACACCGTCATAGGCACGTTGCCGGTGCACCTCGCCGCTGCAGTCTGCACCCGTGGGGCACGTTACCTGCACCTGGTGGTGGATGTGTCCCCCGGGGAGCGCGGCCGCGAGCTGACTGCCGACGACCTGGAGAGGCTCGGTGCCCGCCTGGTGGTGTACCGTGTCTTCCCTGAAGAGGCATCGCCGTGATCGGGGACAACGGCCTGCTGTTCGGCTGGAGCGAGCAGACGTGGCTGTGGCTCGACCAGGCGGGAATCCTGCTCGGAAACTCCGCTCTCGTGCTTACCTTTCTTGCCGCCGTGGCCGGTGTTCTCAAGCGGGAGAGCATCCGCCGCTGGCTGCGATCCAATCGCTTTCCTGCCGTGGGAGGAGAGGTGGAGGACATGGACGAGGACATCGACGCCCTCGTTTTCACGGTGAGCCGGGAGGAGGTGCCACGTTTCGTCATGGAGCGTCTCGAGCCGGGCGCGGCCGTTTTCCTTGCCACTGCCGAATCGGAGGCGGTGGCAAAACAACTGGAAAAGTTCGCACGGGAGGCCGGATGTGACGCCGGGATCCGGCGCATCGACGATCCGGATGACCCGGCGGAAAGCCGTGACCAGGCGGCCCTGGCCATCCGCGGGCTGCGGCGGCGGGGATACCGCCGGGTGGGGGTGGATGTGACCGGCGGCAAGGCACCCATGAGCATCGGTGCATTCATGGCCGCCGAGGAGGCCGGTTGTCCCACCCTTTATGTGAGCGCGCCATACGACCGGCAGCTCAACAAGCCCGACATGCGCCGTGCCCGCATCCGCTGCATCTCACAGCCTGCGGAGGTCCCGTGAAGCATGGTTGCCACATCTGCCTGGTGTCGGCGCAGCCGGTGCCCAATCTCACGCCGCTCATCGACCAGAGGCTTGGGGCGCGCCGGGCCCTGTTGCTGGTGACGCCGGACATGGAGGAGCGGGCCGCGTGGCTGCGGTCGGTACTGCGGCCTCGCGGGGTATCCACGGAGAACTGGGCCGTCCGTGACCCCTGGGACTTCGCACACATTCAGACCCGTGTCCTGGAACTGCTGGAACATGAGCAGGAGGCGGTGATGGCCGGAGACATGGCGCTCAACGCCACGGGTGGAACCAAGCTCATGAGCATTGCCGCCTACGAGGCCTGCCGGGCCTATGGAATTCCCATCTACTATGTGCATCCTCTGGCGGACCGGCTGGTCTGGCTTCAGCCCGAGGACCGCCCGGACCATCCCCTGGCCGAGCGGCTAGGCATCGAGGAGTTCCTGCAGGCCCATGGTGCGGAGGTGGAGGGCGAGCCCCGGCGGAATGTGCCCAACCGGGCCGATCTGGAACTGGGTGCGCAACTGGTGGACAGGATATCGTACTGGGGCGCGGCACTGGGCCGCCTGAATTGGCTGGCAGGCCAGGCGAAGCCGCCGGGATACCTGGTGACGGGAATCGGCGGGGACGAAGCCCTGGAGGAACTCATCGATCTCTTTGCAACCCACGGTTGCCTCCAGAGGCAGGGGGCCAACGGAATCAGGTTCGAGGGGGAGGAGGGCCGGTTCTTCGCCAATGGCGGCTGGTTCGAGGTGTACGTGTTCGACCGGGTCCGCCGGCTGCGCAGGCAGGATCCCCACATCCGCGACGTCGCCTACGGCGTTCGTGTGTTGCGCCGCCAGCGGGACAGGCGGATTCCCAACGAGCTGGACGTCGTGGTGCTCCGGGACAATCGCCTGCACATCATCGAGTGCAAGACCCGCAGATTTCAGGGTACCGGGGAGGACTCGCCCGGTGCCGAGGCGCTTTATCGCCTGGATGCCCTGCGAGATCTCATGGGCGGGCTGCAGGCCCGGGCGATGCTGGTCTCCTTTCGTGATCTCGCGGGTCATGATCGCACGCGGGCGGCCGATCTCCAGATACTCGTCTGTGCCGGCGAGCAGGTATCTCGGATCGACGAATACCTGTGCCGCCTCCTCGGCATGGATGTCACAGGCCTGTGAATTGCCTGCCCCGGGCGCGGCAGTGGCATGATAGAGCGGTGGAGAGGATGGCATGCAACGCTCACCTTACATCGTGGCCTACGACATCGCGGCGCCCGACAGGCTGAGAAGGGCCTTGCGCGCCGTAAGGGCCTACTCGCTGGGCGGGCAGAAATCGGTTTTCGAGTGCATGATGTCGCCGGTGGAGCGGGATGAACTGGTGGCGACCCTGGAGGAGGTTGTGGATCCCGAGCATGATCGCGCGTTTCTGCTGAGGCTGGACCCGCGCTCGGGCATCATCACCCTGGGGCGCGCCGTGCCGCCGGTCTATGGTGGGTGGTTCTATATCGGGTAGGCGGACATGTCCACCCTGTACATCGATGGTCGCGGCGTGCGACTTGCCAGTGACGGCCGGCGGCTCGAGGTCCGCAGGAACGGTGAGGTCGATTCCCTTCCCCTGCACATCGTCGAGCGGGTGGTCCTGATGCAGGGCGTGGAGACGGATACGGCCACCCTGACACGCCTGGCCGACCGGGGCATCGGGATTTCCATCATCCACGGGCGGCACCCCCTGCGGATGGCCTGGGTGATGGCGCCACCCGGTATTGATGCTCGCAGGCGCCTGGCCCAGTATGCGACGTGGCACGACCCGGCACGTTGTCTGAGCCTCGCAACGTGGTTCGTCCATCTCAAGCTTCGTGCCCAGCACCGCTGGATTGGCCGCCTGCTGGACTCCCGGCCGGACTGCCGCCGGGTCCTGTGCTCCACGGCAGGTACCCTTGAGCGCCTGCTCGAGGATCTGGAGTCGGGCAGGGTCTCGAGTCTGGA
>Ga0256830_1003119_pt1 | contig 10496 bp, 7 predicted proteins | sample 128326metaG_FD_190537 | JGI IMG/M metagenome (GOLD analysis project Ga0256830, IMG submission 190537) | Hydrothermal vent microbial communities from Lau Basin, Pacific Ocean - 128-326 | ecosystem: Environmental > Aquatic > Marine > Hydrothermal vents | place: Pacific Ocean: Lau Basin | collected...
GGGGAAGACCACCACCGTGCGTATGCTCACCTCGGTGTTGCGGCCAAGCCGGGGGCGCGCCTGGGTGGCAGGCTTTGACGTGATCCACCAACCCGAGAAAGTGCGCGCCTCGGTGGGGGTGCTGACGGAAAATCATGGCCTGTACAACCGTATGCCCGCGGAGGAGTATCTCGACTTTTACGGGCAGCTTTACAATCTGGACCCGCGCACACGGAAAGAGCGAATCGACAAACTCTTGAGCGATTTCAATCTGATAGAGGCGAAAAAACGGCGTATCGGGGAATTTTCCAAAGGGATGCGCCAAAAGCTCGCCCTGGCCCGTGCTTTGTTGCACAACCCGCCCGTGCTGCTGCTGGATGAACCCACCTCCGCCATGGACCCGGAAAGCGCCCGCCTGGTGCGCGACTCGATTGCAGAACTGCGCTCCGCGGAGCGCGCTATCGTGCTCTGCACCCACAATCTGAGCGAGGCCGAAGAACTGGCCGACCGGATCGCCATTATTCGGGCCGGCAAGATCATCGCGCACGGCTCCCCGGAGGACTTGAAACAGCGGTTTCTTGGCCCCCCTGAGTACGAGGTCCGGTTGGCAGAGGCGCGCGCCGGAGGGGAGATCGAGCTGCCGCCGGGCACCATCCTGACCGGCAGGGGCGCGGATTGGATGCGGTTCTGCCACCCGGCCGGGTTGGACGCCAATACGCATGTGTTACGCGCCCTGCTCGCGCAGGGGTTGGCGGTGGTCAGCCTGCAAGAAGTCCCCCGCAGCCTGGAGCAGGTGTACCTCCAGGTGATGAGCCAGGCCAACGGGCAGGAGGTCTCCCTTGCTGACTAAATTCCAACCTGCTTTGATCGTCGCGCGGCGGGAAATCCGCGACCAGTTTCGGGATTGGCGCATCGTGATCCCGATCATCGTATTGACGCTGATTTTCCCGGCCATCATGAACTTTACGGCCCAGCGGGCGGTAGCCTTCGTCGGTCGTTTCGGCGCGGAAGTGGTGGCCGACCGGTTGATTCCGTTTTTGCTGATGGTGGTGGGGTTTTTCCCCATCTCCATTTCGCTGGTGATCGCGCTGGAGAGCTTCGTTGGCGAGAAGGAACGCCGCAGCATCGAGCCGTTGTTGTCCAGCCCACTGATCGACTGGCATTTGTATTTGGGGAAGCTGCTGGCGGTGATGGTGCCGCCGCTGGTGGCCAGCTATTTGGGGATTGCCGTTTACCTGTATGGGGTGATCACGCAGGTGGGCTGGCAGCCGCCCCCTCAGCTGGTGGTGCAAATTCTGGTGTTGACCTTTGTGCAGGCGCTGGTGATGGTGAGCGGCGCGGTGGTGATCTCGACCCAGGCTACTTCGGTGCGGGCCGCCAACCTGCTGGCCTCGTTCATCATCATCCCGATGGCGTTCGTGATTCAGGGGGAGAGTATGGTGATGTTTTGGGCGCAGTACAACGCGTTGTGGTGGGTGATCTTTGCGATGGTCATTCTGGCCGGGCTGCTGGTGCGCATGGGGGTGGCGCATTTCAACCGCGAAGAGCTGCTAGGCCGGGAGTTGGATGTGCTCGACCTGCGTTGGGCCTGGCGCACATTTGCGCGGGCTTTCAGGGGGGAGGCTGGCTCGGTGGGGGAGTGGTACCGCCGGGAAGTGCGGAGCACGTTGGCGCGTATCCGGCTGCCAACGGTGGCGATGGTCATGGCGTTGCTCGCGGCGGTCTGGATTGGCACACAGCAGGCGCAGGTCTTTTCGCTGCCGTCTGAACTGATCAACCTCGATGAGTTGAAAATCGAGTCCTTTGCCAACCTCGAAGGTGTCAGCCTGTTGAACCCGCGCGGCGTGCTGCTGGTCTGGTTTCACAATATCCGCGCTGTGTCCCTGGCTTTGTTGCTGGGGTTGTTTTCCTTCTCGGTGTTTGGTGTTTTGATTTTGATGCTGCCCCTCGCTCTGGTGGGATATTTCATGGGGATCATCGCTCAGGCGGGCGTTCCCCCGTTGACATTTCTGGCGGCGTTCATTTTGCCGCACGGCATTCTCGAAATCCCCGCCATTGTGTTGGGCGGGGCTGCGATTTTGCGGCTGGGCGCGGTGATGATTTCGCCCTCCAGGGAAAAAACGATGGGCGAAGTGGTGTTATGGGCGCTGGCGGATTGGGCAAAGGTGATGGTTGGGGTGGTGATTCCGCTGCTGTTGGCGGCTGCGGCGCTGGAGGTGTTCGTCACTCCGCGGGTGGCAGTGTGGTTGTTAGCGTAACTTACCCCCCCTTACCAGCCCTCAATGAACTCGCTCCATTCCTCGAAGCGGTTTAGGTATCTGCCAAAGCGATATTTGGCGGACGCGGGCGGCCTGACGGGCTTGCGCAACAACGTCATGTTGACCTGCTCGGGTGTCCGCCCGCCCTTTTTATGGTTGCACGCGGGGCAGGCAGTGACCAGATTCTCCCAGGTGTGTTTGCCCCCCAATCGCCGCGGGACAACGTGGTCCAGAGTGGGCCGCGCCGGGCGAATGCCGCAATACTGGCAGGTGTAATTATCGCGGCGGAAAATCTCGTGTTTGTTGAGCTTGACCACCGGGCGCGGGCGTTTGATCATCCGCGAGAGACGGATGATGGATGGTGCTGGAAACTCCTGCCGAACCGTGCGAATGATGCCGCGGCCATCGAGCACCATCGTGGCTTTTTCGCTGACGATCAAACCGATAGCGCGGCGGATGTTGCATACGTGAATCGGCTCGAAATTGGCGTTCAACACCAACACGGGCGCACTCAGGTCGAAACTCATGGGCGAATTATAGCATAATCGATGCAGATGATATAATAAAAAATATGGATCAAAATCACATCGAAAAACAGGAATTTTATCCTGAACGGGTTTCGCCCCGCGGCCAGATTTACGCCTGGGTGTTGGCAATTGTAGCCGCCGTTACCTGGCTGATTTTGAGGGCCAACCAGCAGAGTCTGACCACGCTGGCGGGTGTTTTGGCCTTGTTTCTGCTCTTTTCCGCGGGCAGCATCTCACTCAGCCGTTGGATGGATGCCCGCACTGTGATTCGCATCCAGCAGGATGGTGTCGCCTTTACCAACGGGTTGCGCAACGTGTACTTGAAGTGGGGCGATATTCGCAGTGTGCGGGTGCTGCCCGATCGTTTTGGCGCCAGGCAGGTGCAGGTTCTGGGGACGGATTCCCATTTCGAGTTTCGCACGCTCGGCGAAGTACGGTATAATGGGCAGGTCAGAGGCCGAACCGGATTCGAGCAAGGCGACCGGATTTTGGAGACGATTCTGAAGGCTGCCCGATTGAAAATGCTCGACTCATCGAACGCACAAAAATCGGTTTATTATTATGCCCGCGAGTGACCCCCTTAGCGGTGAAAATTTACGCGCCCTCACCGCTGAGGGCGTTTTTTGTTGGCAAAAAGTAACTACACGACGTGCCTGGTAGTTACCGCAAAAATAAGGAGTAGGACTTACGCACTTGAAAAGTCGCACCCAGACCTCACAGGTCTCAAAGCGCATGGAGATGCCCGGATGCAATCCATTTTGGGTAAAATCTTCCTGCATCGTGTGGTAGTAGACCTGTGAGGTCTCAACTGCGTAAGTACTGTAAGGAGATTACCAGATGGACATCGACCAACAAGTCGAATACTTGATGCAAGGCACCCAATATGGTGACGAAACCCTGAAGCAGCACATGGCTGCCGAACTTCGTGAGCGGTTGATCGAGGCGCAAAAAGAGGGCCGTCCCTTGCGGGTGTACCTGGGCGTGGACCCGCGCACATCCGATCTACACCTGGGGCACACCGTGCCGATGCGAAAATTGCGCCAGTTTCAGGAGTTGGGCCACGAGGTGATTTTCCTGATCGGAAATTTCACCTCGTTGATCGGCGACCCCTCGGACAAAGACAAACTGCGCCCCCAACTGACCCCCGAAGAGGTCGAGCATAACGCGCGCACCTACGCAGAACAGGCTTTCAAGATATTGGACTCCGAGAAAACCCAAATTCGTTACAACGCGGCCTGGCTGTCCGAGTTGAGCTTCCAGGATTTGATCCGGCTGGCCTCCAATTTCACCATCCAGCAGTTCCTGACCCGCGAAAACTTCCGTAAACGTTTCGACAAGGGCGACCCCATCTACCTGCACGAGACCTTTTACGCCCTTATGCAAGGCTACGACGCCTACGCGTTGCGCGCCGACGTACAAATAGGCGGCACCGATCAATTGTTCAACATTATGACCGCGGCGCGGAAAATCATGACCGCCCTCGGCGCGCGCCCCAACATCGCCATCATCAACGACATTCTCCCCGGTACGGATGGCGAGATCAAGATGAGCAAATCGCTGGGCAACCACATCCCGATCCTGGCGCCGCCGGAGGATATGTACGGCAAAGTGATGAGTGTGCCCGACAAGGCCATGCCGCTCTACTTCCGGCTGGTGACACGCTGGACTCCGCCCGAGATCGATGAAATTGAAAAAGGGCTTGAGGAGGGCCATCTCCACCCGCGCGATGTCAAAATGAAGCTGGCGCGCGAAATTGTCTCGATCTACCATGGGGACGAGGCGGCAAATCGAGCCGAAAAGGCATTTGTGCGCGTGTTTCAGCAGGGGAAAGTCCCCGAGGAAATGCCCGTTTATCGTTTACAGGCCGGGCAGTCGGTGTTGGATGTACTCACCACGGGGGGGCTTGTGAGCAGTAAGAGCGAAGGCCGCCGGATGATCCAGCAAAAGGCAGTAAGACTGGATGGCAAGACGCTTGAAGATCCCTCGCAGCCTTTTCCAGGGCCGGGCATCTTGCGGGTGGGAAAGCGTAAATTTCTACGCGTGACAGATTAGCCCGTCGGCCTTTGGGGTTGGCGAACGACTTTGAGCAGAAATTTCAATGCCCCAAAAGCGATGATGTCGTTGTCCTTCAATTTTATCGGCTCATCCGCGGTTGCTTTGAGGGCGTTGCAATAGGTGCCGTTCGTGCTGTTCATGTCGTAGAGCAGAAGCGCTTCCGCGGTGGGATGCAGCCTGGCGTGAATCCGGGACACTCCTAACTCCAGCGCGTTGTAGATGCTCAGGTCCAGATCCACATCTTGCCGGTTCATTTTCCGGCCGATCACAATATCGTCGAAGATTTCCAAAGCCAGTGGATCTTGCCTTGTGATCAAGCTGATCAAAACAATGCGCCAGGTGGTCGCATCGGCCTCTGCAGAGGTCTTTTTTGATTTGCGTGGCAGACGCCTGAATTCGAAAGTGTCAAAGTATTCGATAACACTTTCTGGGGGAATCTCGGTTGTCTCTATCTTTCTGGTGTGCTTGTTATCCGCCATCGGTTGATTTACCTCGGGTTAAGTTTAGCACGATGTTGGTCCGAATGCAAATCGGAACATTGACATTTGCATGTGCATTTCAGAACAAAGCTCAAGGTAGAATCGCGCTCTCCAACATCCCCTGGCCAATGGCGTTTGCGCTTTCTACGTTGCCTGTTTCCAGTAGAACTACGACAACCATCGGGGCGCCCGCCCAGGAGGGGAGCGTTCCGCCAGTGTACCAGGTGAAGGCGTTTTCGGGGGCGTTCTCGATCAGCGAAACGCTCTTCCAAAACAAGGTGTTGGGGACTTTGAGAAGATTGGCGGTTTGTTCCGCGGTTTGTGGCAGGAATACCCGAACGGTTTCTTTGCCACTCCCCGGAAGCGGCTTCCAGCCTTCACCGGGCACGTTGTACGCGATGGCCAGGCGCGGGAAGGGGCGCACGCCTTGATTGCTGACGGGGGCGATGGCCAGGGCGAGTTGAAGCGGGCTGATGAGCATGTCTTGTCCCAGGGCAATCGCTGCCGAGTCGAGCGCAGCCGCGGGAGGGGCGTTGGTTATGGTTGGCAGAAGAATTTCCGGGGCGCGGAAGAGTCCCGAATTTTGATAGAGACCGTTCAATTTCTCCTGTTCCAACAATTTTCCCAATCTTGCTACCGGGCCAGGGCATCCTGCCTGTAGCACCTGCGCCCAGGTGTTTTCCTGGGGAAGCGTGGCGCACTCCCATACCCTATCCGCCAGCCGGTAGGATAGCGTGCCGGGCAGAGGCGGGGGGTTTTGGCCCTCGGCGAAGGCGGCCCACAAGAGCGGGGCAAAGGTGGTTCCTGGCGGATACGCACCCTGCGCGGCCCGGTTGAGCAAGGGGGCATCCGGGTTGTTGATCAGATCTTGCCAGGAGGCATCCAACGCGTTGGCGTCGAAACCAGGCTGGGAAACCATGGCCAGGATTTCGCCTGAGCGGGCGTTGAGCAAAACTACGGCGCCCGGTATATCGCCGAGCAAATCGCTGGCGAGATTTTGGAGTTCCAGATCGATGCTCAACCGGATATCGAGGCCGGGAGGGTGTTGTCCATAGAGAAGTTGGTTTTCCCAGATGGTAGTCAGGGGCAGCCCGGTAAGGCCGCGCAAATAGTCGTCCAGAGCGGCCTCCAGACCGGCCTGCCCGAAAGTTGGGTGCGTATAGCCAACAACGTGACTCAGGCTGGGGTACAGGTAGAAGCGCGAATATGTGCCCGGCGCCCCGCGGTTGAGGGTCAGTCCAGTTCCATTGCGATCCTGAAAGTTGCCGCGGTACACAAAGCGGTCGCTGATGGCCGGGCGCGGATTGTCGCCGCGTTGCAGCAGGTTTGCGCTTTGGATGACCGCCCACCATCCCCCGAACAGAGCAACCACGCCGAACCCCGCCAGTAAGGTGGTGCCTATCGCCAACGTCGGGGTGGCGCTGGAGGGGGAGGCGGGCCGGCGCGAACGTTCTGTGCTGATCAAGGTCAAGAGCAGCAGAGACAGATATGAGGTGATCAGCGACGAGCCGCCATACGAAACGAAGGGCAGGGTGACACCGGTCAGCGGCAGCACTTTCAGGTTTCCGGCCACGATCAAAATGCTTTGGATGGCCAGATGCGCGGTCAGCCCCGCGGCCAGATAGCGGCGGTATGGATCGCGTGTGTGTAGCGCGATCTGTAAGCCGCGGTGGAGTAAGAGGGCGATCACACTCAGCAGGGCTATCACGCCGATCAGCCCGAACTCTTCCGCGATGGCGGTAAAGATGAAATCCGAATGGGCCAGCGGCACCAGGCCGGGGTTGCCGAGTCCCGGCCCGCGGCCCAGGATTTCGCCCGCCGCGGTGGCGATCAGCGATTGCACGATCTGGTAGGAAGCGCCGCTGGGATCGGCCCAGGGGTTCAGCCAGGCATTCACGCGCACTTGAACGACGCCAAACTGCGTGTAGCCAACAACGCCGACCACGAGCAATCCAACCAAACTGGCAACGATCACCCATCGTTTTCCGGTTCCCAGGTAAATCAGGCTGGCGTATATCAACAAGAAGATCGTAGCCGTGCCCAAATCGCGCTGCACAACCAGCAGCAACAACGCCAGCGCGGTCATGATCAAGGTGGGGGCCAGCAGAGAGAACAAGGCGCGCAGGCCTGCGCCGGTGGCGGCCGGCAACCGGTCCGCCAGATAGGCTGCCAGATAGGCGATCAGCAGCAGTTTGAGCGGCTCGGAGGGCTGGAAATACACGCCGCAGCAACCCAGCCACTGTGGAGGCCCCGCGCCCGCGGGGTTGGTGCCGAAGATCAGGGTCAGCCCGGTCAGCACAAGCCCGCTGGTGAGCCACAGGTATTTGTAACGCTTCAAGAAAGACAGGTCTTTCGGAAGGCGCATCCCCCATGCAAATCCCAGGATTGCCAACGCCAGCCAGATAGTTTGGCGAATTCCGAACGCCGGGAGCAGCCGGTAGATTGTCAGAAGCCCCCAACCGCTCAACAGGGCGACGATGGGAAAAAGATAGGGATCGCTGTCGGGAGCATGTTTGCGGTATTGCAGCTCGGCAAAAACCATGCCCGCAGCCCATACGATAACGCCCGCCCAGTGGCTCCAGCGATAATCCACATCCCAGGAGCGCGCTCTAACCGCCGGTGAGATGGTCAGCGCAACCGCGTACAGGAACAGGAAAATGCCCACCAGAATGAGCATTCGTGCGCGGAATTTGCTGTTGGAAGTCGCGTTTTCAGCCATCTGGAGCGTGGTTGCCATAGGCCGGTACTGTGGGCAAGCGGACTTTCGGGAGGGGTTCTTGCAGCCGGGTCTTCTTCTGGTTCACACGTTGAATCGAAAAAAGATCACGTCGCCGTCCTGCACCACGTATTCCTTGCCCTCCAACCGCATCGCGCCGGCAGCTTTGGCGGCTGCCTCGCTGCCGTATTGCACGTAGGTCTGGTAGGGGATGACCTCGGCGCGGATGAAGCCGCGCTCGAAATCGGTGTGGATGATGCCCGCGGCTTTGGGCGCGGTGGTGCCGGCGGGAATGGACCAGGCGCGCACTTCGTTCTCGTTTTTGGTGAAATAGCTGATCAAGCCCAGCGCGCGGTAGCCCTTGCGGATCACCTGCGCCAGGCCGCTTTCGCGCCCCCCGGCAAGCTCCAGGAATTCCTGACGTTCGTCAGGCGGCAGCTCGATCAGCTCCTGCTCCAGTTGGGCGCACAACACCACCACCTCCGCGTTGCGCTCCTCCGCGAGGGCACGCACCGCGGCCACATACTCGTTTCCCTCGCTCAGCCCGTCTTCGTCCACGTTGGCCGCGTAGATGACCGGTTTGCCAGTCAGGAAGCGCATCTCTTTCCGGAGCTGCCGGAATGCCTCATCCTGGTGGGGGAAGCTGGCCGCCGGCTGGCCGCGTTGTAAGTGTGTGCGCAGTTCCAACGCGCTGTCCAAAAGCGGCTGGAGTTTGCGGTCTCCCTTTACCTGGCGGATGAGTTTTTCGATCTTGCGTTCGAGCTGTTCCAGGTCGGCCAGGGCCAGTTCCAAATGCACGGTTTCGGCGTCTGCGCGGGGGTCGAGCTGGCCGCTGACGTGTACCACGTTGGGGTCGTCGAAGCAGCGCACCACGTGTACCAGCGCGTCCGCGTCCCGGATGTGCCCCAAAAACCGATTGCCCAGGCCTTCCCCCTTGTGCGCGCCCCGCACCAACCCGGCGATGTCCACGAACTCGATGGTGGCGTGGATGGCGTTGGGCACGCCGATCAATGCGCGCAGCGTCTCCACCCGTTCATCCGGCACCGGCACGATGGCGCGGTTGGGCTGGATGGTGCAAAAAGGATAGTTGGCGACCGCCGCGTTTTGCGCGCCGGTCAGCGCGTTGAAGAGGGTCGATTTGCCCACGTTGGGCAGGCCGACGATGCCGATGGAGAGGGGCATGGGCTATTGTTCGGCGCTCCCGTTGCCCACCAGCCAGGCGGCCATGTTCAGTGCCAGGGTTTGCTGCACATCCAAAGGCAGGCGGTAGAACGCGAACGCAGCCACCGCGAAGCGCCCATCCGGGCTGTCGCTGACGATCAACGCCGGGTTGCCGGATAACGGGCTGTCGGGCCCGCGGGAGAGCACCACGCTGCCCTCCTCCTCGTCGGTGAAGGACACGTCTTCGGTGAGGAAGACCAGCGCGGGGACGCCGCTTTCGGAGGGGGCTAATTCAATGACCACGTCCGGCAACCCCGCGGAAACCGGGTGGGAAAAGTCGGTGACTTGCAGGTCGGTCACCGCGGCGGTTTCGCTCTCTTCGAAGGTCGGGAGGGGTTGTGCGCCAACGAAGAAAAGCCCGCCCTGTACGTCGAGAAACGTGAAGAAGGTTTCGGAATCTTCCAGATCGTAGGCGAAATCGCCGGAGGTGATGATGTAGGCGTCGTACCCGGCCAGGTCATCTGCGGTGGGGATGCCGTTGACGGTGGCGGACCACAAAGTCAGGTCGTAGCTGGCCTCCAGGATGATCTGGAGGTCGAGGGCGCTGGTGCGGACGCCTTCGGGCCCGTCGTCGTCCGAGAAGATGAAGATGCTGCCGAGGGATTCGGTCTGGTCTTCGCCCGGGGGCGGCTGGGTGCCGGTTTCGCCGTTTGCTGGGGGCGTCTGCTGGTCGTTGACCTGGCCGGTGGAACACAGGGTGACGTTTTCGGCCTCCAGGCAGCCCTCGAAAACACCGGCGGCCAGGTTTTCCAGGGCCAGGCGCGCGTTTTGTTCGCTGTCGGCCAGGATGAGCAGTGCGGTTTCATCGCCGAAGTCGTGTTCGACGTACAGGGTGGTGCCGAAGATGTCGATTGTGCCCAGCCCGGAGACCTGCAGGCGGCCTTCTTGCAGGTCGTCCAGCGTGGGGGTTTCGCTCTCCGCGGTTTCCGAAAACGTCAGGGTGACGGTCACGCCCGCGGTTTGCAAGATGTCGCTAGCGGCCTCGTAATCCAGGTAGGTGCCGAGCAGGACGGTGTCCTGGGTGGGGGAGATTTCGGTGCCCAGTTGGAGTTCGATGCCTGCGTTGTCGAAGGTGCGCTGCAAGGTGCTGCCGAGCACGAAGAAGCGCGGGTCCAGGTCGCCCTGAGCGAGAGGTACCAATGTGACCGTGTCGTCGAACAGGTAGGGGAACTCGGCGATGTTCCAATCGCGTTGATCGACGGCCAGCCAATCCGCGATGTTGCTCAGGAAGGGGTCGTTATCGGCGATGGAATGGTAAGGC
>Ga0256830_1003120_pt1 | contig 10494 bp, 7 predicted proteins | sample 128326metaG_FD_190537 | JGI IMG/M metagenome (GOLD analysis project Ga0256830, IMG submission 190537) | Hydrothermal vent microbial communities from Lau Basin, Pacific Ocean - 128-326 | ecosystem: Environmental > Aquatic > Marine > Hydrothermal vents | place: Pacific Ocean: Lau Basin | collected...
TACTTCGAGTGCGCTGGGTTGGCCAGATTTATCGAAAAATCTGTCTCAAACCAGCACCCCCTCGCGACGATCCCTGATCTTGGACAGGCTCCTAGCAATTTGCCATAATGCCACTCCTAATAACACAACACCGTGGATATCCATTGATTCCTATGGCTAGGCTGGGCGTCAACATCGATCACGTGGCCACCCTGCGGCAGGCGCGGGGCGGGCATGAACCCGATCCCATAGCCGCCGCTGTTTTAGCGGATCTCGGCGGGGCGGACGGGATCGTGGTCCATCTTCGTGAGGATCGCCGTCATATTCAGGATCGCGACCTCAAGCTGCTTCGAGAGACCGTCCCCAGCACGTTAAACCTGGAGATGGCCGCCGAGGAATCAGTGGCCAAGATCGCGATTCAAGTCAGGCCTGATAAAGTCACGCTGGTACCGGAACGGCGGCAAGAACTCACGACTGAAGGGGGACTGGCCGTAACCGAGCATCGTGATCGCATTCAAGCCTTCATCCAGGCCTTTCACAACGCTCAAATCCCTGTCAGTCTGTTCATTGACCCTGATCCCCGGCAAATACGGGCAGCCAAAAAGGTGGGGGCCGATGCGATTGAATTGCACACCGGCCGCTATGCCAATAGTCGCCAATCCCAGGAAACCCAAAAAGAGTTCGAGTCCATTTTGGATGGAGCAAAATTAGCACAGAGACTTGGGTTGGAAGTGAACGCTGGACATGGGTTGACGTATCATAATGTTCAGCCGCTCACCGCAATCCGTGAAATCGTGGAGTTTAATATTGGCCACAGTATCATTTCCCGGGCCGTTCTCGTCGGTCTGGAACGGGCCGCTCGAGAAATGAAGGCGTTGGTGTCACATCCTTCTTCATCGAACTGAGTCAGCTCAGACGGACACCACCCTCAAGCTATCCACTATGCACATCGTAACCGCCAGCCAAATGCAGGAACTCGACCGACGAACGATCCACGAAGCTGGTGTGCCTGGAGCAACCTTGATGGAACGGGCGGGGAGCGGAGTCGTGACAGCTCTGGAACGCACCCTTGGCTCGCCTCGCGGGAAAACCGTGACCATCTTTTGCGGAAAGGGGAATAACGGTGGGGATGGTTTCGTTGTGGCCAGGCTGCTTCGCCGGAAGCAATGCACGGTACACGTCTGTCTCTTGGCTCATCCTCGGGATCTCAAGGGCGATGCGAAGACCATGTATCAACGATTTGCGAAATCGGCTGGCGCGTCGAAGGTATGGGCTCGCCCATCCGAAGACAACATTCATCACCTGCTTGACCGCAGCGATTTCATTGTCGATGCCTTGCTGGGCACTGGCATCTCATCGCCGGTGAAGGAGGAGTATCAGACAGCTATTGAGGCCATCAATACCTCCAGACTTCCTGCCGTTGCCGTGGATATCCCCTCCGGCATCCATACCGATACGGGAGCCATCCTGGGCGTGGCGGTCCAGGCCCGTTTGACTGTCACATTCGGCTATCCGAAACTCGGATTGTTTCTGGGACCCGCGATTGACCATGTTGGCGAGATTCACTATGTCGATATCGGCATTCCCCCTGAGTATGTCCGCGACATGAGCCTCTCCACCACGCTCATCACCCAGCCTTCCATCCAGGACCTGCTGCCTCGCCGGAGACCTTCTTCGCACAAAGGGACATTCGGCCACGCGGGAATCATTGCCGGCTCGCCGGGGAAAACCGGGGCAGCGGCTTTAGCGGGTCAGGCTGCGCTCCGCGTTGGAACCGGCCTGGTAACGATCGCGACGCCTGAGAGCGCGAATGTCTGCCTCGAATCCAAAGCCTTGGAAACCATGACGGCAGCGATGCCCGAAACGCAAGAGCGAACCCTCTCGTCGAATGCCTTGTCGCTGCTCAAAACCTTTGCCCACACGCGCGATGCCATTGGTATTGGGCCCGGACTCACGACTCAACCGGAAACCGCGAAATTGGTACGGACATTCATCACGGAGATAGATCGGCCATTGATCATCGACGCGGATGCGCTCAATGCTCTTGCTGGACATGCTGACCTTCCACGGACATGTCGTTCGACTCCTGTGCTTACCCCACATCCTGGCGAAATGGCGCGTCTCTTAGGCCACACGAATGCGCGGGAAATCAATGCCGATCGTTTGACTATCGCGCGGGATTTTGCTCAATCCCAGTCCTGTGTTCTCCTGCTCAAGGGCGCTCGAAGCATCGTGGCCGGGCCGGACGGACAGGCCGCCATCTGCCCAACGGGAAATCCCGGCATGGCCACGGCAGGAATGGGCGATGTGTTGACCGGCATGATTGCCGGGTTCTTGGCTCAAGGATTGTCGCCTTGGGAAGCAGCCAGGACCGGCGTCTATCTTCACGGACTTGCCGGAGACATCGCCGCACGGAAAATAGGACAAGCCGGCCTGATCGCCCGTGACCTTCTCGATTGCATTCCTCAGGCCATCCAAACGATTCAACAGGAAGGAGTGGCCTAGGAGCGCTGAAAAATACGTATTTTTCAACTGTCGGTTAACGTGGAAAGTCTCAGACCTCAAAAACTACGATTTTCTCCAAAAGGAGCGCATCGCTGGAAAAGCCTTCTGCGATCACGATTAGACACCGAGCGGCTGGGCATGGCCATCGGCCGCCATTTGCAGGGAGGGGAGGTCATCACCTTGACCGGTGAATTGGGGGCTGGGAAAACTTGCGTGGTTCGCGGGTTGGCCAAGGGCGTGGGACTTTCCGCGGAAGAAGTCACCAGCCCCACGTTTACGCTTATCCAGGAATATGAGAGCAGACCTCCGATCATCCATGTCGATTTGTATCGGCTGGAATGCTCGGAGGAAATCGACGACCTCGGACTTTCTTCCTATTTCGATGCCTGGCATGTCGTGGTCATTGAATGGGCTGATCGACTGTCCCGATCCCACCTGCCCGACGACTACCTGGCCCTGCATCTGACACACGGAAGCCGTTATTCTCGGCATGTTTTGCTCCAGGCTTTTGGGCCCAGAAGCCGAGCATTGCTGCATTCCCTTATTGGACAGCGCGAGGAGGCTGTTCGACATTAGAGATCTGCCACGATGGCGATTTTCGATTCCACGATGTTCTGAACGCGGAAAGAGCATATTTCTCCCATGAGCAATCCTGAGCTCACTCCCTTATTGCGGCAATACAAAGATATTAAAGAAGCCTATCGGGAGGCTATTGTTTTCTTTCGCGTGGGGGATTTTTATGAAATGTTTTTCGAGGATGCGGAGGAGGCTTCCAGTATTCTCAATATCGCTCTCACTTCACGGGACAAAAACAGTCCGAATCCGGTCCCCCTTTGCGGAGTGCCTCATCATGCGGCCTCCAATTATATTTCCAAACTTCTGAAATCCGGAAAAACCGTCGCGCTCTGCGAACAAGTCGAAGACCCGAAAACGGCTAAGGGGTTGGTCCGGCGGGAAGTGGTGCGGCTCTATACGCCTGGAACCCTATTTGACGCCGAGTTGCTCGATGCCAAAGAGTCGAATTTTTTAACGGCCATTGCGAGTGAGGGTCAGACCCCTGAGGCTGCTGTTGGCGGGCGCTTCGGCATGGCCTCGGTGGATCTTTCCACCGGCGAATACGTCCTTGCTGAGTTTTCTGGACTCCATGCCCACGAAGACTTGCTTGACGAATTAATTCGCACCGCTCCTCAAGAATTGATTCTTCCAACCAGCTCTTCGCCTTCTCACGGTCTTCCGAAAAAACTCCAGACAGCCATTGCGACGCTGCGAGTTCCCTGTGTCGAAACGGATACCACGGCGGATGCCGATCGCAAGGAGGCGCAACACATTCTCCTCAAGCATTTTCAGGTTTCGGGATTACAGGACTTAGGCCTCGACCCATCGATGGCGTCGATCCAGGCGGCTGCCATGGTCTTGCGCTATCTGTACCGCACCCAACCGTTGTTGCGACACCAACATATTCAACGGCCGCACGTACGGCTTGCCGCACGGGAAATGCACATCGATGCGATGACCCTTCGCAATTTGGAAATTCTCACTCCCCTTTCCCCTGATCAAAAAAACGCCACGCTTCTTTCGGTTTTGGATCATACGGTGACGGCTATGGGAAGCCGGTTGCTGCGCCAATGGCTGGTGCGGCCCCTCGTCGACATCCGAGCCATCGATGAAAGACTCGACGCCGTGGCGGAAGTCGTCAAAGACGTTAAACTTCGATTGGAATTACGCCAAACCTTGAAAGATGTTCCAGATCTTGAACGCGTCAGCAGTCGAATCGCCATGGAATCCGCAACCCCGCGGGATCTTCTTCATTTGAAAGAAGCCCTCTCGATGCTGCCTCGGCTCCGTCAACTGGTGACTCCCTTTCAGTGCTCCTTATTAAAAGGGCTGCTGGAAGGCTGGGATGATCTCGACGATGTCGCCTATTTTATCGAAGCCACCATCTTGCCCGATGCCCCCCTCTCCATCAAGGAAGGCCGGATTATTCGAGATTCTTACAACGACCAAGTGGATGAACTCCGACGGATCACCAGAGAAGGAAGCCGATGGATAACCGATCTTGAACAGCGGGAACGCAACCGCACAGGCATTGATTCCCTCAAGATCAAATATAACCAGGTGTTCGGGTACTACTTCGAAGTGACCAAGCCCAATCTCCCGCGTGTGCCGACCCATTTCATGCGGAAACAGACCTTAGCCAATGTCGAACGGTTCACGAGTGATGAGCTGCAAAACCTGGAAAACCAAATTACCGGAGCGAACCTCAAACTCCGGAACGTGGAACAGGACTTGTTCGAGATGATACGTCAAACAATCGGCCAGGAGACGCTGAGGATTCAGGGAATCGCCAGAAAATTGGGAATGATTGATGTCATTGTCGCTTTTGCCGAAGTTTCTTCCACGCACCGCTACTCTCGCCCTGAACTTCACGAGGGAGGAGCGATTCATATCAAAGAAGGCCGTCATCCCGTTATCGAACGACTCCTACCGCCCAATGGATTTATTTCAAATGATGCGATGTTGGATCTTGACGACAACAGGCTGTTGCTCATAACCGGTCCCAACATGGCGGGAAAAAGCACCTTTCTCCGTCAGACCGGACTCATTGTCTTACTCGCTCACATCGGATGTTTCGTTCCTGCTTCAGAAGCAAAAATAGGGCTCGTCGATCGGATTTTCACCAGGGTTGGCGCATCAGATAATCTCGCTGGCGGCCAAAGCACATTCATGGTGGAAATGGCTGAAACCGCGAGAATTCTTGGCGCCTCCACATCGCGAAGCCTGATTCTTCTTGACGAAATCGGAAGGGGGACCAGCACCTATGATGGACTGAGCCTTGCTTGGTCCATAGCTGAGTACATTCAAGATCGAAGCGTCTTGGGGGCACGGACTCTTTTCGCAACCCATTATCACGAAATGACGGACCTCGAAAATCACCGAAGTGGAATAAAAAATTATACCATTGCCGTAAAAGAATTAGAGGATACGATTGTATTCTTGAGAAAGATTATCCCAGGAAAGGTCGATCGAAGTTACGGGATCCATGTGGCGCATCTTGCCGGCATTCCTCAACAAATAATTAAACGTGCAGAAGAAGTGCTGTTTCAATTGGAAGAGTCGGATGCCTCTCACCAAAAACGCCATGAAAAGGGGGAAACTTTAGAGGATAGCCTGCCGGCCCCTCACCCGATTATTGAGGAAATGAAACAGATGGATCTTTTTACCATGACTCCTTTAGAAGCCATGAACCGGCTTGCTGATTTGCAAAAACGCCTTGAATAAAAAAAGGCGAAGTCTCTAAGAGACTTCGCCTTTTTCAGTACGCCATCAGCCCTATTTATTGAAGCGAGTGGCCAAATTTGTCGGAAGTCGTTCCCTTGGATTTATGAGGATTCTGGTTGGAGTTGGGGATCACGCCAACAATTCCCCCCACACCTGGAATCATTACATCATAACGCATCTTGCGATTTTGCTGCCAAGAGTTGTTATCAATCGATTGCACTTCGCTGATGGCCCGAAGGCTATGAATGCTTCGTGGATGATCAGGAGTACCAGCAATTTCCGGCAGTTCCTTTATTGCAGTCACAACGCGATGATTTTGCTCGGTTTCCTGAACGGTGAATTCCACAAGTGTATATTTTGAAGGCTTAGTACCACTCATAACCGCTTGGCTATGGGAAGCTTTTCCGAGCGATTTGAGCTTATTCCAAACTTGCTCGTTTGCCGGATACACTTTGATGTTTTTTCCTGGAAAATACTTTTGCCAGTAATAGCCGCTTTCCGCGTTTCCACCAAACACGGCCACATTAACCCACGCAGCTTTTTCGTAAGGATCAACAACCGCAACCCGGCCATGAAGCGTGGTGGGTTTACTGAGGTCACCCCATTCAAAGCGCTCTTGGAATGCTTCAATGGCAAAAGCACTGGAGGCCATTCCGCTTACCAAGGCAATGGCAGCTAACACTGCCAACCCGGTTGTACGAACTTTCATAATCCCATCCTCCTCTGTAAATGATAAAGACTGTTTGGTTCTCTAAAAAATGATTATTTTCTGATTGATTATTCGCCTAACACTCTAAACCCAGTAATGGTATTTCCACCAGAGAGCTGAACTTCCATGGCCACTAATTTTTGGGCTGCCTCAGTCAGTTGCTTCATCAATGAGGAATCCTTGACGCGAAGTCGAACCGTCGTTTGCGGGTTGTACCATCCGGCATAAGGAGCATTTTTCTCTTCACCGCCTTGGAATCCCCATGCGCAGCACACAAACAAAGGATCCGGAATGGCTGGATTGCGGTCGTCAGAAGCGCGACCAAGAGGATCACCCGTTTCTCCAGGTTCGCTGGTATTCCAGTATTGGATACCAAAAAGAATTTCCCCATTCGGGTTATCAGCCCAATGAGAATAGACACGCCCTTTGAGACTCGTTGCCACTTTACCATCAAGCTTCATGCTGCCGATAACCGCCACGTCATTCGGATCACCAGCACATTTTTTGTTTGTGGTGCACGGCCCCTTTTGCGCTTCTGCGAACCCAACAAACCCAACGGTCATAAGGGCCACAGCGAAGAGAGCAACTAGTCCACTCCGGAAAAATGACTTCTTCATTTCCCCCTCCTTTACTTAGGATGACATAATGAAAATGAAAAGACCAACAGTTAACTTTTAACGAACACCTGTTCCAATTGCAACGTTAATTTTCTGGATTTGACAATTAAGGGAGCACACCTCCTTTCCGTTCACAGCGCCCTACCATCTTCACGACACTTCACGAGGCGTTCTATTTCCCACTCAATTGCAAGTGGCACATGCTACTCATCTGGATCAATGTTGTCAAGAGCCTTTTTGGCCAAAATTAGGCCACAGGTTGGGGGGCACGGTAGGCCGATTACCCCACGAATGCACTCTTTGGCACTGGGCCCAAAGCTGTCACCATCATTTCTTCCACCTTTAAGAGGTCCTGCGCCACATTCTGTATCTGATCTTTCGAGATTTTGTCAATTTCAGAAAGCATTTCCTTCAAAGATACATGTCGGCCTTGGCAAATTTCATCCTTGGCTAATTTATTCATTCGGCCATATGTGCCCTCCAGGCCGAGCATGAGCGTTCCTTTCAATTGATTTTTTGTTCGGGCTAATTCCTGAACGGCCGGCCCTCGATTTCGAAGTTTTCGGATTTCCCGGCGTACGACATCAACCAATTCCGGCGCTTCTTTCGAGCCGGTCGCGGCATAGATGGTCAACGTGCCCGCATCCGAAAAGCAGGACAGTTGAGAATAAATCGTATAGGCCAATCCCCGGTTTTCCCTGACCTCTTGAAATAATCTCGAACTCACCCCTCCTCCCATCAGGGCATTCAGGATATGCGCGGCATACCGAGTCGGATGATTCACGGGAATACCGGGCAACCCCAAACAGATATGTGTTTGTTCCAATCGCTTAGGATGCACAAAAGTCCCCCTGCGCAGTTCTGGCGGTTGACGCACTCCCAGCCTATGCTTTCGTGTGGGTGACGGCCTCCATTTTCCAAATGATCGATTTAAGAGCGGCACCAAGGTTTTGGCATTGAAATTCCCTGCAACAGAAACGACGAGTTTTTCGGGATGATATTGCTCGCCGACAAACTCAAGAATGTCCGCCCGTTCTATTCGTTCCATCGTAGCAGGATTGCCCAAAATAGAGCGGCCCAGAGGGTGGCCTTGCATCACATGACAGGCATGGAGTTCCTGGACAAAATCCTCCGGATCGTCGCGAACCGTTCGGATTTCCTCCAGTACGACTTGCTTTTCCCGCTCGATTTCTTTCGGGGCAAAACGTGAGTGATGGAACAAGTCGGCTAATAAATCAACGGCCTGATCGATCTGCTGATCCAAGACTTTGACATAAAACACGGTGGATTCATGCGTGGTAAACGCATTCATTTCCCCACCCAGGCTGTCGATCTCTTGGGAAATTTTTGATGCCGACCGTCGCCGGGTGCCCTTAAACATCATGTGCTCTAAAAAATGGGACAACCCTTCCTGCCCCTTGGCTTCGTCACGAGTGCCCACGTCAATCCAGAGGCCGATGGCCACGGATTTTAGCGCCGACATCCGCTCCATGACCAGCCGGACGCCGTTATCCAATACGATCTTACGCATGTTGGCAAGAAAAAAAGGCCTGCTCCACGACAACAGGATGTGACACGGCAACCGAGCGAGATTCCACCTGTCTAATAAACGATCGGAACGTAAAAGGGCTTAGGATTCGCCAGTCGGAGGTTCGGATTCCGCCAAGGCTTCTTTCCGGCTCAAACGAATCTTTCCCTGCTTGTCGATTTCCAACACCTTGACCATGATTTGTTCCCCTTCCGCAACCTCATCGGACACCGCCTTCACACGATGATGGGCCAGTTGGGAAATATGCACGAGGCCATCGACATTGGGAAGAATTTCGACAAACGCGCCAAAATCCACGATCTTTCTGACAGTTCCGAGATAGATCTTTCCGACTTCCACCTCCTCCGTCAGCCGATTGATCATTTCGATCGCTTTGTTGGCGGATTCTTCGTCAACAGCGGCAATCGTCACCTGACCGGAATCATCCACGTTCACCTTCACCCCGCATTCCGCGATGATGCCGCGGATGACCTTGCCGCCGGGACCAATGATGTCTCTGATCTTATCCTGCTTCACTTGAAGCGTGAAAATTCTTGGGGCGTAGGGGGCAAGATTGGGCCGCGGCGTGGCTAAGGATTCTTGCATCCGATCCAGAATGTGCAACCGTCCGACACGCGCTTGTTCTAAGGCTTGACGCATCAACTCCGTGGTAATGCCCCCGATCTTAATATCCATTTGCAATGCCGTGACGCCACCTTTCGTGCCCGTGACTTTGAAATCCATATCGCCCAGATGATCTTCCAAACCCAAGATATCCGAAAGAATGACGACTCGGTCCCCTTCCTTGATGAGCCCCATGGCGATTCCAGCAACCGGCTCTTTAATCGGGACCCCCGCATCCATCAAGGCTAAGGCTCCCCCGCACACCGTGGCCATCGAGGAGGACCCATTGGATTCCAAAATATCCGAGACGAGCCGAATAGTATACGGGAACTCTTCCCGGCTCGGCACGACCGGCTTGAGTGCGCGCTCAGCCAGTTTTCCATGTCCGACTTCCCGACGGCCTGGCGATCGCAAGGGTCTCGCCTCTCCCACGCTGAAAGGAGGGAAATTGTAATGAAGCAAAAAAGTGCGGAAATATTCGCCTTCGAGCGCGTCAATGCGTTGCTCGTCATCGGCGGTGCCCAATGTCACAACGGCGAGGCTCTGGGTCTCCCCGCGCGTAAAGAGCGCGGACCCATGGGTGCGGGGCAACACACTGGTCTCGCAGGTGATCGGACGAATATCAGCGGGACCCCGTCCATCAGCCCGAACCTTTTTCTCCAGAATCATGTCCCGGACTTCGTCATACTCTAACTCGTGGTACAATTCTTTGATTTGCCGATGACAAGCCGGATCTTCTCCTCCAAGTTTTTCAATCGCCTCTCGCAGAATCTCGTCCAATCGTTCCTGACGGGCTGTTTTATTCGGAATGAAGACCGCCTCCCGAAGAGGCGCAGCGGCCAATTGCTTGACTTGCGCTTTCAATTCTTCACTGACCGGCTCCACGGCAATCACCCGTTTCGAGCGGCCCGCGGCCTCTTTGAGTTCGCTCACCTTCGCGACAATATGCTTGATTTCCTTATGCGCAAGTTCCAAGGCTTCAAGCATCACCGCCTCGGACAATCCCTCAGCGCCTGCTTCGACCATCATGATGGCATCAGCCGTGCCCGCCACGACCAAATCCAAATCGCTCTTAGCCAGCATCTGCATGTCGGGATTGACCATGAGGTTTCCGCCGACACGACCGATTCGCACGCCCGCCAGCGGGCCGCCAAAAGGGATGTCGGAAATCGCCAGCGCCGCGGACCCTGCCGTAATGCCCACGGTATCCGATGTCATGGTTTGATCCACGGATAGGACGGACACGATCACCT
>Ga0256830_1003121_pt1 | contig 10490 bp, 4 predicted proteins | sample 128326metaG_FD_190537 | JGI IMG/M metagenome (GOLD analysis project Ga0256830, IMG submission 190537) | Hydrothermal vent microbial communities from Lau Basin, Pacific Ocean - 128-326 | ecosystem: Environmental > Aquatic > Marine > Hydrothermal vents | place: Pacific Ocean: Lau Basin | collected...
TCCGTGCTTTTCGGCCATGCACTTGGTTAACGCCGCTGTTAGGGTCGTTTTCCCATGGTCTACGTGACCAATTGTGCCTACATTGACATGCGGCTTCGTTCGTTCAAATTTTTCCTTGGACACAGTTCAAATACCTCATTAAATTTTTGTTAACACCCAAATCCTTACAACGCAACACTTACGACATCTTATCTATAATGGCTTGTGCAATACCTGTAGGCGCTTCGGCATACTTCTTAAACTCCATCGAATAACTCGCTCGCCCTTGCGTCGCTGAACGCAGATCGGTTGCGTAACCAAACATCTCGGATAAAGGAACTTCCGCATTTATGGCCTTACCAGACGGCGTATCCTCCATCCCCTGCACAATACCTCTACGACGATTCAAGTCACCCATCACGTCGCCCATATAGCCTTCAGGAGTAGCGACCTCTACCCGCATAATCGGCTCAAGCAATACAGGATCTGCGTCTGTCGCCCCTGCTCTCAAACCCATTGAACTGGCAATTTTAAAAGCCATTTCATTCGAATCAACATCGTGATAAGAACCATCAAATAAAGTCGCTCTTATATCAACAAGAGGGAAGCCAGCAAGCACACCATTTTGCATTTGCTCCTGTATGCCCCTATCTATTGCGCCAATATATTCTCGCGGCACAGCCCCACCCACAACCTCACTTGAAAACTCATAGCCAGCGCCCTGCGCTAACGGCTCCAACCTCAACCAAACATGTCCATATTGACCACGCCCACCTGATTGACGAATAAATTTCCCTTCCGCCTCAACCATTTTACGAATGGTCTCACGATAAGCAACTTGCGGAGCACCAACATTACATTCAACATCAAATTCGCGCTTCATGCGATCAACGATAATCTCAAGATGTAGCTCTCCCATCCCAGATATTATCGTTTGCCCTGACTCTTCGTCAGTGCGAACCTTAAAAGACGGATCTTCTTGCGCAAGCTTAGCCAATGCGACACCCATTTTTTCCTGGTCAGCCGTAGTTCTAGGCTCAATAGCAACGGAAATCACCGGTTCTGGAAACTCCATACGCTCAAGCGTTAGCACTTGCGACATATCACATAAGGTGTCGCCCGTAGTTACATCTTTCAAACCAACGGCAGCAGCAATATCACCGGCACGAACTTCTTTAATTTCTTCTCGACTATTGGCATGCATTTGTACAATACGACCAATGCGTTCTTTTTTCCGCTTAACCGGATTAAACACTGCATCACCGGTTTTAATAACACCCGAATAAACGCGAAAAAAAGTCAGCGTGCCCACAAAGGGGTCTGTAGCTATCTTAAACGCGAGCGCTGCAAATGGCTCCTGGTCGTCAGCATGGCGTTCGCCCTCTGACTCAGCCGCATCATTGAGCACACCGCTAATGGCGGGAACATCTATGGGTGACGGCATAAAATGAATCACTGCATCAAGCAATGACTGCACGCCTTTATTCTTAAAGGCCGACCCGCATAAGCAAGGAACAAGCTCATTCGCTAATGTTCTAATGCGAATCGCAGATATCAAATCAACTTCGGAAAGATCACCCTCTTCAAGGTATTTTTCCATTAACTCTTCGTTAGCTTCAGCAGCTGATTCCAACAGCCTCTCTCTGCTCTCAATTGCAACACTGAGCAATTCATTGGGCATTTCCACCTCGTCGAATGTTAGACCTCTATCTTCTTCATTCCAATAGATAGCCTTCATTCGGACAAGGTCAATGATACCCTCAAAGCTTTCTTCCGCACCGATTGGCAACTGAACCGGCACCGGGTTTGCGCCCAAACGCTCTTTTAACTGGGCAATCACTCGAGTAAAATCCGCGCCAGTCCTGTCCATTTTATTAATAAACGCTATTCGCGGAACGTCATACTTATCCGCCTGCCTCCAGACCGTCTCAGACTGGGGCTCTACCCCGCCTACTGCGCAAAATACTGCAACAGCTCCATCTAAGACTCGAAGTGAACGCTCAACTTCAATGGTAAAGTCTACATGCCCAGGCGTATCAATTATATTAATACGGTGCTCATCAAACTGCCCGCCCATACCAGACCAAAACGCAGTGGTAGCAGCCGAAGTTATCGTTATACCTCTTTCCTGCTCTTGCTCCATCCAATCCATGGTAGCGGCACCATCATGCACTTCGCCTATTTTATGCGAAACACCGGTGTAAAAAAGAATTCGCTCTGTTGTCGTCGTTTTACCTGCATCGATATGAGCCATAATGCCGATATTCCGATACCGCTCAATTGGAGTCTTACGCGCCACAACACTAACCCAGAGATTTTATTAACTACCAGCGGTAGTGAGAGAACGCCTTATTAGCTTCTGCCATTTTATGCACATCTTCACGCTTTTTAACCGCTGAACCACGACTTTCAGCAGCTTCGAGAATTTCACCCGCCAACCGCAAGCCCATCGATTTTTCATTTCTTTTTCTAGAGTAATCCGTCAACCAACGCATCGCTAAAGCAACACCTCGATCAGCGCGCACTTCAACGGGCACTTGGTAAGTTGCACCACCGACTCGCCGACTCTTAACTTCGACAGCCGGCCTAATATTCTCGAGCGCTTTCTCAAACACTTCCAGCGCATCTTTTTTAGACTTTTCGGCCACTTGATCCAAGGCACCATATACGATCTTTTCAGCTGTGGATTTTTTACCGCTTTGCATCACCATATTAATAAAACGCGTCAAACGCTGACTTCCAAATTTAGGATCTGGCAAAACCGCTCTTTTTGCTACAACTCTTCTTCTTGGCATTCTTTAAGCACTCGATTATTCAGTGAAAACAACAGACTGCAAAATAACAGACTGTTAACAACTATTATTTAACTCGCCTACTTAGGACGCTTAGCGCCATATTTAGACCGGCCTTGACGACGCTCGCCAACACCTGAAGTATCCAAAGTACCACGCACTGTATGATAGCGAACACCAGGCAAATCCTTGACCCGACCACCGCGAATAAGAACAACCGAATGCTCTTGCAGATTATGACCTTCTCCACCAATATAAGATGTCACCTCAGAGCCATTGGTAAGTCGAACACGTGCAACTTTGCGCAGCGCCGAATTAGGCTTTTTAGGAGTGGTGGTATATACACGAGTACAAACACCGCGGCGCTGAGGACAGGCCTCTAGTGCTGGCACATTACTCTTCACGATTTGTTTTTTTCGTGGTTTACGTACTAATTGATTAATTGTTGCCATTACTGCTCCAAACGCAATAGTAGATGCCGGACAAAAACCGTTGCTCGACATGCGCGAATCCAAGGACGCGCAATTGTATTTATATGCCCCTGTAGTGTCAAGTAGAAAAGCCTAATTCACCAATATCCATTCAGTTAAACGCTTTGGACAGAGAAGCACTAAGACTCAAGCACAAAAATGCCCGTAAAAAACGGGCATTTTTCTTATATATGAAGGATTAAATCAGACAGACTGTTGCTGCGCTGTGCCTTCTGGAGTCTCGTCATCAGAAACACCACTAGCGCGTACCACTGGAGAAGCAACATCAAGACCAAGACGCACGCTCTTACTACGCAGGCGATCAGCATGAAAGGCCAAGCCCGTTCCTGCAGGTATCAACCTTCCTACAATGACGTTCTCTTTCAAGCCCCGCAAGTCATCCATTTTGCCATTAACCGCTGCATCGGTAAGAACCCGCGTAGTCTCCTGAAACGATGCTGCCGAGATAAATGACTCAGTGGCCAACGAGGCCTTGGTTATCCCTAACAACAACTCATTAAATGTTGCTGGAATTTTACCCTCTGCAATCGCCTTATCATTTTCGTCGAGAAAACGCGATCGTTCAATTTGCTCACCTTTTAGGAAACGAGTCTCGCCTGGATCACTCACTTCGATTTTACGCAGCATCTGACGCACAATCACTTCTATATGCTTGTCGTTGATCTTTACCCCTTGAAGACGGTAAACATCTTGAACTTCATTCACCACATATCGCGCTAATTCGCTCACACCACTTAAGCGCAGAATATCATGCGGAGTTGGCGCTCCGTCACAGATAACCTCACCTTTTTCGACATGCTCACCTTCAAAAACATTGATATGTCTCCATTTAGGAATCAAGGTTTCGTACACCTCATCTTCTACCGGGGTTATGACTAAACGCTGCTTGTCTTTAGTCTCTTTACCAAAACTAATGATCCCCGTAATTTCCGCCATGATCGCGGGTTCTTTTGGCTTACGCGCTTCAAAAAGATCCGCAACACGCGGCAGACCACCGGTAATATCACGTGTTTTAGACGATGCCTGTGGAATCCTCGCAACTACATCACCAACACCTACCGTGGCACCATCCGTCAAGTTGATAATGGCTCCACCCGGTAGAAAATACATTGCCGGAATATCGGTTCCAGGTAACAGTAAATTTTCGCCATCTTGATTCAGTAGCTTAACCATGGGCCGCAAATCTTTTGCCGTAGCGCCACGCTGCTTTGGATCAATAATCACAATACTCGTCAAACCCGTTATATCATCCGCTTGACGATCAACAGTCACTCCCTCAACAAAATCTTGAAAACTAATAACCCCTTCCACTTCGGTAATAACCGGATGTGTATGAGGATCCCAACTCGCGATAATCTCGCCGGCCTCAGCCATCGCTCCATCAGCCTTGGTTAATACAGCACCATAAGGTATTTTGTAGCGCTCGCGCTCGCGCCCAAACTCATCCACAACACCAACCTCTCCAGAACGCGAAACGGCAACAAGATGGCCCTTGGCATGCTCTACAGATTTGAGATTATGCAGGCGAATCGAACCTTTTGACTTGACCTCAACATTATTAACCGCAGCCGATCTCGATGCAGCACCACCGATATGGAAAGTACGCATTGTCAACTGAGTCCCCGGCTCACCGATAGACTGAGCAGCAACAACACCTACCGCTTCACCATTATTAACGACATGACCGCGTGCTAGGTCACGACCATAACAGGTAGAACAAATTCCATAACGAGTCTCACAGGTAATGGGAGATCTCACCCAAACCTGATCAATACTTGCCTCCTCTAGAATATCTACCCATTTTTCGTCTAACAAAGTTCCTGCAGAAGCGACAACCGACTCAGCTCCAGGCCTGAGCACATCTCTTACAACAACTCGCCCTAAAACTCTTTCACGCAATGGCTCTACAACATCACCGCCTTCAATCAGCGGCTCCATCAACATGCCATCGCCAGTTCCACAATCCACTTCAGTCACCACTAAATCCTGCGCGACATCAACCAATCTCCGGGTTAAATAACCGGAATTAGCCGTCTTCAATGCCGTATCAGCTAAACCTTTTCGTGCACCGTGAGTGGAATTAAAATACTGAGAAACATCCAAACCTTCACGAAAATTTGCCGTTATTGGCGTTTCGATAATGGAACCATCGGGCTTAGCCATCAAACCCCGCATTCCTGCCAACTGCCTGATTTGCGCGGTACTACCGCGCGCACCTGAGTCGGCCATCATAAATACCGAATTAAACGATGGCTGCTTCACCATTTCACCTTCAGCGTTTTCAACTTCTTCAAAACCCAAGATATCCATCATGGCTTTAGCCACTTGATCATTGGTATGCGACCAAATATCGACGACCTTGTTATAACGTTCGCCATTAGTCACCAAACCAGAGGCATACTGATTTTCAATTTCTCGAACTTCACTTTCCGCTTTACCCAAAATTATAGACTTGGCCTCGGGTATAACCATATCGTCAACCCCGAAAGAAACACCTGAGATCGTCGCGTAATGAAAACCGGTATACATCAATTTATCTGCAAGCAACACTGTTGCCTTAAGACCTAGACGGCGATAAGAATCATTAATCAATGACGAAATTGCTTTCTTCGTGAGATCTCGATTAATTAATTCAAACGGTAATTCAGACGGCGTAATATCACTTAAAAGCGCCCGCCCAACCGTCGTATCAGTTAAGGTTTTTACTTCTCTTTTCTGACCATCTTCATCGAATTCAATACTCGTGATGCGGACTTTAATCTTTGCGTGCAACTCAACCACCTTAGATTCAAAGGCGCGATGAACTTCGTGCGTATTGGCGAAAATCATACCTTCGCCTTTCACATTAACTTGTTCCCGTGTTGCGTAGTACAAACCAAGCACAACGTCTTGCGAAGGCACAATAATAGGCTCTCCATTCGCAGGAGATAACACATTATTGGTTGACATCATCAAAGAACGCGCTTCAAGCTGAGCTTCGATAGACAATGGAATATGCACCGCCATTTGGTCGCCATCAAAGTCAGCGTTGTAGGCGGCACAAACTAAAGGATGCAACTGAATTGCTTTGCCTTCTATCAGCACTGGCTCAAACGCCTGAATACCTAAACGATGCAAGGTCGGTGCACGGTTAAGTAAGATGGGATGCTCTCGAATAACCTCTTCAAGCACATCCCACACTTCTGCGCCTTCGCGTTCAACCATTTTTTTAGCCGCTTTAATGGTTGTCGCTAGCCCTCGACGTTCCAGCTTGCTGAAGATAAAAGGCTTGAATAATTCTAAGGCCATTTTTTTCGGTAAGCCGCATTGATGCAGGCGCAAATAAGGCCCAACCACGATCACTGAACGGCCCGAATAATCGACCCGCTTACCCAGTAGATTTTGACGAAAACGCCCTTGCTTTCCTTTGATCATATCAGCCAATGATTTCAGAGGACGTTTGTTGGTACCGGTAATTGCGCGTCCACGACGACCATTATCAAGCAATGCATCCACGGCTTCTTGCAACATACGTTTTTCGTTTCTAACGATAATATCAGGCGCATTGAGATCAAGTAGTCGCTTCAGTCGGTTATTCCGGTTAATAACACGACGGTATAAATCATTCAGATCCGAAGTCGCAAAACGTCCACCATCTAGCGGCACCAAAGGCCTTAACTCTGGCGGCAAAACGGGCAATACCGTCATAACCATCCACTGTGGTTTGTTACCAGAGTCTAATAATGCTTCAATCAGCTTTAAACGCTTTGATAGTTTTTTCAGTTTGGTTTCGGAATTTGTCGCGCTTATATCTTCGCGAACTTGAGCAAGCTCTTCTTTCAAATCCAAGGACTTCATCATATGAAAAATAGCTTCAGCACCCATAAGCGCCCTAAACTCGTCGCCGTATTGCTCGATCGCATCCAGATAAGTTTCATCATTCAATAACTGGCCGCGTTCTAACTCTGTCATTCCGGGTTCAATAACCACAAATGCTTCAAAATAAAGAATACGCTCGATATCACGCAAAGTCATATCTAACAGCAAACCCATACGCGACGGCAATGATTTCAAAAACCAGATATGTGCTACGGGACTCGCTAATTCAATATGCCCCATGCGATCACGTCGCACTTTAGCCAAAGTAACCTCAACACCACATTTCTCACAAATGACACCACGATGCTTTAAACGCTTATACTTGCCGCAAAGGCATTCATAATCTTTAACTGGCCCAAATATTTTGGCGCAAAAAAGCCCATCGCGTTCTGGTTTGAAAGTACGATAATTAATGGTCTCTGGTTTCTTTACTTCACCATACGACCAGGAACGAATTTTCTCGGGTGACGCCAAACCAATTCGAATCCTGTCAAACTCTTCAGTCTGACCTTGCTTTAATAAATTTAATAGGTCTTTCAAGGCCTTTTCTCCTTAATTCAAAGGAACAACTAATTAAAAAATATTGTTCTGTACTATTCTGTTTCTAACTCGATATCAATACCAAGAGAGCGAATTTCCTTTAACAACACGTTGAACGACTCAGGCATACCCGCATCCATACTATGGTCGCCATCAACAATATTTTTATACATCTTGGTTCTGCCATTAACGTCATCAGACTTAACCGTTAGCATCTCTTGAAGTGTATAGGCTGCACCATAGGCCTCAAGCGCCCAAACCTCCATCTCTCCAAAACGCTGCCCGCCAAACTGAGCTTTACCACCCAGAGGTTGCTGGGTAACTAGACTATAAGGGCCGGTAGATCGCGCATGCATTTTGTCATCAACCAAGTGGTTCAATTTAAGCATGTACATATAACCAACAGTTGTAACACGATCAAAGAGCTTACCTGTGCGCCCATCGGTCAATTGCATTTGACCAGACTCCGGAAGACCTGCAAGTTTAAGCATGTTCTTCACTTCTTTTTCAGCCGCCCCATCAAATACAGGAGTTGCCATAGGCACCCCATTTGTTAGGTTTTTAGCGAGCGCTAGTATTTCATCATCAGTCAAGCTATCTATTTCTTGAAACTTTCCGTTATTTTCATAAATTTTCTTCAAGTAGCCACGAACATCTTCAACCGCTTTTTTCGCCTCGAGCATTTCACCAATGCGCAAACCTAAACCTTTGGCCGCAAAACCTAGATGAGTCTCTAATACTTGACCAACATTCATTCGCGAGGGTACACCCAAAGGATTTAGGCAAATATCAACCGGCGTGCCATCGTCCATGTAAGGCATATCTTCGACCGGAACAATCATGGAGATAACACCTTTATTCCCATGCCGCCCAGCCATTTTGTCACCCGGCTGAATGCGACGTTTCACCGCCATATAAACCTTAACCATTTTAAGAACGCCAGGCGCTAAATCATCACCACTGGTGATTTTTAAGCGTTGCTCTTCAAGTTGCTCATCGAGATCTTTACGTGCTTGTTTTAAATGTTCCGCACCTTTTTCCACTTGCTCATTCAGCGCATCATCTTTTAAACGAATATCAAACCATTTTGCTCGCGGTAATTCAGTTAAATATTCCGCTGAAATTTTCTTACCCGACTGCAATCCTTGAGGACCGCCCGCAGCAACACTGTCCACAAGTAATCTTTCTAATCGTTGATAGGTATCATCTTCATAGATACGATATTGGTCATTTAGATCTTTCTTATAACGATCCAGCTCCGCATTTTCAATCTGCTTAGCACGCGCATCTTTATCAATACCATCACGGGTGAACACTTGAACATCGATAACGGTGCCATTCATTCCGGTAGGAACACGTAAAGAAGTATCTTTAACATCAAGTGCTTTCTCACCGAATATGGCACGTAGCAACTTTTCTTCCGGCGTTAATTGAGTTTCGCCTTTTGGAGTAACTTTACCAACTAGAATATCTCCCGGCTTAACTTCTGCCCCAATATAAACAATACCAGACTCATCCAGTTTAGAAAGCGCAGACTCTCCAACATTTGGAATATCCCCCGTCACTTCTTCAGGCCCGAGTTTTGTATCCCTAGCGACACTGCTCAGCTCTTCGATATGGATCGTGGTATAGCGGTCTTCTTCCACCACGCGCTCTGAAATAAGAATGGAATCTTCAAAGTTGTAACCATTCCAGGGCATAAACGCAACCAGCATATTCTGCCCTAATGCGAGCTCACCTAAGCTTGTTGACGGACCATCAGCGAGCACATCAGCGCGTGAAATAATATCTCCCACTTTTACCAGTGGTCGTTGGTTAATACAGGTATTCTGATTAGAGCGACTGTACTTAGTGAGATTATAAATATCGACACCTGCCTCACCAGCGATGGTCTCATCATCGTTGATACGCACCACAATTCGCGAAGCATCAACCGAATCAACAACACCACCACGTTTCGCGATAACCGTAACACCCGAATCAATCGCGACAGTTTTTTCAATCCCAGTTCCAACCATCGGTGTATCTGCACGCAATGTAGGAACCGCCTGGCGCTGCATGTTAGAACCCATGAGTGCGCGGTTTGCATCATCATGCTCAAGAAACGGAATCAAAGATGCAGCCACCGAAAGAATCTGTTTGGGTGACACATCCATGTAATCAAATTTGTCAGGTGATGCCATCATGAAGTCTCCTCCGCGACGACAAGCAATTAAATCACTTTCAAAATCTCCATGCTCATTGATTACCGCATTGGCTTGCGCAATATAATAAGACCCCTCTTCGATCGCCGATAAGTATTCAATTTCAGATGTTGCCTTACCAGCAACCACTTTACGATACGGAGTCTCTAAAAACCCATAATCGTTTGTTCGCGCATACACCGACAAAGAGTTGATCAAACCAATGTTTGGCCCCTCCGGTGTTTCGATAGGACAAACGCGCCCATAATGGGTTGGATGCACGTCCCGGACTTCAAAACCAGCTCGTTCACGAGTCAATCCACCAGGGCCTAATGCGGACACCCGACGTTTATGCGTAATTTCAGACAATGGGTTATTTTGATCCATAAACTGGGAAAGCTGACTTGAACCAAAAAACTCCTTTATCGCCGCTGATACAGGTTTAGCATTAATCAATTCCTGCGGCATTAAACCTTCAGACTCGGCCAAACTCAGGCGTTCTTTGACGGCACGCTCTACCCGTACCAAGCCAACACGAAATTGATTCTCCGCCATCTCGCCAACACTTCGAATACGACGATTTCCGAGATGGTCAATATCATCCACACTTCCTTTGCCGTCACGTATGTTAATCAATATCTTTAACA
>Ga0256830_1003122_pt1 | contig 10484 bp, 9 predicted proteins | sample 128326metaG_FD_190537 | JGI IMG/M metagenome (GOLD analysis project Ga0256830, IMG submission 190537) | Hydrothermal vent microbial communities from Lau Basin, Pacific Ocean - 128-326 | ecosystem: Environmental > Aquatic > Marine > Hydrothermal vents | place: Pacific Ocean: Lau Basin | collected...
CTACTTTGGAGCATGACATTTTTTAACCGTAAATCCTTTGGTGTGCTGCGCACACCGTCACGACGAGGTAGGGTGCGTTGTACGCACCAACACCAAGGCAAATCAAATAGTGCCACGTGGCGATTCTTCCACAGACGACATTTTCTTGGTGTAAATCCTTTGGTGTGCTGCGCACACCGTCACGTGGCGATCCTTCCTTGCCTCTGCGTGCTCCTCGGTCGTGAAAACCACCCATGCCGCGCCCTTGTGCCGTCTCGCGACGAACGGGCTTTTTTCGCTGCGCCGCGCTGCCTTTCTACTGTCAAAAAACAGGCATGAAATCCTGGTATTGCCCGGTGGTGAGCAATCCGGGCTAGCAGGTCGATGAATGGTTTACCAGATTATTCAGTCCTGATTTGAAATAAACTATACTGTTAATGGTGGAATAGCCTGAATACGGGCTTGGCATATTACTTGCGTTATCCATGACAATGCTGGATATCAGACGCCTTGGCCGCCTGGTTTCTCCAGCGATGAGGCAGGTCAGGATCTGACGCAATCGACGCGAACGAGGAATTTTAGAATGAAAGTACTGCGATTGTCTTTAGTGATAGTGATCCTGGGCTGGACTGTTGTTGCAGGCGCGGAGCGCTATCGCGTAGCGCCGAACTATGAGAAGGAGACGCGCAGGCTGGTCGATCAGCTGCGGGTCCACCATATCAAGTTCAAAAAGCTGCTTGAAATGCGCGCCAAGGTCGATGCCTGGGAAACCAGGCTGAAAAAGACCGATGAGCGCTTGAGCAAAGAGGTGAAGCAGTTTATCGCAGACGGCCGGAAACTCAAGGACGGCTCGATGAGCAAGGCAGATTATGACGCCAAATGGACAAAAAGTGGCCGCGGCAAGAAGAAAGATATTGCAATCAAGGCGTTTCGTGAAGAGATCGGGCGTTATAACAAGTTCAGGGAAGGGTATAACCTGCTTGCACTGGAATTGTCAGGGTTTCTCAGCAAGCGTAACCCGAAAGATATCGAGGTTTTGATGCAGCGCATGAAAGAATTGATGGTGAAACTCGAAAAGGCAATCAAGGCGAAGGACTATTCGAAGGCAGGTTTGATTGCCAGCAACTCGAAGATTGCCAGTGAATTCGGTTTCGAGAAGAAGTAGGACGAATAAGTACAGAGTCGGGGAAGCAGTAAAACAACAACGGCAGTACGCTTGTTGGAGTCATAAAAACGGCAGCCGCTGAAAGGTAAAAGGCAAGCCGTTGTAATACAAAAGAAATTAATTGTGCTCGTGTTTGCCTGGAAACAGCGCGTCATAGTGCTGTGCCCTGGGTAAAGTAAAAATTGCGCCAGACGATAAATTGATAGAGCTTTATTCAGGTGAGGCATGATGCGAGGGCAATACATGGAAAACATACTAGAGAACAAAAAGTCATGGGTTGAAAAATCTGGTGTATTCTTGACCCAGGTTCTTATCTTGATGATATGTGGTTCGATCTATGCGGCAAATGCGCGCATGATTGGTACCGATGCGCTGAGCAGCAGTGAGTACCGGCATGTTACGCAGGAATTCGATTACCTGTACATGGAAAGGGAGACGGGTTACGGCATGGAAGAGCAAAAGGCAACCCGGTACGTGGAATTCCGCGAAGGGGTACATGCCTATTTTCAGGAAGACTATACAGAGGCAATGAGTAAACTGCGCCCGCTGGCGGAAACCGGTTACTCCAGCGCACAGTTCTATCTTGCGTTGATGTATGACCAAGGCCACGGTGTCATTCAAAATCATGCGATCGCTGTGAAATGGTACAGGAAGGCCGCAGAGCAGGGTCATATCGACGCACAATACAATCTTGGCATAGCCTATGCCAGTGGCCAGGGCGTCAAAAAGAATATTCATACGGCGATCTACTGGTGGAAGAGGGCAGCGACATACGGCAGTATCGATGCGCAATACAACCTGGGTATGGTTTACACCACAGGTAAAGGCATCATGCGTAACGCCATGTTGGCGGTCAAGTGGTGGACCAAGGCGGCATCGAAGGGTGATGTCGCGGCGCTGTTCAACCTGGGCGTGGTCTATATCAACGGCGGTGACGGCGTTACCCAAAATCTTTGTGAGGCGTCGAGACTGTGGAAAATCTCTGCAGAACAGGGTTTCAACCGCGCTAAGACTGCGTTGCGCATGCTGCATTCCATGCAGCGTTACCGCGCCTCCTGTTTTGATGTGACTGCAAAGAAATAAACTTCGCTGACGGCACAGCTCAGCGCCCAGCCTGACGTATTCATGCACTTGAAATGGCCGCATTCGCGGCCATTTTTTTTCTTGTGGTTATTATCGCCGGCGCGGAGTTGACTATTCGTATCAATAGGTAAAACTTGAAGAGTATGAAAGAACTCGATGCACAGGCGAAAGCGAAACTGGACGCGTTGTATGAACGAGTGGTCGAGCATGCGGGGAGCTTTCTTGGCTACCCGTGCAATCAGAAATTCGATTACCGCCCGCTGTACCGTTTTCTGGATCATTCATTGAACAATGTCGGTGATCCGTTTCGTTCCGCGACGTTCCGCCTCAATACCCATGACATCGAATGTGAAGTGATCTATCGCTTTGCAGAGTTCTGCCGGGCGCGGCAAAGTGATGTGTGGGGTTATGTGACCAACGGCGGCACGGAAGGGAACATGTACGGGTTCTACCTGGCCCGCGAGCTCTACCCGGAAGGCCTGGTTTACTATTCGGAAGACACCCATTACAGCGTCAGCAAGATACTGCGCCTGATCAAATCACGCAGTATCATGATCAAGAGCCAGGAAAACGGCGAGATGGACTATGATGACTTGTACGAGACCATCCGCCTGCACCGGGACGCGCCACCGATCGTTATTGCCAATATCGGGACGACGATGAAAGGTGCGGTGGACGACCTGGACAGGATCAACAGCATTTTCTCGGAACTGGCGCTCCCGGCCCATTATATTCACGCCGATGCGGCATTGAGCGGAATGATTCTCCCCTTCGTCGATGCGCCTCAGCCTTATGGTTTCGACGCCGGTGTCGACAGCATTTCGATCAGTGGCCATAAAATGATTGGTTCTCCTTTTCCGTCAGGCGTGGTGCTGGCCAAGAAAAAGAACGTCGAGCGTGTTGCCCGGTCGGTGGAATATATCGGTACCTTGGATACCACCTTGTCGGGCTCGCGTAACGGCCTGTCGCCGCTGTTTCTATGGTACGCATTGAAGTTGCGGGGTGAGGACGGGTTCCGGCGCCTGGTCGAGTCCTGCCTCGCAGTTGCCGATTACGCGGTCGAGCAGTTCCGCCAGCGCGGGATCAAGGCGTGGCGCAACCGCAACGCGAATACCGTTGTCTTCCCACGTCCTTCGGACAGGCTGGTGAACCGGTGGCAGCTGGCGGTGCATCGTGATATTGCGCATATCATTGCCATGCCGCATGTGGACACTGGCATGATCGATGCGTTTATGCTGTCCTTTGAACAGGATCTCGCGCAACGCAGTGAGGGGGCGGCATGAAACAGATCAGCGTGGTATCGAGAAAGCGTCCGGACGTCGTCGCCGAAATATCGCAGGCACTGGCACGGCAGGCGATCAACATCGAGACACTGGTCTCGGAAACCGTCGGTGACAATGCAGTGACTATTCTGACGGTCGATCGCTACGACGATGCCCTCAGTGCGTTGCAGCAATTGCCGGAAACCCGGGTCGTCACCGAAGATGCGATTCTCGTCAGGTTGGAGGACCGCCCCGGCGCACTGGCCGAACTGGCATTGCGTTTCAAGGACGCTGGCATCGCGCTGCGTGGTCTGCATATCATCGAGCGTGGAGAGAAGCAGTGTCTTGCGGCGGTTTCCGTCGACCGCACCGACGAGGCCTTGGCTCTCGTCAAGGACTTGTTGATCTCGTGATTGTTTAGTCTGTTTTGATCTTGTCCAAGTCTGTACAGGCCTGTTACTATAGCAACCGGGTATTTGTTCCCCGTTTTTACACGATATCTGTATTGCTTCGGTGTTTGCTATGATAGGAAAGAAAGGCATGACCGGTATTGTCACGGCGGTGCTGTTTTGTTTTGCGAGTGCTTTACAGGCAGGGATCGCGAAACGAATAAATTACCGGGGAGTCAGCTATGATCTTTATATCGTTCATCCGCGCAAGGACGATATCCGGTTTTTCTGGAAAGACGAAGACGGGGACTTGTTTGCAAGTTTCGGTGCAGTAAGGCGCTGGCTGAGGAAGAAGGGAAGAAAACTCCTGTTCGCGACCAACGGCGGCATTTTTGAATGGGGGCTGCAGCCGCTGGGGCTGTACATCGAGAACCGCAGGGTGAAAGTAAAACCGAATTACCGTAAAGGCAAGGGAAATTTCTATTTGCAGCCCAATGGCGTATTCTATGTCAACCGCCACCATGCCGGAGTCATGACGATGCGTGCCTACAGAAAGCTTCGCCCCAAGGCGCATTTTGCCACCCAGTCAGGCCCGATGCTGGTGCTCAATCGCCGTATCCATCCGATTTTCCGCCGCCGCTCGAACAGCAGGTATATCCGTAATGGTGTGGGTATCGATCGCTATGGGCGGGTTATTTTCGCAATCTCCAACAGGCCGGTGAATTTCTATACCTTTTCTTCATTGTTCAAACACAGGCTGCACTGTATCAATGCGTTGTACCTGGATGGCAATATTTCGAGAATGTACCTGCCGCAGAAGAAGCGGCACGATCTCGGGGGTAATTTTGCAGTGATCATCGGTGTGTCGAAACCGTTTGCTGCAAAGAAATAGCCATGTGCTGATCTTTACATGCGGTTCATTCCGGCTGCCTTTCCGTTAGTGCGGCCTTGTCCTGTGCAAGCGCAAGGAACTATCACGCGCCATGGGGTATGCCGTGTGTGCCAAAACCACTGTCAAGGGGCGGCTGTTGTAAATGGAAGAACCATTTGTTCAAGACGAAGTTGCGTGAAAAATATTTCGACGCCAGCAGCCTGGCGGCCAGGCTGCGTTTTATCCCTTGCGGCACCAGTGCGGCGATTTTGATATTGGTACGCTTGTGGCGGTCACCGAAGCGCCTGCTGAGCAGGGTCTCATATTCGCTCAACGCCTGCCGGGAATAATCACTGCCGGTTCTGGCGTGTTGCAGGATGGTCTGTGCCGCAAGCACCGCGGATTCGATGGCCGGACGTATCCCTTCGCCACTTTGTGCATAGGCAAGGCCGGCAGCGTCGCCGATGATCAGCAGGCCGTCATCGACGATCTTGCGTGGGGTATCGCCGTACAGCAGGTAGGCATGGCCGGACATCTTTTTCGGCAGGGCCGGTGGTATACGGCCTGCTTGCTGCAGGTAGTCGACGAATTCGTTGACGTGTGCAGACAGGCGGTGGTTGTCCTGGCGTCCGAGGCCGATGTTCAGGTAGTCTCCTTTACGGAATACCCAACCATAGCCCTTCAGGTCACGGCAGAAATAGAGTTCGGGGGCTTGCGGATCCACCAGGCAGTGTGCCTTGTGTTCCGGTGTCATTTCAAACTCGACTTCCTGCGCGGCAACGATGGGTTCGGAGTTGGTCTGTCTGGCCCCGGTCAGGCGGACTACTGGACAGAAGTGCCCGCCGGCGCCAATCAGCAGTGGAGCCTGGTACTTTTGGTTGACGAGCCATAGGCCGTTTTCGTAGGCCAGTGATTTGACCGGTTCACCAAGGTGCATTGCTGCACCTGAACGCTGCAACAGGTAGTGGTCGAACTCGCAACGCCTGATGCCATAGCTCATCGGCTTCCCATATTGGGTGAGCCGGATTTTTTCGCCGATCATCGCGGTGATGAACCCGGTCAGCGGTTGCAGGACTCGGCCGCGGGCATAGTCCTGCAGATCGATCTGCAGGGTTTCGACGACCGCCGGTGTGATCCACCCGGCGCAGATTTTGTCGCGTGGAAACTGCTGTTTGTCGATAATGGCGACCTGCATGCCCGCGTTGCGCAACAACCATGCACAGGTGGCCCCGGCCGGTCCACCACCAACGATCAATGCGTCATACTGTGCGCTCATTCTGTATGCCTGTAATCAGCGGTAAATGTGGTCGCGGGTCAGCGGGATCGTATTGTCGCGGTTCCGGGCAAACACGACCTGGAACAGTTGCAGCTGGCCGGAAGAAAAGGCAGCGATCGAGCCGGACAGGTACAGGCGCCATGCACGGATGAAGGATTCATCGAACATGGGTTTGATCTGGTCCAGGTTGGCTTCGAAACGCTGCAGCCAGTGGCGCAGGGTCTCTGCATAGTGCAGGCGCAGATTTTCGACGTCGAGCACAGAGAATCCGTTTTCAAAGATGTCCATCATCTGCTTCAGCGAGGGTGTTTGCGCGCCGGGAAAGATCCGTTTCTGAATCCAGGTGTTCATCTGTCCCGGAACATTGCGGCCGATACTGTGAATCAGTCCGCGGCCATTGGGTGTGAGCGCACCGGTGATCACCTTGTTCAGTGCGCCGAAATTATCGATGCCTACGTGCTCAAGCATGCCGACCGAAACGAACACATCGTAACGCCCCTTGATGTTGCGGTAGTCATCTTCGACATATTTGACCAGGTGGTCGACGCCTTGTTCCTTGGCCCGCTGGCGCGCAAACTTGATCTGCTCATGTGAGATGTTATAGGCGTGGACACGTGCGCCGTAGTATTTTGCGATGTGACGTGCCAGGCCGCCCCAGCCACAGCCGGCTTCGACCACCGTGTCGTTGGGACCTATCCGCAGTTTTTTGCAGACATGATCGAGCTTGGCGCGCTGTGCCTGCTCCAGGGTTGCGGATTCGGTCGGAAAGTAGGCGCAGGTATACTGCATTGCTTCGGTATCCAGCCACAACTGGTAGAACTCGTTGCCGATATCGTAGTGGCTGTAGATGTTCTTTTTCGAGCCTTCCAGGGTGTTTTTGCGCACCGGGGTCAGGATCTTGCTGATCAGTTTGCGCTGCAGCCCGCCTCCCCGCTGCTGTGCCAGTGCGCGGTGCAGGTACAGGTCTTCGAGAAAGGAAACCAGGTTGCCTTCCACTGTCAGTTCACCGCTCATGTAGCATTCGCCAAAGTACAGGTCCGGGTGCACCAGTAATTTGTAGAATGCGGATTTCGACAGAATGTTGATCGTGTAGCGGTGATTCGGAGCGCAGACCACGGTACCGTTCCACAGCCGGATTCTGACCGGCGGATCACCGGCGGCGCTGATCAGCTTTTGCAGTACCCAGCGGTAGAACCTGGATTCCGGCGGAGTGACTTTCAGTCTGGATTGGTTTTCGTATACTTCTGAGTTCGTAGTGTTTTCTTCTGAGCCCATTTTTATCGTCAACCTGTGTCTTATAGATTATTCGTTCTTACGGGAGTAGTGCGTGGTGCTTTTCTGCGTTCGCCGCGTACTGACCTGTTTACCCTCATTGCAGAAAACAGCCTCCAAACACTTGATTCGACTAAAGTCTGTCAGGGTTGCGATTACAATAACATGACTATCACTGAGGTCAAGATACTTACTGGGTGGTTTGTCACATGTTGGAATAATTGGCAGCAAATCATCGGTTTACAGTTTGCCTGCTAACGCCTGTGAGCTGAGTGTTTTTACGCCAGTCTGGTCCTGGCCCGCATTTCTTACCACCGTTCGTGGCGAGACGGGGCAAGGTGCGGCCTGGGTGGCTTTCGCGACCGAGGAGCGCGCAGGCAAGTAGGGTGCGTTGTACGCACCGCCACCACGACTAATCACATCGCATCACGCGAAGAGGGCTTTACACGCTGGCTTACCGACCGAGCGAAAGCCAGCCAGGGCGCGCCATTGCGCCGTCGTGATTATTCCCGCAAAACTGCCAAAAGCGCCGTAATTTCATTATACTAGAGCTAATTTTTCGACTAGGGCAGGAACGTAGCATTGCACATACATATTCTGGGTATTTGTGGCACCTTTATGGGCGGTATCGCGCTGCTGGCACGCGAGGCGGGACACCAGGTCAGTGGTTCGGATGCGAATGTCTATCCGCCGATGAGCACGCAATTGGCACAGCAGGGCATCAAGTTGCTCGAGGGCTACCAGCCTGAGCATCTCGAGCAGACCAAGCCGGATATGGTCGTGATCGGCAATGTGATGTCACGTGGAAATCCCATGGTCGAGGCGGTGCTGGAGCGCGGTTTGTCCTATACTTCGGGCCCGGAGTGGCTGGCACGGCACCTGTTGCAGGAGCGCTGGGTGCTGGCGGTGTCCGGAACGCACGGTAAGACCAGTACTGCAAGCATGCTTGCCTGGGTGCTGGAATATGCCGGTCTTGCACCAGGGTTTTTGATCGGCGGCATACCACAGAATTTCGGCGTGTCGGCGCGTTTCGGTAAGGCACCGTATTTCGTGGTCGAGGCTGACGAATATGACACGGCGTTCTTCGACAAGCGTTCTAAATTCGTGCATTACCGGCCGCGTACCCTGGCGATCAACAACCTCGAGTTCGATCATGCTGATATTTTTGCCAGCCTCGAGGACATCGAGCGCCAGTTTCACCATATGATCCGTACCGTGCCGCCGAACGGCCAGATTATTTATAATGCGGCGGATGCCAACATCAGGGATCTGCTGGCAATGGGATGCTGGACTCCGACACTCGGTTTTACTGACCAGGGCGGATGCGATGCCAACTGGAAGGCGACAGAGATTTCAGCCGACGGCAGCGAGTTTGATGTCGAACTCGACGGACAAAACCAGGGCAGGCTCAAGTGGGCGCTGATCGGCAGGCACAATGTGCAGAATGCGCTGGTGGCGATCTCCGCGGCGTTTCATGCCGGGGTGCCGGTCGCCAAGTCGATCGAGGCATTGACGCAGTTCGAGAATGTCAAGCGCCGCCTGGAACTCAAGGCGGAGGTTCATGGAATCCGTGTCTACGATGATTTTGCGCACCATCCGACTGCAATCACGACGACACTGGCAGGCCTGCGGGGACGGGTCGGGGCACAGCGTATCATTGCCTTGCTCGAGCCGCGCTCGAACACCATGCGTATGGGGGTGCACAAAGATGAGCTCGCCGCCTCGCTGTCCGGCGCAGACCAGGTCGTGTTGTATCAGCCCCCTGGCCTGGACTGGAGCCTGGAAGATACCGTCAGCCGCCTCACCAATGCGGCGGTCTATGACTCGATCGATGCGATCGTCGATTCGGTCAAGCAGAATGCCCGGCAGGGGGATCATATCCTGATCATGAGCAACGGTGCGTTTGGCGGGATTCATCACCGGCTGGTCGAAGCCTTGAATGCAGGCTGACGATGGCCGGGCAGGATAGCGTCGAGACACAGACCGTTGCACTGGCGATGACCGGGGCGTCGGGGGCGTTGTACGGCCTGCAATTGCTGCAGCAGTTGCTTGCCGCCGGCAGGCGGGTGTACCTGATGATCTCGACCCCGGGGCAGATCGTGATCGACATGGAAACCCAGCTGAAGCTGCCGGGTAAACCGCGCGAGATACAGAAGGTGCTGCAGCAGCTGTACCAGGCGGCACCGCAGCAGCTACAGGTGTTCGCGCACAACCAATGGACTGCGCCGGTGGCATCCGGTACCGGCGTGGCCGACGCGATGGTCGTCTGCCCCTGTACCATGGGTACCCTGGCTTCGATTGCGAACGGACTCAGCGGCAACCTGATCGAACGTGCCGCCGATGTGACCTTGAAAGAGAGGAAAACGCTGATCCTGGTACCACGTGAGACACCGTTTTCGAGCATACACCTGCAGAATATGCTGCACCTGTCGCAGGCCGGTGCGGTGATCCTGCCACCCAATCCAGGGTTCTACCAGCAGCCGCGGACACTGGAAGATATCGTCAACTTTGTCGTCGCGCGGATTCTCGATCATCTTGGTGTAGCGCATACGCTCGTTCCAGCTTGGGGGGCGGACAGCTGACCCGCTTCGCGCACCCCGCTCCGTGGTGATGGTGTGCGCAGCACACCAAAGGATTTACGGTAAAGCAATATCGTGTGTAGAAGAATCGCCACGTGATACCATTTGGTTTATCTTAGTGTTGGTGCGTACAACGCACCCCGCCTCGTCATGACGGTGCACGCAGTGCACCAAAGGATTTACACCAAGAAAATGTCATGCACCAAAGTAGGGTGCGTTGTACGCACCACACTAACCCGGTTCCGGCCCCGTGGGCCGGTTGGCGACGCTGACCAGCACGAAGCTGATCGACATCAACAGCAACCAGGCGATTATTTTCTGTGGTGAGACCATGGTCCAGCCGTGCCGTTGTGACGGGTAGATCCAGATATTGGCGAAGGTCGAAAGGTTTTCAGCGACCCAGATCAGTGTCGCGGCGAACGCCAGGCCGACGATAATGGGGATGCTTCTGCGGGTCACCGCAATCGTATAGTACAGGCGGGTGCGGAAAAACAGCAGGATGAAGGCCCCCAGCAGCAACCACCTGAAGTCGTAGTCGATATAGTGGTGCAGGAAGAAGTTGATATAGATCAGCAGTGCCAGTATCCCGGTCAGCCACAAGGGCGGGT
>Ga0256830_1003123_pt1 | contig 10481 bp, 8 predicted proteins | sample 128326metaG_FD_190537 | JGI IMG/M metagenome (GOLD analysis project Ga0256830, IMG submission 190537) | Hydrothermal vent microbial communities from Lau Basin, Pacific Ocean - 128-326 | ecosystem: Environmental > Aquatic > Marine > Hydrothermal vents | place: Pacific Ocean: Lau Basin | collected...
CCCCTTTCAGACAGAATCGGTTGAGATAATCAGGCGGGATTTTTTCTGCCGCACGCATAGGGTAGAGCCCCTTGCGGGCTTTGGCCAGAATCTGCTGGCTAATATCGGTACCAATAATTTCCCAGCGATCTGAGCGATATTTATCTGCGAATAACATCGCCATGGAATAGGCCTCTTCACCCGATGATGAGGCTGCACTCCAGATACGGTAGGGGCTGCCGTGGCCACTTGCTGGTATCACCTCGCTCGCTAGAAAATCAAAATGGCGCTGCTCGCGAAAGAAGCTAGTTTCATTGGTGGTTAACATATCGATCACCATCTGGCGCTCTGCGCTATTACCACTCTTAATCAGCTTAATATAAGAGGCGTAATCGCTAAGACCGTGGTGCCGCAGGCGTTTTGCCAGTCGTCCTTCGACCAGTGATTTTTTCTTTTCACTCATCGAGATGCCCACCTGCTCGTAAATCATCTCTTGAAAGACGGCAAACTCTTCATCTCTAATGGACTCCAGCATCACTGATTTATTGGCTACTGCCGACATCGTACTTCCCCAGTATCATATTATTTATTGTTGACCACGCTATACATGCCCTGCATTGCTAGCGATATCGCTTATCGACAGGTCATCGACATCGAGGACCTTTGCAAGCTCTAATAACACTACAAACTGTCGGTCAATTCGCCCCATACCTTTAATAAATTCGGTGCGAATATTTGCCCCAAAGGCCGGTGCATGTGCCACATCTTCTTCACCAATTTCGTAGACTTTATTCACCGCATCGACAACGATGCCGATATCTAGCGACTCATCCTGAGCTTTCACATCGATTATGATGATGCAGCTACGATTACTCGCCGTGGCATCCCCCGTCACACCGATGCGATTGGCCAGATCAATGACCGGCACCACATTACCGCGCAGATTAATCACACCTCGAATATGTTCTGGCACCATCGGAATATCACACACACTGGCATACTCGATAATCTCCTTGATACGCAACAGATCGATCCCAAAGTTAGACTCACCGACACGAAAGGTCAGGTATTTATTCGCTTCCTGGCTGCGATCAACCGCCTGACTCTCGTTAACTGCGATCACGGCATTGTGTGGCCGCTCTTTTTCTTGCAGAAACTCACTCATGACTGCACCTCCTGTGGCTGTTCGCACTCTACTGCCGCCTGAGCATCCGTCTCAGTTGCCATCTTGCCCGCATCTCTCAACAGCGCAAGGTCATCTAGCGAAAGCAGGCGATCAATGTTGAGCAGCACCACAAATACATCACCCACCTTACCCATTCCTTCGATGAATTCAGTTGAAATATTGCCGCCAAAACTCGGGGCGGATTCAATTTCATCCGGCGCGATGTCTGCTACCTGGTTGACACCATCTACCATGATGCCAACATCAATTGAGGCCCCATGAACGGCGACCTCCATGATCACAATACAGGTGCGCCGACCGATTGAAACGGCATCCATACCGAGCCGCTTGCCAAGGTCAATAACCGGCACCACTCTGCCTCGCAAATTGGTAACACCGCACAGGAATTCCGGCATCATTGGGATTGTGGTCACTTCCATGTGTTCCATAATCTCTTTAATACGCAGGATATTCGCTGCAAATCGTTTATCACCCAGCATAAAACAGAGGTACTTGTTAAGCACTGCTACAGGCTGCTGTTGCGCTGCCACTGTATTGCTTGCCATTGCTCTCTCCTCCTGCCGTTATACTGCCTTGCCAAATGGAACAAAATCATGGTTAGCACCAGCATCGCTTTCAGGCTCCTCACCTTCATGATCTAAAGGTAGTGATTCTCTGTTCTGGGCCTGCCCATGTACCGCAGAGTGCGCATGATTGTCTAATTTAAAGAAGCCGATGATCTTCTGCAGCTGCTCCGCATTTGCGCTCAGCTCTTCAGAGGTTGCGGCAAGCTGTTCTGAAGAGGCCGCGGACTGCTGTGAAACCTGATCCAGCTGACCCATCGCACCATTCACCTGCGAGACAGCTGTTGCCTGCTCTTCGGATGAGGCTGAAATCTCCTCCACCAGATCAGCAGTCTTACGAATGTTAGGGACCATTGCCTCCAGTAGCCCGCCAGCACGCTCGGCAACCTTCACGCTATTACCCGCCTGCTCACTGATCTCCTGTGCAGAGACCTGGCTACGCTCCGCTAACTTGCGCACCTCATCCGCCACTACTGCAAAACCTTTGCCGTGCTCACCCGCTCGTGCGGCCTCGATCGCTGCATTCAGCGCAAGCAGGTTTGTTTTATAGGCGATGTCTTCTATCAAGCCAATCTTGTCAGCAATCTGGTTCATTGCATCAACCGTTTCGGTCACCGCCTCACCCCCTTCGAGCGCCTCCTGTGCAGCTCGGGTGGCGATGCCATCGGTCACTTTTGCATTTTCGGTATTCTGATTGATCGAAGCGCTCATCTGCTCAAGCGCCGCACTGGTCTCTTCGACACTGGCCGCCTGTTCTGATGACCCCTGGCTTAAACTCTGCGCAGAGGCGCTCACCTCTTCCGAGGCGGTCGCAACCGTTTCGACTGAGGCACGTACATCTAGTAATACGTTTTGCATTTTGGCAATAAAGCCGTTGATTGAGTTGGCCGTTTCACCAATCTCATCGCTACCAAAATCGGGCAGGCGGTAAGTTAAATCGCCATCTCCTTTATGTAGATCGTCTGCTGCGGCAAGAATCTCATTCATTGGGCGTGTAATTGAACGTACCACTACAACACCTAGTAACAGCCCAATCACCAGTGCAGCAGCGCCAATCCCCATCACCATCATCTCGGTCATCTTTACATCACTCTCTGCCTGCCTCGCAGCAGCATCTGTAAAAGCCGATACTTCAGTTAACGCCCCTTCTATATGTGTAAATAACGCCTCTGCTTCATGCGCAACGGCCTCACTACGCTCGTGCGCCTTAGCCAGATCACCCGCCTCAAATAGTGCAAACACTTCTGCTACATGAGTAGAAACCAGCTCGGCTTCTTTCTCTATGCCTTTAAGTGCTTTTAGGATCTTCTCAAATTCCGCTTTTGCAGCTGCATCATGTGCATTACTAATCGCCGCCTCAGCCATTGCCTCAGCAGCCAGAATATCTTTAGTCACGCTAGCTTCGTTTTGGCTAACTTCTGCTACGAGTGTATTAAATTCATCTCGCGCTTTTTCATCGGCTGCAATCGCATCACCAAATCTAAGACTACGTTCGAACAGCACTGATATCTCAAGCTGCTGTTCGGTAATCGAGGTAATCAACTCCATCAACGGCATATCTGTTTCCGCAATATTAACAATCTCTGTTTCAACCCCTTTTAATTTGTAAATGGAAAAACCTAATACAGAAGTAAGAAGAAGAACGGGAATCCCCACAGCCATGGCCATTCTTTTTGCAATTTTAATATTGTTTAACTTAATCATCACTCGCTCCTTGATTCCTGTTCTTGAGAATCACTAAAAACATGTTTAAAACAGCCATTGAAGGCCCCTTAAAAATCACAACTTAATGCACGACATAAGATTCATTCTGATTCGCATCACTTACTGAAGTGATACGTCCACCCGCTTCAGCTACCTGTTTAATGAGTCCTGGTACATCAAGAATCACCGCAACTTCACCACTGCCCAGAATTGTTGATCCACTAACACCTTTTAACCCCTGGAATATTCGACCTAACGGTTTGATCACTGTCTGAAATTCACCACGAAGCTCATCCACAATCAATCCCGCTTTTAAGCCCCCACACTGCACCACCACGATGTTTTCACGCCCGCTGTTTTCACCTTTAATATTAAAACTGTCACGCAGTCTCATTAGAGGCAACACTTCATCACGAAGGTTAATATAGTTCTGCTTACGTGCCTCTATCCGTTCTGCATCACTCAATTCGACACACTCAAATACCATGTCGAGTGGGATTACATAGGATGAATGGCCAACACCAACAAGAAAACCGTCGATGATCGCAAGTGTTAGTGGCATACGAATTACGATCTTTGACCCAGCACCCACCACACTTTCAATATCCACCAGCCCTCTTAACGCCTCGATATTTTTTTTAACCACATCCATTCCAACACCACGACCAGAGAGATTTGTAACCTGCTCTGCCGTTGAAAAACCTGGTTCGAAAATCAAACGATAAATTTCCTGATCCGTTAAAACCTGGCCATTAGCAACAATGCCTTTTTCAATCGCCTTTTCCAGAATGGCATCTCGTTTAAGACCGGCACCATCATCTTCAACCTCAATGACAATACTGCCGGAGTCGTGATAGGCGTTAAGCTTTAACAGACCCTGCGCAGGCTTGCCGGCCGCGATACGCACATCAGCAGGTTCGATACCATGGTCCATCGCATTACGCACCAGGTGCATCAATGGATCACCAATTTTCTCTACAACTGTCTTGTCTAATTCAGTTTCTGCACCGGCAATTTCCAGCCTGATATCTTTGCCCAACTCCTTGCTAACATCACGCACAACGCGGTTAAAGCGGTTGAATGTCTCCCCAATCTGAACCATACGCAGATGTAATGCGCTGTCGCGGATCTCTTCAACCAGGCGCGACATCACAGACATCGATTCAACTAGCGAATCATCACCGAGGCGTCTTGCGATCAGGTCGGTGCCAGCACCCGCGATCACCATCTCACCCACTAGATTGACTAATGTATCCAGTTTTTCAGAGTCAACCCGGATAGTCTTCGCTGAGCTGTTGAGAGAGCGGACCCGCTGCTGTTTTTCTGCTGCGGCTTCAACCACCTCTTTCTGAACCATCCCTTTTTCGGTAACGATCTCACCTAGCACCTGTGAACTACCGGCTGCGGGACTAAAGCGGTGTTCAGTCTGCTCATCAATCACCCCTTCGAGTTCTGATTTTGTGAGTGCGCCGCATGAGACCAGCAATTCACCAATTTTTTTATCATCTTCAGGGAGTGCATTAATCATCTCTATGTAGTGCTTTATCTTCGCCCTGGGCGGTAATATATGGACCAGACAATCTTCTCTCACAAATTCAAATGCACTCTCAATTGTCTCTTTCTCTTCGCCACTAAAGAGCGCTATCTCAAGCCCAAGGTGGCAGTCAATTGGGCTGAGCTCTTCCTCGTCATCCTTATCAAAAACTGTTATCACCTGTTTGATATCACCCATCCCAGATAGATAGCGAAGAATCGATAGCGGATCCATCCCATCGCGCAGCGCATCTTTTGAAAACCTGACCGATAGATGCCAGTTCTCATTTTCTGAACAACCAGCTCCATCATCGGGTTCTTCACTGCTGATCTTCTCATCACTGTCATCTTCTTTTTCTTCTATCTCACCACCCGTTAATGCCACCAGGGAGGCCAGTAGATCATCGTTCTGCTTTTTCACTTCACCTGATAACGTCTCACCATTAACCGCATGCTCAACAACGATCTCCATCTGATCTCGCAATGATAAAAAAATTGCAACTAATTCGGAGTTGATCTTTAGCTCACCTGAACGAATCGTATCCAGTGCGTTCTCTACAACATGGGTAAATTCCACGACATCATCGAAACCAAAGACGCCGCCGGTACCTTTAATCGTATGTGCTGCCCTGAACACGGCGTTAATCAAATCACTATTTTCCGGGTCATCCTCTAAACGCAGCAGTGCCCCTTCCATTTCGACAAGCAGTTCATTACACTCTGTCAGGTAGCCTTGCTGCGCTGAATCAAGATTCATGATGGTTCTCCAGTAATGCGATCATGCCGTATAGCTTAAACACCTCCGCTACGGCGTCACTAGCCGAACTGAGTGTCAGCCTGATCTCATTTTTATCGGCGTACTGTTTGCCAAACAGCAACACCTGAAATCCGGCTGTATCAAACTCAGTTACATTCATTAAGTTAACGTTAATATCTTTATGCTTTGCTAAAAGTGAGAACAGGTCCTGCTTTATATTTTCGGCGTTATAGATATTCATATCGCCATCAATCACCAACATCTCTTCGTTGCTACTTGCACTCATTACCTGCCTCCTTTCCAGTATTTATCAGGGCATTATTAGCTTCGATACCGCATTAAGCATCTGCTCTGGCTTAAATGGCTTGACTACCCACGCCTTAACACCAGCTGCTTTTCCCTGCGACTTGAGGTCATCACCTGCCTCTGTCGTCAGCATGATGATCGGGGTGAACTGGTAATTAGCCATTTTTTTAATCTCTTTCACCATCGAGATTCCATCCATGTTTGGCATATTTACATCACTGATTATTAAATGAACTTTCCTTCCATCTAATGCCTTTATGCCTTCAGTTCCATCTCCACCTTCAATGACATCGTAACCAGCATCGACTAGTGCAATCTTTACTACATTTCTCAATGACGAAGAATCATCAACTATCAGGATTGTCTTTGACATAGCTCACCTCGTAAATTCATGCTGCACTTAAATCTAATCTCAGAATAATCAGAAAAATTCAATCTCATTATCTTCTGTTGCTTCTACTGCTGTTTCACCATCGTGATTCATCAACTGCTCTGTTGTTGTGTAGCTCTGTTCCAGCTTCTCCAGCAACATCTCGACATCAACAGGACGATGCATTCCATTTTCATCTCTGCTATTAACGGACTGCTCAATCTGCTCGCATGTCAGTGCAAGCGCCGACTCTACTGAGCAGAGTATTTGACTCATTCGGTCCTGAAACTGAAGCGAGACCAGAATGTCTGAGATCTCATTTCGTATCTCTTTACTTGAGGCTTTCATTTTGACTGCAGAGCCTGAAATCGACTGTGTTAGTCCCTTTAGATCACCAAGAACCGCTGAGATTGTCTCTTTCGACCCCGACATCACCTTTTCATCATTGATACAGGCCTGGTCTACCATCTTTAATGTTTCATTAATTGAAGATTCGATCTCAATAATTCGCTCTTGCATCTCATTTCCCGTCTCTCCCGACTGGATTGAAAGCGAGCGAACCTCTTCTGCGACGACTGCAAAGCCTCTTCCGTACTCACCGGCCCTTGCAGCTTCAATGGATGCGTTTAACGCCAGCAGGTTTGTCTGATCTGAAATCTTTGCAACGCTCGCGGACATATCTTGCAGGCTCTCGATTGAGTTTGATAAGCCACGCATTTTTTCAAATAGAACCGTCTTTTCATCAAGCGATTCTTTATAAGTTGCCAGTACCTCTTTTAGCTGCGTCTCACTGCTATTGAACATTTCGACAATACCGTCTTCATGATCATTACTGCTGCTTTTCACCGCCTCATCGATCTTGATCACTAATACGGAGAACCGATCCGACAGGGTAATAATGGCCTCTTCTGTTAGCCGTCTTGATGTTTTTATATTTCGATCGATGACCGGGAGGATCTTCTGGCACGCCTCGTCCAGCCCTTTTGGCGAAGTGTCACTCAAGCTTGTTCTTAGTAACGACTCAAACTCTTCGGTAATCTGGTCAATGACACGCTTTTGCTCTTTTTTGTGATATTTACCGGTCAGGTAACCAACAACAGCACCCATTACAACCAATGTGCCAGCCATGGTAACTGCACTAAAATTGAGCGATGACTGAAACGTGATGAGCCCTGCGCCTGACAGCCCCATACTCAGACCAGCCAGTAGAAAGTAGTTTCCACTAACGCTCTCAAATACTGCTTCGCCTAGCGTTATTTTCATCCCCTCACCCCGCGCTTACTATCCAATGAACAGAGCTGTCCGTTTTATTCATCACACCTCTTCTGCCATCTGATTACCCAATGCACTCTTTCTGGACGATGATCAGAGTCGCTTTTTCCGATCAATCTAAACCGATGTGACCTTGAGTAATTTCCGATGCTTTTGGTTATCGGCGCTACCATGTCGCCCCGAATAAGACTAAAGATGTATTTTTATGGATATTTTGATGACGCATCGTACGCGTCTGTCCTACTTCAAAAGTAAGATCTGTTTGTCAGAACATTTTTCGGGAAATATCAGTAACAGTATGAAAAACTAAGGATTTCTAATGTAGGAAAGCAGCGCGTAATACTCGCTTATTTGATTAAGCCCTGCTTGATGACGTAGTGAGTGAGTTCTGCATTATGGCGCATCTTCATCTTTTTTAAGATCCGCGCGCGGTAGGTACTGACGGTTTTGACGCTCAATGAAAACTCAAGTGCGATATCTGACACTGAGTTTCCTGAAGCGATGCTACAGAGCACTTCAAATTCGCGGTTTGATAACTCCTCATGGGGCGGTTTATCGGACGACTCATCCAGTGAAAAGGCGATCTTCTCTGCGAGCGATGAACTGACATAACGACCACCCGCCAGTAGCTTGCCAACTGCGATCCCGAGATCCTCCGGCGCACCCGACTTACACAGGTACCCCTGCGCTCCCGCACGCAGTGCCCGCACGGCGTAGACATCCTCCGAGTATGCGCTAAGAATCAGCACCGGGATGTCCTCTTTTTTTGCTCTGAGTTTTTTTAGCACCTCTAAGCCACTGTAATCTGGCAAATCAATTTCGAGCACCACCAGATCATACTTATCCTGGGCCAGCATCGATAGCGCTACGGTTCCATCCTGTGCGCTCATCACATGATAATTCTCACAAAAGCTGCTAATTAACTTTTTAATGCCCTCCTGAACTATCTGCTGATCATCGACAATCAAAATCCGGACAGGTGAAAGACTACAAACACTCAACTTAACCTCCTGTTAAAGTTGGGGTTTAACATCAACGCTTGAGCCGATAAATAGCATGGACCCCGACACTCATGACAACCTAATCGGCCGTTCTAATAATTTAATAAGGTAGTCAAGTCGCTAATAACCAAACATTAATATAGTTAAATTAATAGCTGGAGCCTCATGATGAGGTGACTCTGATGCTCACTCACAACCCGCTTTAGCGGTAAAAACTGAGCCATCGTATGGTCGGTTGCCCCGCCCCTGATTATGCCGTCACCATAGACCACAACTGAACGGTTAAAGCCGACATGTTCAACGACCGCACCGCGCTAGTCCGCAATAAAACCGCAGCTAGTACCCCTGCGCTTTTGCCATTTCACCTACAAAATAGCACTAAATATATCGCGCGGCATGGCCGATATATTGATGTACATAAAGTAAACAATTTCAAGCAGTTTGGCCGCTTTCTCAGCGAGATGGAGAGGATTTTCTGTTCATAAAACTGCTTCACCGGCAAAGAATGTAATGGCATTTATTAACCTAAACAAGGCGCTACCCTACATGCGTGCCCTCACAGGCTGCCTGATGCTATTTGCCGCCTCTCAATCAGCAGTCGCCTTTAATTTTACTGTCAATGACCTATCTGATGCCGTTGACAGCACGCCCGGCGACGGCATCTGTGAAGCAACGCCGGCCGCTGGCGACTGCACACTCCGCGCTGCAATTCAGGAGAGCAATGCCTGGCCAGGGAGAGATTCGATTCACATCCCCGCCTCCACCCACACATTATCCCTCACCGGCGACGATAACAACGCCGCGGCCGGCGACCTTGATATTACCGAGGCGCTCTCAATACATGGCGCAAGTGAGACTTTATCCATCATCGATGCCAACAACATTGATCGCGCCATCGATATTCACGGTGTGGATGTCCAGATTGAAAATCTGACTATACAGAACGGCAGCACTGTCGGTACTGAAGGCGGTGGCATTCGCAGCGTTCTGGGTAAGCTCACCATCAGGAATGCAACCATTGATAGCAATGAAACTACTGGCTTTGGCTATGGCGGCGGCGGTATCTACAGTGCCGGACCGCTAGTTATTGATAACACCACGATCAGCAATAACCGTTCATCGCGAGGCGGTGGCCTGCTCCATTTCAGCTACGACATGACTATTACCAACAGCCGCATCAGCTCCAATCTGGTCGACTTTGGTGCGGGTAGTGGCGGCGGGATTTTTATTCAGTCGGACGGTACCAATACCATCATCAATACCACCATTGATAGCAACACCGCGGCGCTCGGTGGCGGCGGCGGTATTTACGCAGTCAACGGCCTTACCCTCACAAATAGCACTATTAGTAACAACACGGCGCTACTGGTTGGTGGTGGTGGCATCTATGATATCGGCCTGGCACCACTGGTTATCACTAACTCCACCATTTCTGGTAATGAAGCGACGGGTAATGGCGGCGGGATTCAGGTAAGGCAGAGCCGTGCTTCAGTTATCAATAGCACCATCTATGGAAACAGGGCCTTTGGTACACATGATGTTGCCCAGGAAACCTATAATGGTCATGGAGGTGGAATCTACCTACCGAGTGGTTCAAGCATCGTTCTATCAAACACTATCATTGCAGGCAATACCGCTTCTGTTCTGACTCCTGCGGGTAACAACTGTTATAGCCAGAATAGCACCGGAGTGTTTAGCGCTATTCAAACGACCTCTGAATATGTCATCTCGGATGACAGCACCTGCGAACTCACCGGCACGGGAGATCAACCGAACACCAGCCCCAGTCTATCAACGATACTGGGCACAA
>Ga0256830_1003124_pt1 | contig 10481 bp, 7 predicted proteins | sample 128326metaG_FD_190537 | JGI IMG/M metagenome (GOLD analysis project Ga0256830, IMG submission 190537) | Hydrothermal vent microbial communities from Lau Basin, Pacific Ocean - 128-326 | ecosystem: Environmental > Aquatic > Marine > Hydrothermal vents | place: Pacific Ocean: Lau Basin | collected...
GAGCTGGAATTCTTCCTCACCAAGGTCAACACCGATCCCGACTATCCGCTGGAGCCCCCGATCGGCCGCTCGCGGCGGCCGGAGACCGCGCGCCAGAGCTTCGGCATCGATGCCGTCAACGAGTTCGATCCGGTGTTCGAGGACGTCTACGACTGGTGCGAGGCGCAGAACATCGACATCGACACCCTCAACCACGAGGCCGGCGCGGCCCAGATGGAGATCAACTTCAACCACGGCGATCCGCTGGAACTCGCCGACCAGGCCTTCCTGTTCAAGCGCACGGTGCGCCAGGCCGCGCTCAAGCACGGCATCTACGCCACCTTCATGGCCAAGCCCATCGCCACCGAGCCGGGCAGCGCCATGCACATCCACGTGAGCCTCTACGAGGGCGAGCGCAATCTCTTCGCCGGCGAGGGCGAGGAGCCCTTCTCGCCCACCTTCCTGCATTTCATCGGCGGCCTGCAGAAGTACCTGCCGGCGGCGATGCTGCTGTTCGCCCCCAACGTCAATTCCTACCGCCGCCTGCGCCGCTACTCGACCGCCCCCATCAACGTCCACTGGGGGGTCGAAAACCGCACGGTGGGGCTCCGGGTGCCGGATTCCAAACCCTCCGCACGGCGGGTCGAGAACCGCGTGGCGGGCGCCGACGCCAACCCCTATCTGGCGATCGCCGCCACCCTCGCCTGCGGCTGGCTCGGGATCGAGCAGGAGCTGGAGCCCAGCGATCCCATCCGCGGCAGCGCCTACCGCCTCGCCCAGACCCTGCCCCAGCAGATGCCGGAAGCGATGCGCAAGCTCGCCACCTGCCCGCCCCTCAAGGAAGTGCTGGGCGAGGATTTCGTGGCCGTGCTATTGGCGGTGAAGCAGACCGAACACGACGCCTACCAGCGGGTCATCAGCTCCTGGGAGCGCGAGCATCTGCTGCTCAACGTCTGAGGCGTCGGGCGATCCGGAAAGAGGGGCTTGATGGGACGTCACGAGCCTGTCGATGCGCGCCGACTGCGCGAACTCGACATCCGTCATCACCTCCACCCCTTCACCACCTTCGCCGAACTGGCGAAGACGGGAAGCCGCATCATCACGCGCGCCGAGGGCTGCCATCTCTGGGATGCCGAGGGCAACCGCATCCTCGACGGCATGGCCGGCCTGTGGTGCGTCAACGTCGGCTACGGCCGCACGCGCCTCGCCGAGGTCGCCCGCGAGCAGATGGAGGAGCTGCCCTACTACAACACCTTCTTCCAGACGGCCACGCCGCCCGCCATCGAGCTCGCCGCCGAGCTCGCCGCCCTCCTGCCCGAGGGCATCGACCGCATCTTCTACGCGAGCTCGGGCTCGGAGGCCAACGACACCATCGTCAAGACCATCTGGTACTACTGGAACCTGATGGGCCGGCCGGAGAAGAAGATCATCGTCTCCCGCACCCTCGCCTATCACGGGGTGGGCCTGGGCTCCGGCAGCCTCACCGGCATGCCCTTCATGCACGAGCCCTTCGATCTGCCGCTGGCGCGCTTCGTCCACATCGGCAATCCCTACTGGTTCGCCGAGGGCGGCGATCTCGATCCCGAGGCATTCGGCCGCGTCGCCGCCCGCTGGCTGGAGGAGAAGATCCTCGAGATCGGCCCCGAGAAGGTGGCGGCCTTCGTCGGCGAGCCCGTGCAGGGCGCCGGCGGCGTCATCGTGCCGCCCCCGACCTACTGGCCGGAGATCCAGCGCATATGCCGCGAATACGACATCCTGCTGGTGGCCGACGAGGTGATCTGCGGCTTCGGCCGCACGGGCCGGACCTGGGGTTCGGAGACCTTCGGCATCGCCCCCGACATGGTGGCCATGGCCAAGGGGCTGTCCTCGGGCTACCAGCCCATCGCCGCCGTCGGCATCGGCCGCCGGGTGGGCGACGTGATCTTCGATTCGCCCAGGGAATACGCCCACGGCGTCACCTACGCCGGCCACCCGGTGGCCTGCCGGGTGGCCCTCGAGAACCTCCGCATCATGCGCGAGGAGGGGCTGTTCGAACGGGCGGGCGGGCCGGTCGGCCGCTATTTCGCCGAACGCCTCGCCGAGTTCCGGGATCATCCGCTCATCGGCGAGGTGCGCACCTGCGGCTTCCTCGCCGCCATGGAGATCGTCGAGGACAAGGAGGCCCGCCGCCCCTGGCCTCCCGAGCGCAAGGTGGGTCTCGCCTGCCGCGAGATCAGCATCGCCAACGGGCTCGTCATGCGGGCCATCCGTGACGCCATGGTGCTGGCCCCGCCGCTCGTCATCACCGAGGCCGAGATCGACGAGATGGTGGACAAGGCCCGCCGCACCTTCGACACACTCGCCCGCCGCCTCGGGCGGATGTGAAGGGCAGCGCGGTCGGGCGGCTTCGTGACCACCGACCAGATCCTGCTGTTCGCCATCCTGGGAGCGGTGTTCGCGCTTTTGGTGTGGGGACGCTGGCGCTACGATCTGGTGGCCTTCACGGCGCTCGTTGCGGCCGTGCTGACGGGCATCGTGCCCTCCGATCGCGCCTTTTCCGGCTTCGGCCATCCCGCCACCGTGGTGGTGGCGCTGGTGCTGGTGGTGAGCCGCGGCCTCGTGCAGTCGGGGGTGGTCGAGCTCGTTGCCCGCCACCTCCTCGATCCTGAACGGCCGCCGGGGCGCCACATCGCCGTCATGGCCGGCCTCGCCGCCATTCTATCGGCGGTGATGAACAACGTGGCGGCGCTCGCCCTCCTGATGCCCCTCGATCTCGAGGCCGCACGCCGCGCCGGCCGGCCTCCCGGCACCACCCTGATGCCGCTCGCCTTCGCCTCCATCCTGGGCGGCATGATCACCCTCATCGGCACGCCCCCCAACATCGTCGTCGCGAGCTACCGCGAGACCGCCCTCGGCGCCCCCTTCGGCATGTTCGCCTTCACCCCGGTGGGGCTCGCCGTCACGGTGGTCGGGCTCGCCTTCGTGGCGCTTCTGGGCTGGCGTCTGCTGCCCACCTCCGGGCGCGGGCAGGCCGCGGCCGAGGGCGGCTTCGAGATCGGCGACTATGTGGCCGAACTCCGGCTCAAGGAGGATTCGCCGGCCGTCGGCCGCACGCTCGCCGAACTCGGCGAGGCCTTCGAGGAGGCGGATGCCGAGCCATTGGGCGTGCTGCGGCGCGGGCGGCACCTGTCGTCACGGATGCGGCTGGAGGCCGGCGACCTGCTGCTTCTGCAGGCCGGCCCCGAGGCGCTGGAACGGCTGATCGGCACCCTCGGCCTCGAATATGCGGGCACCGGCGAGAAGGAGAAGCTGGCCGGGATGGAGGATCTCACGCTGGTCGAGGCGGTGGTGCCGGAGGGGGCGCGGATCGTCGGCCGCACCGCCCGCAGCCTGCGCCTCCTGACCCGTCACGGAGTGGCCCTCGTGGGCGTGTCCCGCCAGGGGCGGAGGCTGCGCCAGCATGTGCGCAACCTGCCGATCCGGGCCGGCGACGTGCTGCTCCTCCTGGGGCCGGAAGAGCGGCTGGCCGAGGTCGCCGGCTGGCTCGGCTGCCTGCCGCTGGCCGACCGCGGCCTCACGGTGATCCGACGCGAGCGCGCGGGCCTCGCGGTGCTGCTGTTCGGCGGCGCGATCCTGCTGGCCGGGCTCGGTCTCGTCCATCTGCCGGTGGCGCTGGCCGCCACCGCGGTGCTCATGACCCTCTCGGGCATCCTGCCGCTGCGCAGCGTCTACGAATCCATCGAATGGCCGGTGATCGTGCTGCTGGGCTCGATGATCCCCATCGGCGAGGCGCTGCAGAGCTCGGGCGGCACCGCCCTTCTCGCCGCCTCGCTCGTGGATCTGACCGCCGGCTGGCCGCCGCTCCTCGTGCTGGCGATCCTGATGATCGTCACCATGACCCTCTCCGACGTCATGAACAACACGGCCACCGCGGTGATCGCCGCACCGGTGGCGATCGAGGTCGCCGACCGCCTGGGCAGCAGCCCCGATCCGTTCCTGATGGCCGTCGCGGTGGGTGCCTCCTGCGCCTTCCTCACCCCCATCGGCCACAAGAACAACACCCTGATCATGGGACCGGGCGGCTACCGCTTCGGCGACTACTGGCGGATGGGGCTGCCGCTCGAGATCCTGGTGCTGGCGACGGCGGTGCCGGCGATCGCCCTCGTCTGGCCCTTCTGATCAGCCCCGGGCGGCCGGGGGACGGCCGCGGGCGACGGCCGTGATGCGGGCCTCCACCACCATCGTCCCGCCTTCCGCCGCCGCCCGCTCGAACGTCCGCTCGACGGTCACCGCCGCCTCCTCGACCCCTTCCTCCTCGAGCAGGGTGCGGGCACGGCGCGCGGCCTCCTCCTCGGCCGCCGCCAGCGCCGTCTCGAACCCCTCGAACCGCCGCGGCGGCTCGCCCGGGAGGAGGAGATGGCTCCCCCCGGGGCCGCGGGCCACCACCACCGTCGCCCGCCGGACCACCCCGCCCAGGACGGCGCCGACCGCACCGCAGACCGCATGCGCCTCGGGGATCAGCAGCGCGGTGTCGAGATGGACCGCCGGCCGCGGGAAAAACAAGGGCGCCGGCGCACCCACCGCCACGAGCGGCCGCATGAGGCGGAAGCGCAGCTCCAGCAGATTGCGCTCCGGCGGCGGTGCCGCAGGGTTGAGCGCGCGGGCGAGGGTGCCGCCCGTGCCGGCGCCGGCGAGCCAGGAAGGCTCCTCCCCCATGCCGCGGAGCGCGGCGGCGGCGAGCGCTTTCGCGACCGCCTGTTCGCAGGCCTCGAACACCTGCCGGGCGAACAGTTCGACCGGCTGGTCCGCGGCCGCCTCGCCGCCCACCGGCCGCCGTGCCTCGAGGGCCGCCCCGAGCCGGGCCGCCGCCACCGAACCCGTCCGCTGACGCCCCAGCACATGGGCGGCATCGGTGGGGGTGAAGCCCGCCACCCGCAACAGCCCGCGCCGCAGCAGCCCCTCGAAGCGGTCGTCGCCGGCATCCGCGAAGACCTCCGCCAGCGGCACCGGCCCCCGTTCCAGCATCGCGAGGACGCGCGCCTCGTCCCTCCCCTGCGCCCGTCCCTGCCCGGCGCGCAGAGCGAACAGGGCGTCGAACGGCCGCGGCGGTGCCGCCAGCTGGCGCTCGAGCACGGCAACGATCGCGGGATGGCGCGCGCCCAGCCGGGCGAGCGGCATCCGTCGCCCCGGACCGATCGCGAGCCTTCCTGTGGCATCGCGGCGGACCTCGCTGTCGCCGCCGAGCGCCACGGTCTCGAGGTCGATCGCCCGCACCATGGTCCGCAAGCCCGCGACCCGCGCGCCCTCGGGCGACAGCCGCGGGCGGCCGTCCTCCAGCACCGCGATGTCGGTGGTCGCGCCTCCCATGTCGGCGATCACCGCATTGGGCATGTCGGCGAGCCGCGCCGCCCCGACGATGGCGGCGGCCGCACCCGAAAGAAGCGTCTGCACCGGTCGTTCGAGGACGGTTTCCGGCCGCATCAGCGCGCCGTCGCCGCGCACCACCATCAGCGGCGCCGTGATGCCGCGCGCCTCGAGACAGTCGCGCACCGCATCCAGGAACTTCCGCATCCCGGGCAGGAGACGCGCGTTCAGGAGCGTGAGCCGTGCCCGGCGGCCGGCATCGAGGCCCGGCGAGAGCTCGTGCGAGCAGGTGACCGGCAGCCCCGACCGCCGGCGCAGGAGATCCGCCACCCGACGTTCCCGGGCGGGATCGCGGAGGGCGAACCGGCCGACCACCGCCACCGCTTCCACCCCGCCCGCCACGGCCTCCAGCTTCGCGACGGCCTCGGCGAGCGCGGCTTCCGCTCCGGCCCGGCCGCGGGCGCGGCGGTCGTCCGGCAGCAGCACCAGCGGACCGTCCCCGAGGACCTCGCCCAGGCGGGCCCTCCGCAGGAGCGCCCGCCCGAGGCCGATCAGCACCAGCGCCGCACGCCCGCCGCGTCCCTCCGCCAGCGCGTCGGTGGCGAGGCTCGTCGACAGGCCGACCAGGCCCACGGCCCCCTTCCCGGCGCCCGCCGCCAGCACGCGGTCGACGGCCTCGGCGATGCCCGCCGCGGGCTCCCCGTGGGTGGTGGGGACCTTGGCGGCGGCGAGGAGCCGGTCCTCCGCGTCGAGGAGCACGGCATCCGTGAAGGTGCTCCCGGTGTCGATCCCGAGCCGCAGCCCCCACCTCCCGTCGTCGCCCGTCACGCCGTCGATCCCGCCCGTCGTCCCGATCATGTCGCAGTCACGAGGGCGGTGCCGCTTCGTCACAGGAAAGGCAAGGGAATTCTGCTAGGCGGGGCCCGGGAAGCCCTCGCCACCCCCGGCCCGGAGCGTCGTCCATGCTGGCGCTGCTGCGATCCAATCTCGCCCTCCTGTTCGGCATCGCGCTCCTCATGACCGGCCATGGGCTGCAGGGCACGCTGCTCGGCCTCAGAACCGCCATCGAACAGTTCTCGACCATGACTTCGGGCCTCGTGCTGGCCGGCTACTTCCTCGGCCTCCTGCTGGGCTCCCTCGAGGCCCCGAGGCTGGTCCTGCGGGTCGGCCATGTGCGGGTGTTCGCGGCCATGGCGGCCATCGCCTCCACCACCATCCTGTTCCATCTGCTGCTGATCGAGCCGGTGAGCTGGTTCCTCTTCCGCTTCGTCACCGGCTTCTGCCTCGCCGGCGTCTACGTGGTGGCGGAAAGCTGGCTCAACGCGGGCAGCCCCAACGCCCTGCGCGGCCGCCTGCTGTCCGTCTATCTGGTGCTCCAGTATGCGGGTCTGGCGGCGGGACCGCTCTTGCTCAATCTCGCCGCACCCGAGGACTTCCGCCCCTTCGTTCTGGTCTCGGTGCTGCTGTCGCTCGCGGTGGTGCCGATGCTGCTCTCGGCGGTGCCGGTCCCGCCGATCGCCGCCGGCCGGCGCTTCGGCCTGCGCGATCTCTGGCGGGTCTCCCCGCTCGGCTCGGTCGGCATCTGCGGCATCGGCGTCGTCCAGGGCGCCCTCTGGAGCCTCGGCCCCATCTTCGGCCGTCTCATCGGCCTCGATCTCGCCGGAGTCACCGGCCTCATGGCGGTGGTGGCGGTGGGCGGCCTCGCGCTTCAGTGGCCCTTCGGGCGTCTTTCCGACCAGTTCGACCGCCGGCACGTGCTGATCTTCGCCGGTCTCGCGGCCGCCGCCGTGCTCCTTCCCCTGCCGCTGCTGGCCGGCGCCGGCACCGTCGCCGTCTTCGCCTTCTTCTTCCTGTTCGCCGGCCTCGCCCTGCCGGTCTATTCGATCTGCGTCGCACACCTGAACGACTTCCTCGACACCGAGGAGATGGTGGCGGCGAGCGGCGCACTGCTGCTCGCCAACGGCATCGGCGCGGTGGCCGGCCCGCTCCTCGCCGCGGCGACGATGAGCCTCTTCGGTCCCTGGGGGTTCACCTTCCTGCTCGCGCTCGTGATGCTCGGCGTCGGCGGCTTCGCCCTCTACCGGCTGACCGTGCGGCCGCCGGTGCCGAGAGAGGAACGGACGCCCTTCGTGGCCTTGCCCCAGCTTTCCCCGGTGGCCCTCGAACTCGCCCAGGAGCAGACCTCGGAGCAGGGCGCCGGCGAAGAGAGCGGGGATTCCAAGGCGCCCGCCGGGAGTGGCGCGTGAAGGCACGAAACCGATTTTTTTCTCGCCCCCCCTGCGGCCGCGCCCTATAGTCGCCGACGGTCGTCATCGTGGGGGTTCGGCGTCAGGGCTTGTCCGTCGTGTCGGAGTTGGGAAATCTCCAGCCGACTTCTCGTTGGTTCCCTCTGTGTGAAGCAGCCGGCGTCGATCTCCGTGTCGCGCGCGCCGCGTTTTCGATGCAGCCAGGGCCGAAACGGGCGGGTTTCGTCGTTCCTCCGGGAGGAACGGCCTCTTGGTGATCCGCTTGTCCCCTGGAGTCTTCTCATGACGCGCAAGATCTTCGTCGCCAACTTCCCCTACCAGACCACGGTGGAGGAGCTGTCGACCCTGTTCGAGGAACACGGCGAGGTGGTCTCGGCCAAGATCGCCACCGACCGCGACACGGGCCGTTCCCGCGGGTTCGGCTTCGTCGAGATGGGCAGCGAGGAGCAGGCGGCCGAGGCCATCCGCAGCCTCAACGGCTACGAGCTGGGCGGCCGGCCGCTCGCGGTCCGGGAGGCGGAGGAACGCGGCCCGCGCCGCAGCGGGCCTGGCGGTTACCGTGGCGGCGGACGGCGCTATCCGGGCGGCGGGGGCGGCCCCCGCTACTGAGCGGGACCGACGCCAGCGGGGCCGCGGCGGCCGGGGCCGTCGCGGCCCCTTTTCGCCTCCGGGGCGGGTTCCCGGGCTCGCGTTGACGCGGCAGGCACGGGTCCCTACATCAGGCCTGCGCCATCGTCGCAGTGCAGCACGGGTGAATGATCGTCGAACTCAACGCGCGTTCCCGGGAAATCTTCCGTCAGATCGTCGACGCCTACGTGGCGACGGGTGAGCCGGTGGGCTCGCGCACCGTCGCGCGCAAGCTCGAAGAACGTCTCTCGCCCGCCACCGTGCGCAACGTGATGGCCGATCTCGAGGAGCTGGGGCTCCTGTTCGCGCCCCACACCTCGGCCGGCCGCATCCCCACCGAGGCCGGGCTGCGTCTCTATGTCGACGGGCTCCTCGAGATCGGCGGGCTGAGCGAGGAGGAGCAGCGCGAGATCGAGGCCCACTGCGTGGCCAGCGGGCGCAGCATCGAGGCGGTGCTCGCGGACGCCTCGGAGGCCCTCTCCGGCCTCTCCCAGCATGCCGGGATCGTGGTCGCCCCGACCCACGAGCGCCCCTTCAAGCACATCGAATTCGTGCCCCTGAGTCCCGGCCGGGCCCTGGTCGTGGTGGTCGCCGACAACGGGCTGGTCGAGAACCGGGTGATCGACATCCCGCTCGGCATGTCGCCCTCGATCCTGATCGAGGCCGGCAACTATCTGACCACCCGCCTCGCCGGCAGGAACTTCGACGAGGCGCTGGAGCAGATCCGCAGCGAGATCGAGCAGCAGAAGGTGGAACTCGACGCCCTCGCCCGCCAGGTGGTGGAGGCGGGACTGGCGACATGGGCCCAGGACCAGGACCGCGACGGCGGCTTCCTGATCGTGCGCGGCCATGCCAAGCTCCTCGAGGACGTCACCAATCTCGCCCAGCTCGAACGCATCCGGGCGCTGTTCGAACTCCTCGAGCGGCGCAAGAGCCTGCTCAAGCTCCTCGAGCTCACCCGCAGCGCCGAAGGCGTGCAGATCTTCATCGGCGCCGAGAACGAGCTGTTCGGCCTGTCCGGCTGCTCGATGATCGTCGCCCCCTACCGGGCCGCGGGGGACGGCGGCGGATCCCGGGTGGTGGGCGCCATCGGCGTCATCGGGCCGACGCGCATGAACTACGCCCGCATCATTCCCATGGTCGACTACACGGCCCGCGTCGTCAGTCGCATCCTCGGAGCATCGGACACAGAGAGCGAAGCATGACCAAGGACACCGAGAAGCAGCAGGAAGCCCCCTCGCCGGCCGGAGAGGAAGCGAGGCAGCCGGCCAACGACAGCGAGCAGCCGACGTCGGAGAGCGAGCTGGCGGCGCTCAAGGAACGCCATCTGCGTACCCTGGCCGAGCTCGAGAACCTGCACCGGCGGCACGCCCGCGAACTCGAGGAGATGCGCAAGTACGCGATGAGCGGTTTCGCCCGTGACCTCCTCGAGGTGGCGGACAATCTGCGCCGCGCGCTCGAAAGCGTGCCGCGCGAGGCGCTCGAGCAGGACGATCTGCTGCGCAATCTGGTGACCGGGGTCGAGATGACCGAGCGCCAGCTCCTCTCGGTGTTCGAGAAGTACGACATCCGGAAGATCGAACCCGAACCGGGCGAGCCCTTCAGCCACGAGCTCCATCACGCCATGTACGAGGTGGAGACCGCCGACCACCGCCCCGGCGCCGTTGCCGAGGTGATGCAGGTGGGATATCGGATGGGCGACCGGCTGCTGCGGCCGGCCCGGGTGGGCATCGCCAAGCTGCCCGTTCCGGCGCCGGAGCAGCCGGCGGCCGGCGGCCCGGCCGAGACCTCGGAGGAGGCCCGCGGCCGTCGCATCGACACCAAGGCGTAAATCACGACCGACCGCGCCCTTCCGGCCCGCCGGGCGGGAGGAACCGTGGCGGGCCGGCAGACGGGGCGAACATGACGGACAGCGTGAAGAAGGTCGTGCTGGCCTATTCGGGCGGGCTCGACACCTCGGTGATCCTGCGCTGGCTGCAGGAGGTCTACGGCTGCGAGGTGGTGACCTTCACCGCCGATCTGGGCCAGGGCGAGGAGCTCGAGCCGGCGCGGGCCAAGGCCGAGATGATGGGCGTGCGCGAGATCCACATCGAGGATCTGCGCGAGGAGTTCGTGCGCGACTACGTGTTCCCCATGTTCCGCGCCAACGCCCTTTACGAAGGGGTCTATCTGCTCGGCACCTCCATCGCCCGCCCCCTCATCGCCAAGCGGCTGATCGAGATCGCCCACGAGACCGGCGCCGACGCGGTGGCCCACGGGGCCACCGGCAAGGGCAACGACCAGGTG
>Ga0256830_1003125_pt1 | contig 10478 bp, 11 predicted proteins | sample 128326metaG_FD_190537 | JGI IMG/M metagenome (GOLD analysis project Ga0256830, IMG submission 190537) | Hydrothermal vent microbial communities from Lau Basin, Pacific Ocean - 128-326 | ecosystem: Environmental > Aquatic > Marine > Hydrothermal vents | place: Pacific Ocean: Lau Basin | collected...
CTTGAGACTAGACGAACATGCAAGCAGAGCCTGTTTACACCTCCAGGAGGTGGACGGAACAGGATATGCAGGGATCAAAGGCACGGACGAGCATCTCCAGTGAGGGGGTCAGCTCCCTCACGCCTTCCCTGAGAAGATGCCCTGCCATATCCCTGAGTGTTCTCTCCATCTCTGAGAGATTGAGAGCTGTAGGTGTTACTATGTCTCCATCAAGGACATACCCCCTGTCATCAAGGCTGTATCTGTGAAGCAGTAATCCCCTTGGCGCCTCAATGGCTGCCACACCTCTGCCTGCCCGGGGGGTGAAATCCACTACAATACCCTCCTCTGACCATTCCCTGTTCTTAAGCAGTTTCTCCACTATCCATGAAACCCTTTCCAGACAGAACAGGAGCTCCACAGCCTGGGCAAGATTGTTCATGAAGGTGCTCTTCTGTCTCGTGAGGCCAAGCTCCCTGCAGAAAGACCCTGCCCTGCCCTTCAGTTTTGATCTGTTGTTCAGAACCCTTGCAAGGGCACCCACCATGAAGGTCTTTTCATTGTCAAGGAGTGTATGCTTTACATAGGAGGGTGGAAGGGATGACTCATGGAATCTCCTGCTGAAATCCTCAACCCTCAACCTTTCCCTTCCGTTGATCAGGATATCCCCGCCCGTGTATTCGTACTCCCTGCCCGAGAGGGAGACCCAGTTCTCAACCTGGGCCAGTGGTGTCAGCTCCAGTGAAGGCACGTCTTTTAAGGTCAGATAGGTTCTTTCCATCAGGGCCTCAGCCTCTCCTGCAATAGACTCCAGTTCGCCTGCAGGGGGAAAGGCGCTCATCCCTCCCACAACGGGGGTAATCTGGTGTATTGCCCTGCCACCCACAGTCTCCTGGATCCTGTTACCAAGCCCCTTGAGCCTGAAACCCAGGGTGACCAGTTCTGGGGCATCCTTTGAAAGCTCAACAAAGGATGCTTTTCTGTAGTAATCAGGCAGTGCAAGGAGAAAGAGATGAAGGGCATGGCTTTCAAGTACCCCGCCATGAAGCAGCAGACGCCGCATGAGTTCAACCTCTTCTGGCACCTTTATACCCAGGGCATCCTCCAGTGCCATAACTGAGACCACCCTGTGGGATGCAGAACAGATGGAACAGATCCTTGAGACTATAGTGGGGACCTCTGAGAAATGTCTTCCCACAATGAGCTTCTCAAAAAGCCTTGGCGGGGTAAGGATATCCAGTTTAATGGACTGGAGTTTACCCTTCTTTACCTTTACCTCAATCCTTCCGTGTCCTTCCACCCGTGCTATAAGGGCTTCCCTCATCTCCGTCTCTCCCAGAAGAGGTCAAGTCTGTTTTTGATCTCCCTCTCTGACAGCCCCAGGCCCCTGAATATCTCCACGAGGGAATCCAGGTTTGCGTCTGCATAGGGGCCAAAGCATCCATCACAGGGTCTGCCCCGTGATGGCTGGCGGGCTCCACATCCGGCCCTTGTAATGGGACCAAGGCAGGGCATTCCTCTGTATCTCAGCAGGCATTCATTTCCCTTCATCTTGCATTCCATGCAGACAGGGTAGTTGGGCACCTCAGGTAAAACGCCTTTAAGAAGATAGGCTATGCAGTGCAGGAAGTACCTCCTTTCAATAGGACAGCCTGGTATCTCCAGGTCCACCTGAATCACATCCCTGAGGGGACGGGGGAATCCTGACCTGAACTCCTCCCAGCTTTCAGGATAGACATCCCTTAGCCAGCCCCTTCTCTGTTTCGGGCCCCTTGCAATAACCCCACCTGTACATGCACAGCTTCCCATGGCCACAAGGTATTTCACCTCTTTTCTGAGTTTTCTGAGGAATCTGGCCTCTTCTGGCTGTGTTATGGCACCCTCCACAAAGGCAATCTCAGGCCTTACACCTGTTGAGGCCATGGCAACATTAAGATCAACAACATCAACTATCTCAAAGAGTTTCAGCAGATCCTCTTCCATGTTTGTTATCTCAAGGATATCACCCGAGCATGATGTAAGTGAATAAAATCCAACCTTTGTTTTTTTCTTCTCCCTCATACCAATACTGTCCGATAAATTCCTGTTTGCCCTTGCAGGAAGGGGATATTAATACCCCCTTCCCTTATAACTTTTCCCCTTTTTACCTGGCATCGGGGCCTCATACTAAAATATCTCCGGCAGATTTATGGCATCCCAGTAGGTGAATATGGGGCCATCCACACAGGTATATTTGTGGCCTACCACGCAGTGTCCACACTTGCCCATGCCGCACTCCATCCTTCTTTCAAGGGACATGTATATGCTACCCTTTGAATATCCAAGGGAGAGGAGCTTTTCAAGGACAAACCTGTAGAACACAGGAGGACCGCAAACAGCCACGGAGGTATCCCTCAGGGGCATCCTTACCCTGTCAAGGAGATCGGTGACCCTGCCCACATGGGCATCCCAGGGTTGCCCCTCTGTGCTGTCAACCGTGAGGAGACACTTTATGTCATCCCTGAGCACAAGGTTCTCCATCTCTCCCCTGAAGAGGATATTCTCAGGTGTTCTTGCACCGTAAACGATGCCGATCTCCTTAAAGGCATCCCTTCTCCAGAGGGCATAGCGGATGAGCGACCTGAGAGGTGCTATCCCAAGGCCCCCTGCAACAACAAGCAGGTTGCCTCCTATCATATGTTCAACAGGATACCCGTTACCATAAGGCCCCCTGATTCCCACCTTGCTGTTTTCCTCAAGGTTATGGAGCACCGTGGTCACCCTGCCAACCTTTCTGACACAGAGTTCAAGGAAGCCCTTCTCATCAGGAGCTGATGTAATGGATATGGGTGCCTCACCTATCCCGAAGATACTGAGCATCACGAACTGGCCTGGTCTGAAATGGAAATGTTCCCTCTTGGATTCATCATCAAGGACAAGCCTGAAGAGGCTGTGCTGGGGGTCAAGATACCTCTTCTCAACAAGTGTTGCCATCTCAGGGACAAGGCTCATTCCCTTATCCTCCTGACCACCTCTACCATGTCTATACCAGCAGGACAGGTCTCACTGCACCGTCCACATCCGGTGCATGTGGGCCTGCCGTGCATCTCGGCAAAACCTATCTCCTTATGGAGATATCTGAACCTGAATCTTGAGGGTCTGTCTTCACGGAAGTTGTGGCCACCTGCAACAAGGGCATAATCCTTCCTCATGCATGCATCCCATCGCCTTATCCTGTAGGATATACCTTCTGTCAGATCTGTTGTGTCGTAGACATCAAAGCACTGACAGGTAGGACAGACCATCACGCAGCTTCCGCAATAGAGACAGCTTCTGCTGTACTCCTCCCATACCTCACTTTTGTACTCCAGGGTGAGAAGGTCGGCAAGATTGGTTATATCCATTATCCTTGTAAACATAGAATCCCTTTCCTTGATCCTCCTTTTGTACTCCAGGATCTCCTTCTTTGTAGGGCTTTTGAAGAGAGCTGATTTAAGACGGGTCAGGTCATCACCAAAGGCGGTGCGGACGCTTACCATATAGACATTATCAAGGGTGTAAAGGAAGAGGTCATACACATCCTCTATAAAGTCCGTATGCATTGACTTGCAGAGACAGTACCTGTCAGGCAGACAGCTGAGCCCGATAAACCCAATCCTCTCCCTCCTGCTCCAGTAGAAGCTGTCCCTGCCACCGTAGGAAAATGCCCTGTCAAGGATATTCACTCCGTGAAGATCGCAGGGATGGACTCCGAAGATCACTGTGAAGGGTATATCTTCCGTGACAGCAGTAAGACCTTCTCTTTCTGAGTAAGATAGAAGGGTCTCACAAGGAGGGAAGAAAAATCGCTTTGGAGGAATAATGGTGCGGAGAAACTCCAGGGCCACCCTGGAGAAATCTGTATATTCCTTGAAGATGTAGGTGCTTTTTCCCTTCTTCTCGGGAACAATCAATCTGAACTCATTGCTAACAGCATCTAAGAACTCCCTCAGCCTGGCCTTTTCAATGGTAAGAAAAATCATTCAATCTACCCCTCCATTGTATTAGCATATCAAAAAAAGCAAAAAACAGCAATACCTGCGTGCCCAAAAAGTTGACTGGATAGTCAATTGCTATTTGAGAGGCAGAGAGAGTATTTCTTCCAAAAAACCTTTTCTTTTTGGTTATAATATCTGGAATGAGAAGACATGGATATAGCCTCTTTCTGGCATTTATTTTAGTATTGCTTCTTGTCTGTCCCTCCTCTGCGATTGAGGTGAAGGAGGCCCTTCTGGATAACGGCCTCAAGGTGCTTGTGGTGGAGGACCACAAGGCCCCTGTTGCAACATTCCAGGTCTGGTACAGGGTGGGCGGAAGGGATGATCCCAAGGGCAAGACAGGTATAAGCCACCTCCTTGAACATATGATGTTTAAAGGTAGCAAGAACTATGCAGAGGGCCAGTTCTCCAGGATAATCCAGCGTAACGGTGGTATTGACAACGCCTACACCACCAAGGACTATACCATGTATTTTGAGACCCTCTCATCAGACCGTATTGGTATAGCACTCAGGCTTGAGGCGGACAGGATGAGAGACCTCCTACTGAAACCCGAGGATGTTATCTATGAGCGGAATGTGGTAATGGAGGAAAGACGAATGCGTTATGAGGATGACCCACAGAATCTGCTTTTTGAGGAGGTCCTGGCAGCAGCCTACAAGGCCCATCCCTATCATGACCCTGTGATCGGCTGGATGAGTGACATCAAGAGCATTACACGGGATGACCTCATGCTTCACTACAGGAGGTACTATAGCCCTGACAATACATTTATTGTTGTGGCAGGTGATATCGTGGCGCAGGATATTATAGACAGGATAAGGGAATACTTTGGAAACATACCCAACCTTGAGAAAAGACCTGCCTACAGCTTCAAGGAGCCCCCTCAAAGGGGAGAGAGGAGGGTTAAACTAAAGAAGGAGGCAACCCTGCCCTATCTACTTGTGGCATACCATGTACCAAGCTTCCCTGACAAGGATGCTGTGGCAATTGATGTGCTCAGTTACATACTTTCAGGCAAGAGTGGCAGACTGTACAAAAGCATAGTAAGGGATGAGGGTATCGCCATAGATGCCTTTGTCTCCTACAGCGGGCTCTACAGGGACCCTTTCCTCTTCTTTCTCGGAGGCACACCAAAACCAGGCCATACCGTGAAAGAGCTTGAGAATTCACTGTACAGACAGATAGAGATCATCAAGGAAAATCCCCCCTCGGAGCGGGAGATACAAAAGGCAAGGAATCAGGTTGAGGCATCATTCATTATGGGACAGGATTCCATATACAGCCAGGCAAGGCTTGTGGGAACCTTTGAACTCCTTGGTTCATGGAGGCTCATTGATGAGTATCTGAAGCAGATTCGTAGTGTTACACCTGAGGATGTTCAGCGTGTTGCGAGAAGGTACCTTGTTGAGGATAACAGGACCGTGGGGATATTGATACCTGCAAAAAAGCCAGAAGTGAAGGCACAGAAGTCAGAAGGGGATAATAGAACAAAATGAAAAAGGGTATGGATTGCAAAATTAAAATCCGCTCAAAATTAATACCCCCTCTCCTTAGGAATAGTTTTAGTGTTTTTTTATTTATTTTACTTTTTTCTGTTTTACTTTTCTACAGTGATACCTCATTTGCAATTGATGCAAAGCGAAAGATACTGCCCAACGGGCTTACCCTTCTTTATGCAGAAAGACACAACCTTCCCATTGTCAGGGTTAGATTGCTCATAAAGGCATCACCCTTTGATGAGCCTCCGGAGAAGGCAGGTCTTGCAAACCTTGTGGCTGAACTCCTTACAGAGGGCACAAAAAAGAGGAGTTCCGAGCAGATCAGCGAAGAGATTGAGTTTATCGGCGGTAGCATCGGGGCCTCTACAGACAGGGACTATACCATGGTCAGCCTATCGGTCCTCAAGAAGGATATTGAAAAGGGCTTTGATCTCTTCTCTGACATCATCCTCAACCCTACCTTCCCTCAGAAGGAGATAAAGAGGGTAAAGGCCCTCATAAAGGGTGCCCTGAGACAGTCCGAGGATGACCCTGCCTTTGTGGCTGAGAAGGCCTTCAGGGAGGCCCTCTACGGGAAGGCTCATGCCTATGGCAGGGTTGTTGCCGGCACACCCGAAAGCCTTGACAGTATCACCCGGAAGGATATAGTAAGGTTCTACAACACCTACTACAGGCCCAATAATGCAATTCTTGTTGTGGCTGGTGACATAACGGAGGAGGAGATAGAAAGACTTGTAAATGTATATCTCCTCAGATGGAAAAGGGCATCTCTGCCACCGAAAAGTTTCCCTTCTGCTAAAGGCCTGGATTCAACAAAGGTTATAAAGATTGACAGGGATATCACCCAGGCAAATATCATCCTGGGACACCTTGGGGTATCCCGTTCAAACCCTGACTACTATGCACTTACGGTGATGAACTACATACTCGGTGGAGGCGGGTTTGCATCAAGGCTGATGACAAGGATCAGGGACCAGATGGGGCTTGCCTATGATGTCCATAGCTACTTCAGCTCGGATCTTGAACAGGGCCTGTTCCAGGTGGAGGTGCAGACAAAAAACAGATCAGCCAGGAAGGTGATAGATGTAATCCTTGAGGAGATGAAACGTATCCAGTCAGAACCTGTCTCAGAAGGAGAGTTGAAGGATGCAAAGTCCTATCTCACAGGCAGCTTCCCCAGAAGGATTGACACCCTTGGAAAGATCGCTGACTTCCTTGCACTAACAGAGTTCTATGGCCTCGGTATGGAATATGACAGGCGATACCCTGAGTATATAAACTCTGTTACGAGGGATGATATCCTGAGGGTTGCCAGAAAATACCTTCATCCTGAAAGGTATCTACTTGTAATAGTAGGTAATCTTGAAAAGATTGAAAGGACAGGGCTATAGGTAAAAAACTACCTCTGGAAACTCTTTCCGTTACAATATTGAAGTCATTGATCCCTGCAAGCCTTATCTCGTCAATCACCTTCATAAGAAGGGAGACCTTCACATCCCTGTCTGCACGTATCTCAACGCTCCTTGACTTCTCAAGGGGCAGCTCTTCCTTTAACAGTTTATGCAGGTCTTCCACCTTTACCGTTTCACTGTTGAGGACAACATCTCCCTTTTCATTGATGAATATCTTTATCCCTGCCCTTTCGGTGTATTCAGAGGTCCTGGACTCGGGCAGCCTTACCCTGATGGATTGTACCTCAATAAAGTGTGAGGTGAGCATGAAGAAGAGCAGTAGCAGAAAGACCACATCCACAAGGGGTGCAATGTTAAGATAGGAGTGGTTGTATCTTTTCCGTTTAAACTCCATCTCTGCACCTGCGATACAAGACCAGTGTGACCTCCTTTAGCAGGAAGGCAATCTCGTCTGCCTGTTTTTCAAGCCAGTGGTGTCCTATATGTGCTGGTATTGCAACCAGGAGCCCTGCCGCAGTGGTTATCAGGGCCTCCCATATGCCTCCGGCAAGCATTGAGGGGTTTACATAACTCTGCACCGAAATAACCATAAAGGCCTTTATCATCCCGAGCACAGTGCCTGTCAGTCCAAGAAGTGGGGCTATCATGGCAATCACACCAAGCCAGCTAAGGCCCTTTTCAATCTCCCTGACCTGCCTGGTGCCAACCACGGTCAACTCCTCTTCGTCACAGCCCTTCTCTGCTGTTTCCATTATGGGCCTGAAGATCTCCGGAGGTTCTCTGAATATCTCTTCAGAGGACCTGTCAAGCCCCTTGATCAATGCCCTGTACTGCAGGGCCTTCTGGATAATAATCGCAACTGCCACCACTGAAAGCAACAGTATGGGATACATCAAGAATCCACCTTTAAGAAAGATCTCCATCATAACCAGACCCCTTTTATGGAATTTGTCAATCCTTCAGCCTAAATTTTACCGTTAAGACAGCCTCTGAATCAACGGGCACGCCATCCTTCATTGCTGGTACAAAGCTGGATTGCCTGACCGCCTTGACCGCTGCCTTTGCAAAAGCAGGACCATCATCCCTCAGGACCTCCACCTTTTTCAGCCTTCCTTTTCTGTCTATATAGAGCTTCAACACCACTGTACCTTCCCTGCCAAGCCTTCTTGCAACCCTTGGATAAGAGGGGATTACCCTTTTTAGAAACCTCGGACCCTGGGATGTCCCGAACTCGCCCCTGTAAAGACCTGCACTTTCCGGCCTTGAGGGGGGAGGTGGTTCTGCCAGAGGTTGTTTTTGTTCAATTATACCATCCCCCTCTCCTGTAATGGTATTTTCTCTTTTCTTTTCCCTGTGAACCCTGTCCTCTGCGGGTATTTCCCCTGTCTCCCTCTCTTTCCGGGGAGCCTTGATTGTCTTTTCATTATCAGGGGTTTTCTCTTCTTCCATCTCCTTTTCTATAAGGGCCTCTTCAGCTACTGGGGCCCTTCTGGCTACCCTCTTTTGAACAGTCTCTGGTGTGGCAGGCTTTTTTATCTGTGCCTTTTCCATTCTCTTCTTCTGCACCGTGGTGCTCTTGGGTTTGCCTTTCCTTCGGGGAGGTCTTTCCCTCTTGATCTCTGGATATATCCGGTAGGAAGAAAGCCTTATCTCCTGGAGCCTGTTTGTGAGTTTACCCTTTATATTCATTGAAAGGGGGACGGAAAAGATGGCAAGATGTAATGTAACCGATACTACAATACCTATGATCAGTGCCCTGTCAGCCATCTCAAACACCAAAGAGAAAGGTTCCGTTTTCCTGGGGATAGATCTTTATCTCAACCTCGTAAACCTCCCTGAGCAGTTCCTCTGTCACCACCTCCAGAGGCCTGCCGAAGGCCACAACAGAACCGTTCTTAACAACACAGACCCTGTCAAAATGGTGAACCATGTTGATGTCATGAAGGGCCATAACCATGGAAATCTCCTTTTCAGCCCTCAACCCCTTTAGTAACCGTATCAGTTCAAGCTGGTATTTGATATCAAGATTAGCCATTGGCTCATCAAGCAGTAGCAGCCCGGCGCCCTGAAGAAGGGTCATGGCAATAAAGGCCCTTCTTCTTTCACCACCGCTCAGTTCCGCTATCAGGGTATCCGCCCTATCCCCAAGCCCTACCATAGCGAGGGCATCATCCACGGTAAGTCCGGGTGCAATATCATAGGGATAAAGGCCCATGCTGACAAGCTCTTTAACCGTGAAGGGAAGACCAAAGTCAAGTATCTGGGGCAGATAGCTTATCAGCTTTGCCCTGTCTTTTCCACGGTAGGAGAATATATCTTTATTCCACAACATGATTCTGCCCGTCTCTGGCCTCAGTATCCCTGCGGCAAGCTTGAGAATGGTGGATTTGCCAGACCCGTTAGGTCCAAGAAGGGCGACAATCTCTGCCTCACCGGTGCAGAAATCAAGGGACCTGATAAAGGGGCGTTCATTATAGGAGAAACTCACCCTTTCCATGACCAGTATATTCATTTTACCTTCCCAGGATCTCCTGTTTTCTGAGCAGATACAGAAAGTAAGGTGCACCTATTATGGCTGTAATTATCCCGGAAGGGAGTTCCATTGGTGCAACCACTGTTCTGCCGATGGTGTCTGCAAGGGCAAGCATTGAGGCACCAGCCAGGGCTGAAAGTGGTATTACCACCCTGGAGTCAGCGCCTGATACAAACCGCACAATATGAGGCATGAGCAGCCCGATAAAACCCACAATACCACCAAGGGACACCGAGGCTGCTGTCATCAGACAGACTGAAACAAAGAGAATAAACCGTTCTTTAAAGGGGGAAAAACCGAGGCTGTGGGCGATCTCATCTCCGAGTATCAGTGCATTAAGGGCCTTGGCTCTCCAGAGTGAAAGAGAAAGTCCAAGGATGATGATCACAACCCCGTAGGGGATGAGAGACCAGTCTGACATTGAGAGGTCACCAAAGATCCAGTGGATTGCCCTTCTGAGCCCCTCATCAGAGGAGACACTCATGAGTAGCATCAGAACCGCTGAGAAGAGAAAACCCAGCCCCACACCGGCAAGGAGGAGCCTTTCAGGCCAGAGTCCACCCCTTCTGTATGCCATGAACCCCACTAAGAGACCCGTTGTAATGGAACCGATAAAGGCAAAAAGGGGTATGGTGAAAAGTCCAAAGACCGTACTGCCAAGCAGTATCCCGGTGGTTGCCATCAGGGCTGCACCACCGGAAAGACCAAGTATATAAGGGTCTGCAAGGGGGTTTCTGAGAAAACCCTGGAGCACCGCGCCTGATGCACCAAGGGCTGCACCCATAAGCATGGAGGTAACAACCCGTGGAATCCTGATGGAGATTATAATGGTCCTGTCCGTACCGCCCAGGCTAAAGGGATTGATTACCTCTGGGCCTATAAGGACCGAACCGGAAAAGATAACCACCGAGGAGATGACCAGGAAGAGAACCCTCTTTCTCATCTCAGGTAACCTGCAAGTTCTTCTATTCCATCAAGTATCCTCGGGCCCAGCCTGTAAAGGGCATCACTTACATAATACACCCTGCCCTCCCTT
>Ga0256830_1003126_pt1 | contig 10474 bp, 8 predicted proteins | sample 128326metaG_FD_190537 | JGI IMG/M metagenome (GOLD analysis project Ga0256830, IMG submission 190537) | Hydrothermal vent microbial communities from Lau Basin, Pacific Ocean - 128-326 | ecosystem: Environmental > Aquatic > Marine > Hydrothermal vents | place: Pacific Ocean: Lau Basin | collected...
GCTGCGCGTCACGCAGGCCGGCTGGCTCGATCCGCAGCAGATGCGCCTCGCGATGTGGACCGTCTTCGGCGGAGCCTTCCTGGTGGGCATCTATCTTTCCGCGGTCTCCTCGTGGTGGATGCTTGCGCTCGGCGTCCTGTCGATTCTTGCGGGAATCGCCTATACCGCCGGCCCCTTCCCCTTGGCATACCACGGACTCGGTGACGTCTTCGTCTTGATCTTCTTCGGTTTCGTCGCGGTCTGCGGAACGGTCTACGTTCAGGCCCTGAGCATTCCCGCCGTAGCGTGGTTCGCCGCCGCCGGCGTGGGATCTCTTTCGACGGGCATTCTCGCAGTCAACAACGTCCGCGATCTCGACGGTGACCGTAGCGCGGGAAAAAAAACGCTCCCCGTGTTGCTCGGTCGCAACGCGGGGATCTTCGAATACTGCCTGCTCTTGCTCGTCGCCATGCTCGTCCCATTGCTGATCGTCTCTTTCGATCTCGCGCCCGCTTGGGTCTTGCTCTCTTGGGTGACGCTTCCGAGCGCGGTCCATACGGCCTATGTCGTCGCCCGCTTCCGCGATGGCCCCACGCTCAACACCATGCTCGCTCGCACGGCGAAGATCCTTCTGGCCTACGGCTTGCTGATCGGCGCGGGAATCGCAAGCGGTGCACCGTGATCATCCGCCATGCGGAGTGGAGCCCTTACGTCGATCCCGCACGCCGGATCGCCACGCGGGGCGAGTCGGCACGAGAACCCCGCCGGGGGTTGGTTTTGCGCCTCGAGAACGACGACGGCGATCTCGCTTGGGGCGAGGCGACGCCCTTTCCCGCCATCACGGGCGACGGCCTCGACGACGTCGAAACCTCTTTGGAACGTTGGGCCGCGACGTGGCTGCCCGTCCGCCTGCCGAGCGAAGCAGTCTCCGATCCTACCGCCTTGCTCGAAACGCTCGATGCGTGGAACCTTCGCTCGATGGCTGCGCGCTCTGCCATCGAGACCGCTTTGCTCGACATGCTCTCGCGCCGACAAAAACTCGCGGCGCATCAGTGGCTGCGCACGCCGGATGATGCAGCCGGCCCCGTCGAGCTTCAGCTCAGCGGTCTGCTCTTCCCCGATGAACCTGCGGCCATGGAGCGACAAGCGAAGGATTTGCTAGACCGCGGTTTCACCTCGCTCAAGGTGAAAATGGGCCTAGCCGACCGTTTCGAAAGCGATCGTATGCGTCTCGAGGCCGTGCGCCGAATCCTCGGAGCCGACCGTGGCCTGCGGATCGACGTCAACGGACAGTGGCAGCTCATCGAAGCCCGCGCGCTCCTTGCCCGGCTTGCGGCATACGATCCGGAATTCGTCGAGGAGCCCGTTGCCGGAAAAAACCTTTTGGAAGTCGGTGATTCACCCGTCGCCATCGCCGCCGATGAATCGCTGCTCGACGACGACCTCCGGAAGAAGATATTCCAAGCGGGCACTTGCTCCGTCGCCGTCCTCAAACCGACTTGGCTCGGCGGACCGCTCGCGGCTTGGCGCATCGCCCGTAAAGCGCGGGCTCTAGGAATCGAGCCTGCCTTCTCTCACGCCTTCGAAGGCCCAATCGCCACCGCCGCGGCGATGGAAGTCGCCCTGAGCATGGCACCGTTGCGATGGCCGTGCGGTCTTTGGTCTTTTGAAACTTGGCCCGCATGGAAGATCGCTCCGCTTCCCCAAATCTCCCATGGCCGTATCGTCTCCGCCGACCGACCCGGCCTCGGAGTACCGCACTTCGAGCCGCCGAAATGACTTCGACTTCTCGGGTATCGATGCTCGCACGCGCCGCTGCTGCGGCTCCGAACGCCCCGGCGATGATCGACGGCGACGACATATGGAGCTACTCGGAATTGCTTCGCGAGGTTCGCGCGATCGCAGAATCTTGGCCGGAAGGTTCGGAGATCGTCGCCGTACCGGCGCATGCCGACCGCTCTCATCTGTTGGGATTGCTGGCCGTTTTCGAATCCGGTCGGCCGCTCTTGCCGCTTCATCCGGCGTGGTCCGATGCGCAGACGGCCGCGGCCTGCGAGCGGCTAGGCGTTGCGCTTCTTCATCTCGATCCGCACGAGCGCACGCTCGACGAACGGGGCACGAAGGCCCCCATCTCGTCATGCGATGCGGGTTCTCCGATGGCCGTGCTCTTGACTTCGGGTTCGCGCGCGGAACCGAAGGCGGTCTGCCTCTCGCGCCGCAACTTCGAAGCGAGCGCCGAGGCTGCGTCGCGACGCTTTCCCTGGCGCTCTCAGGAACGCTGGCTGCTTTCCCTCCCTCATGCCCATGTCGGCGGACTGTCGATCATCACGCGTTGCCTGCTTGCAGCGAAGCCTTTCGTGCTCCCCCCCAATCGACGGGCGGATGTTCTGCTCGAGGCGATGCACAGGCATCGCATCACGCGCATTTCGCTCGTTCCCGCCATGCTGAAGGAGATCATCGACCTTGCCGGGAACGACGGACCTCCTCCTTCCCTGCGCTTGGTCTTGGTCGGCGGCGCTGCGATCGGCGAGGAAGTACTTCAACGAGCGCTCGATCGAAAGTGGCCGGTGACCCTCTCTTATGGAGCCACCGAAACCTGCTCGCTGCTGCTCGCGAGCGCCGATCGCGAACTTGTTCCGAAACACTCCACCGCCGGTGAAGCTCTTTACGGCACCGAAGTGCGCATCGTCGACGGCTTGATCCAATGTCGCGGGCCCATGCTCTTCGAAGGCTACCTCGAAGCCGGCCGGCTCAGAAGCGACCGGGACGAGCACGGCTGGTATGCGACGGGCGACCTCGGCCGCTTCGATGCCGTCGGGCGAGTCCATGTCGAAGGTCGAGCCGACGAGATGATCGTCACCGGCGGCGAGAACGTTTCGCCGCTTCGGGTCGAGCAAAGCCTTAGGCGCTGCCCGGGGATCCGAGACGTCATGGTCTTCTCTTTGCCGGATTCGCAATGGGGAGAAGTGGTGGCCGCGCTCATTTGCGCGCGGGATCCGAACGCCGATCTCGCTGATCTCGCCTCGGAAATCCGCCACGCCGACCTCGCCTCGTTCGAACGCCCCCGCCTCGTCCGCCTCATCGGGTCGATTCCGACGAACACCCTGGGCAAGCCCGACCGCAAGGCCGCGCGAGCACTCGGTCGCCAAGACTTGACTTTGCTCAAGTCAACCTTTCCCGATCGCGCACGATGAGACTCTTGTTGGTGTGACCCGGTTTGCTCATGAAACGTTCTAGCGAGAGTTCTCTCGGTGAAGGGTTTCACGAGCCATCCCGGCCAAGGGGAGTGCGATGTGAACGAGAGCTGGGGAAAGTGGCTCGACGTCTTCGATGAGCCCGTCGTCATGGTCGACGGGAGCTTCGTCGTTCTCCAAGCGAACGAAGCCGCCCATCGCAGCTTTGCAGCACCCCAGGCCGATGCCCCTTTGATCGGTAGATCGCTTGAAGAATTGGTTCGAAAGGAGATCACCGTCGATGATGCGGTCGACTCCTTCACGCTGACGCTCGAAAAGGGCACGCTTCATTTTTCCGCTCCTGAGGAAAACCGGCTTCGTCTCGTCCGCTGGGCGATGCGCAACGACGGCCAACGAGCCGCCGAAGCCGAGTTGCAGGGCCTCGTCGTCGCCGCCATGTCCGGGAACTTCGATCAACGAATCGACCATCACGAGATGGAAGGCTTTCTTCAGGGACTCGCCCAAGGCATCAACATGCTGATGGACTCGATCCAGGGTCCGCTCCAGGAAATCGTCGAGATGCAGGCAGCGGTGGCCGAAGGCGATCTCTCGCGCACGCTCGACGGCCTGTACATGGGAGAATTTGCCCGAGTCAAACAGACCATCAACGACTCGGTCGGCAAATTGCAAGCCGTCGTGCGCGGCGTGCGCTCCTCCGCTCAGGCGATCCACGAGGGCACCGACGAGATCGCGCGCGGAAACGAAGAGCTGAAGCAACGCACCCACGAACAGCTCGGTGCGCTCGAACAGGCCTCGGGAACCATTCAGAGGCTGGCGCTCACCTCCTCGGAAAGCTCCAAGAATGCCCAGGAGGCGGGGCGAATCTTCGATATCGCCTTCGCCGAAGGAGAGACGAGCGAGCGTATCTTCGCCGAAACGATGGAAGCCATGGCGCGGATCGAGCACTCTGCGCACCAGATTTCTTCCATCGTCGCGATGATCGACGAAATCGCCTTTCGCACGAATCTTCTGGCACTCAATGCCGCCGTCGAGGCCGCACGGGCCGGCGAAAGCGGACGCGGCTTCGCCGTCGTCGCTACGGAGGTGAGACGTCTTTCCGAAAGAAGCAAGCAGTCGGCGGAAGAGATCAAGGCGCTGGTCTCAGACAGCATCGAGTCGATCAAGAACGGCTCGCAGCTCGTCACGCAATCGGGTGATGCGCTGCATGACATCGTCGACTCGGTCAAGAAAGCTCACTCCCTCACCTCCAAGATCGTTCAAGCCGGATCGCTTCAAGAGTCCGGTGTCGCTGCGACACAAAGCGCGCTTTCCATTCTAAGAACGACGGTCGAAGAGAATGCGCGGCTCGTTGAAAAAGTCGCTGCGCACTCCCAGGAGACAGAGGAACGAACGGCTCTTCTGCTCGACGAAGTGAGTTTTTTCAACCTCGGCGCTCAACCCGCCCCCAAGCCGTCTCCGAAGCCGCAAGCGGTGCCGCCGCAGGAACAAACCACCGACCTCGCGGACTCGAGCGCGCTCGACGAGATGGATATCTTTTTGTAAGCACCGGAACCAAGGAGAGAACGATGGCCACGGCAACCGTACTGATCAACTGGAGCGAAGAACTGAGCGTCGGAATCGAATCCATCGACAACCAGCACAAGAAGCTCGTCAACATGATCAACGCACTCAACGAAGCGCTCGTCGAAGGCAAAGCCCGCGACGTACTCGTCAAGATCTTCAATGGGCTCGTGGTCTACACGGACAAGCACTTCAAGTACGAAGAGGCCCTCTTCGCCCAACACGGATACCAAGATGCCGCCGAGCACAAGGCGCAGCATGACGCACTGGTCAAGCAGGTTCTGGAACTCAAGAGCAAGCTTGATGACGGCAACTTCATGATCGGCGTCGAAGTCATGGCTTTCCTCAAGGAGTGGCTGACCGAGCACATCATGAAAACCGACAAGGCCTATACCGTCCACCTGACCGGCGCCGGCGTCAACTGAGGGGAAGTGCGCCGATCAGTACTGAATCAATGATCCTTCGCGTTTGGCCTTGGCGATGGCGATGCGGGCACCGAAGAGGCCCGTGGGCAAGAGGATCAGAGAAAACAACGCCAACGCGCCGAGGCGCGGCAACTGCTCGGTGAGCGTCTCCCCGCGAAAGAGCGCACCGCGGACACATTCGGCTGCGTAGAAGATCGGCACGACTTTGGCGATCCACTGCAGCCAGACGGGTAAGGTCTCTGGCGGAATGAACACTCCACCGAAAAGCGCCGTCAAGTTTCCGATGAGAAACGTGATGGGATTGCCGCGCTTGAAATAGAGTACGAAAGCGGCAGAGAGAATGCCGATGCCCGAAACCGCGACGACCGTCAAGGCGATGGCGATGAAAGCCGCCGGGAGACTTCCGAGCTTGACCGTCACCCCCGGAAGCATCAAGCCGAAGCCTAGGTAGAGGCCCGCCTGAATTCCAGCGAAGAGAAAGCTCCAACTCACCGATGCGAGGATCAGGTGCCGCAGTTTGGCCGGCGTGACGAGCATCGCCTCGAGCGTGCCGGTCGTCTGTTCGAGGCGAATCTGACTAGCGTAGGACTCCATGGCGACGGTCATGAACCGCGATGCCATCAGGCCGCCAAGCACCCACTCGAAGTAGTTTAGACCGCTAAGATGTTTCGAGACGTCGGGATTTCCGCCGAAGATCCCCGACAGGAAATACCAGAACACCGTCGAGATGAACAACCCGCCGAACTGCATCAGGAAGGAAAGGCGGTAGGACGCTTCCACTCGGAAGTCGCGCACCAAAAAAGCCCAAATGATCTGCGGAAGTCGCATTACGACTCGGCCTCGCTCGTATCGCCGCCATCGTCCGAGCCGATCAACTCGTGAAAGACGGTTTCGAGATCGGGTTCTTCTGCGGCGATGGAGATCACGCGACATCCTTTTCGCTGAATTTCGGCCAACAAGGGGTCGAGCGCCGTGTCGCTTTCAAGGCGCAGGAGCACCTCGACTCTCCCGTCCAGAGGTGAACTCATCTCGATCTCCGCATGCTCCAAGCGGTCGACCTGCTCTTCGCCCTCTAGGACGAATCGGTATCGAGGACCGGACATCCCCCGGCGGCGGAGTTCGAGCGGTGTGGCCACGACCCGCAGTCGGCCTCGAGCGATCACCGCCACGCGGCCGCAGAGTTCCTCGGCCTCCCTCAGGTTGTGCGTGGCGAGGAGAATGGTCTTCTTTTCCTCTCCGTGCAGCTTCTCGGCGATCCACTCTCGCAGCCGCTGCGACGACACGGGATCGAGCGAGCGCGTCGGCTCGTCCATCAGCACGACCTCGGGATCGGCGAGCAAAGCACGTGCGATTCCGAGTCGCTGCTTCATTCCGGAAGAAAAATCTCCAAATCGGCGATCGGCATCCCCGATCAAGTCGACCCGTGCGAGCAGATCCTTGACCGAAACCTTCAGCCGAGACCCGCGCAAGCCATGCAAGCGGGCGAAGAATTCGAGATTCTCTCGCGCGGACAGACGCCAGTAGAACGAACGCTCATCACCGTGGGCTAGTCCGATCACCCCGGAGAGCGACGGGCTGTCGGAGGGAACTCCGAAAACCTCCAGCCGTCCTTTTTCCGGAAGGACCAGCCCGCAAATCGTCTTCAGGAGGGTCGTCTTTCCCGCACCGTTCGGCCCGAGCAAGCCGAGGATCTCCCCCGTCTGCGCGCTTAGGGAGATGTCTCTTAGAGCCTCGACCCGTGCCGGAAGCCTGAGCGGATGCCGTAGAATCTCGCGAACCGTTCGTCGGCGCGGAAACGACTTCGAGAGATTTTCCACCACGACCGCGGGACGTCCGGCCGCGGCATCGCTCGACGAGCAAGGAGGTGATTCTTGCCGACTCTCATTCACGGGGGTGGAGCATACATGCCATCCGCTCGGGCGTCAGCGCCTGCCGCCAAGGAGTGAGGCAGGGACTCTGCCTTCGGCATGCTCGCGTGCTAGGATCTCGTTTTCGGAGGCGGAGGTCGGAGGCTGATGGAGACTCGGACGGCGGTCGTGATTCCGGCCCGCTGGGGCGCCTCGCGATTCCCCGGGAAAGTGCTCGCCCAACTTGCCGGCCGCGAAGTCGTTCTCCGAGTGTGTGACGCGGCGGCGCAAATGACCTCGGTCGAGACGATCGTCGTCGCCACGGACGACGAGCGCATCGTCGAGGTGGTGACCGGCGCGGGATTCGACGCGCGGATGACGAGCGCAAGACACCGCAGTGGAACCGACCGGGCGGCCGAGATCGCTCAGGGCCTCGAGGCGGAGATCGTGTTGGGTTTGCAGGCCGACGAACCTTTTCTCGTTCCGAGCGATTTGGATCGAGTGGTGATGGCGCTCGCCGATGATCCGCACCGAGCGGCCGACTCCTCGCCCCAACTCGCGACGCTGGCTGCGCCGATCACGGCCCGCGATCAATGGCTCGACCCGAACGTGGTCAAAGTCGTCACCTCCGACGACGGTCGTGCGCTCTATTTCTCCCGGTCGCCGATCCCCTATGCGCGGCCGACCGAGCCGCCTCTGCCCTCACCGTCGCCGATCCCCGCCTCCCCGCACGCACGCGCCCATGTGGGCGTCTACGCCTGGAAGCGGCAGGCTCTGCTGAGCTTTTCGGCCATGCCCCCCTCGCCTCTGGAGGTCCTCGAGGGGCTCGAGCAGCTCAGAGCGCTCGAAGCCGGATGGACGATTCAAGTCCTCCCGGCAAGCGAGCCGACCGAGGGCATCGACACCCCCGAAGACCTCCATCGCGCTGAACGACGGCTGGCCGCACGAGAGTCCCGGCCACCGGTAACGGAAGAAACGATACGGCAAAGAAGGAATCAGGAGTGATCAAGAATCGCGACGAAACACGGTATATCTTCGTAACCGGTGGCGTGACGTCATCGCTCGGCAAAGGCTTGGCGGCGGCCTCGATCGGACGGCTTTTGGAATCGCGGGGCTTCAAAGTCACCATCCAGAAACTCGATCCCTACATCAACGTCGATCCGGGAACGATGAACCCTTTCCAACACGGTGAAGTCTTCGTGACCGACGACGGGACCGAGACCGACCTCGACTTGGGCCACTACGAACGCTTCACCTCGATCGTCACCGGGCGTATGAGCAACTTCACGACCGGCAGGATCTACAATCAAGTCATCGAGCGCGAACGTCGCGGAGACTACCTCGGGGCAACGGTTCAAGTCATCCCGCATATCACCGACGAAATCAAGCAGGCGATTCTCGGACTTTCGCCCGGTTACGACGTGCAGATCGTCGAGATCGGCGGCACGGTCGGAGATATCGAATCCCTACCCTTTCTCGAGGCCATTCGGCAGTTCCGCCTCGAGGTGGGTCCATCGCGGGCCATCTTCGTGCACTTGACGCTCGTTCCGTGGATCCAGGCCGCACAAGAACTCAAGACGAAACCGACTCAGCACTCGGTACGCGAAATGCGCGCCATCGGTATTCAGCCCGACATTCTCATCTGCCGATGCGATCGAGAGTTGCCCTCGGACATCAAGAAGAAGATCGCGCTCTTTTGCAACGTCAGCGAGGACCAAGTCATCGCCGCGCCGGACGTCGCCAACATCTACGAGGTACCGCTGCGCTTCTGCACCGAAGGCATCGATGAAATCATCACGAAATTGCTCGATCTTCCCTACCGCAAGAGGGACCTCGGCGCGTGGAACGATCTCGTTCAGAGGGCCGGATCGCCCAAGACCGAGGTGACGATCGGCATGATCGGCAAGTACGTCTCTTACGAAGACTCGTACAAATCGCTGAACGAGGCGCTCGACCACGGCGGATTCCCCAAGCAGATCAAAGTCCATCTCGAGTTCCTCGAGTCCGGCAGGCTCGAGGAACATGACTTCGACGAAGAGCTGGCCGGTCTCGACGGCGTTCTGGTTCCCGGGGGCTTCGGTCTGCGCGGCGTCGAAGGCATGATTCGCGCCATCGCCTTCGCACGCGAACGGAAGATTCCCTACTTCGGGATTTGCCTCGGCATGCAATGCGCGGTGATCGAAGCCGCGCGCAATCTCGCAGGCCTCGAAGGCGCCAACTCGACGGAGTTCGAACGTGACGTCAAGCACAACGTCATCGACCTTCTGCCGGAACAGCGCGGACTGGATACCAAGGGCGGCAACATGCGCCTTGGCGCGACACCTCTCGAGATCGCACCGGGCACCTTGGCGCACAAGCTTTACGGGCGGACCAGCCTGACGGAAAGACACCGGCACCGCTATGAGGTCAACAACGACTATCTCGACGACTTGCGCAAGACCGGACTGGTCATCTCGGGAATCTATCCCAAAGGAGGACTCGTCGAGATCGTCGAACGTCGAGACCATCCGTGGTTCCTCGCCTCGCAGTTCCACCCCGAATTCCGTTCTCGCCCACTCGAGCCGCACCCGCTTTTCCGGGGTTTCGTCGAAGCGAGTGCGCGCTACCGGGCGGAGCATCGTCCGTGACGGCGGACCTCCATATCGGGCAGCGCCCCGAAGCCGTAGAGATCGCCACCGGCGTGCGCTGCGGTGGAAATGCTCCTTTGCTGATCATCGCCGGGACCTGCGTGCTCGAATCGAGGGAATCCGGCATGCGCCATGCCGCGGCCTTGGCTGAAATCGCCGAGAGGCTTGGTGTCTCCTTGGTTTTCAAGGCTTCCTTCGACAAGGCGAATCGCACCTCCATCGATTCGCCGCGCGGCCCGGGCCTCGATGCCGGACTCGAAATGCTCGCCGAAATCCGGAACGAAAGCGGACTGGCGGTGACTTCGGATGTGCATGAGGCCGCGCAGTGCGCCGCAGCAGGCGAAGTGCTCGACCTTTTGCAAATCCCCGCCTTTCTCTGCCGGCAAACCGATCTCTTGCTGGCTGCCGCAGCGACGGGATGTGCCGTCAACGTCAAGAAAGGCCAGTTCCTGTCGCCCTGGGACGTGGCCCCGATTGCCGCCAAGATCGAGAGCGCGGGTAATGACAAGATCGTGCTCACCGAGCGCGGATCCACCTTCGGTTACAACAATCTCGTGGTGGATATGCGCTCTCTTCCCGTGATGCGCGCTGCCGGTCGGCCCGTGGTCTTCGACGCAACGCATTCCGTGCAGAGGCCGGGGGGCCTCGGCAAGACATCGGGGGGCGATCCGGAATTCATACCGGTCCTCGCCCGCGCCGCAGTCGCGGCCGGCATCGACGGCATCTTCTTCGAAGTGCATGAAGATCCGGCCAAGGCTCTTTCCGATGGCGCGAATGCTCTAGCGCTCGACCGCTTCGAAGACACCGTTCGTCCGTTGCTGGAAATGCACGCCGTCGCGCAG
>Ga0256830_1003127_pt1 | contig 10474 bp, 15 predicted proteins | sample 128326metaG_FD_190537 | JGI IMG/M metagenome (GOLD analysis project Ga0256830, IMG submission 190537) | Hydrothermal vent microbial communities from Lau Basin, Pacific Ocean - 128-326 | ecosystem: Environmental > Aquatic > Marine > Hydrothermal vents | place: Pacific Ocean: Lau Basin | collected...
AAAGACTACTGGGAGAAGAATAGGTGAGTTATACGGTGAGCAAGAAATAAAGATTGTTGGAAGGAAAGTAATTGGGAAGAAAGTTGAATATGATGAAAAAGGGAATCCAATACCCTTAGCGAAAATAAGGACAATTTATAAGAAGATACCAAACAAATGGAGAGGAGGGGTAAAAGTAAAGGACATTGATTTTGACAATGGAATAATGAAAGTGTGGGTTCTAAAGAGAAGGGATAAAGATTATCAGCATGAAACAATATTAACTAGAGATGTAATGAATATAATCAAACACTATATAGTGAGAAATAAACTTAAACCAGAGGATTATTTGTTTAGGAAAAATACATATAGAGCAATTCAGGAAGCAGTTAAAAGATATGCAAAAAAAGCAAAGATACCCCATAAAGTATCATTCCATAATTTCAGACATTATTTTGTAACAGAACTAAAGAGAAAGGGATGGTCTAATGACGAAATAAGAAAGCTTACAGGTCATAAATCGGCAGGAGTATTAGCAATATACGACCATGTTGTAGCAAGAGATTTGAAAGATAAAGCATTATCAGATTTAAGAGATATTTAACAAGTAATACTCACTTGGCATGGTATGGCAAGGTCTGGCGTGGCGAGGTTTGGCTAGGCAAGGTTTGGTTCGGTTTGGCAAGGCAAGGTTATCAAATAAAAAAGAAAAAAAGAAAAAAAGAAAATGGAGGAATATTGAAAAATGGAAAATATTAAGGATTTAATAAGAAAAGAGTTGGTAAAAGGTAAAGGTGAGATAATAGATATTTTACAAAAAGAAATAACAGATTTAAAGACCGAATTAAAAAAAACTAAAAGTTTGAAAACATATGAAATAAGAAGATTGAATAAGTTGTTATTTAATTGTAAAAGACATAAAGATAAGATTTTAGAAACTTTTACAACATGTCCTATTTGTTTTCAAACTTTTAAGAATTACAAATCTTTTACTAATCATATAAGGAGTTACCGAAAAAGAATAGAAAAATTAGAAAGATTAGAGGAGGTTTTTAAATCAAGATGATGCCTAAAAAAAGTGAGTATGAGAAGTTAGAAAAAAAGAAAGTCACAAAAGACTTGTCAATTTTAAAAGATTATGCAATAACTGACCCTGCTAATGTATGTGGGATTTTTCCATTTATCAAAACAAATGCAGGAGAAATTAATGAAATAGATTGTTCTTTAGGCTTTTTTAAACATATTGAAAATCCAGAGATAATAATGGAAACAGATTCCTCTTTTTATAAGGGAGAGGTTGTTATAATAGAAGGAACAAGATATTCAATGGAGTTAATAGACCAATGCAAACAAATTGCAAAAGTGTGGTTTTCCGATAAACCAAAGATTTTAATGGCTTATGATAAAAAAACAAATAAAATTATACAAGACAATCCACTAATGTTAGTATTTGATGATAGGATGTGTTTTGTAATTGCTCCAAGAATTGAGACTTAAAATGGAAATAACCAAATCAGATTGCGAAGCTTATGAAAGAGTAAGAACTTCAGGAGTTACAAATATGTGGGATGTAAAATTAGTAAGTGAGTTGTCTGGATTAAGCGAGGAAAAGATACTTTATATTATGCGACATTATGATGAATTAAATAAGAAATATAATTTTAGAAAATGAAAAATAAAACATTATATGAGAAATTTCGTTTTGGGGACGAATTATTAGAATCTGGAGAAAGATACTATCCAGAAAAAGACCTAAAACAAACCATCAAAGAAGTTATGGATGAGATTGAAAAAGATAAATTAACTATTGGAGTGTGTGAAGTTAATCAGATAATCAAATCAAAATTCGGAAAGGAGTTGGTAGAATGACAGACCAAAAAGGAAAACTAACACTTGAAGGAGAATTATTTGTATTAGTTGAAGAAGGAGATGAAGAAGTTACTATTTGTGCAGAAATCATGGGAGTAAATATCTGGGATTGGCTGGAGAAAAACAATGGAAGAAGGATTAAAGTGCATTTGGAGACATTAGAATGAAAAAAATAAGAATAGAAATTGAGAAATGGGGAAAGAGTCAAACTGATTGGGCAGTTTATATTGATGAGAAATATTATGAGGATTTATCAAAGGATATGGTAATGGGAGAAATAATTAAATCTATAGAGAGGATGGAATGAAAGATGTAATTGATATTAAGGAGTTTTCAAGAATGCCAAAAGGAAAAGGCGAAAATAAGATACTGAGTTTTTTTAAAGAAAACCCAAAAAAAGCATTTAAGGGAAAATTAATTATAAAAAAGACAGGATATTCAAAAGGCAGAGTTTATAAGGCATTAGCAAATTTAATTTATGCTGGACTTATAGAGAAGAAAGGAGAGTATTACGCCTTAAAACAATCATTAGAATGAAAAAAGAAACATATGAAGAAATAAAAACATTAAGAAAAAAACACGGAAGAAGCTTTAACAAGCTCTATAAAGTAAGAAAAAACTATCCTCATGGAAAAAAATCAGATTGTGTAATAACTATTGAAAAAAGAAGATGAAAACAAAAAAACTATTAGACGAGGCAATGAAATGACACTCAATAAACAAAAAGGCAATATGTATAATTTCGTAACTCACACATGGAATCCTATTCGTGGGAGATGTAGTCACAAATGTGAATATTGTTATATGAAGCCTTTTTGGAAAAGTGAAGTTCATTTAGACGAAAAAGAGCTTAAAACAGATTTAGGAGAAAATAATTTTATTTTTGTTGGAAGTTCTACTGATATGTTTGCTGATAATGTGCCGAGTGAATGGATTAAAAGAGTTTTAGACCATTGCAAACATTATATGAATACTTATCTGTTTCAAACTAAAAATCCAAAAAGGTTCAAGGAATTTACAGACCATTTTACTTTGTATTGTATTTTTGGAATAACTCTTGAAACTAATAGAGAAAATGATTTATCAAATGCTCCTCCAAGAAGTTCAAGAGTTGGATGGATGGAAGAAAAGTGGTTAGACAGAAAAATGGTTACAATAGAGCCTATTATGGATTTTGATGTAGAAATCTTGTCTGATTGGATTGAGAGAATTAATCCTGAATTTGTAAATATAGGTGCAGACTCAAAAGGGCATAAATTACCTGAACCTTCCCCAGAGAAAATAAAACAATTAATCAAAAGATTAGAACAATTCACAAAAGTAAATTTAAAAGATAATTTAAAGAGGTTAATGAAATGAGAGAAATAAAATTCAGAGCATTTCACAAAGGGAAAATATACAATGTAGTGGAAATAGATTTCGCTTGCAGAGATATAACTTTGTCAACAAGAGATGATTTTGGAGCTGAATTTACAATTAAATTTGATAATGTTAAGCTCATGCAATTCACAGGATTAAAAGACAAAAACGGAAAAGAAATTTATGAAGGAGATATTATTCAGAAATATACTTATTTAAATAATAAGAAATATAAGTATCATAAACCATTCATAGTGGAATGGAGACTTAAGCCTCCAAGAGATAATGGATTTAATATAACCAGTGGAGATTTTTGTGAAGTAATAGGAAATAAATTTGAGGGTTTACAAAAATGAAATATGACATATTAACAATAGACCCTCCATACAACCAAAAGAAAGGAGGATTAAGAAAAGTTAGACCAAATCAGTTTAGAAAGTTTGATTATAAGACAATGGATTTACAAGAGATTTTTAAACTTTTAGATAAAGAGATTTTCCCACTCGCAAAAGAGAATCATATTGTCTTTTTATGGACTATAAGCAAATACCTTTTTGATGTGCATAAATTTATGGTAGAGAGAGGTTACAAGAAACACGCTGAAATAATTTGGGATAAAGGCAACGGAATTGCTCCCGCTTTTACCTTAAGATATTCACATGAGTATCTTATTTGGTATTATAAGGGAAAATTTATGCCAGTATCTAAAATGTGGCAAGGGCATTTCCGAGATGTGTTTTTTGAAAAACCAAGAGAACATTCAAGAAAGCCAAATTTTCCTTACAATATGATTGATATGCTTTATCCTAAAAAAACAAAGATAGATGTTTTTGCTCGTGAAAAAAGATTAGGTTGGGATGTGTGGGGGGATGAAGTTAATAAATTTGAGGAATTAAAAAAATGAAAAAACCAAATTTCACACAGGAAGAATTATTATACATAGAAAAGCTAATGGACATTAACGCAAGTTATGGAGAAGCAAGAATGGCAAAATTAATTGAATTATTTATATATGCCGATATAAACAAACAAGAAACAATAAAAGATTGCATTGCAAGCTCTGTTTTAGAAATAGGAGAATCTCAAATAATCACAAAGTCAATAAGAGATAAAATAGAGAAATGGAGGAAAGGATTGAAATGAAAACTTCGCACAATAAACTAAATAAGCAGGTTTATGGAACAAAAGTTCCTTATCCGCCTTATTAATCGCAATAAAATAGATTGCTTATAAGATTAAAATGGCAACAAACATAGAAAATTTAATAAAAGTATGTGAAGGGATGACAATAAGAAAATTCGGAGATGGCTTTTCAACCTGTCCAGTTACATACTATTTTGGAAGAGATTACTGCTTAATGAATCATCCCAATTCAAAAGAAGACATTCAAAGCAAATATCAATGCCCCTTGTATATGCATTTGAGTATGCCTGAGAGCATAGCCTAAAATAACCATTAATAAATTGTAGCAGAATTATTTAAAAAAACAATCTAAAAAAAGAAAGATGGTGAAAGAAGTTAAAAATCAAGTTGTGGGTTTGAAGAAGGAAGAAGTTAAAAAAAACCTCAAAAAATTTGAACTTGATATACTGAATTTGCTAAAAAAAGGACTAAATCCTTCCAAGATTTCTGTTCATTTAAACATGTCTATGCCTAATCTTTCCTACTATTTATCGTCGTTAAAAAAACAAAATTTAGTAAAGAAAAAAGGGTATGGGGTATGGGAAGTAACTCAGTTTGGAGAAGTTAAAATTTCAAGTCATAAGGGTGGCTTTCAAGTTGGGGGGATGAATAGGGAGAAGTTAAAAAAGGTAAGGGGTCACGCATTCATATGGAAGGCAAAGCCAGACAGAAAAATAAATTGGAAATCCCTGCTAAATAATAAAAACATAAAATATGAGAAAAAAGGAATTTCTGAGACGCCAAGAATTAACATAAAAGGAAGAAAAGTATGGCTAGGGGAGAATTATATAACTGTTTTTGAATCAGGAAGTTTTTTTGAAAGAAACACCATAGAATCAAAAAAACAGGCAATTATGTCCTTTCTTGACATAATGGAGGAAATTAAAAGTATATCAGGGGAATTCAGGTATAAATTCACATGCAGAAGACAGCATTACGGATTTATTGACAGCAAAGATGCAAGACATTTCCTAAGAAAGGGAAAGAAGATACTAATCAGGAATGAAAAAGGATATTGGTTTTCTATTGACCATTCTCAAAACCGATACAAAGAGGCAGAGACAATCCATGAAAAAGATGCTGATATTGATGGGTTGGGGTATCAAAGGATGATGAATTCCCATGAGAAAACCAATTTTAAAGTTACTCCAGAGTTTATACTAGATGCTTTTCACAAACAATCAAAACTTATGAAAGGAATGGAAAGAATGCAAAGGAATGACAGGAAGATAATGAATCATCTGAGCCTTAATTTAAAAACTCATTTTGAAGTTCTTGAAGGAATAAAAAATGCAATAAAAGATCTATCAGAAGAGATCAAAAAAATAAATAAAAAAGTTTAAATAATGCAAAATCATAGGATATAAGATGGTGAGGAAGGAAAATATACTTTTTTTAGGCTTTGTTATATTAGGAATGCTGGTTCTTTCATTAGTGTCTGCAGGATTGCCAATATATGTTAAGCCAGTAAACTCAACAAATGGAACTTTTCCAAATACCCAATTCCCCTATGTTTTTAATTTTTCAACAGATATTGCATGTACAAATGTGATTCTTTCCAAACAAGTCAACATAACAACTGATTCTGATGGAGTGGGTTTTGCTGATGTAGATGTTTCTGGATTATCTCAAATCCCTTCTTATATGTGTGAATACAGGAATGGAACTCTAAGAAAAAATCATACCCTCTCAGAGCAATTGTTCAGATATGTTTATATAGATATTATCTATGCAAAAAACTGGTCAAACATAAGCGGTTCAGCTGATATTGTTTCTTTACCTTCATTAGTACTAACAGAATCACAAATATCTGATTTATCCCATACAGTTGATACTTCAGCTTATGTGAATTGTTCTGGAGATAATGTATTATTGGGGAATGGGAGCTGTCAATCAACTTCTGTTTATTTTGATGATACTGATACAGACACTCAAAAAAAGACAAACAATTTTTATCTTTATAATGATTCTTCAACAATATTCTTCAATGAAACACAATTAAACTCAACAATTGACAATAGGGCATCATCCAATCAAAGCTGGAACGAATCCTATGCAGATACTCTTTACATTGCATCCTCAAATGAAGGGAATTTGAATGTAAATAGTTCAGGTTATTGGGATAATTTAAACACCTTCAATTCAACACAAATGGAAAATTCAGCAGGTATTCTTCAAATACTTGAAAGTTGGCTTACTTCTTTTATTAACACTTGGTTTTCAGGAAAGACAACAAATGATTTGTCTGAAGGCTCAACAAATAAATATGACAACCAAAGCTGGAACGAATCCTATGCAGATACTTTGTACTCCACAGGTCCTCACACAGTTGATACTTCGGCTTCTGTAAACTGCTCAGGAACAACAACTTATTTAGATGGTGAAGGAAATTGCGATGACATTTCAGGAGTGTATGTTGATGAGTCAGAGCTTCCTTTAGCAAATAGGACAAAACCTCATTGGAATAATGTAACTGGAAAACCAGCAAACCTTGACACTGATTCAACTGATGATTTAACAAGTTGGGATTCAAATCTATCATGGAAAAACGCTTCCAACACTTTCACAGAAAATCAGGTATTTAATCAGAATATAACTGTCAAAGACATTAATGTAACAAATAGGAGGTATCTTGGAGCATGTTATGAAACTTGGAATGGGTCATGCTTGAATACCTACTGCTCAGGAAATTTGATACAGTCAATAGGGTGTGTATAAGATGTTATCTTCAATGAATATTCAATTTGAAAAAGAAAAAAAAAAGAATGAATTATTATTTATCTTGATTATAGCAGGTATATTCTCCATTGTACTGCTATCATCAATAATTATAGGGAAAACTTCTTTTAATTCACCTTCTCCAAACAATAAAAGCTACAATGTATCAATAGATAATGGTCTGAAAGTAAGAAATGATGACTGGTTTGTTAAATTCCAAGTATATTTTGTTATGAGTGATGGAAGCGTCTATTCTTGGGATAATATACCGCCATCAATAAATAAGACTTTTTGGAAAGAAAAAATAAATAAAAATACATACAAATATGGAGTAGATTTTAGAAATGTTCCAACAATAATAAAAGATAATTTGAAATATGTAGTATTGCATAGAAGCGACAGCCAGAATTTATCTCTTGATGATATAAGAATTGAAAATCATACAATATATATAAAAAACCAAGTAGAATTATCAAATGATGACCTTCTTAAAAATTATTCAATAGTAAAAATAAACAAAACTGACATAGTTATTGGCAATATTTCAAATAATTGGATAAGCGAAGGAGGAGGAAAATGGTTTATATCTTTTGACCCTACAATTACTCTTATCGGAGATAATTCATATAACTCTCTTGACTTCAACATAACTCAACAGACAGGATTTGCCCATTTGAACATAACCACAAATTCAATTTACGATAATTTAGTTTTATACCTCCCTTTTGATTCAAATGCTTCAAATACAACAGTATATGATTATTCACCGTATGAAAATGATGGGACAATTAATAATGCAACATCAGAGGAAGGGTTGTACGGAAATGCTTATAGGTTTATGCCAAATGGAACAAGAAATGACTATATTTCAACAGGAATCAATGGATTTAATTTTGAGCAGGGGACAATCTCTTTATGGTACAAGCCGAACTACAGCACAAATGATACAGCTGGAATGACTCACATGATTCTAAATGTTGGTCCTTACAGTTATAGTGTTGGTAGAATTAGAATTTTCAATAACCAAGAATATTCTGACATAAGAATCAATCATGGAGATTCGGGAGGAGATGTAGCAAGTCAAACTGTTCTTGTGAAGGATAAATGGTATCATATTACTTATACATGGAACAATGCAACTGGAAACAAGACATATTATCTTAATGGAGTTGTAGATACTTCAAGAAATGATGGTGTATGGAATGCTTCTTCTGCCCCTACAGAGATTTATATAGGAAAAGACAAAGATAAAGACAGACCAGCAGATGGGCTTATTGACGAGGTAATGGTATTCAATGTTGCCTTGAATGCTTCTCAAATAGCAGACATATACAACAACCAAAGTGCAAGGTTCAGAAAGAATGGAACGCAAGTATTTTTTCCAACAAATATATCACAGGATGGAACTCTTAACAGACTAAACATAACAATGAATACTCAACAGCTTGAAGGCTCATCAATTAAAATGAAAATAAAAGAATGGGAATGGCTGAAATACAATGATACAATTGATGGAGATTCTCCAACAGTTGCTATTGAAGAAGGGATTGTAACATGGTATCATTTTGATAACATATCAGGATATGATAATAAAACATCTTTGTTTGATTGGAGTGGTAATGGTAAAAACGGAACAGTTTACAATAGTCCAGTATGGAATGAATCTGGAAGATATGGAGGAGCTTTAGACTTTAATGGGAGCAATTATGTAAATATAAGCAATGAGGATGCAGTGAATTTTGGGACTGGAGAATTTACAATTTCAATGTTCATAAAATCAGCAACTGCAAAAAATACTCAAACACAAGGGCTTTGGAGGAGTTATGGGGATGGCTATATAACTTTTTTAGTTCATACAGCATGGAATGGAAATAGAATATATTGTGGTACTTATAGTGGCATAACTCAGTCAGTTATGGGAGTATCTAATGTTTTGAAAGATATGAACTGGCATAATGTAGTATGTGCAAGAAATTCATCTGGGCAATTGAATATATATGTAGATGGGGTTTTGGAGAACTATGCTGATTCGGATAGAAATATATCATCTTATTCTGGAAATGATACTCAATTAGCGTATAAAGCAGATAGAAGATTTAATGGTATGATAGATGAATTTATGATATTAAACAGGTCGCTAAATGATTCAGAAGTAAAAAAATTATTTGAAGATGCGAGGCTTAAATATCAAAACATAAGCGACTGGCAGGACATTCCAGCAGGAGAAAACCAGACAAAAATATTCAATATTTCAACAACAACAACTCATATAATTCCAGAGTTCAAATACAATTCAGGAGCAAATCAATTTTACACTCCTTTGATTCTAGGAAATATTACTTTGGAGAGCTGGACAAGCGGAGTAGCTCCATCAGACAATCCTCCTATAGTAACACTTAATTCACCTCCAGACAACACTGCAAACTCATCAACATCATTCACATTCAGCTGTAATGTAACAGATGATTTCAATATAGCAAATACTACATTATATATCTGGAACTCAACAGGACTATATAACAACACAAACATAAACACAAGCACTGGAACAAGCCTTAATTACTCATGGACTGTTTCAAACTTTGCTCCAGATAATTATGTATGGAATTGTTTAAGCTACGACAACGCATCACAAAGCTCTTGGGCTACAGCCAATTTCAGCCTGAATGTTACCTCTGCTGATTCATGCACTTACACTTCTGGAAATTGGAATATTGATTGTTCTGATAATTGCACAATATCTTCAGATGTAACAATAGACAGTGGAAGCAATATAACATTGACTGGAACTGGGAAGTTTACAATCCTTTCTGGAGCTAAGATTTCTGGATGGACATACAGAAAACAGGATGCTTCTTGTTATTATCTTGCTTATGGAACTGGAGGTTTCTATCAATGAGAAAAATAATTTTTTTTTTAATGTTTGTATTTTTGCTTAATTTTATCAGTGCAGACAGCCAATTATCAATGCAATGCGGAGGGGATAGTGAGCTTATTATTGGATGTTTTGGAGATGGGCAATACTCTTATATTGGAGGGTCAATAACTCCTCCCACCATAACAGACACAACAAACCCTTTAATTGAATTTGTTAATCCAACATTTCCAAATGCAACAACAACAAGCAACACAAACATCCCAATAAATGTTTCAATTACTGAAGATAATCTAAATGACATAACATTCAATTGGAACGGAACTAATTATACTGTTTTTGATAATAATGTTGTTTTAATGATGAATTTTGACAATGTTTCAGGAATTGGAGAGTCTTACAACAATAGCAATGGAACAATAATTGTTGATGTAAGCAACTTCTCAAATAACGGAACTCTTTATGGAACACCTATCTCTGAGAATTATGTAT
>Ga0256830_1003128_pt1 | contig 10473 bp, 10 predicted proteins | sample 128326metaG_FD_190537 | JGI IMG/M metagenome (GOLD analysis project Ga0256830, IMG submission 190537) | Hydrothermal vent microbial communities from Lau Basin, Pacific Ocean - 128-326 | ecosystem: Environmental > Aquatic > Marine > Hydrothermal vents | place: Pacific Ocean: Lau Basin | collected...
TACATGACACCGCCGAAAGGCGATGACAATACCAAGTACACGCCCAAGGTGCTGATCGTCGGTGGTGGCGTGAGTGGCATGACCGCAGCGGTCGAAGCGGCCAAGGCCGGTTACCAGTGCACCATCGTGGAAAAATCAGGTGCACTCGGCGGTGCCGCCGCCAAAGCCTGGAAGCGTATTCCGCAGCACGCTCCTTATGCCGATCCGGAAGACACCGGCGTGGCCGAGCTGATCAAGGCGGTGGAAGAGAGCGACAAAATCACCGTACATCTGAACTCGCATCTGACCAAGACATCCGGTGCGCCGGGACGTTTTTCCGCCGACATCACCACCGAGAGCGGTTCCACCACCACGGAAAACTTCGGTGCCATCGTCCAGGCCTCCGGTTACTTTGAATATGACGCCAGGCAGCTGCCTGAACTGGGTTATGGCAAGTCAGCGAACGTGGTCACCCAGGCAGAACTGGATGCAATGGCCAAAGAGGCAGACGGCGGACCAATCAAGACCAAAGACGGCAAGGAAGTGAACAGTGTCGCCTTTATCCAGTGTGCCGGGCAGCGGAGTGAAAAAGAGGGCCATCTGCCTTATTGTTCCGGTCACTGCTGCCTGACTTCGATCAAGCAGGCGATGTACTTCAAGGATCAGAATCCGGATATCGATACCAACGTCATCTACACCGATTTGCGCACACCCGGTGCCGGTGGCGAGGACTTCTATCGCAGCGGCCAGCAAAAAGGGATCACTTTCACCAAAGGCGCGGTGAGTGAAGTGGTCGCGAGTGGTGATGCCCTGGAAGTGAAGTTCAAGGATCTGATCCTCGACGAAGATACCAGCGAAAAGGTCGATCTCGTCGTACTGGCGACGGGTCAGGTACCCAACTCCGGCGTGGACATCGAGGCCATGGCGGCCGTTGTCGAGGGCGAGGAAGATGAGGCAGAGCCGGAAGAACCCACCGCTGTACAGGTGCCGGTGGAATCCATTCTCAACCTCACTTACCGCCAGGGGCCGGATGTGCCGCACCTCAAGTATGGTTTCAATGATTCCCACTTCATCTGTTTCCCCTACGAAACCCGGCGTACCGGCATTTACACCACCGGTCCGGTGCGGCGCCCGATGGATATGCAGCAGGCCATCGAAGATGCGACCGGCGCCGCGATGAAGGCCATTCAGGCCATCGAGAATGCCGCCAAGGGGCGGGCCGCTCACCCGCGTTCCGGTGATCTGAGCTTCCCCAGCTTCCGCCGTGAGGGCTGTACCCAGTGCAAGCGTTGTACGGTAGAGTGCCCGTTTGGCGCCATCGACGAGGATGAAGAACGCTACCCGCAGTTCAACGAAGAGCGCTGCCGCCGTTGCGGCACCTGTATGGGGGCCTGTCCGGTGCGCGTCATCTCGTTTGAAAACTACTCGGTGGATTCTGTCGGGCAGCAGCTGAAAATCGTCGACATTCCGGATGAATTCGAGGAGAAACCACGTATTCTGGCACTGGCCTGTGAAAACGACGCCTACCCGGCCCTCGACATGGCCGCGATGAACAAGGTGGAATACAGTGCCTTCGTGCGGGTGATTCCGGTCCGCTGCCTGGGTTCGGTCAACCTCATCTGGATCACGGATGCGCTCAACAGCGGTTATGACGGCGTGGTGATGATGGGTTGCCAGAAGGGCGAAAACTACCAGTGTCATTTCGTCAGAGGTTCTGAAATTGCCCATGTGCGCATGAGCAAGGTGGACGACACGTTGCAGTCGTTGAGCCTGGAACCGGAGCGTGTCAGTGTTCACGAAGTCGCGATTACCGATATCGAAAGGGCGCCGGCGCTTATCAATGAAATGGCCGAAACTATTGAGAAAATCGGCATGAGCCCATTCAAATTCTAGGAGCTGGTCCATGAGCACAATGAATCAAGCAAAGGTAGAAAAATACCGCAATGACTTTCTCAAGGAAGTCACCGCCAATGTGGAAGAAGGCGAATGGGTGAAAATGTGCATGCAGTGTGGTGTGTGTGCAGGTTCCTGCCCGTTTGGTCCCTACTGGGAGCATCCGCCGCAGGAAATCTTCATGATGATCCGCGCCGGCAAGCGTGAGGAAGTGCTGACCTCCACCTCCATGTGGATGTGCACCTCCTGCTATAACTGTATCGCGCGCTGCCCACGTGAGCTGCCTATCACCCACATCATGCACGGTCTGGCACATTATGCCGATCGCCTGGGCCTGGCACCGAAAAACCAGCCGACGCGCAAGTTTGCCAATCTTTTCTGGAACAACCTGACGAAAAAAGGCCGCGCGAACGAACTCAAGTTGGGGATTGCGCTGTACTTCATGAACGGTTTTATCGAAGGCATCAAGACCGCCCTGAAGATGCAGAAAATGGGACTCAATATGTTCAAGACCAAACGTTTGAGCCCGATGGAACTCCTCGGCGGGCACGGCATCAAGGACACGGGTGGTTTGCACGCCATCCTGAAAAAAGCCCGTGAAATTGAATTGGCCAACGCTGAAAAGTTTAACGGCTAGGAGATAACTACATGTCGAAGAAAGAATATTCCTTTTATCCTGGCTGCTCTTCACAGAAAGGAGCTTCCGCATCCAACTACCAGGTCTCGGTAGACAGCATGTGTGACGTGCTGGATATCAAGTTGAACGAAATCCCGGACTGGAATTGCTGTTCAGCTTCGATCGGTTATGCCGGTGGCGGGGTGCTGCCACGGCTGGCACTCTCGGCGCGCAACATGGCGTTGTCCGAACAGGCACATGGCGATCAGGATATCGTTGCCACCTGTGCCGCCTGCTGGCTGGCGACGCGCGAGACCAAAGAGCGTCTGTTGCACGACGAAGCCCTGATGAAAGACACCAACGAAGCACTGGCTGCCGGTGGCCTCAAGGTGGAAGCCAAGCAGAACGTGCGTCACATGGTGGAAGTCTTGATCGAGGATTTCGGTTACGACGGTCTGGCGAAAAACGTGAAGAAACCCCTGGATGGTATCAAAATCGCAGGCTATGTCGGTTGTCAGACCAACCGTCCTTTCGGGATTGCTGGCGAATCCTTCGAGAATCCCAAGTACCTGGACAAACTGATTGAAACCATGGGTGCCGAGCCGGTGGAAAACTATGACAAGAAGGTTTCTTGCTGTGGCGGTGCCCTGATCTTCAGTGAACCCGAAAAGAGTCATGCGCTGATCAAGGATATCATTGAAGCGGCCTATGACGGCGGTGCGGACATGATTGTCACACCTTGCCCGGTTTGCCAGCTGAACGTGGAAGCGTACCAGGATCAGATCAACGCCAAGTACAAAACCAAGTTCAATATGCCGGTGGTCTACTACAGCCAGTTGATGAGCGTGGCCTATGGTAAATCAGGCAAGGAAGCCGGCCTCGACGGCCAGGTGATTGCCGCCAGGAAACTGGAGGAAATCGCCGGCAAATAAGCCCCTCTTGCCAGGCACAGAAGAAACCCGCTTTCAGGCGGGTTTCTTTTTGCTTGTAAAAAAAGTGAAAGGGCTTGATAATCAGATTTACGTAAGGTGTTGATTTTTATAGATATTAAAAATTCAGAATATTATATAATTTTAATTACCTATGCATATAGTCGTAGATACATGCATGCCTGACAGCCATATACTTTTGTATGAGGTTGAAGCCGGATGTGTGTTAAAGATGTTAAAAATATAAACATGTGTAAACAATCATCATATGCGCTTATCCAAAACACCCTGATGCCGCTACAGTTTATCAGGAAGATTGCATATATCGTTTAGAGGTCAAGCAGATGAAGTACAGGAAATTATTAGTAACAGTGCTGGCTTGTGGAGTCAATTTGATGTTGGTGTCTCCTGTCATCTACGCCGCGGAACAGACGGTCATCAATTGGGCCGGTTGTGGTATTACCAAGAAAGCATTCATGAAAGAACTGGCTGCAGAATATGAAAGACGCACCGGCATTAAAGTAAATATCAGCGGTGGTGGTGCGACCAAAGGTATTCGCAATGCAGCTGCGGGCAATATCGACATCGGCGGTGCCTGCCGCGTCGCGGTGGAAAATCATCCACTGGAGCGGAATGCGCATCAGATCCCGGTTGCCTGGGATGCACTGGTGGTGATTGTGAATAAAAAGAACCCTGTAGAGAACATCAGTTTTCAGCAATTGCAGCAGGTTTATCTGGGCAAGATCAAAAACTGGAAAGAGCTGGGCGGCAATGATGCCCCGATCGAACTCTATGTGCGTCGCGGCAAAATGTCGGGCGTGGGTCGTACCCTGCGTGAGCTGGTGTTCCATAATTTCGAACAGAATTTCAAGGCCACCTATGTGGTGAAATCCTCCGGGCCGGTGGAAAAAGGGGTGCTGAAGAACGTCAATGGTATCGGTGTCACCGGTATCAGCAGTGCCAAACGGCGTGATGTGAAAATCATCAAGCTGAATGGCAAGGCGCCCACCTACGAGAACATCAAAAACGGTAAATATGTGTTGTATCGCCCGCTCTATCTGGTGATCAAGTTCGGCAACAAAGACAAGAAGGTGCGTGACTTTATTCGTTTCGCGGTGAGTCGTGAGGGACAGAAGATCATTCGCAGCCAGGGCACCGTGCCTTATTCCGAAGCGATGGCGCTGGTGATGCAGCAGTTGAAGCAATATGACAACGCCATGCGGGATGGTCTGTTTTCCACCAAAGCGGCTTTAAAATAAACAAAAAAACGGCAAAATAATAAAGAGGCGCTGTATGCGCCTCTTTTTATTTGTATTGTCGGTTAACGAACACCTGCATTTTATCCGGGAGGGAACCCCTTCAAATTGCCTATACGTGCCGCAAATTGTTCATAAAACTTAATGAGTGCAGTTGAAAATCATCACGTTAAAAGACTATATCCGGTTTTTTAAAAGCCGGCTGCCTGAGTAAAAAGTGTATCAAGAGATTGCATTTTTGATCGTATTTGCCTGCTACTGTTGCTGAATATTTTCAGTATTCTACGCTTGAGCGTTAACCTTACATAAATGTCAAGACACTACTGCCCACCGTAACAAGACGCAGTGAATGAAAATTTCCATTCGAATAAAATTTAATCAATCTGCAAGAAACAATTGCGTTTTCATTGTCCAAAATCCATGCCACCATGATGCAGTAAATCATGCGCCTGTTGGCAAGCGATAAACAGCGTGCTTGAGGAAATAAAATCAAGCTGGAGCGTGATCCCCTCACCCCAGCCCTCTCCCGGAGGGAGAGGGAGTCAGGTTGTGCTGCCGTTTGGGCTGGAATCGGTTAATCGTCGATATAGTCTTCAAACGGCTCTTTTTGTTTCGCCAGTTCCGCTTCCAGCTTGCGGCGTGCCTCGAGGATTTCCTTGCGCTCTTCCATGCGTTTTTCATAGGCACCATCCTTGAGCGGGATGCTGTTTTCGCCGAACAACACCTGTTTCAGCAGGCGGTAGCCGAACTTGAGGCGTTCGATATCATCATTGGTGATACGCTCGAATTCCTCTTGCGGGACATCGTAAATATTGCTGAAACTGGAGGAATTGAGAAATTCCTTGAAACGATCGGTGTCGTAACAGACAAGGAAGAAGAACTGGAAACTGGTCGGGCTGGGCTTGCCCACGGCCGGTCCGGTTGATTTCTTTTTCAGGATCAGGCGGTAATAGTCACGGTTCAGTTCGTCGAATTCCTCGACCCCCTGTTCGCGCCGGTAGTCCGCCACGGAAATTTCCCGCGTCTCCTTGTGCCCCATGCAGTGAGGTTCTTCCACCAGGGCGTAGTGCTGTTCATCATGGTACTCGTCCGCCTTGCGTGAGGACAACAGAGCGATAGGGTAGTAACGGCAGGCGGAGGGGCGATCCTCGTAGACGGTGCAGCCCTTTTCCTCATCCATGAACAGGCAAACCGGCTCGTCATCGGTCGTACGCATCTTCACCCCGGGCATGCCGTGAGCGTCCATCTCGAAGGGTACGGTGTGTTTTTTCAGGAATTCGGTGGATGTCATCCCCAGGCGGTTTTTCAGACGAATGATGTCGTAGGGCGCCAGGGTGATGTCCGCCTGTTTGCAGCAGGCGTTGAAACAGGAAATGCCAGGATAACAGTTGAAGGCGATCCTGGTGTTCAGTTGCAGCTGGTGTGGCTGCACCGGGCTGTCAAAAGGAATGTCTTTAAATTCTTTGTTGCTCATGTTCTACCCTCCCTTTCGGGAATTACCTCATGTGAACCGCCTATTATAGCGGAAAAGTGGCTGGAAAATGTCCTGAAATCGGTTTGAAACCTGAGGATCCTGACCCTGAAAAACCCTGAATCTGGAAGGGAATAGAGGGGTGCAAGGCTGCAAAATCAGCGTATTTTTTGCCGCTCAAGTTGCAGGAAGGTTTGCGCGGGGAATGGCGCTGGAGACAAAACTGCTCTTCCTGGGTTGTTCCCTGCCTTCCGCTTTGATCAGCTGGAAAATTTCTTTCAGGTAAAAAAATCCGGGGCCGAAGCCCCGGATCCTTTAACTCCACTGTGTGAGTAAGTACTGGACTTACTTGAACAGCTTGCTCTTGTCGACAAGATCTTTATGCGCACGCTTGAACACAGTCCAGGTGTGAGTCTTCTTGTCGTAAATGGAGTTTACGAAGCATTTCCAGTTGTCCTCGTCGATGAAGTTCTTATCGGCGCGGTAGTAGAAACCCGGGTAACGGGATTCTTCACGGAACTGGATGTGCTTCATGTGGGCTTCTGCAGTGAGGATGCGGTGGTAGTTTTCCCAGGCCCGCAGCAGTTCGTGCAGGTCTTTGGCGCGCATCTTCAGGGCGTCTTCCTTCAGCATGGCCAGCTTTTCTTCAGCCACTTCAAGCATGGTAGCGTTAGTGGTGTAGTAAGTGGCAACACCAGCTACATATTCGTCCATAATCTTCTGCAGACGGAATTGCAGCATTCTCGGTGTGATGTAGTTCGGGTTGACGTCGATTGCAGTGGTGTAGTCCTTGTACTCAAGGTAGGTCTTCACCGGCTGGTAGATTTCGGCAACCAGATCCTCGACGGAAGTGTCGAGTTCCGGAGTCCAGTCCTTGTTGTCGATGCAGAACTTGACCATGGACTTGGCAGCCATACGGCCTTCAGCATGAGAACCGGAAGAGAACTTGTGACCGGATGCGCCCACGCCGTCACCGGCTGTGAACAGGCCCTTGACCGTAGTCATGGAGCGGTAGCCCCAGTTCCAGCCCTTCGGCAGGTGGTCAGGTACGCCGGGTTCTGCTTCGTCAGTCGGTGCACCAACGTCAGTCGGGCCGGAAACCCAGATACCACAACAACCGGAGTGGGAGCCCAACAGGTAGGGTTCGGTAGGCATCAGTTCAGAGTTTTTCTTCTCCGGCTCGATGTTTTCACCAACCCAGACACCACACTGGCCGACACACATGTCGAGGAAATCTTCCCATGCTTCGGCTTCCAGATGCTTCACTTCGCGAGGAGACAGCGTTTCGCGCAGATTGGCAAGGGCGGTTACGGTGTCCATGTATATAGGACCACGGCCTTCCTTCATTTCGTGCAGCATCAGGTGGTTACGCAGACAGGAAGCAGGTACGGCGGCCTGACCATAAGGAGGATAGTCGTCCAGCATTTCCTTGTTGCGGTCCATGTAGACTTCACCAAAGGCGTTGATCGCTTTGGCCTTGAACAGCAGGAACCATGCGCCAACCGGACCGTAACCGTCTTTGAAACGGGCAGGTACGAAGCGGTTTTCCATCAGGGTCAGCTCGGCACCAGCTTCGGCAGCCATGGCGTAGGTGGAACCTGCGTTCCACACCGGGTACCATGCGCGGCCCTGACCTTCACCCACGGAGCGGGGACGGAAGAGGTTTACACAACCACCGGCAGCCAGCAGGCAGGCCTTGAACTTGTAAACAATGACTTTGTTTTCGCGGGTGGAGAAACACGGTTGGAGTCGTTCTTGTCGTTTACCAGTTTGACGATAAAGATACGTTCGTCGATGTTTTCCGTACCCAGGGCTTTCTTCGCAGCTTCAGCGACGATCCACTTGTAGGATTCACCGTTGATCATGATCTGCCACTTACCGGAACGTACCGGTTTGCCGCCTTCTGCCAGCGGTGGCAGGCCCTTGGAACCGTCGAAACGTTCGCCGTTTTCGTCAGTTTTCCAGATCGGCAAGCCCCATTCTTCGAACAGGTGTACGGATTCGTCGACCACGCGGCCCAGATCATAGGTCAGATCGTCACGGGTGATGCCCATGAGGTCATTGGAGACCATGCGGGCATAATCCGCCGGATCCTGTTCCGGACCGATGTAGGTGTTGATTGCAGACAGACCCTGGGCAACGGCACCGGAGCGGTCCATTGCAGCCTTGTCGACGAGTTTTACTGTCAGGTCGTGTCCTTCTTTCTTGGCGGCTTCGATCCAGCGCATGATTTCATAACCAGCGCCGCAGCAAGCCATGCCACCACCGATAAGAAGAATATCGACTTCTTCTTCGATGACTTCAGGATTACCAAATTCTCCTGCCATGTTGAATTACCTCTTGTCTTGATAATTTAAAGTGTTATTTACAGATCAGTTCGCTCGGATCACCAGCGCGGTAACCATTGCACGAGACAAAGAAGCCGGGTTCGTCGATCTTGGAAAGATCGGCTTCCGGTTTGCCTGCATAAGGATCAATGGAACCTTCAGGTGTGGTGCGGATCGGGAACTTGAAGCGTTTCATGGTGCCGTTGCGGAACTTGATAGTCCACATGATGGAGTCGGTACCGCGCAGAGGCTGTACAGAACCACCCAGTGGGACGATGTCGGCATAGTGACGGGCTTCGATTGCCTGTTGAGGGCAAATCTTCACGCAGCTGTAGCATTCCCAGCACTGTTCCGGTTCCTGGTTGTAGGCTTTCATGGCATGGCCGGTATCAGTACCGTCCTTGTCCAGTTTCATCAAGTCATGCGGGCAGATATACATGCACGCTGTCTTGTCCTGGCCTTTGCAGCCATCGCACTTTTCAGTACGGACATAAGTAGGCATAAACCCCTCCTTCTACTTGCAAGTTAAAATAAACGTTTGAAACAAAGCCCGTGAAGCCTGGGCAGGCGCTCACGGGCTCTGGTATTACTTAGCCGAATGACCGGTCATTTTGATTTCGACTTTTTCATCATCCTTCAGGCTGCCATAGTACTCTCTGAGGATCTCGAGTACTTCCGGACGGCTGAAGTGGTCCGGTACTTCGGTGCCTTCGGACAGGGCCTTGCGCAACTTGGTACCGGATAACAGCAGACGATCTTCCGCATCGTGAGGACAGGTCTTCATTGAGGCCATGCCTTCACACTTGTTGCACCAGAAGGTCCAGTCGATCTTCAGGGCCTGGGTTTCCAGTGCATCTGCAGGAATTTCGTCGAAGATGTGATGGGCGTCAAACGGCCCATAGTAGTCACCCACACCCGCATGGTCGCGACCGACGATCAGGTGTGAACAACCGTAGTTCTGACGGAAAAGAGCGTGCAGCAGGGCTTCACGCGGGCCGGCATAACGCATGTCAAGCGGATAGCCTGCCTGGATCACGGTATTGTCGGCAAAATACTTGTCGATCAGGGTGCCGATGGCCTTGCTGCGCACGTCGGCAGGGATGTCACCCGGTTTCAGTTTGCCCAGCAGGGAGTGGATCAGCACGCCGTCGAGGGTCTCGATGGCGATTTTTGCCAGGTATTCGTGGGAACGGTGCATCGGGTTGCGGGTCTGGAAGGCCGCGATGGTTTTCCAGCCGCGTTTTTGGAATTCCTCACGGGACTGGGCCGGCGTCATGAACTGGTCGCCGTATTCTTCCGGGAAACCGCCCTGCGAGAGCACCTTGACGGGACCCGCCAGGTTGACGTCGCCCTGCTCCATGACCATTTTCACCCCGGGGTGTTCCAGGTCAGTGGTTTTGTAAACCTGCATGCATTCGTGGGCTTTGTCGATGGTGTATTTTTCGGTGACCTTCATGGTGGCAAGGATTTCGCTGCGTTCAGGATCGAACAACGCGACCTCGTCACCTTCTTTGATTGAGTCAGCCGTGGCTTTGTCGGTGGAGAGTGTGACAGGGATGGGCCAGAACAGACCGTTGGCCATCTTCATGCCGTCACAGACTCCCTCCCAGTCGCCATGGGTCATGAAACCTTCCAGCGGAGTGAATCCGCCGATGCCCATCATGATGATGTCGCCGGCTTCACGGGAACTGACGTTGACTTTAGGCAGGCTTGCCGCTTTTTCTTTCTCGGCTGCCAGTGCCTCCCCTTCGAGCAGCAGCGGTTTCAGTTCACCGCCGCCATGTGGATTGACTAGCTTGGACATAGACCGTCCTTCTTTGTAGATTAGTTGTACCCAAGTGTGTTCCCGGCACACGGTTTTGCCAGGGGAGCCTAAGTTATCCACTTTTCATGGTAAAAGAAAGGCTCTTTAGCATTGAAAAACACTAGTATTACATTGTTGTGTATAAGTGGATTTTATTTGATGCGCGTGCTGGGGTTTGATTTTCGCCTAAGTGCTTTA
>Ga0256830_1003129_pt1 | contig 10470 bp, 8 predicted proteins | sample 128326metaG_FD_190537 | JGI IMG/M metagenome (GOLD analysis project Ga0256830, IMG submission 190537) | Hydrothermal vent microbial communities from Lau Basin, Pacific Ocean - 128-326 | ecosystem: Environmental > Aquatic > Marine > Hydrothermal vents | place: Pacific Ocean: Lau Basin | collected...
TTGTAACAGTGGCATGATACTGTTGTTTAACAGGGCGCTGCAATTGGGGGAGTCGCCATCCCAGTTATCACCATCGGAGGCCTGTGCGGCATAAATGTTCCAGTCATTGGTTGGGAAGCGTTCTTTAATGATCTTCAACATTAATTCCAGTGCGCTGGATACCACAGTGCCACCGGTTTCCCGTGAGTAGAAAAAATCCTCTTCATTGACTTCTTTTGCGGTGGTGTGATGGCGGATAAAAACCACCTGGATGTTTTCGTAGGTTTTGGTGAGAAACATATAAAGCAAAATGAAAAAGCGCTTGGCCATTTCCTTGCGGGCTTCATCCATGGACCCGGAAACATCCATTAGACAAAACATAACGGCTTGTGTCGTGGGTGTGGGCTTTTGAATACGGTTTCGGTAACGCAGGTCAAAAGTATCGACAAAAGGGATGGTGGCAATTTTGTCTTCTAATCGGCGTATTTCTTCTTCTAACTCTTCAATGCGGGTGGTGTGCTCACCAGTATTTTGCAGTGCGAATAATTCTGTCTGGGCTTCTTTCAGCTCGACGGAGTACGGTGCGCGAAGCGCGATGCGACGGGCGAGAGCACCGGTTAATGAACGAACAATATCAATATTGGAAGGTACACCGGTAGTACTGTAGCCGGCGCGTACAGATTTGAAGTTGGTGATTTTAGTCAGTTGGGTTTTGACCAGGTCAGGTAATTCCAGGTCTTCAAAGAAAAACTCCAAGAATTCTTCGCGCGACAGCTGGAAGGCGAATTCATCTTCACCTTCGCCCTGATCACTGGCTTCGCTTCCACCGCCTCCTCCGCTGTTGGGTGGGCGTGCAATACGGTCGCCACTGACAAATTCCCTGTTGCCGGGATGAACAGCGTCACGCCGCCCGCCAGGGCCATGGCCGAATACAGGCTCGTGTGTGTCCTTGCTGGGGATATTGATTTTTTCGCCCTGGTCAACTTCGGTGATTGAGCGTGAGTCAATGGCGTCAGAAACCGCTTTTTTGATTTGTTGCCGAAACCGACGAAGAAACCGTTGTCGGTTGACGGCACTTTTGTGTTTGCCGTTTATCCTTCTGTCAATTATCTGAGTCATAATTGTAAAGGAAAGGGAAAAGGTAAATGACTTTTATTGTTCATAATTTCCTTTTCCCTTTTTCCCGTCTCTAGGAGGCTTTGCGTACACGCAAATACCATTCGGATAACAGCCTGACTTGTTTTTCGGTATAGCCCTTTTGGGTCATGCGATTGACAAAATCCTGATGTTTCCCCTGTTCTTCATTAGATGCCTTGGCGTTGAATGAAATAACGGGAAGCAGGTCTTCGGTGGTGGAGAACATTTTTTTCTCAATGACTTCCCGTAGTTTCTCATAACTGGTCCAGTGCGGGTTACTGCCATTGTTACGGGCGCGGGCGCGTAATACAAAGGTGACGATTTCGTTACGAAAATCCTTGGGATTGCTGATGCCCGCAGGTTTTTCAATTTTTTCCAGTTCTTCGTTGAGTGCGGCCCGGTCAAAAATTTCACCGGTATCCGGGTCGCGGTATTCTTCATTTTGAATCCAGTAATCAGCATAAGTTACATAACGGTCAAAAATATTCTGGCCGTATTCTGAATAGGATTCCAAATAGGATGTTTGTATTTCCTTGCCAATAAATTCTGCGTAACGTGTTGCCAGTATTCCCTTCAGGAATGACATATATTTTTCCGCGACTTCTGGTGGAAACTGTTCCTGTTCGATTTGTTGTTCCAGTACATAAAGCAGGTGTACGGGATTAGCAGCAACTTCGGTGTGGTCGTAGTTAAATACACGGGAGAGAATTTTGAAGGCGAAGCGAGTGGATAACCCGGTCATGCCTTCATCGACGCCGGCGAAGTCACGATACTCCTGATAGGATTTTGCTTTGGGATCAACATCTTTTAATGTTTCCCCGTCATAAATACGCATTTTGGATTCAATGTTTGAATTTTCCGGTTCTTTCAGTCGTGACAAAATGGCAAATTGCGCCATCATGTTCAGTGTGCCAGGCGCGCAGGCGGATTTGGAAAGTGAGCTGTTAGCCAGCAGTTTTTCGTAGATTTTTATTTCTTCGGAGACACGCAGGCAGTAAGGTACTTTGACGATAAAAATGCGATCAAGAAAGGCTTCGTTATTTCGGTTGTTTTTGAAGCTGAGCCATTCAGACTCATTGGAGTGCGCGAGAATAATGCCACTAAAAGGCAATGCAGAAATGCCTTCGGTCCCCATGTAGTTACCTTCCTGGGTGGCGGTAAGCAGAGGGTGCAGCACCTTGATGGGCGCCTTGAACATTTCAACAAATTCCAGGAGTCCTTGGTTGGCCTGGCAAAGCCCACCAGAATAGGAGTAGGCATCAGGGTCATCCTGGCTGAATTTTTCCAGCATGCGAATATCCACCTTGCCCACCAATGATGAAATATCCTGATTGTTTTCATCGCCGGGCTCGGTTTTGGAGATGGCGATCTGCCGTTGTATCGAAGGATAGAGTTTGACGACCCGAAATTGTGTGATATCACCGTTAAATTCATGGCGGCGCTTTACGGCCCAGGGAGACATGATGCCATTAAGATAACGCTTTGCGATGCCATAGTCTTCTTCCAGAATCTGTGCATCTTCTTCGGGCGAAAAAAGGCCCAGCGGTGATTCGTTGATAGGCGAACCTTTTATGGCATAAAAAGGTTGTTGTTCCATCAGTGATTTCAGTTTTTCCGCTAAAGATGATTTGCCGCCGCCCACTGGCCCCAGCAAATACAGAATCTGTTTTTTCTCCTCCAGGCCTTGTGCGGCATGGCGGAAGAACGAAACGATCTGTTCAACAGTGTCTTCCATGCCATAAAAATCTTTAAAGGCCGGATAAATTTTGATGAGTTTATTGAAAAAGAGGCGGCTCAGGCGTGGGTCTTGCCGGGTATCTACCATTTCTGGTTCGCCAATGGCTGTGAGTATGCGTTCGGCAGCAGTGGCGTAAGTTGTCGGCTCTTTTTTGCACAGATCCAGGTATTCCTGAAGTGACATTTCCTCTTCCTGTGCCTGCTCGTACCGGGACTGGTAGTGCTCAAAAATAGGCATGATCTTGTCCTCTCAAGAAATTGCAGTGTCCGCTATTTATATCGGACGCCATTGGGCTATTGAAAGCCCGCATTAATATTGACTTTTTATGGGTCTGTGCTTTGTATGGTGACCGGGTTGGGTGTATCTGCCGGCCAACGCCACAAACGGTAAAACACTGCTTTTAGTATAGGTTCAGTTTGATAAAATTGAATCTCGTTCGTTATTGTTGATGCAAACCGTATGCCAGATATTATGGGTCTGATACGCTGTGAATTCGTCCTTTTGATGGAAACAGCTGTCAAAATTCGGGCAAATCAAAGAATATTTTGACGTTATACTGGCGCTGTTTCCTTGCAGCCGGTTTGCAACCAACCGCAGGGTTCGACTCGTCTGGTGAAGCCCAAGTTCCGTGGTTAACGATAATTATGAATACTCAACAAAGTCAGATGTTTTTTGCCCAACGGTTTGTGGTCAGGGTGCTTCTGACGGCGGCCCTGGGGTTTGTTTTGTTTCCTGCGGATGCGTTGCATGCTGCGGATGAAAAACCACCATCAGGGTTTGAGAATGCACAGTTACGGCTACAGCTGTTTCCCTGGAGTACGGAACAAATGGCTGCTTTTTTTGAGGCGCGGGGGTTTCCAAAGGTGATGATTGAGGAACTGTCGGCGTATTGTTTTTTCACGGCAAGCGTCAAAAATAAACGTAATGATGTGTTACAGCTGGACCTGTCTAATTGGGTGTTTACGTCTCAGGGGCAGCGGCTTCAGAGGATACCGCGTTCGCAATGGCCGCCGTTATGGAAAGAGATGGATATTCCATTGGCCTCTCAGTCCACGTTTCGCTGGATGCTATTACCTGAGAGATTGGATTTTTATGCACATGAAAAAGAAGGTGGTAATGTTGTCCTGAAAAAAACAATGGCCGTTTTTTCCTTGCGTGCCCGGTTTGGGCTGGGGGAAAACACTGAGCCCGTGATGGTGACAGTGGACAATTTACAATGCGCAGATGCAGCAGGGGCAATAAAATCACCATGAAGTGGCTACAGGACAGATTCGGTATGGTTTTGTGTGCGTTGCTGACAGGCATGTTGATCAGTGGGTCCACATGGGCAGATGCTTCTCTTTCGGCGCCGCCCGCCCCCAGGGGGATTTTATCTATTGCGGCTTATCCTGCTCCGCCTTTGGTGTTAAACGATATTGACGGCAACCGCTTCAGTCTGGTGAAGCAGAAAGGCCGTTGGGTTTTCGTGCATTTTTGGGCAAGCTGGTGCGGCCCCTGCCGACGTGAAATGCCAGCGATTCAGCAAATGGTGGAGAAACTTAAAACACTGCCGCTGGCATTTGCCATCGTGAATACGGCGGAAAATGAAGACGCCGTATTCACTTTTCTGGGGCTGCTGGCGCCGGATATTGTGCCGCTCATGGATCTTGACGGTATGGTTACCGAGGCCTGGAAACCTCGTGGCCTGCCTTCAACCTACCTGGTTGATCCGGCAGGCGTTGTGCGTTATCAGGTGCTGGGCGGACGGCCTTGGGATGAGGACGAATATCTGCGGTTTTTGACGGCGCTTTCCGCGCAATCCGTGCAACAGAATTAACGGACTCATGCGCGCTCCCTGATTATTTGGCGGCCTTTTTTTTCGCTGCTTTTTTCTTTGCTGTTTTCTTTTTCGCGGCCTTCTTTTTGACGGTTTTCTTTGACGCCTCGCTGACGACCCAGTTTTTGTCGATGTAATGGGCCGTCCAGCCGGTGGCCTTGCCATCGACTTCGGTCATTACATACTGTTCTTTGTTTTTGCGGCTGAAGCGGATGATCGTGTCGTTGCCTTGGTTGTCTTCCAGTGGGGCGTCACACAGATACAGGTGCTTGGGGTCAAGTTCGGATTTATGCGGGATCAGTTCTTTGACGCGTGGCGCGCGGGTTTCGCGGGAGCGTGGGAAGGCGCTGGAAGCGAGGAATATGCCCGCGGCACCATCACGCAATACAAAATAACCATCGGATTTTTCACAGGGCAATTCCTTCATGTGCACAGGGTCGGCTTTGGGTGGCGCGACTTCCCCGTTACGTAAAAGCTTGCGTGTATTTTTGCATTCTTCATTGGTGCAGCCAAAATATTTGCCAAAACGTCCGGTTTTGAGTTGCATGTTGGCGCCGCACTTGTCGCACTCGATAAGTGGCCCGTCGTAGCCTTTGATGCGGAATTTGCCGGTTTCCACTTCGTAGCCGGTGCAGTCGGGGCTGTTGCCACAGATGTGGAATTTGCGTTGCTCGTCGATCAGATAGCTGTCCATGGCGGTGCCACATTTCGGGCAGCGATGACGTTGCATTAATGCACGTGCTTCACTTTCTTCATCGGCATCCACATCCACGGCTTCATCGCCGGGAATGAGGTTCATGGTGGATTTGCAGCGCTCTTTGGGGGGCAGCGCGTAGCCGGAACAGCCCAGAAATACGCCGGTGGAACCGGCGCGAATCTGCATGGGGCGACCACAATTGGTACAGGGGATGTCTGTGGTGATAGGGTCGTTGCCACGCATGCCTCCTTCGTCCTGATCGGCGGTTTCCAGCTTGGATTTGAAGTCTTCATAAAATGCGTCAAGCACGTTCAGCCAATTGCTTTCACCGGTGGCAATGGAATCCAGTTTTTCTTCCATGTTGGCTGTGAAGCTGTAATCCATGAGATCCTTGAAATTTTCCGCCAGCCGCTCGGTGACGATGTCGCCGATTTTTTCCGCGTAAAAACGCCGGTTTTTCACGGTGACATAACCACGATCCTGGATCGTGGAAATAATGGAGGCGTAGGTGGATGGCCGGCCAATGCCGCGCTTTTCCAGTTCTTTCACCAGCGATGCCTCGCTGTAGCGTGCCGGTGGTTTGGTGAAATGCTGCGACGGGTCGAGTTTCACCAGTGACATCACATCCCCTTCTGCTACGGCGGGCAGGAGAATGTCATCACTGTTTTTTTGTTGTGGCGGCTGTACCTTGGTCCAGCCGTCAAACACCACCACGCGACCTTTGGCGCGCAGTTCAAAACCGGCGGCATCCACTTTGAGGGTGGTGACATCAAATTTTGCAGGCGGCATCTGGCAGGCCACAAACTGTCGCCAGATAAGTTCGTATAGGCGTACGGCATCTTTGTCGACGTTTTTCAGGTCCGACATCATGGTATGCACATCCGAGGGCCGAATGGCTTCATGCGCCTCTTGCGCACCTTCACGACTGCTGTAGGAAATGGCTTTTTCCGGTAAATATTTTTTGCCGTATTTTTTGCCGATGTAGTCACGTACTGCTGCCACGGCTTCATTGCTGAGGTTGGTGGAATCGGTTCGCATGTAAGTGATGTAACCGGCTTCGTAAAGCCGTTGCGCCATCATCATGGTTTTTTTCACGCCAAAGCCCAGTCGTGTGCTGGCGGCCTGTTGCAGGGTGGAGGTAATAAACGGCGCTTTGGGTTTGCTCGACGATGGTCGCACCTCACGCTTGACCACGTTGTAATCGGCGCGTTCCAGAATGGCCAGCGCGGCATCGGTGAGTCCCTTGTTCGGCGGGCGGAAATTATGGTTATTCTGTTTGACCACCTGCATGCGCAATGCTTCGCTTTTGGCGGTGCGCAGGTCGGCAAAGACTTCCCAGTATTCTTCCGGGTCAAAGGCGTGAATTTCACGCTCCCGTTCCACCACCAGTTTGGTGGCCACGGATTGCACACGCCCGGCGGAAAGGCCACGCGCCAGTTTTTTCCAGAGCAGGGGTGACAGCATGTAGCCTACCACGCGATCAAGAAAACGCCGGGCCTGTTGTGCGTTGACCTGGTTGAAATCCAGCGTGGAGGGGGCGGCAAAGGCTTCCCGGATCGCATTTTGGGTGATCTCGTTAAACACGACACGCTTGTACGGTATTTTGTCACCGATGGCCTGGGTCAGGTGCCAGGCGATGGCTTCCCCTTCACGATCCCGGTCAGTGGCGAGGTAAATGGTGTCGGCATTTTTTGCCAGTTTTTGTAACTCTGCCACCACTTTTTCTTTACCAGGCATGATCTCATAGTGCGCATTCCAGTTGTTTTCCGGATCGACGCCCATGCGATTCACCAGCGTTTTGGTGGCGCGCTCGCGTTTGCGTTTTTCACGTTCCTCCGGGGCCAGTTTGCGTGACTCGGCAGCAAGTTTGGCGCGCGCTTTGGGGTCCATTTTGGACTTGCTGGCGGCGCTGCCACTGGTGGGCAAATCACGAATATGACCCACGCTGGATTTCACAATAAAATCCTTGCCCAGGTACTTGTTGATGGTTTTTGCCTTGGCCGGTGATTCGACGATGACCAGTGATTTGCCCATAATTTCTTTTTCTTTCAGTAAGTTAATGTAATTTTTGATGATTTGGCCGCAGCCCTTTATTAGAAATACTTGGAGTCTCCCCCTGCTGTCAAGTGGGGAAGTTCGGCAGTATGACAATAATTTTTAGGTTTTGATGCTATTTACTTTGCCGTAGCCCCACTAGCTCAACGGTTTCCGGCGAGCGGCAAACAAAAACCAGGGTTTGTAAGGAAAGCCGTTGTCGGGCTACAAACAACGGAAACGCAAAAGGTCAGTCGTCCAACCGAATGCCTACTTTTAGTTTGACCTGGAAATGTGCAATCTTGCCATTCTGTAAATGGCCGCGGGTTTCGGTGACCTCGAACCAATCCATGTTACGCAATGTTTTGGATGCGCGTTCAATGGCATTGTGAATGGCATCATCGCTGCTTTTGGGGGATGAACCGACCAGTTCGATAAGTTTGTAGGTGTGGCTTGACATGAATTGCTCCCGCTGTTGGGTGGGTGATGAGTTGTTCCGGTACCAGTGTAACAGTCACTGACGTGAAATTTGTCGATATTGCGTGTAGCCTTGTGGTCTGGGTAACAGGAGTGATGGTATGGCGGCTCTCATACAATTCAAGGGCAATGCGCAGGGTGTGACGCTGCGACTGGAGAGTCTGGTGTCACGCATCGGCCGCGGCACGGAAAATGATATTACGATCCATGACGAACTGGTCAGCAAGCACCATGCGCTGATTGAGGTGCGGCATGTGGCCGACAAAGCCGATATATTTGAATATTTTATCGAAGATTGTGGCAGCACCAACGGCACATTTGTCAATGACCAGCGCATTGAAGCCTGCCAGCTGAAAAATGGCGACGTGATTCGTTTCGGTATTAATCATTTTCGTTTTGTTGATGACGCAAATGATGACCTGGCGGCCACCACTAAAATCCACAAAACCTGGATTCCGGGTTTGTATGTTTCAACACGTAAAAAGTAAATGGAAACCTTCTTTGCAGTGCTGCGCCCCGAGTCCTCTGATCAAACGTAAATATCAATACCGGCAGCAGGTTGCTCATTGCTGTTATTTTCGGTCGTGACCGTTTCGGTATTTTTGATATTGCGCCGGTCGTGGCCACTGCGGGTATCAAGCAGCACAGATTTTTGTTGTTGGCGGCGTTCCTGTTTTCTTCTCTGACGCTGGTTCCGTTTTATTTTTTGCTGGGGTGTGTGAGGCGCATTCTCATGCGCCTTTACAGGCTGTGACGTCGGATAGGCTTGAGTTTCCTTGACGTTACGGCCGTTGGTTTTACGCGTGTGAAGGGCAGCGTCATCGCTGGTCACCATGGTCACTGAGGTCATGTGAGCCCCCTTGCGGCTTTGACTGGTCACGTCCAAGTATAGCCAAAGTCTGTGCTCAATGCAGGGGCGCGAGACAGTATCAGGCGAGTTTGTTATAGTCCGGCAGCCACAATGACATGCCCCCGTTTATTTTTTCCGTTTTTCAAATGGTGTTCAAGAAGATCAATATATGATGCGTTTATTTTCTCAATTGCTTTGTGTTGCCATGTTGTTTTTGTTTTCCGCCGCCGTGGTCTTGGCAGACGAGGCGCAGGGGGGCATTCGTGGTACGGTTGATTATTGCGGTCTGGGTGGGCTGGATGGCATGCAGGTTTACGTGCCAGGAAAAATGTTTACGGTCATCACGGATGAGAGTGGCCAGTTTCAGTTTGATGGTCTGAGTGCGGGAAGTTATACCTTGTTTTATCGCAAGGGAGACCGCTTGCTGAATCAGAACAGGGATATTCAGGTATTGGCAGGGCAGGTCTCTGATCTGGGTGTTATTGCCTTTTGTGACCGTAAAGGCATGGCTTCAGGGGCCGGGAGTACACCAGCTGTCACGGCGCCTGCGCGACCACCATGCACCGCAGCCAGTGATGATCTGCAATGCAGGGATGCCGACGGTGATGGCGTGGTTGCAGCATTGGATTGTGATGATGCCAATGCCAAAATTTATCCGGGTGCCATCGAGGTTTGTGATGGTATCGACAACAATTGCAGTGGCGCGGTCGACGATAATGTCTCCGTATTGGTAAAACATGGCATGGGTACCTGTGATGCTGGCAGGATATCAATTGCGCAGTGCGCAAACGGATACAGTGATTGTGACGGACAAGTGGCCAATGGCTGTGAGGCGGACTTGATGAAGGATGATGAAAATTGCGGAAGTTGCGGCAATATGTGTGCTGCGTCTGAAAGCTGTGGCCTGGGGTTTTGTTAACACTTCCCGGGAATAGCGATTGTTTTTTTTTCGGGTCGAAGGCTGGGTAGTCAACCTGCTGCCCGTGTCAGGTTCCGGCTTTTTCTTTCAGCATTTCAGGCTGGCCCGTGCGGCCATGATATCTTCCCGGGTTAGCATGCCCACCAGTTTGCGTTTGTCATCCACCACCGGCAAATGATGGATATGGTGTTGGTTGAACACGTCAATCTTGTCAGCAATACGTTCGTCCTGCCGGGCGGTAATTGCCGGGCTGTTCATGATCTGCCCCGCCACCTCTGCCTTATCTGATTCAAACCCTGGCGTACGCTGGCGCAGCCGGGCGAGACGTTCGGCCATGCTCTGCGACTCGGGCAAAGGTGTGTCAGCGCTGTCGCTGGCCAGATGCACAAAGTTGCTTACCGTGACCATGCCAATAACGTGTTGAAAATTATCCACTACCGGTACGCCGCGAATGTTGTGTTGTTCAAACAACTGCCACACTTCCTCCAATTCGGTGCCGTATTGTACAGACAGGGCGGGTTGTGACATTACCTCGGCACAGCGCATGTCGCCAAAACCCTGGCCGTGCGCTTGTTGCAGGGCGCGCGCATAAATTTCGTGCAGGTCCTGTTGGCTAATGTCGATAAACGTATCCATTTCGGAAATAGCGCGGGCAAGGTCGTCCTGATCAAAAGGTGCGCTGCTGGCCAGCCATTCTTCGTTGCTACGCTGCCAGTTGTGGTCCAGCGTGTGCTGATAGTCTTCGTTTTGCTGGTTGATGCCTGCCAGACGCCAGTAGGTGAGCGTCACGACAAGCATAATGACAACATTGAGCAGCACCGGG
>Ga0256830_1003130_pt1 | contig 10468 bp, 5 predicted proteins | sample 128326metaG_FD_190537 | JGI IMG/M metagenome (GOLD analysis project Ga0256830, IMG submission 190537) | Hydrothermal vent microbial communities from Lau Basin, Pacific Ocean - 128-326 | ecosystem: Environmental > Aquatic > Marine > Hydrothermal vents | place: Pacific Ocean: Lau Basin | collected...
AGTATCACTTATTGGTATTTGGGGGATGATCAATTAGCTGAGTTTTATGCTAAAAGAGTTCTTCAAGAAGCACAACGCATACAGGATAACTCTTTCACTGCCCAAAGTTTCAATAATCTCGCCTTGATCTACCAAACGAACAATGACTATGAATTAGCTCAAGAAACATACGAAAGTGGAATCCAATTAACCAATCTCCCTGCCAACGACCTTGCACTCTTGAAGACAAATCTTGGCGGTATGCTCGTGAAAAATGAAGAAGCTACTGTAGCTATTCCTCATCTGAATCAAGCCATTTCCTTATATGAAGATGCTGATTTGAAAAAAGAAACTGTCGTACCCCATCGTATGTTGGGGCTAGCGCATATGCTTATCAATGAGTTTACACTTGCTAAAGTCAACCTCCACGCGGCAAGAGATATCGCTATTAGAGAAGAGACATTCCCCACACTCTACTGCCCCGATTTTGCACTCATCCATTCCAATCTAGCTTATCTATACCTTAAACAAAACCGTTATCAAAAGGCATTAAGCATTTATCAAAAAGCCCTTCACTATTTAATCCCCGATTTAGACTCAAGTGATATTCAACAACAACCCCAACCTGAGCTATTTTATCCTGAACCACTTATTTTGGAAGTGTTGGAAGCAAAGGGAAATGCCTTCCATAAATTATACAAAATAAGTAATGCTCCCTCCGATTTAGTACAAGCCTTTCACTGCTATCAATTATGTGCAAAAATGGAGGAAGTCCTACAACTGAGTTATGACAATGAGGCTGCAAAACTAGATTTAATGGCTAAGAGTCCTGAACGTACAGAGACTGCCTTGGAAATTGCATACAAACTGTATCTGCTTACAAAAGATGCTCCTGCTTCTTCTATGAATATTTCAACGAAAACCGACTATTTATCGGAAGCTTTTAATTTATCGGAAAGCAGTAAGTCCTCCCTATTATTAGCCTCTCTTAAAGAACTTGAGGCACAAATATTGGGGAAATTACCAGACTCACTAGAAGCAGAGCTCTATAAGCGTAAAACTTATTGGCGATATTGTGAGCGGCAATACCAAGTAGAACGTTTTAAACTAGGTGCTGTCGATCGGCTCAAGGTAGATGAATGGGAGGAGAAAAAAATTAATGCCCAAAAGTCCTATCAAAACTACATGGATGAGTTGGAAAATAGCCAAGAGACTTACGTCCAAATCAAACGAACAACTCGCCAGATCACCATCAAAGAAATACAAAAAAACCTGCTTGCAAACGAGCAGGCTTTAATAGAATACTTCGTAGGAGAAAGCTTTTTATATGTATTTGTGATTGGCAAGCAAGCGGTACATTTTTTACAGTTGAATAAACCTAATGAACTGGAAATCTGGGTAGCGGATTTATTGACGAGTATTTCTGATCCTGACCTTAAGCAAACCCATCAATATATCCAAAATAGTACAAACCTATATAATAGCCTAATATTACCTATCATTGAGGCAGGTATAAACTTGCCTTCAAGGCTAAAGATCGTTCCAGATGGCATATTGAGTTATATTCCATTTGGGGCCTTGATGTATGATCTGCCACCAGCACAGAAAACCAATTTTAAGGCCTATCCTTATCTCATCAAAAACCACGTGATCAGCTATGCTTACTCAGCCAGACTCCTCGCTCAATTGAGGCAACTGCTACCTCCTCAAAGAAGTGCAAGACCATTTCTTGGCATTGCTCCTGTCTTTGAAAATAGTCATCGCTTTCTTCATTTAACGAAAAGTGAAAATGAAGTAGAGTTTCTTAGAAGACAATGGAAGGGAGAAATATTGCTGGGTAAGGAGGCAAATAAAGCCAACTTTATTCGGACAGCCAAAGACTATAACATTTTGCATATTTACAGCCATGCAGTAGCCAACGCCCAGTCTCCTCACATGTCTTATATTGGCCTTTATGAGCAGACGGGAACGCCTGCAGATGACTTATACCTTGCGGATATTTATGCCATGAAACTCAAGGCAGATATGGTGGTGCTGAGTGCTTGTGAAACTCAAACAGGCGCACTACAAAAAGGAGAGGGACTCATGAGTCTTGCACGTGGGTTTACTTATGCAGGTTGTCGTAGTATTGTCGCTACTCGTTGGCAGGTAAATGAGACTTCTACAGATAAAGTGATGCGGACGTTTTATCAGGAATTGGCAGAAGAGGCTAGCAAAGATGTCGCCTTAAATAAAGCCAAGCTACATTATTTACTCAAAGATGAACAAACGGATAAATTACTCGCACATCCTTATTTTTGGGCCGCTTATGCACCTATAGGTGATATGCGTGCGATTAGCTCCTCCATTTCATGGATACGCCTAGTCGGAACTGCTTTTGGTTTCATCTGTTTGTTGGGGATCATCTATGGGTTGATGCAAGGCCGAAAGAGACCTCAGTTTGTTTAGATGATCAAACTACTTATTCTATCTTCACAATTTCCCCCAATAACTTCATCTGATCGCTGCCTTCCTGCATACTTGCTTGTTGTTGAGTCATATTCCCCAAATAGCTTGCCGCTACCCATTGGGTAACAGGGGAACCTCCATGATGTGTGCGTAACAAACTCTCCAAGAAAGCCGTGGCCGAAGCCGCTCCTTCCAATTTGTATAAAGCTTTCAAGCCCAACAAATGCAAAGCAGAAACCTGACTCACATTCGCCTGAGAAAAAGCGACTACCTTTTGCCAATGAGCTTGAGCCGATTTTTTATTGTTTAGTTTAGCATAAGAAAGCGCAAGAAGGTAGTCGGCGATTCGCTCATCTGGATTGTAGGGCTTACCTACACCCAATTGCTCTGGCCAAAGCTTCGATTGTTCCAGTAGCTCGATGCCAGCTTTATACTGTTTTTGCTCCATTTGACTGATAGCTGCCCCTATATTGGCTTGCTGATATAAAACCCTTCCCTGACTGGCACCTTCAAAGGGGAGTAGGTCTAGTTTGTTTAAAACCTTCAGACTTTCTTCATACTTTCGAGATTGATTTAAGGCCTCGGCATAGTCCATGCCTGTGGCGTAATTATCGGGGAATTGCTGGTAGGCTTTGTGCGCCATCTCTAGGGTTTCAGTCTTATTGTTCTGTCCTTTGTGATAGGCTGTTAATGCTCGCCATGTACGCCAATCTGTTTGATCTAGTGCATGGGCCTTTTGTAAATCAGCCAAAGGATCGATTTGATTCGTTTTCTGTAGCAAATCTGCACGTGCCATATAAAAAGGCCCATAATCTGCCTGCTCACCGATGCTTTGCATGAGCTTGGCAGCTTCTTGTAATCGATCTTTTCCCCAAAGGTTGAGTGCTAGATAGTAGGTGAGTTTCCAATGCTTGCTGTGCTCATTGGCCCAGGCAAGAGCCTCTAGGCTTTCTCGCCTAAAGGGGAATACTAGCTCAGGGGAGAGATTTTCTATGCTTTTGAAAGAAGGAGTGCTGGCCTCTTCTTGAAGGTAACTCTTCCAGAGATTCACCAAGGGGTGCTGAGGTGCCAACTCCAGTACTCCAATTGCTTCCGCATTCAAGCCTTTATTGTGATAATCAATGGCTAGTTCCAAAAAGGTCTGATAAGCGAGTTCCGAGCGATGCGCATGGACAAATCTGGCTTTATCTTTTCCTGCTTTACTCCCTAAGTATTGTTCAAAATAGCCGAAGTGATTTAAGGGATCAATCTGCATGATCTCGCTAATCGCCTTTTGAGCATGGGTGGGATCGTTCAATTTACGAGCGGCAATTGCCATTACTTGCCAGGCATTGAGGTTATAGCGATTAAAGTCGATGGCTTTTTGGGCATACTTCTCCGCTTTTTTCCAATCTTCTTCTGCCAATAATATTTCTGCCATCTGTGCATAAGCATTGCTGCGATATTGCATGGAGCGCGCTGCCCATCCCAGGGATTCCTTGGCATTGAGCAAATCTCCTTTGGCTCTGTACAAAATACCTGCGGTATAATTGGCGTGTGGATTGTAGGTATCTAGCCTAAGTGCCTGATTGGCATAAGATAAGCCCTTGGCATATTCCCCTCGACGGTAATACAATTCTCCAAGTCCCACCATGGCTCCAGCATGATAGGGCTCCTCACTCAAGGCTTGTTCAAATTTATCTTTTGCTTGAGAAAAATGGCGAAATTTCATATTCTCCAGCCCTGCTCTATAGGTCTTTTCTGCCGAATGATAGACAGCCGGCCAATTACCTGAATGAAATGGACGCTCGATGAGGTTGATCTCTGGTTTTGAGGAATAGTGTAAATCTAAGGCATCTATGTTGATTTCATAATCTGTGGCACCTGCCAAATCAAGGCTTTTGCTATAGACGGCCATGGGAGCCAGATTGAGCGATTCAGTTAATATAATGTTATCATCAGCACTTACTTCTAGCGTGGCTTTGGTCTGTTGGAAAGGATTCAAGCTTATCTGCAATTGTCCGTCTTTTTCTGCTACATTCATCACCGCCGACTCGGAGGCATCAGATATGCCGCCGATTTGTTTGATGGGAAACCAGACTTCCCTCCATTGATCTGTAGAATAAGGCTCAAAATTGGCCTCAGTAATGGGGTTATTGTGTGCGCCAGCTGAATATTGAACAAACAGCCTCCCTGCCTGAAATTCGATATATTGACCATCCGTATCCGTCAATAAATCTTCCCATATACCTCCATTACGGGAGAGGGCCCACAGCCATAACTTTTGCCCAGGGGTTTCCTCATATTCTCCCCAATGTCCAAAGCCATAGTTGGCTTCGTGATAGTATCCCCCAAAGAAATCGTTGTATTCGCCTACTACATGATAAGATTTATGGGGGCCGAAATTGTTCTCTTTATAGAGGGCGATATTTCTACCCCTGTCGTCAAGTGGCCAGGGCATGGCCTGTCCACTGTGCTTGAGGTACTCGTCTCCAGGGGTATAAAACTCAAAATCCTGGCGTGCAGGAGCTGCGCCTGTCATCCAGTTGTAGTAGGATTGATGCATGGGTGTAGGATTGTACCAAAGTGCCCTTGTCTCGAATAAGGCTTTGTCTTTGGGTAACACAATCGTTACGCGCCATTGCGTTCGAGAAGGCAAATCTATATTGCCAACGGTGCAACTCACACTGCCGTCTTCGTGTTCCTGTATCACATAGTCTACAGGCGTAGCCGTGGAGGGATGATGCCCGATAATTCCAAAGTTGAACTCAATGCCTCCGGATGTCCAGGGGCCTCGCATGGAGATATTGCGAAACTTCATCACCTCATTTCTATAGATAAACTCCTCCCCTGTCGATTTTTCAATGGCACCCCATACTTTCCCGCCTACTTCTGGCAAGACATATACCTCCACATAGTCATTTTCCAATTTGACGACCTTCCAATCCTGTGGTTGACCTTCGGTGCTGTAACCCTCAAAGCTGAAATAGGGATAAATTTTGGGATTCGAGCTCAAGATAGGGATGGGATTAGGATTGTCGAAAGCATAGGTTTTCAAGCTTCGGCTTTCCTCTGTGATATGAGCATTTTGCGCGTAATTGGCATTCAAGGAGAGGAATAATAGGCCAATCAGAAAAAGAGATCTTGAGTGAATAGACATAGCAATTTCCTTATAGATAAATGAAGGAGTTCATCATCCATTTGTTTGGACATAAGTAACACCTAATCATATTAATCTACAAAACAGAAACGCAAAATGGATTGCCCTGATGGCTTTCCCTTTTTCACATAATTAATAAAGATTGTTTAAACCGGCAATTCAACTCCCAAACCAGCTGCCTGTGCCAACTCATATACATGCCTGCCTAATACAAGATCATGACTTCCCAGCCCCATTGGATTAAAAACCACATTGCTTTTCATTGGAAAGGGATTAGCCTCACCTTTGCGCTCCTGAATGAGCAATTGTGGTAGCTCGTGTACCTCATCGAGATTGAGCAGACCGGCTTGTGCCGCTAAATCCACAGAAGTCTTGGCTTTGGCTACATGCTGTGTACTATCAGCAACGCAGTAGTCAAAGGCCGCCAGGCCTTCAGCCGTATAGTCTCTAAGGCTCATGTGAACGGCTGTCAGTCCCTGGTAGGACTTCACATATTCGGCTCCCACATAAGGCACCAAAGCATTGGTACAATAAATAATGGCCGTATCGTCTTGAGGTACTTCTGAGAGCTGCCCCAAAACTTTAATATCTTGTGTATATTCTGCACTGAATTTTTTGGAGGCCTCCGGGAACTGGTCATAAATACATATTTCCTCCAAATGCGGAAAGTGCCCAGCCTTTTTTCCAAACATTAGCTGCCTTAAATGTTCACGTCCATGAACACCTGCCCCAAATATCACCGCGCGCTTGAATAAAGGGCGATAATGCTTCAGAAAAAGGATAGAACAGCCTGCTGTACGAACATTACTGATAGGCACAGCGTCCAGAATCGCATAGACAAATCCTGTAACAACATCATTGAGAATGAGCAAGCCAGTAGCCCGTGGCAATCCCTTTTGAGTATTGAGGGGAGCTGAGGCAATCCACTTGAGGCCTGCGATTTCTTCTATGACACCTGATTTGGCAATGATACGATCAAACTGCTCATCTGAAGGAGTTCTTAGGTAGGAATCTAGGGGCAAATTGGCTCTTCCTTCTCCAAATGCGACCAGGCCGTCTGCGAGCTTTTCCCAAACGCTGCCCAAAATTTCCTGATCCATCAGTCCTAGCTGTCGCATGACTGATTCATTGATATATAAAATACTCATAGTTGATAATTAATAGCTCAATATATCTAAACTTTCTTGTACAGCTGCTGTGAGTGCAGCTTGTTGTGTGTGATCTAAGGCTGAAAACTTCAAGGAGGATGGTCTGATGATTTCTGCCTCCGCTTTGGCCCATTGATGATCTGCTGCATGGGGTTGGCGCTCAAGAAAGTATGGAATCAGCTCCAAAAGTGTTTTCTCTGCATCTTGCATCAAATCTTCATATCGAAGTATGTGCATTCGGTCAGGCGCAAAAGCATTAAAGGCCTTTTCCGATGCCACAAACCATCTGTTCAACATAGCCCCCATTTCTTCAAGCGGTGGAAAATAGGATTCGTCCCATTCCCCCATTTGAGGATTTTTCTCCAGTTCTAGGTAAAGCCTGAAAAAAGAACCCTTCATCATAGAAATGGCTGTTTCGCGAGGATCCCGGATGTTGTGTACAATCTTGGCTTCAGGCCACAGCTTCATGATTTTTTCTGCATGTGGCAAGGAACCACCTGTACGCTCCACCCATAAGGGTTTTCCGATTTTATCTCTCAAATGATTAAACAAGCGAATCATTTGTCCAGGCATATTGTCTTCGGGAAAAGTGGATACCTCTTTTTCCAGTTCATAAAAAAACTTGATAGGCTCATCCGAAATAAAGGGAATGGTATAACTCAGCAGGAGAGAAACCAAGTTGTCATCATCTGGCAAAAATAGTAATTCTGCATTGGGTTTTCGCCTCCATGATTTGATACGTTGTGGAAAGGAAGGGCGACTAATGATTTTCCAAAATTCACCTCCGCTTACTCTCCATCCAGGATGAAAATAAGGCTCATCTCCTACAGGTTCGAACAAATCAGAAACAATCAGAATCTCAGGATGCCTGTTGAGCATCTTAGCGAGCAATGTAGAACCTGTCCTACCAGAACTAATAATAAAAATAGGTGTTTGACTTGACATTCAATTATTGTTGTAATTGGGTTGATATTTGAGCAATTTAGCTACCCATTGGGGGTTGTAGACATTGTCTATATACCCTTTTCCCATATCTGGGCAAATAAATGCTACTACTGGCTTTTTTGTCTTTACGTATGAATAATCGAACTTTAGTGCGGCTGCAAAAGCCCCTCCTGAAGATCCGCCGAGAAAGAGTCCATGTTCATTTAATAATTGATTGCATGCATCTACTATTTCGAGTTCATTCACATAAACGACTTCATCTATGATCGCTTCATCCAGAACTTTAGGACGCATACTGGATCCCATACCAGGTATGGGTCTAGGCCGAGGGCTAGCACCAAAAATCACGGAGCCTTCAGCATCAACTGCTATAACTTTACATTGAGGAAACTGCTTTTTTACTCTCTGAGAGATTCCGGTTACTGTACCACCAGAGCTGACCGATATGAAAATCGCATCAAGATGCTCAACAGCTTCACAAATCTCCTTTCCTGTGCCATTGAAATGAGATAATGGATTGAGCGGGTTTTCATATTGGTTGGGCCAAAAGGCATCGGGAATCTCCTCAAGCAAGCTTTTGATTTTCCGTATTCGATTCAGGAGACAGCCTCCTGTTTCATCTTGTTCAGTGATTTTGATTAGATCGTAACAAAGTACCTTCAATAGTTTCTCATTGACTGGGTTGGTGAATTTGTCAATCACAGCAATAAAGCGAAGCCCTAGTTTTTTGCATATAGTTGCTAGGGCAATGGCAAAATTTCCTGAAGAAGATTCAACAATGACCGTCTCAGAATCTATCTGCTGAGTCCGAATAGCTTCTTCTAAAATTACATAAGCAGGGCGAGCCTTGATACTACCTGAAAAATTGTAACATTCGAGTTTGGCAAAAAGCTGTAGATCTTGATGATCCAGTTCTATAATAGGGGTGTTGCCGATAAGTGGTTTAAGTTGTGTTAATTTTTTCAGCATATTAGTTTTTGGTATTCAAAAGGTTTCGTGGAATATTCCAGTTGAGTCCAGACAAAATATCGTCTGGAACCGTAGTGAGTAAATCTGCAAGTTCATGAACATGAATCTCCTGTTCTCCTTGTTTACCTATCACTACGACTTGAGTACCGACTTCTAGGAAAGTCTTGCCACTATCAATCATTATTTGATCCATACACACACTTCCAACGATGGGCATGAGTTGTCCATTTACGATAACTTTAGCTCCCCTTCCTGTTAGTTTTCTGGGGTAGCCATCCCCATATCCTAGGGCTAGGGTAGCAATATGTGTATCTTGGGTAGCTGCCCATTTGTTTCCATAACCTACTGTTTCTCCTTTTTTGATTTTTTTGGAAAAAACTACCCGAGTATAGAGGGACAGTACTGGCTTGAGATCTAATCCGGGATCGTAGCCTGTATCTGGCAAGACTCCATAGAGCAAATGCCCGGGTCTGATCATATCGAGATGCGTCTGTGGATAATAGAGGATCCCCCCCGAGGCGGCCAGATGCGTCAGGGGTCTCCATCCATTTAATTCCTCAAACTGTTTGATGACTTTTTCAAACCGGATTAGCTGCGTTTGGGAGAAATTATTTCCGGGAAGGTCAGCACAAGCCAAGTGAGAAAAAATCCCTTTCACTTCAATCTGTTCAGTTTTTGTCATTTGGCGAAGCAGAGGCTCAGAGGAATGCCAAGGAACTCCTATTCGCCCCATACCCGTATCTATTTTTATATGGACTTTGGCTCTTTTTCCTGCTTTATAAGCGGCCTCATGGACTTGGGTCAAATGAGTTTCAGAGAGTAAGGCCAATTCCAGATCCTGTTCAATACAAGCAGGCAGATCTTCAGGAAGCATGGCACCTAGTACCAAAATTGGAATTTGAACACCTGCCTTGCGAAGGCTTAGCCCCTCCTCTGGATAGATCACCCCTAGATAATCCAAGCCGTACTTTTCGAGTGCCAAAGAGACTCCTTCCAAGCCGTGACCATAGGCGTTTTTCTTTACGATACCCATGATCTTTTTGCCTGGAATCAGTTTTTTGATCTTCTTAATATTGCCTTGGAGGGAATTCAAATCAATGAGAATGGACGCGTGGTGAGAGTGATTCAAGTTTTCAGTTTTTCTGAAATATAGGCTTTTTTCCTGAAAAAAAATAATTCTATGAAATGCTCAACAAATTCGAGGCACAAATGTATACTCATTTTATGCTACTGTTACCTTTTTAGGCGGAAAAGTAATCGCAAACACTTTCTTTGTGCAAAGGATCAACCTGTTTCTGGGTAATATGATACAGCCCTAGCAAGTATACATATACGCTTTGCTAGGGCAGCAGCTTCCTTCTTTTCAAAACTAATGACTAGTTCCCGAATCCACTCAGATCCATCAGCTTATAGCCTGTGGTATCAAACATAGAGCGATCTACTGTTCCGATCTTCCAATTTTTCATATATAGATCATAAGACTCTTTCTTGTTTTTGAGTTGTGTGTGACCTTCGAGGACTACGCCCTTAATTCCATAAATATTGTTTTTATAATAACTGGAGGCTCCTTTTGCATTTACCATATCTGTAAATAAGGTAAAATCCACGTCCATATCCTCGGCCACCCACAAAGTGGACATTTCTTCTGGAGTTTCTACCAGATACTCTTTACACAGATGTCCTTCGATCGTTTTGGTCTTGCCTGTAGGTGTGATATTATAGTCTCCTTCCTCCACAGCATCTTTGTTTAGGGTGACTTTTACATTAGGCATTTTGGTGATCGTTCCAGTCTTATTTTCCTCCATAAGCATGCTTATCTTTCTTTGTTTGCGATCATAAA